>JAABUV010006597.1_pt1 | contig 12550 bp, 13 predicted proteins | sample 5559971 | NCBI WGS metagenome assembly JAABUV01 (sample SAMN10711881, study PRJNA513362) | rock metagenome | isolation source: Antarctica rocks | place: Antarctica: Victoria Land, Knobhead nord | collected 2015-12-19
CGGCGCATAAACATGGTCCGGGCACGCCGCCGCCGCCGCCGCCAGCACGCGCTTGGCGCGCGTGATCGCGCCCTCCCCGGCCGGCTCCGCGCCGCGCGCGCCGCCGGCCGCGCCGCACACGCTCGGCGGCGCCGCGCCGCCAACGCCGCTCGGCACCGCCTCGGCTGTAACCGCCGCGGCGTCCTGCAGCCGCGCGTGCGCCAGGTAGCGCAGCGTCTTGCTGAGGTAGCTCGCGCGCTGCTCGCCGAGCGCGGCCGCGGCGTCGCCAGCGCCCGGGCCGGGGCCGGGCCCGGCGCTGGGCCCGGCCGCATCGCCCTCTGGCAGCGATGCCAGCACGTCAAATGCGGGTAGCACTGGCGCCGGCGCGAAGCGCGGGCTCCGCGGCGGCAGCTTGCCCCGGCCGTCGCCGCTGAGGCTGCCCCGCCGCGGGTTGGCGGAGCCCAGCAGCGCGCCGCTGGGCGTGCGCAGCAGCGCCAGCGCCGGCGCCGCCGACGCGCGCGTCTCCACGGCAGACCAGCTGCGGCGGCGCGGCGCCGGCGCCAACGGCGAGGCCGCGGCCGGCGGCGACGCGCCGCCGAGCCGCGCGTGCGCACCATAGGTGTCGTGCAGATCGTCCATGTCGCCGGAAGGCGCGGCCGCGAGCGGCAGCGGCGCGGGATAGACGCCCTGGCAGCCCGGCCGCCCCGGCGGCAGCAGCGCCAGGCCGTGCTCGCGCGGCGCGGCCGCGCAGCGCGGGTCGGCGGCCGGGTGCGCAGCCTCGTGCACCGGCGCCCCCGCCGCATGCGCGGCCGCGTTGCCGTCCGCATGGCCGTCAGCCAGGCCGCCGCAGACGGGCGCCTCGACGGCCGGCGGCGTGCCCGGCGACCCGGGCGACGGCCCGCCCGAGCGGGGCGGCGCCTCGGCCGCCGCGGCGCCGCGCCGCGGCCCCGCGCCGCCCGCGCCAGCGCTCAGGCGCGCAAGCGCGGCAGTGATCAGCGAGCCGCGCCTGCGCCCAGCGGCGGGACCCAGCACCGCACTGAGCGGCGCGGCCGGCGCGACCAGCAGGCTGTGCGCGGCAATGGCGGCCGCCAGGTTGGGAGCTGCCAGGCTGGGCACGGCGACGGGCCTCGGCGCCGCAACCGGCCGCGCGGCCAGCGGCGTCGCCGCCGTTCCGGGAGCAGACGGCGGCGCCACCGCTCCGGGTGCACCGGCGCCGCTGTCGGCGGGGAGCGCGGCGGGGAGCGCAGGAGCGCCGGCGAGCGCGCGGCCCTGCGCGCTCGCGACCGGGGCCGCCGCGGCGCACTCGGCAGCGGCGGGGACGGCGCCCCCGAACGCCGCATGCGGCTGGGGAGCGCCCCTGCGGCGGCCCCCAGCGGCTGGCATGCCGAACGCCGACGCCGCCGCCGCCGCAGCAGCCGCCGCCGCGGTGGGCTGACCGCCCACATTGCGCCTGCCCGCGGGCGCGCCCAGCGCGCGCGCCGCCGCGGCCGCCGCTGCCGCCGCCGGCCGCGCGCCGGCAGCGGGCACATGCACGGGCGGGCGGGCGCGCGTGCGCTCCCCAGACGCGACAGGGCCGGCCACGATCTGGCCACCCAGGGCCTCGCCCGCCGCCCGCAAGCCCGCCACCCGGTCAAAGTCCGCGCTCGCGGCGCGCGCGCGCGCCGGCGGCAGCAGCATCATCGCCGGCGGGCTCTGCCCGCCCGCCTCCGCCGGCGGCGCGGGCGCGCGGCTGCCAAGGCCGTCCATGGACCGCGATGCGCGCGCGCCGCGCGCCGCCTGCGCTGCGGCGGCCGCGCGCGCGCGCGCGCGCGCGCACGTCTGCGTCGGCGGCCGCGGGCCCTCCGGCACGCCGAGCGCGGTGAATGGGCTCATGCTGACGCCGGCGAGCGCGGGCCGGCCGCCGCCGGGCGGTGGCGCGACGGGCGCACGCGGCGGGCTCGGCAGCGCTGGCGCGAGCACGGGCGGCCCGCGCAGCTCCAGGCTGCGCGCGCGCGCACCGGCGCGCGGCGACGCGCCCGGCTCGGGCGACGCGCCCAGCTCCTGGCCGCCGCGCCGGCTGTCGACGGTCAGCGAGGCGCTGCGCGCGGGCGGCGCGCCGCGCATGCCCAGGCGCTGCCGGTACGCTTCCATCAGCTCGGCGTAGCTGGAGGCGGGCGCGCCAGCCGGCGGCCCCGCCAGCGCGTCCAGGCTGTGCCGCCACCCGGCCGCGCCGCCGGCGCCGCGCCTGCGCGCGCGCACAGTCATTGAAGGTGCGCGGCGCTGCCAGCGCCGCGTTCCTAGCGCGTTGAGCCCGAAGCCCAGCGACGCGTCTCCAGCGCGCCCGCGCTGCGCCGCGCCCACCTTCAAGCGCCATGTGCTCCAAGGTGCGACGCGCTGTCCGGCCATGTCCCGATCCAGCAAGCGAGCTGAACGCTCACACAGTCGGAGCCGCACCATGTGCGGCGCGCCCCACATTGGTAAGGCATAAGCTGGCAGGGACAGCGCGGCGCACAGACATGCACCCTCGCCCACATCACGCCCCGTGCCCGCGCAGAGCGGGGCGCCGAGCAGGCGCACGGCGCGCACCCGCCGCCCGACTTGGCGCACGCCGCCGCGGCGCTGGCCTCGTCGAAGCTGCGCGCTGCGCGCGCGGGCGTCGAGGCGCCGGACGCCAACGCGACCGCCAGGCCGTACGTGGGGCTGCCGCTCGCCGGGTCCTCCGACAGCCGCGCCTGCGCGCCGCCGCGGTCAACACAACTCCGGTTGCTTGTTGAGCGGTTTGGGTGCCAGGAATCAGCACACAGACGCAGCGGAATGCGGCAAAGCTGGCCTGGCGGTGGTTGCTTCTCAGCAGCCTCATGAGCCACATGTGCCTCTGTGCAAGCGTCTGCCGGGCTGCATGCGCCCATGGTTGGCACTGCGTGGACGCCTTTGCAGGCCTATGCACCACGCGCAGGCTGGCGCCCACAGGACAGCTCACGCGGCACGCCGCGCGCTTCGCCCGGGCGCCGCGAGCAACCCTCCTAAAACGATGCTCGCGCCCGCCGCGGCGCTTACGCGGCGGGCGCGCCCGGGCGCGCGGAGCGTTAGGGTGAGGGCGCGGGCGCACCAGCGGCGCCGTCTCCGATACGATGGACAGGAACGAGGCGAGCGAGCGCGCGGACGCCAGGCTGCGCGCGCAGCCGCTGCTGCTGCTGCTCGCCAGGCTCTGGCTGCTGCTGCTGGCGCCGCCGGCCGAGGACGCCGCCAGGCTGGACGCGCCGGCCGACACGAACGACTCCGCGCGCAGGCCCTGGCCGCCGGCGCCCTGCGCGCCCGCGCCCGGTCAGCCGCAGCGCCAGCTGGCTCCAGCTGCCAGAAAAAGGCCTGCGGCATCCAGGGCCACGACAGGCGCGTTGCTGTCGGCCCGCGGACGCTGCGCGCGTCGCGCCGCTCCGGCCGGGGCGCCTTGCGCTGCTCTGCGCCCCGCGCGCCCTGCGCAGGGCCGGGCGCAGGCCGCCGCCGGCGGCCCGCGCACATGCGGCGGCGGGCGGGCGGACGGGCGGCGCACCTCTGCCAGCGCGGACGCGCCCGGCTGTTCCTCGTCGGCCAGCTCGGGCGGCATCTGCTTTGCGAGCATCGCGCGGATCGCCGCGCTGCGGTCCTCCTGCGCCGGCACGGCCGCCCCTGAGCCGCGGGCACCGCAAGCGCGGATGCACAGGACCGCCCGGTGCGCCCCAGCGCAGCTTGCCACAAACCAGGCTCGCATTGCATCATGACGCATGACATGCAACAAACCGATGGCCGACGAGCACCCAGGCGCCAGGCGCGCGCTGGCCACGTGCGCGGCCACACACTGCGCTGCCCGGACAGCACGGAGCAAGACACAGGAGCCACATTGACAGCCCGCTGCGCGCCTTGATGCCCACGCAGTTGAGGCAGCCGCTGCACGCCGCGCTGCAGTGCCCGTTGCGCAGCGCCGCCCCGCACGCAAGCGCAACATCAACCGCCGCGCCGAGCTGCGCTGCGCCCGCCTCGTGCGCGCCGCTGCCTTCGCCCGCCGCGCCGCAGCCGCCGCCCGCCGCAACGGCGAGCGGATCACTCACAGCAACACCTCCGCGCTCATCCGCCGCCCCAAATGCGTCGTCCGCGCCGCCGGCGTCGGCCGCGGCGGCAAACGGGTTGCCGACGCAGCTGGCCATCAGCGCGGCGGCCGCCGCGCTGGCATGCGCACGCACCGGCGCTGCCAGCGCGTCGCTGTCGCCCGCGCAGGCGCCCGACGGCAGCACAGGCCTCAGCACGCCAGCGTCGGCCGCCGCGTCCCCCGGCGCGCCTGCATCGACCGCCCCGTCCCCCGGCGGGGCTGCACCCTCGGCGGCGCCGGCCTCGCCCGGAGCAGACAGCGCCGGAAAGCTGTGCCCGCCCGGCGCGCAGCCGGGCCCCGCATCCAGGCTGCGACCACTGACGAGCATGCCGCCGAGCTCCGCGAGCGGCGCGCTGCAGTGCGCCTGGTCGGGCGCGGGCGAGCCCCGGGCGCGCGGCGTCGAGCTGGCGGGCGCGCTGGCGGCGCGCGCCATGCGGCCCAGCGCGCCGCCCTCCTGCAGGTACAGCGGGTGCACGCGCGGCGAGAGCGGCTCCGCGCGCAGCCGGCGGATGACGGCGGTGACGTCCATCGTCGGCGGCGCCGCGCCGGTCGGGCTGGCCGCGCCGCCCGCGCCGGGGCTCGCGCGCCAGCAGGTCAGGTCCTCCCTGCGCGGCCGGGCGCGCGGGGCGCTCAGCGCCCGGGCTCGGGCGGCGCTCACGCGCCAAGCAGGGGCCATCCGCCCCTGCAGGCGGTCGGAGTGTCCTCCTCGCCCTGCTGCAATGCAATGCAGGATTGCCACACGCACGCGCAGGCGCCCGCGCGCCACGCAGCATGAAGTGGACAGCCTCGCGCCGGAGCTAGCCAGACCGGGCCAGCCAGGCCGGGCCGCAGGCGTGCGGGGCTGGGCGCGGGGCCATCGGCGCGCGGCCTCGCGGCGGGCGGCCGGGCCGCACCGGCGCTGGCGGTGCTTGGCGAGCAGCTGCACGAGCGGCGACGGCGTGCCGGCGCGCGCCAGCGAGCGCGTCAGCGAGCGCGCCGCGCGGCTGATTTCCACCTCCTCGCCGCCGCCGCCGCCGGCGCCCGCCGCGGGGCCCGCGCCCTCCGCCGCCACGCCCGCCGTGGCCGCCTTGTACCTGCGCCGCGCGGCGCCGCGCCCGTCAGCGCGCGCCGCGCGCCGCGCGCCCCGCCGGCCACGCTGCACTTTGCACCGCGCGCGCGCCGCAAGAGAGCTCTGGTGGTGCTGGTGGTGCCGCACGTGCACCGGGCTGCAGAGCGAAACGGCGCGCCTTGCGGTGACCGGCAGCGGACAGCAGCGCAGGGGGGGAGCTGGGGGCCAGAGCGCCCGGGCCACAGAGGCGAATGGCGCCGCACCGGTGGCTGCGGTGGCGCTCCAGCAGCGCCACGAGCGCGTCGCCGATCTGTATGCGCGTCGCGGCCGCAGCTGCAGCCGCATTCTCCTCCTCGCTGTCCTCCTCCTCTGGCTCAGGCCCAAACGCACTTGCGAGCGACGACGCGGCCGCCACCTCTGGCGGCAGCGGCCCGCGACCCGCCCAGCTGTACTCCATCGCGTGGCTCGCGCGCGCGCCGCGCTGCAGCGTGCACGCGCCTGCGCAGCTATTGGCCGCAGCCTCCGGAGTGCCATCGTCACTGAAGCGCACGCTGCGCCGCTTCGGCCCCAGCTCCATCGGCTCCTCCGCCGCGGCCGCGCCGCTCGGCTCGCGCGTGTCCACGCCCGGCGCGCCCATGGCTGCGCTGCGCCACAGCGGCGGCGCCCTGCCCGCCGCCCTGCGCCGCGCGCCACGGTTATTGCGCTGCGCGTGAGCACACCTCACGAGTGGCAGGCGGCCTGTGCCGCGCAGAGCGCCGCGCACCGTGCTAGGCTGCCGGCGTGGTGAGCGCGCGCACGGGCTCTAGCGCGGGCGCCTTCAGCTGCTGCATACGCGCGTCACCCCACTCGCCGCTAAATCCGGTTCTCGGTTGGACGACGTACGTGGTCTCGTTGACGCAGCAATTGCCCAACCTGCCGGTGGGGCGTCTGCGTCTCGGTCCGCAGCGGCGACACGGTCGGCCTGCAAAGGGGCTGGAGGGGCCAGCGGCACCAGGCACTGCCAAGCACACGCACACGCAAGGTTTTATCCAGCGACGCTCAAATATCTTAGCTAAAGCGTATGATCACGCGCTTCAACGACCGGGCCCCCAATGCACCAGCAGCGGCACACACCGGCAGAAGTTTCCAGAGACGCCGAGGGCACGCAATGCAGGCAGCATGCAGCAACCCAGGGCAGTGCCACTGTCCGCACGTGTGTGGCTTGGCGTAAGGACTTCCTTCAGACGCTTGCAGTGCTCGCCCCTCCGCACCGAGAGCCAGTAGCTGCAGCTGCAGGGGTGCAGAGTGGGCTCCTCTCTTTCTAGGGTATCAACACTTGGGCACATTTTCTAGACCGTTTTCTCTATCATGAAACAGGCCCAGTTCCGTACTGTGCATGTGCGGTTGAATGAGGCAGCATGAGATGGCTGGTACTGGGCAGGGGCGTGCTAAAGACCAAACTGGCTTGTCAGCCTGCCGGACAGCGCCCGCCAGCCCTGCCAGCACGCTGCACCTCTGCGCCACACTCTGGCCTTTCCATCTTTTGCCTGAGCAGGACGGCAGCTTGGGCCAAGCTGCTTGGCGGCCGGGGAGCGTGGCGGCCGCGCGCCTCTGCGCCCTCGCCCTGCACACCAGGCAGGGGGTGCACAGCGCACTGGCAGCCTGCAGCTTGTCGCTGCATGTGCCAGCACTGTGCAGGCGTGTGTTCGCCCATGCATGGCCCGCAGCGCTGCCTGCGCTCTGCGGCAGCACCTCGCCGCTCGCAAAGCTACAAAAGCGCATCGCGGCAGAAAGGAAGAGCCTGGGCATGGAGACCTGCCAGAGGACAGTTCGTGTGCTTTTCAAGCCCACCCGGGCGCAGGCAGCTGTGCTGGAGTGCAGGAAACGCACATGAAAAAACCGAAGCTCGGCATGAGTTGCTGCCGACCATAATCGGCATATGCATGCGCATGCACATGCCGTATTGAGCATGCGCATGCGCATGCCGAGCACGAGCATGCGCTTCGCGGTTTTAAAGTGTCACCTTGACGACGCACGCAGGGCATATACAACACGTGCGCCGGGCTATTCGTCTGTTCTATGCTGCCTTTGCCTCAGCCTAGGACTGGTTAGGGGGGCCTGCGCACGCGCTGCATGCAGGCACATGCTGCTGGGCGGTCAGGAAGGCACCAACTCTCCTCGCTGCTTTCAACAAGGACAGGAGCCACCCCTGGCTGGCTCCATGACTTCGATGACGGACCCCAGACACGGCCGCGCACGGTGCCGTGACAAAGCACCAACGCCCCGGCACGCAGGCACGTTGTGAGGCATCCGGACAAAAAGTATGGATAACAGCCCTGGCCCTGCCATCGACTACCCATTAGCGCTCGCAGGTGCTGCTTCCAGGAGGCAGGCCCGTCTGCTCGCGCAGCAAGCGTGCTGCGCGAGCTCGCCGGCGCACCCGGCTGTGCAACTTTGCCCTGTGGTACAAACCCAAAGGGAGAAAAGTACAAGCCACTCAAAATAAGAAAGACACCCTTTCCCTAGCTATCATGCTGGCGCCTCGCCTCATGCATGCCCGCCCTCTCGGCCTGACGCGGTCGGGCGGTGCACGCCCGCGTCCGGCGGCGGCGCGCGCCCGGCGCGCCGGCACATGTGCTGCGCGAGCGTGTCAGCGCCCGTGGCGCTGCGCGAGTGCGGCAGCGGCATGTAGAAGAAGCGTCTGCGCGCGGCGCGCAGCGCGGCCTGCCGGCGCGCCAGCTCCTCGGCCGGCATCGCGCGTAGCACCTTGATCATGTCGCCCGCGCGCTTGATGGGGATCACGATGTCCTGCGCCAGGGCGCGGCCGGGGTGTGAGCTGGCGGCGCCCGCCGCTAAACGCGCGTGGGCGCCGGCCGCGCCGGCCGCGCCGCCGCGCGTTGGGTGAACACGTTTCATTCTTGTGCGGCGCGCCGCACCGGGACATGGCACCCACACATACAGTCCGGGAGCGCGCGGCCCTTTCCTCGGCGGCAAGACCCTGGTCATACAGTGACACTGGGCACCTGACAAGCATGGGCGCCGCAAAGCCCACCTGGCCACCTCCCGGCGCACACGCCCTGCTGCATGCGCCTGGGCGTCACAGCGAAAGCGAGCGCCGTCTTTGCACTCACAGCCCGCATGATGGCGCCCGGTCCTCGGCAGGGAGCGCGGCCGGCGGCGCGTCTGGATGTCGGCGATGTCGGGCACCCAGAAGTCCGAGTCGGTCGGGTGCAGCGCGCGCTCGCTCATGTCCAGGCTCCACTTGATCTGAGATGGCTCCGCCCAGGTGGGCTGCGTGACGTTGAAGAACACGGAGAAGGACGCGTAGTAGACGTACTCCGCCAGCGGCAGCGAATGGAACGGCGGGCCGATGAAGACCTGCGCGCGCGCGCTCGTCAGGGGTATAGGGGTTGGGGCAGGGCTGGACGAGCCCGCGACCCTGCGCGCCCGCGCAACGCGCCGCATGAAGCTGACGTGCGGGGTGCAGCGACGGGGCCCGCGCCGACGCCCCGCTCACCCTGCCCGCATGTGTTACTATGATACCCATTGGCATGCGCGGCTGCTTGCACTCGCACGTGCGCATGTAGGGTGCATGTCATTGCAGACGACACAAGAAGAGCGTACTCTTGCACGTCCGCCCTCCGCATGCGTCTGACGCAACCAGGCAGCGATGCCCGGAACAGCAGCCGCGCATTCGTGTGCAGCTGAACAGCGTCCGATCGCCCCACAACACCTGCACACGAGGCCGCCGCCGCGCACCGGGATGCAGCCGCCGAGCAGCGCCTCCGGCAGCCGGCGGCTCGTCTGCGAGTCGCCGGCGATCATGAGGCAGAACGCCTGCCGCACAGGCGCCCCAAGCTCAGCGCTGCCCGCACGCCTTGCAGTGCCCTGCTGGGTTAAAGTTCGGATACCCTATGCTGCACGCACGCCTAGCAGCACCCTGCTGGAACGTCCCAGCATTCCCAGCCCTTTCGAGAGGCGGCTCGCCGCCTGCCTCGCCCCTACCACCGCCGAGGGCAGGCATGCAGGGACGTGCACGCTCGCGGCGGCGCGCGCGCTGCAGGCGGCGCTGCGCACCGAGTGCGCAAACGCGCCCATCTGGTCGCCGTGCAGCGTCTCCTGCGACGTCGGCGTGGACATGTTGAGCTCGGCCGCGGTGGCCGCCAGCTCGTCCAGGTCGCCGGTGCAGTAGGCGCTGACGTTCTCGGGGCCGCCCAGCATGATGTCCTGGATGACCTGCGGCGCGCACGCTGCCGGGGTCAGGGCCCGGCTGTCGCGGGGCCGGCAGTCGTGCGGACGTGCGGGGCTCGGCCGCGGCGGTGGGGCGCCTCGCGGTGCGCGCTCGTGCCCTCCAGGCTTGGGGTAATAAAATACAATTGGGGACCATCGGCGCGTGGGCAGCCACGCGGACACGGGCATGGCCGCCGCATGGATGCGTCAGCCTGCGTGTCCGGCCTGCTGGGTGCGCGTTCAACGCACTTTGGATGCTGGCCAGTGCGCCCATCCTTCGTATGCTGGCCTGTTCGCCCATATTCTGCACGCCCCAAGTTCTACACAAGCATGTTGGATGGGTACCTTTTGGTATCTGGATGTACAGCCCCTAGAAGATGCTGCGTTCCAGCCACCGCTTCATGCTCGCCAGGGCGGCCAGTGCATTGCGCAGGCCGGGGATCAGGCGCACGTGGAAGCGCATGAGCTTGCCCATGTTGTCGGCGTTGTTCTTCCAGTTGTACTTGAGCGGCGTGCACTTGCCGCGGAAGAACAGCAGCGTCGGCCGCATCTCCTCGGCCGGGATCTTCGGCTGCGCGCGCAGCAGGCACATGTGTCTGGCAGCAGGGCATTGTCTGCACACTGTGACCGACAGCCCTCGCCAGGCTCAGCATGTCCTGCTGGACCGTGCTTGCTGAGCATGTCCAGACAAGCTGCTCGCATGACTGGGCCGGAGGCTCAGGGTCTGAGAACGCGCTTGCAACGCCAGACGCCTTCCAGCATGCGCATGCACATTCTTGAAAGCAGAAGCGCAGCAAGCAGCCACAGGATCAGCCAAGTCGGAGTCGAGTACTGGCCAGTGCTATGCCAGGCCTATGGCGTCCGTACCGACAGCCCGCGCTGCAGGCGGCGCCGCCGCTCGGCCACCTTGTACTTGATCATGTCGGCGTAGTGCACGCTGCCGGGCACGATCAGGAAGTTGCTCTCGTTGTAGTCCTGCGCGGCGCGTGGACGCGCGTCACGGCTGCGCTGCCAACAGGCAAGCCGCGCCATGGCGCCCTGGCCGCCGTCCCAGGTCTCAGCCCGACCTGGTCTTCAGACAGGCGCGACCTCCGTGGGTGGTGTGCCCAGCCGCGCAGCACCCCGCGCATGCTCCCGACATACGTGCCCGGCAGGGTGCTTGCAGTGCGCGAGGGGGAGGGACGCGCTGCATGCCGCGCACGGTCGCCAGGGCGCGGCTGAGCGCGGGCGCGTTGGGGCGCGGGCGCGGCTGGGGGGCGCGCCTGGCACTTATAGCGCTGCGCGCGCACGTTGACAAAGTGCAGCGCGGGCCCGAACTCGTTGCAGAGGATGTCCTCGTACTCGCCGCCCACCGCGCCGCGCGCGAAGCCGGTGTGCGCCTGGAAGAAGGCAAAGTCGCTGCCGTTGCGGCGCTGCCAGCGCGGCCCCGCCATGATGTGCTTGTATATCTGCGCGCGGCGCGGCCGCGGTCAGGCCGGGCGGGCCGCGCCGCGCAGCCGCCCGCCGTTCAGGCCGCGGCAGGCTTCCGCCGCTCGCCCGCAGCGCTATGCGCCTGAGGCACGCGACAACTGCACATGCCATGAGCGGCCGCGGCAGCCCTGCTGCTCTGCCTCACTGGCCTAGAGAGATGCAACCGGTCGTGCACCACAGCCAGCACGTCCACGGAGCCCTCTCCTTCAGGTCAGGCCCAATCGAGCTCAAGCGTCCGCGCAACCCAAATACCGCAGCTGCCATGCCTTTTGGCCTGGCGAGGCGTGAGCGGCCGCGCACCCCGACCACCGTCTCCGCGGACGCCGCCTCATCGGCCTCAGACGACAGGTTGGGGTGCCCATCCGCGTGCACGTAGGCCAGCCAGCGCAGCTTGTAGCAGTAGTCGTCGACCAGGATGACGTCCGCCTCGTCCGGGTCCGTGACCAGCGCCGGGCTGTGCCGCAGCGCCTCCACTGTGTACCTGCGCGCCGGCGCGCCAGGGTCTGCACATGGGGTTGGGGTCTAGGTCAGCACCACAGCCCTTCCGGTCCCGGCATGCAGCAGCATGTCCGCTGGAAGGGCTCGAGCAAGCTCGGGTGTGGGTGACGGCGGCGCGGCGCGTCAAAGGGGAGACACTTGAGTGTGGGTCTCGGCTAGCGCTGCGGGCTTTCAATTCGGACATAAATCAAGACGTTGTGCAGCTGAGAGCGCAGCAGGTTGCATGGCACATCGAGACAGTGAAGCTTTGATATGTCCTTGCACTGGTCGCACCAGGGCGCGGAGTTCGCAGAGAAGTAATGCGGCAGCGGCGGCGCAGAGGCCTCGTGCCAGAAGTCGTGGACGTGCGCGCGCATCAGTGGGATCTGCGCGGCCGCCCAAATGTGAGGGCGACCGTGCCTTCATCTGTCAGGCTCGCCTCGCGAAGACCCGTGCCGCCTACAGCCGCTATTATCGCCCAGGTGATAGTCATGTGTTCTGCCCTCCTTCAAGGCACATGTACTGGAATGTCTGGTACCTGGTCAGTGCCGCGCATTTGATCTTGTGAGAGAAATAGCAAACAGCAGCAGCACTGCCCAGCCGACCAGCTGCGCGCGCTGGGGCGGCGCGCGCCTGCGTCCGGCTGTCGACCACGATCTCATTTAGGTCGCAGCCGGGCAGCCCGTGCTCGGCCGCCACGTCCGTCGCGTTCAAGACGTAGATCCTGCATGCGCCTTCGAGCCGCCTCGCCTGGCCCAACGCACACAGCAGCGTTGAAGTGCGAAGTCATGTCAACGCCCTTGAAAAAGGGCGTGTTTGATTCCTGCATGCGTTTGCCGCGCTGTGTTGCATGTTTTGCACAGCTCAAATCTGCTAAGCGCGTTCTCCACCCAGCTCGCATGAAGGTATTCTAAGGTTTATATCAGGACAGCATCTGCATACGTTGCAAGAAATGGTTAATCTGAAGGCGGACAAGAGCTCCATAGGGTCAGCGCTTGTTGGACCTACACCTGGCTGGCAAGGTACGTAAGGCTGAATGACACAGGCATGCAGCCGCACAGCCGCCTCAAAGGAGGACACAAGCATTTGCCTGAGGGGGTGTCTTGGAGCCAGCTCGTTTTTTTTTATTTTGTAACGGCTGTGCGCACCTGGGCACCCTTGGCAGAGGCGGCCAGCACGGTCCGCGGCAGAGAATCGCCAAACTCCTCGGTCATGATGGCCTCACGGCTGGCGCGGGCGCTAGGTATGCTGGTCGTCTGCTCCCC
>JAABUV010006602.1_pt1 | contig 12542 bp, 12 predicted proteins | sample 5559971 | NCBI WGS metagenome assembly JAABUV01 (sample SAMN10711881, study PRJNA513362) | rock metagenome | isolation source: Antarctica rocks | place: Antarctica: Victoria Land, Knobhead nord | collected 2015-12-19
TGGACCATGGAGCCGCCCGCCGCCACCGAGTACGCGGTGCTGCCCGTCGGCGTCGCCAGCATGACGCCATCCGCTTGCACCTGCCCTCGTGGCAGCCTCAGCCCCTGCAGCTACGCTGCAGTGACGAGTGCTAACGCTGCAGAAGCCCTTGGCACACTGCGATTCATGCAACTCATGACACGATGTCCAGTGGCATTCGTTCACACGCTGCACGATGCACAACGCCATGCCACGTCCACTGTAAAAGGTCGAGAAGACATGTCTTTGTTTGACACAGAAACGACGGCTCAGGCCACATTGGGCGCGGCCCAGCGCTGCGAGCGGCGGCCGCCTGGGGCCGACCTTGGTGATGAGGCGGTCGCGCTCCCAGCACTCGATCTTCGTCAGGAAGGGGTTGGCGCCGCGGTCGACCACGACCTCGTTCAGCACCTCGTAGACCTCCTCCCGCGCCGCGCGCTTGCTGCCCCGCCGCACGATGCGGCACTCCAGGCGCATGCGCAGCGTGACGTGCACGCCCCGCATCTGCGCGCCGCCGTGGCGACAGCCAGATGAGTGCACCTCCCATTGCCCAGTGCTACAAGCACTCCCCACCGCCCAGCGCCACACAGCAGTCCGACAGCAGCTCCGGCGACATGCCGCATGCACCGCAACGAGCAGGCTTGCTGCACAGGCACCAGGCATAGCCTGACTGACCACTGACGCGCCAGAAGACACCAACATGCACGGGCGCCCGCGGTCTCCGCCCCGGTTGCGGCGCCGCGGCAGGGCCACGAGGGCAGCGGAACAGAGAACCCGCGGCGCGCCTCCTCGTCCAGAGCGCACTGGTCCAGGTCCTCGCAGCCGTAGATGACGCCGCGCAGGTCGTCCTCCGCGCTCGCCAGCGTGTGGTTGGTCAGGAAGCCGAGCGAGCCGAGCGAGAAGGAGATGACGGGCGGGATCGCGCGCTGGAACAGCGACGACGCGTGCAGGATCGTGCCGTCGCCGCCCAGGCACACGACAAAGTCCACGTACGAGTGCAGCCTGGCCCCGCGGCGGCCCGCTCCGCGCGCTCAGCGGCCCGCCCGCTCCAGGCCGGCACGCATATATATGTGTGCAAGTGCGGCGCGCTGCGCGCCAGGTGATGGCTGGTGCATGACGCGTTTGCACAAGCGGCGTGCCTCGAGCACTGGTGGCAGGCGCGGCGCGTCGAGCACAGCATGCATCCTGCTCAGCTGCGCGTGGAAAACTCCGCGGCGAAAGTGGACGAGGGCACAGCTTGTAAAAATACACTGATTGCACTGAAGTCACCAACTTCCCCAGAAAACATCCTCAGCATGACACGGGGAGAGCGGGAGCTGCGGACGCCTGGCGAGGCCGCACCGCACGGCCTCCGCGGGCGTGTACGTGTCGATGAAGCCCAGGCCGGCGCGCCCGACCATTCGGATGTACTCGTGCGGCTCCACCACCACGCGCATGCCCTCCTCCGCGCCCAGGAAGCGCAGCACGCGCACAAAGTCCGCCAGCAGCTCGTCGCCTAGCTTCTTCAGCACCAGCACGCTGCGCAGCGCCCGCCAGTGACAAACGTGGCGGAGAGAATTCGCTCTGATCGAGCCGTAAACGCGCATCTGCCTGCAGAAAGGCTTGTTGATACAGATTTGGGCGGGACCAAGTGCTGAGCCTGCATCTCGCCCTCAAGCTGCCTGTCCAGGCAGCCCGGCAACCTTGCTGGTGCCAGCTGCACCGAACGGGCGCCGAGCCCCTATGCCACGGCCGCACCCCGCACGCATGCGAGGGCATGCGCCCGCTTGCATCACAAGCCTCCACGAGGTGCCAGGCAGCCGTCTACTTTGCAGCGGCGTTGCGTGGCGCACCAGCGCGGCCGCTCGCGCCACACGAGGAGCTGCTGCTGCGTGGTCGGGTACGCGAACGACAGGCACCCGGACGCTGCCGCGGCGGCACACCCGCCCTCAGGCCGCGCGTGCAAAGCGTGGTCGCGGTCGGCGCACGCGGCGCACACCACCCGGGCGCCCGACTCGAAGTCCAGGGCGCAGGCAGGGGCGCTTGCAGTCCGCAGGGCAAAGGCCTCAGGCGCACCCTTCACGGTCTCGCGCGAGCAGGACATCCCGTCCGTGCGCACCAGGTACAGGTCCGCCTTCTTCGGCCACGAGCGCGGCCTGCGTACGGCGCGGCTGTCAGCAGCCGCGGCCTGCAGCGGGCTGGCCGCCAGGCTTGCAGCCAGACGACATCCTGGCACTAGACTGGAGCAGCGCCCTGGCTGCTGGCGAAGGGATGTGTTTGAAAGCGCCACGCACCCGCTCTTGTGCGTGTACGGCACAAAGTCGGGCAGGAACGCCATGGAGCGGTCTTCGCTTCCCGAGGTGGAGGCCACGCTGCTGTCAGGCACCGCATCGGCCGGCCGGAGGTGCGCAGCTGCCTCCTCCAGGCTGCCCACGTCTGCCGCATCCTGCCGCTGACAGCGCGCCCGCCTGCCTGGCCGTTGCCGGCGTGCGCCGCAGCTGGCGCACAGCCCGGCAACTGCTGTGGGCGGCCCTGCGCCGCTGGCGGGCGCCAGCTGCGCCTGCGCAAACAGGCGCGCCATTTACGCGGCCCGCGCGCGCCACAGGCCCCACGCCCGAGGCGTCCTATGCGCCAGAGGTCTCCCCTCAGCGCTCCTCGCTCGATCTACGGATCAATGCATCTGCCCCTCAAGTCTGAGAACAGGTTGGGTGTCGCCTTGGGCGTGCCGCTGGGTAGCCAGAGCAGCGTCTGCCATCAATGCAAGTCTGTATGTGCCTGAGATTGATCAAGGCACGGTGTTGCACACTCATTTCTGCTCAGGCGTGAGCGTGCCGGCTGTAGGCGCCCACGAGCCCTTCAAACGCGGGGGTCACTGAACAAAGACCTCTGCTAGCCCAGCCATGGCAGCCGGCAGGCTGGCGTGCAGCACGTGCTACTCAGCGCTCGCGTGCGGTGACGCGCCCGCCGCATGTCTCACACCCCACGCCAGGGCCGCGCCCGCCGCGCGGGCGCAGGCGCCCCGCACGCCCTGGTCCTGCGCGCCGCGGGGCTGTGAGCAGCGCCTGGCGCGGCGCGGCGGCGTTGTCGCAAGGTCATCGAGCGAGCCGGAGGCCTCGTTCCCGGCGTCCATGTCATTGGAAGACGCTTACAAGCTGCTCGACGTCTCTGAGAGCGCGGGCTTTGAGGACATTCTGGCGGCCAAAAGGAAGCTCGCAAAGCAGTATGCGGGTGACGGGGACCGTATTGTCCAGGCGCGCGCTCACTATGGTTCACTGCTTCGCATGCGATGGCCCACGCCGTTGGGCTCAGCGCGCCGTACACGTCCATGCACAGCAGCACATGCTAGCGTGCTTCCGTGCGGCTACCAAAGCTGCTGGCGGCGCCCGTGCGAGCAGCGCAAGGCTTGCTCGCCCGGGCCAGCGCCGGCGCCTCTGCAGCGCTGAGCCGTGGAAGGCGCCGCGTGCCGGCAGGTGGAGGCCGCATACGACATCCTGCTCATGCAAAGCATGAAGAAGCGTATGTCCGGCGACGTGGGCAGCGCGGTGCGGTTTGCAGACGTAAAGCGCGCGCGGCCCGCCGCCAAGGCGCGGACCCGCGCCGGCAGGCCCCGAGGCCGACCCCGGCAGCACCGCCGTTCCCGTCAGCGCCTGGGCGCCGCGTCAGCGGTGCCGCCCCTGACTGCGCGCGAGCGGCGCGGCGCAGGCGCCGCCCGGCCTGCTGCAGCGGCTGCCCGTGCAGGTGGCGCCCGCGCCGCAGGAGACGCTGCTGCAGCTGTCGGCCGTCTCCGCCGTGCTGGCGGTGTGGAGCCTCGCGCAGGTCCGCCCGCGCGCGCGCGCCCCCCCCCCCCCCCCCCCTCCCCCCGCCCCGGGCCCACCCCCCGATGATAGTCAGGCTCGTGCTGAGCGGCTTCTCGTGACCGCATGCGCGGATGGACATGGGAGCCATGCCTCCAGGCGGGCAGGGCCGGCACTGCGGCGCAGCCTGCCCGCCCGCGCCGCGAGGGGCGGCCGCGCAGCGCTGACGGGCGGCCGCGCGCCCGCGCTGCGCAGGGGCTGGCGGAGCCGCCCGGGACGGCGCACGACATCCCGGGCCTGCAGCTGGCGCTGGCGGTGGGCGCGACCACCTACCTCCTGCGCGACCGCAAGCGGCTGTCGCTGCGTGCGCCCTGCTGCGGGCGCATGGCGCCCATCCTGGCTCGTGTTTGGGTCGCCGTGCAGGACAGCGCGGCTCTTTGATTGTCACACTGGTTACTGGAGACCGTATGCCTGGGCACCAGGAACACACAAAGTTTTCAAGTACATGTTGGGTCACTTGTCCAGTCAGCATGAAGCTAGAGCACTGATGCAGCGTGCGCGCTGCACCGCCTCGAGCCTGAGCGGGTGCTGGGCGGCGCGGCAGCGCGCGCGGGCGGCCTGGCGGTGGCGGGCCTGGTGGCCGGCACGCTGCTGGGCGCCGCGCTGCAGAGCTGGCTGCGCGTCGACATCATCCCCATCTTTGTGCGCCCCCCCGCCTCCTGACGCGTCGCGCATGAACCCACATGACGAGAGGCGCATGTCCCAGTTCATGCATGTGTGGGCCAGCTGCGGACGTCGTAGGTTGCCTGCCCCTGTGCGCGCCGCTCCTGTCGGCTCAAGCCTGCTCACCAGCTGCTCAGATGGCTGGCTGAGCGCCGTCTGAAACACGTTTGGTCTGGCTGGACAGGGCTTGGGCTCGCCGGGCGTGTTTGTGAGCGAGTGGGCCATCCTGAGCCTGTGGGCGGTTGGCGCCTTCCTCGCGTGAGGGGTGGCGCTGTGTACACTACGTGTAGCTGCGCCGGCGGTGCTGCACCATGGTCGCGGCTTGGTGTGCGAACAGCGTGCGCGCAGGGAGTGCTAGCAGAGTGTGTAGCAGCCTAGGTCTGGAGCAGGCTGCTTGTACTACGAGGGCTTCAGGAGGTGATAGGTGCTGTGGTTAGCAGCGTGCCAGACGCATGCAATAAGTGTTACATGGTGACACGGCATGTTATGTAACCGCGTTGGTGAGCCCAGCGTACAGAGACTACCGGGCATACACACGGCAGCAGGGCGGGGGCGCGCCCCCTGCGCGGGCGCGCTGCTGGCCGGCAGCGCTCGCCCGCGCCTACTTGTCAAAGAAGATGCCCCATGCCGCCCAGACACCGTCCAAGATCAGGACCACGACGGCCTGCAGACCAAAAGCAGTGTCAGCTGCCTGTAGTGGCTTCGAAGGACAACAGCATGCCTGCCAAGTCGCAGCCAACACGGGGGCCAGCGCGGGCGCGCACCGCCTTGATGATGTTCTGCCCGCCGCCTGCATGAGCATCGAGCGCCCGTCAGGTCACCAGACGCGCGTAACTGTTACCCCAAGCAAGAGCGCCTAGGATCAATGCAAGCAGAGATGGGGGGGAAGGGTTCACCCAGGAAGCCAGCGCTCTTCTCGCGCTGCACATCCGTCCAGCCCAGCAGTTCAGACAGGCCGCCGATGCCGCCGTAGCGCAGGTCGTCAAACTCGCCCTTGATGGGCAGGTCGGCCTTCTTGGCGGTGTCCAGCCCGCCGTTGATCCAGGCCAGCGTGCCGTAGCCCGCCCGCGACAGCTGCTCCGCCGCCGCCAGCGACCTGCGCGGGCGGGCGCGCGCTGAGGGGCCGCCGCGCGGGAGCACTGCTTGGTCTGCGCAACATACGCCACAGACTGGCCGTGTGCTCGTGCCGGCGCGTGCAGACGCCGGGCGGCATCTGCTGACATGCATCCACAGCAGGACGCGCCCTGCACATCAGCTGCGCCCAACAACATGACGCTGCTCCCGCAGCATCCACCAGCTCCTGCCGCATTTTCAGCAGACCCTCGCCTACGGTGGTGGCCAGCAGCCCCTGAGCGCCCGTGAGCGCCCGTTACAATGCGCCTGCTGCCGCCTCCGCCGCCGAGCTGACGACATTCCCGTGGCACCCAGGGGGGCGCCTGGCCCGGCGCGGCCGCGTGCGGGGCGCCGCGCGGCGGCGGGGCCCGGGGGCGCGCCGCAGGCCCTTCTGGCAGCTGACGATGAGCTGCGCGTCCTTGGGCACCTGCTGCTGCACCGCGCCGATGAAGCCCTTGTTGGGCTTCATGTGGGTGCCGCCCAGCCACCAGCCGCCCAGGCCCAGGTTGGACGCCTTCTTCAGCAGCAGCGCCGGGCTCATGTCCTCGTCCACCACGTACACAGGCACCTCCGTCGCGCCCTGCACGCCCGCCTGCCGCCCGCCCAGGACGCGGCGCTCGCTGGCGGCCCGCACGCAGCATGCATGGGCGCCTTTCGGGAGCGTTGCGCCCTGGCGCCAGCCTGCCGCATCGAAGACGGCTGTCGCCGCTCTGTTTGAAGCGCGTGCAACCATGCAACATGCAACGCTGCCTGCAGTCGCGGTCCGCGCAGGGCCCTGCAAGCGTGCACTGTGTGCGCTGCTTGCACACTCCCTCGAATTCAGGCGCCAGGCGGTCAGGCCAACCACACCACACAGGGCGTGTCCGTGAGACCCTAGCCCGCCGCAGTCGACCGGGCGTGGACCCTGCGCACGCGTGGCGGGCACATGGCACAAGCCAGCAACGCACGGCTTCGGCCCACTCCCGGGCGCGCCTTGGCAATCTCGTGGGATGGCCGCACGTCCAGGAACGTCCACCCGTCCTGATGAGCAGCGCCGCGAGTCAGGCGCGCCCGGGCCGCACGCATATCGAGTGTGACACGTTTTCAAGCGCACAGCTCGCACCTTCATCAGGTCGCCGGCGGTCTTTGCGCTGATGCTCTTCACCTTGCCCTCCCGGATCTGCGCGGGCGCCTCGTTTGCGATCCGCGTCGGCAGTTACAGTTTTGCTTTCTGGCCCGCCGACACCGGTATGGGGCTCACCTGGCCCTCCCACCGCTTCTCGGCATCGTTCAACTCTTTGGTGTAGTCGCCGCCGCGCTGCCCGGCCGCCGCCGCGCAGCAGGTCTTGTGCACCTGACGGGGGACCGCGCGCGAGATGGCCCGCGCCGCCTGAGGCCTTGCGCAGAGTGCTCCGGCCGCCGGGCGCCCTGCGTGCAGTCCAGTCAGGTGTTTAAGGCTGAGCGAAATAGGAGTTGCATTACCACTGCCGCAACCAAACTCAGAGCTGTGCACGCACGGGCACAGGTGCTGGCGTGCAGGGTGCGCTGAGGCGCGCTGGTGCCCAGCGTGACGGCCATCGCTCCTGTACCCAAGCTGCAGTACACGCTGGGATCTCTATCCTCATAGGCCGACCCGCTCCCCACATGGGGTACTTTAGCGGGTGGCTGCTTGCGCTGGTCAGGCCTGCGACTTTGGTAGTGCTAGCGCTCGGCGTCGGCGTTGTCCACAAACGATGGTGACAAAGGGCCGCAGAGTCTCGCAGACCAGGCGGTATGGCCATCACCGGCGACCTTTCTCTGAGTCAGGCGTTGCACGTGCTGCTACAAGCGCCCGCCAGCGCCCTGGCCAGAGCGCTGTCAGGCAGAGGTAGCTATGCACTTTTCACAGCTTGACTTGCGTGAGGCACTGGAGACAGACAGTCGCTAACAAGCAAAGCGTGCGTGTGCAGCACCAGGCTATGCAGGCCCGCTGTTGGCCTTGCAGACTGCCTGTCTGTCTGCGAGCAGCACCGCGCCGTTCCTGGACGACCCCCTCCTGCGGCCCTTGTTGGAGGAGGTAGGCTCACGCCTTTGCTGCATAGCGCTTACATAGTCACTGCCGCAGCGCACCGTTGGTGGCCTTGCGGATCTGGGGCTCCCGGCCTGCAACATATAGCGCCTGCACGTTTTCTCTCCGGCCTCGAGTGCAGCTGAGAGTCGCTCTGCGCAATGGCCCGCACTGCCCAAAATAATCTTAGTTGCTTTGGCACACACCACTGGGCCTGCAGGTGCTGGCCGGCCCCGGCAGCGAGCGGCAGCGGCGCGCGTACAGCCTGGTCGCCTGGCTGTTCCGGCAAGGCCCCTGCGCGGCATGCGTCGCCCGGCGCCTGGGCGCCTTTGCTGGCTGCGCGGACCGCGGCCTGCAGCTCGCCGCCGCCCTGCTCATCCGCCACCTGGCTGAGCCCGGCGCGCCGGCCGGGTCCGTGACGGCCCCGCAAGCCGCTCCGCTGTTTACCTGCAGCTCCTTGTCCTGCGCTGGCTCCTAGAGCGCTGGCCTCAGCTTTGACGCCTTCCTAGCCTGGTGTGCTCGGTGTGACTGCGCGCTCGGCGCCCTGCACAGCCCGCTGCTACACCCGCCCGGGTGACTCTGCGAGTGCTGCTGGCAGGCCGGACGACGGGGCGCGGGCAGCGGCGGCGGCAGCAGCGGGCGCGGCCGCGTGGCTGCCGGCGCTGGACACGCAGCTGGGCAGCCCGCGCCTGGCGCCGGCGGCGGCCCCCAGCCAGCGAGCGGCCGCCGCGGCCGACGCCATCCTGGTGCTCGCCGGAGGCCTGGCAGCTGCTGCGGGCGGCGGGCATGCGGCCGGCCCCGGGGGCGCGGCGCGGCAGCCCAGCGCTGCGTGGCTGGAGCGCCACTCGGCGCTGCTCGCGCCCGCGGCGCAGCCGGACCCTCCAGCCGAGCTGCCCGCGCGTCTGTTTGACGGCTTGCGCGGCCGAGCGGAAGACGGCGGCGCGGCCGCGGACGAGGCGTCGGCGGCGCTCCTGCGTGCTGCGGCGCCCCTGGACCGCCTGCTGCAGCACCTCGCGCGCTGGCGCTCTGCAGCCGCGGCCGGCGCAGGCATGCGCCCACTCCTGGCTGTGACTGCTGAAAGCTTTGCAGCTATGACAGCTGTGCATCTGCCAGCAGAACCCCACTCTGCATGGTAGGGCGGACACCGGGCACACAGTGAACACCAGCGTGCACCCTCTCAGGTAGCTCTACCCAGCGGCAATAGTGTGTTGTCGCTAGGTCAGGAGCGCGCCTGCGAGCTGCTCTGCGCGGCACTCGACGTCATGCGCGCGCGGACGGCCGCGCACGCGGTGGTCGGCGACACGGGCGCGCTGGCCGAGTTCTGGGCGCAGTGGGCGCCCGCGCTGCTTACAGACCCTGGCGCCTCGGCGGTGACCGCCCGCGCTGCGCATGCAGCGTCTTGTGTGCCGACGGAGCGGCGCAGCAGTAGGGCGCACGAACAGCCGCTCTGGCCTGCACGGGCCGCGCGGGTATTGGCAGTGCACCGTGCGCTGAGAAATCGCACATAGCTCGCGCCTGCCAGAGCGCGCTCGCCTTGCGGACTGACACCCTGCAGAAGTGCGCGCTCGGCAACGCAGACGCGACGTGCGCAGCAGTCGACGGCGCGCGCAGCGCACATGCCTGCCCAGAGCGCACTCCAGGCTAAGAGGCGCCCCCGACATCCTCGTGCGCAGGGCGCGGTGCGGCACCAGCATGGCGCATGGGCCGCGCGCATGCGCACCCTGGCGGAGGCCGCGCCGGCCGGCCGCGCCTGCCAGGGCGCCCCAGGCCGCTCGACCGCGCCGGAACGCAGCGCGCTTGCGGCGCTGGCGGGCCTCGCGGCGCTGGCTGGCCAGGCGCGCGGGCGGCTGCGCGGCATCATCCTGCAGCCCCTGCTCGAGGCGCGCCGCCCGGCGCTGCAGCAGCGCGTGCGTTCCGCCCGGCCACGCGTGTCCTGACGGGCGGTGCTTGCGCGGTTTCAGGACGACGCGGCGCCGCTGCTTGCCGGCCTAGCGCTGGGAGACGCGTCCGCGGCCGGCCTGGCCGCCGGCCTCGCGCGCCTAGCGCTCACGGCTGACCTGGACGCGCCTGCCGGCGCGCCCACCGGCGTAGCCGAGGGCGTGCCCTCGCCGACCGCGGCGCCCGGCGCGCGCAGCGCGCTGCGTGGCGCCGTGGCGGCCGGCCTGGCCGCCGCGCTCGCGCATGGCCGCGTGCGGCACGCTGCGGCTGCGCGGCTGCTGGCGGAGCTGGTCATGGCGGAGACGCCGGCCGCGCGGCGCGGCGGCCTGGCCGCCGCGCTGCGCGCGCTCGCTGCGGCGCCGGGCCAGATGCACGCGCCGCCAGGTGGCGGGCCGGGCGGCGGGCAGGGCGGCGGGCCGGGCGGCGGGCCGGGCGGCGCCGCCAACCGGCCCGCGGCCGACGCGCTCGCCTGCCTGCTGGCATGGCCGCTCGCGGACGGGGAGCCCGACGCGGTGGCCGCAGCGCTGGCGGAGGCGGGCGCGCCGGCGGCCGCGCTGGCCGGCGCGGCCTTTGCGCGCCTGCGCCCGGCGGCGCTGGTGCCGCGGCTCGTGCGGCTGCTGGGCGGCGCGGCGGGCGGGCCCGAGCGCGCCGCTGCGCGCGAGCTGCTGCTGGCCGCGCTCGCCGCGCCCGGGCGCGAGGTGGCCGCCTTGGCCGCGCTGCTCACAGCCGTAACTGGGCCATCCGCGGCGGCCGGCGCCGCTCCAGAGGCGCACGCCCGCTCGGCCGAGGAGGCAGCTGCGCGCGCAGCCGCCGGCGGCAGCGACGCGCGCGGCCACGGCGGGCTGGGCGCCGAAGCTGGCGCAGGCGCGGCTGCCGGCGGCGCTCCCTCAGCGCGGCACGGCCGCGGCGGGGAGGGCGGCGCAAGCGCGGCGGCATCCGGCGGCGACGCGTCAGAGGCGCACGGCGGCCGCAGCGGGCAGGGCCGCGCGGCGGGCGGCGCGGCGGCCGACCAGGCGGTGGACCTGCTGCGCGAGTGGCCGCGCCGGCTGGGCGCCGAGCGCGCGGCGGCGGCCGCGCCGGGCGCGGCGGCGGCCGCGCTTGCTGCGCTGTGGGCCGCGCCGGGCGAGGCGCGCGCAGTGCGCGCGCTGGCCGCGCTGGGCGCGCTCTTTGCTGCGCACCCGGGGCCGCTGCTCGCGGGCGTGCGCGCGCGGCTGGCGCAGCAGGCGGCAGCCGCCCCTGGCTGGGCGGCGTCGCCTGAGGCAACCTGTGCGCTCGCGGCGGGCCGGAGCGGCGGCGCTCTTCCCTGCACCGAGGACGCGCAGCGGGCGCCTGGCTCCCGTGCAGGCCCCGCACCGCTGGGCGCGGGCGGGAGCAGCCCAGGGCCGCGCGCGCCCGCGAAGGCGCCCGCAGAGGCTCCTGCGGGCGCAGACCCGGCGGGCGCGCTCTTCGAGCGCCTGGCGCCGCTGCTCGCGCTGCGCGCGCTGCCGGCCGCCGCGCTGGACAGCCCGGTCGCCGCGGCGAGCCTGTACGGCTGCGGCGGGGCCGCCGGCGCCGCTGCGCGGCAGGAGGGGGAGGGCGCCGCAGCCGCGGCAGACGCCGCGCTCGGAGCGCCCGGCGCGGCTGAGCAGTGCGCGGGCCGCAGCGGCGCGCACGCCGGGGCAGCCGTGGTTGGTGGCGCGGCGGGCGCTGCGGCACCCGCCGCGGCCCCTGGAGGGACGCGCGGGGGCGACGCGGGCGCCGCGGCGCCCGCAGCGCCGGGTGGCCTAGCGGCCGACAGCATCGCGGCGGCGCTGCTGCAGCGCATGGCGGCCGCAGACGAGCCGCCCGAAGCTCGCCGGCTGGCGGCCGAGCTCGCGGGCCGGCTGGGCAGCCCGGCCGCGCAGCGCGCGGTGGTGGCCGCGGCGGGCGCGGGCGCCGCGGCGGGCGCGTCGCTCGCGCTGCGCGCCGGCCTGTTTGCGGTGTGCGCGGCGCTGGCCGCGCGCGGCGCGGGCGCGCTGGCGCTGGCGGACGACCGCGAGCGCCGCCGCCTGCTGGGCGCCATCGGCGCCGCCCTGCACTGGCCGCCGGTGGGCGCGCCGGGCGTACGCGTGCCGCCCTTGCGGGGGCGCTGTGTCACCATGCATGTAGATGTGCGGGCTGTTGTTTGCGCGGGCTCCTTGGCTGCGCTTGGCTGCCGCGTGCATCTGCAGCGTTAGGATGCAGTGTTGGAATGCATGTCGACATGCTCACAGCGCGTTGGCCGGGCCCGGCGCGTAACACGCTCTCCGGCGGCAGGGCGAGGGCGCGGCAGGCGAGGACGTGCGCACGGCGCAGCTGGGCTGCGCGGACTGCCTCGCACTGCTGCTGGGCGCGCAGCTGGAGGCCGCGCCGGACGCGGCCGTGCCCGCTGCCGGCGGCGCGCCGCGCGAGCTGCCGCCCCGCGCCGTCTACCCCGGGGTCGTCATAGAGGAGGCCCTGGGGCCCGAGGAGCCTGCGAGCGCGCCCGAGCGGGGCCCCGACGAGGCCCCCGCGCTGCTGCTGGACGAGGTGCTCGACGCGGTCACGGCACGCAGGCACGTCCCGCCATCTGTTCCGTTCTTCAGCTGAAGCGTGCATCACTCTTGTCCAGTGCCCTATGCCTACCCTATCCTACACTACCCTGAACTTGCCATAACCCTACACCTATAACCAGTGCTCCTCCACTGCATCGCGTTGGCGGCATCGAGCGGCTCCGCGGGCCTGCAGGCGGCCCGAGTGGCTGGACACGCTGGACGTGCCGCCGCCCGTGCGCGCCTGCCTGGCCAATGCGCTCATCCTGGCCGTGCGCCGCGCGTCCCCGCGCACGCACGCGCGCCTGGCGGCGCGCCTGGTGCCGCCGCTGCTGGCCGCGCTTGGGCGCGAGCGCAACGCGCATCTGCGTGCCGCCGTGCTGCAGGCGCGCACCTGTCGCCTGCGTGGGGAAGCCTGCGTGT
>JAABUV010006603.1_pt1 | contig 12540 bp, 16 predicted proteins | sample 5559971 | NCBI WGS metagenome assembly JAABUV01 (sample SAMN10711881, study PRJNA513362) | rock metagenome | isolation source: Antarctica rocks | place: Antarctica: Victoria Land, Knobhead nord | collected 2015-12-19
CACCCGCTGTTCCAGAGATACATAGCTGAACATCCCATCCTGAAACCGCTCATCTCCACGCATACTCGTAAGACGATCACCATGCCCGCTGAGCCTCTGAATCCGTACCTATTTCAACAAACTCTTAAGGTAGGGTGGAAGTCCGGGTGGTGTCCTAATATGAGTTTCATAGGACGCTGGCCGAGTTTGGACATTCATACTCCGAACAATCCCGTATTACAAAAACTTGTGGACTCGCGCCCTGCCTGGTGGGAGGATTAGGGGCATGTGACCTCACTTCAAAAATTTGCTTTGGACTGCATGGAAAACTGCGCTCGCAACTGGAAGCAGCACATGGATTTCTTTCCTTTTTCTCAGCCTGGGAGCAGCCGCCTTGGCGTCTACTCTTATTCTTTTCATCGAATGGCGTCGTGGTGGTAGCACCATGACTTCGTTCAAGGCAGCTTGGACACAGTGGCCAACATACGTTGTTCCCACGCTCACTTTACTTATTCTTTGGCTATGCCTTTTTGGGTGGTCAGTCATCAGGACTGTCTACGGTGACCATATCCTTCTTGCTCATACTAATTCCAATCTTGTCGCTGAGCTGCACAAGCCGCTGCCGTTGTGCCCAGTTGCACCGCGCAGCGCGCCATGTCCTAAAGCTCCACGAGGCCATAGCGTAGTAATGCAGGGGGGTCCAGGTAGCGTGGTGACTAGCAATCAGTCCGGGGGTACTAACGTAGGCACACTAATCAACGAGGCGGACCCGCCTCGTCATCTGACACCCAAAGAAGTGACAGACTTGAGTGCCGCTGGCGATAAGATTTGTCCTTCGTTGCCTAAGTTTGGCGTTACAGCGTCAGGTGCTAACGCGGAAGCACAGAGATACGCTGCCGAAATCGTAGGCGTCCTCAATCGCCATGGCTGTACAGCCATGTTTGGATTACCCATTCCTTCGCTTGAGGCAACAGTTGTCGGCGTCGTTATAGGCGTATCTGATTTGAAAAATATTCCGCGAGAAGCATTCTACTTGCAGAGGATATTTGCAGCGGCGGGAATGAATGCAGTCATCCACCCGAAAGGGCCTATTTTTTATGCCGAAGACAGCTTTGTCCTTGCCGTTGGAGCAAAAGACTAGTTGACAGTATTAATTTATGTAGTACACTTATTTTATGGCAAACGTACTCAACACTGACAAGCAAATCGCAATCATCGGCGCACTTACCGAAGGTTCGTCGATTCGCTCAATCGAGCGTATGACGGGGGTTCATCGGGATACGATGATGCGGCTTGGCATGAAGGTTGGGCAGGGCTGCACGGCGCTGATGGATGCCAAGATGCGCGATCTTTCCTGCAATCGGTTGGAGCTGGACGAAATCTGGGGCTTTGTGGGCAAGAAAGAGCGCAACGTAAAGATGGGCGATTCGATGGAAATCGGTTCCGTGTGGACCTGGTGCGCGATTGACTCCGATACCAAGCTGGTGCCTACGTTCATGGTTGCGGATCGCAGCAAAGCCTCTGCAGACAAGTTCGTTGCGGATGTGGCGAGCCGGATGGCAAACCGGGTGCAGATCAGCACAGACGGCCTCCCGGCGTACATCACGGCGGTTGAGAAGGCTTTCGGGCAAGATGTCGACTACGGACAGATTTACAAGACCTACGGCACGATGGAGTTTGGTGAGCGTAAGTACAGCACCAGCGGCGTACTTTCTGCCGAGAAGGTAATCCGCACTGGCCACCGCGATGTAGACCTCATCTCTACCACCTATGTTGAGCGGCTGAATGCCACCACACGCCTTCACATGCGCCGATTGACCCGACTTACCCTAGCATTCTCAAAAAGAGGGGAGAACTTCGAAGCTGCGGTTGGCCTTCACTTCGCCTTCTACAATTTCGTGAAGCGGCACAACACGCTCAAGACGACTCCGGCGGTTGCGGTTGGCGTTGCCCCGAAGCAGTGGAACATTGGAGACTTATTGGAGGCCACCGCATGACGAATATAGAAGAGCTTCAACACGTCATCCGCAAGCTGCATGGTGCTGAGTCTACGCACCGTGCAAGTGTGCCTGTAAAAGAGGCGTGGGACGGCAAGACGATATGGGAAGGCACGGTAGAAGTCTTCAACTTGCATGGACATCCCGAGACCGATACCGCTTATGCCTGGTCACACGAGACCGACGATCCGGAGAATCCGAAACGGCATGTCACCGTACTACAATCTTCACCCTGCTTTATCCCCTCTAGACGCTGTACGTGTCGCAATTGTTCAGGAGTTCCGCAATGCTCAGTCAACCCAAGCCTAAGCCGCGCCCTGTAGGGCGTCCTAAGCTTGCCAAAGGCGAAGCGAAGTCCACCACCGTCCTCGTGCGGATGAGCGCGGAGGATCGTAAGGGCGTGGAGAAGGCCGCCAAGATGGCGGAACAGACTGTATCTGAGTGGCTGCGATCTACGATCCACGGAGCGATACATGGGTAAGCAAACCAAATTAGGACACTACCGAAGTCCGGAGCTAAGCGAAGTCCTTTTAACACTTTACACACTTTAAGGCGGGGGGGAAAGACAAGCGATGTCGGACGCAAGCCAAGGCAGAATAGCCTTCCTCTCTCCGCGCGCTCATCGCCTCTCCGCCGCGGCATCATCAGGTTGTTTCGCACTCCTCTTCCTGGGAGTTGCGCTCCATGCCCAACTTCCCCCCGGCACCACCGACGCCAGCTCCAGCTCCCAAACTCAAGCGACACAGCAAGCGGAAGACCCCCTCCGAACCGAGGCGGCGCAAGCCCTGGAACACCAGGACTTCCGTGGCGCTCTCAAGCTCCTCACCACGCTCGCGGACAAATACCCCACCGACGCCCGCGTCCTCTTCGACCTGGCCAGCGCCCAGGACGCTCTCGACCAAACCACCCCGGCCGAGCAGACCTATCGCCGAGCCATCGCCGCCGACCCCGCCTACCTCGAGCCCCACCTCGCCCTCGGTCTCCTCCTGGCCCGCAACAATCGCCCTCCCGAAGCCCGCTCCGAACTGCAGGCGGCCACCACCCTCAACACCGCTGACCCCGGCCTGAAAGCCCGCGCCTTCCGGGCCCTCGCTCACCTCGATCGCACCTCCAACCCAGCCGAAGCCCGGGACGCCCTGCTCTCCGCGATAAGACTCACCCCCGAAACCGCCGACGACACGCTTCTCTCGGCCGATTTGGCCCAGCAGGCCCAGGACCCCGCCTCGGCCGAAGCGGCCTATCGCCGGCTCCTCGCGCGTACCCCGAATGACCCCGCCGCCACCTCCGCCCTGGCCCACCTCCTCCTCGCACAGGGCAAAGCCGCCGAAGCCGAACCCCTGCTGGTCGCCGCCCTCTCTGCTCACCCCGACGACCCCGCCCTCAGCGCTCAACTGGCGACCCTGTACCTCCACGGAAACAAGCCGGAGCAGGCCACCGCCCTCCTCGACAAGCTCCACGCCGCTAATCCCAACAACCCCGCCGTCACCCGCCTCTACGCCCGGCTCCTTAGCCAGTCCGGCCAGTACGACAGGTCCGAGCCACTCTTCGCAGCGCTCTCTTCCCAAACCCCTGCGGACCCGACGCTTCTCGACGACCATGCCGACGATCTGATTCATCTCAAACGCTACGCAGAAGCCCAGCAGCTGCTCCAACATGCCGTCGCGAATCCGGCCGCCTTCCCCACCCGCGAGGATCTCGCCGCCGCCACCAGTCACCTCGCCTTTGCCGCCAGCCAGAATAATGACCCAAGCGGCACCTTGCGCGCGCTCGATCTTCGAGCTACAATCCTGCCACAGTCACCGTCGTCCCTATTTTTGGCGGCTACTGCGCACGACAAATTGCATCACCTGAAACAGGCATCAGAGTTGTATAAGCAATTCCTCTCCGTGGCGAACGGAATGTTTCCAGACGAGGAATGGGAGGCGCGCCACCGCCTCATCGCCCTCGATCACATGAAGTAGATGCGCACCTCAGGAGGTGCGTTATGAATCTCCGTCTCCCCCTCGGCCCCGTTCCCCTCCCCCTCCCTGCCCTGCTCCTTGCCTTGCTTCTCTCTACCTCAGCGCCCGTACGCGCCGCGGCGATAAATGAGGTCCTTCCGGACGAGCAGACGCTGTCGCAACTCGAGCTCCGCGCACAGCAGGCCAGTCCTCGCGAACAGTGCTTCCTTTACACCGAACTCGTTCATACCGTCACCGAGATCGCTGGAAAGCAGATGCTCGCGGGTGACACGGAACACGCCAGCGCCTCGCTCAAGCGCATCGAGCACTACTCCCAGCTCATCCACCTCGGCCTTGCCAACGACACCAAACGCCTGAAGAACGCCGAGATGCTGATGCACCACACCACCCACCGCTTGGCCGATTACATGCGCGCCGCGTCCAGCGATGATCGAGACACCCTCCAGGCCACCCTCAAGCAACTCAACCTGGTTCAGGACGAGCTTCTGGCTCAGGTCTTCAAACACTGAGAGCGCGATCATGCGAAGGACCCTCGGGCTGGCGACGGTAAGAAGATCCCTGCCCCGTCTTCTCTGCCTCGTGGCTCTGCTCGGAGCGATCCCCCTCCACGCCCACCAGAAGGACTCCGCGCTCTCCGACGGTGAGGTCGAGCAGCTCCGGGAAGCCGCCTACGTGCCCAACGACCGGATCGCCGTCTTCATCAAATTTCTCGACGCCCGGTCGAAGACGATCCAGGATCTCGTCGCCAAACCCCGCCGCCCCGGCCGTGAAGACGATCTCCACGACCTCTTCGAGCAGTTCAATTCCATCGCGGACGAGCTCAACGATAATCTCGACGACTTCGGCCCGCGCCATCGCGACATCCGCAAGCAGCTGCCTAAGCTCCTCGAGGCTACTGATCGCTGGTCCACCGCCCTCCGCTCCGCCGCCGACAGCGAAACCTATAACCTCGCCCGGAAACTCGCACTCGAAAGTGTTCGCGATATTCGTCAGGAGTCAACCCGGCTCATCGAGGATCAGCGAACCTACTTCGCAGCTCACCCTGAAGCGGTGAAGTCAGAGAAGGATCGCGAGACCCCCGGCAGCCACAATCGCCCCTACGACATCCCACGCTGACAATGGTCCCTGTCGTCCGCCTTGACCTCGGCGGCGAATGTAAACTGGACGGAAAGTGCTCTCCCCCCTCACCCCCATCTTTGAAGAGCAGTACCGCGACCTCCGTCCGCGCGCGCCCATTCCTCCGCTGGACATCCGCTTCCGCCGCTTCACCTCGCTGAACACCACCATCCGCCTTCGCGAAGGTCGCCTGCACGTCCGCCTCTCCGACCTCCTCGAGCACGCCCCCGAGAGCGTCCACCGCGCCATCGCCCACATCCTCCTCGCCAAGCTCTACAAAAAACCCATCGCTCCCACCCACGCCGACCGCTACCGCCGCCACGTCTCCTCCGAAGCCGTCGCGAAGCAGGCCGAGCACATCCGGGAGACCCGCGGCCGCAAACGCCTCTTCACCCCCGTCGGCCACCATTACGATCTCGACGAGGTCTTCGAAAACCTGAACGCGCGCTTCTTCCACGGACTGCTAGGGCGCCCCACCCTAACCTGGTCGGCGCACCACGCCCGCCGCATGCTCGGCCACTACGACGCCGCACACAACACCATCGTCGTCAGCCGCGTCTTCGATCGCCCCGACACCCCCCGCTGCGCCGTCGAGTACCTCCTTTATCACGAGATGCTCCACCTCAAGCACCCCGTCCGGGTCAAAGCCGGCCGTCGCTGTGTCCATTCGCGCGATTTCCAAGCTGAGGAACGTCTCTTCCCGCAACTGGACGAGGCCAAGGCCTACCTCAAGCGCCTCTAGCTTCGACCGTTGCTCCAGCGCTCCGGTTAAACGCCCGCAGGTAGAACAATAAACGCACAAACACGAGCGCTGGCAAAAGAAGCAAAATTATCCCCGCAACCCAGTCGAACCAGCCTATGCGAAATCGGTCGTAAACCTCTGCAATAGGTTCTAACTTGAGTCGCACTCTTCTTTGTGCTGCCTCATCCTTCAGCGCAGCTTCGGTTAAGAACTCCCGTTTCTTTCCTGTTTTCGTGTCGAGGTCAAAGAAGACATCTTCTCTTTGCACTCCGCTCCCGAAGTTCTGGAAAGTTTTTGTGTCTTGGCTTCCATAGATCTGGTCGCCGACAATCTGCAATCTCCGCACGCCGTCCAAGGACCCGGGACCGTTCAGATCTCCAAGCGGGTGAACGATACCGTGGTCAGTGACATCAATCATGTCGATCGCGTATCCCGTGCCGATGGGCGTATACCATCCGTCTCCAAGCATCGGATCGTGGTGAAAGACCAACTCATTGATAACTGCGTATCCAACAAACCACGGCCGCAAACATGATGCAAGCAAAAGGAAAGATCGCAGCGAGTATCAGCGGCTTCTTCGCACGGTGAGGAGTTTTTCGCAGGTACCACTTCGTTCCCACAAACAGCATGGCTCCGCTGATCACGGCAAGAACCGAGAGAAAGATCGCATAGAAGATCAGGACGACAATGATGCCCATGGTGATCCCGAGTCTAGCGGTTTGTCACGTCCGCGACTCCGCCACGATCTCCGGCGACCACTCCATCCTCCTCGCCCGAGCCCAGGCGATCACCCCTACACCCACCACAACACTCGCCAGCGCCGCTACCTGTGCATTGCTCATTCCGAAGTAGAGCCTCGGATTGATGCGCACAAATTCCACCAGGAAGCGCCCGGTCCCGCTGAGCACCAGGTACACACCCGTCAGCCATCCAAGCGGCCTTGCCCTCTCGCCCAGCTTCCACAGCACCCAGAACACCGCGCCCGCAAACAGCAACTCATACACTGGCGTCGGCTGAACCATGGCGCCCGCCGGATACACCGGCACCAGGGCATCCGGCCGCATATGCACGCCCCAAGGCAGTCTTGTGATCTTCCCGTAATCCCCATCTCCGCTGGTAAGGCAGCCGATCCGCCCCACCCCATACCCGATAGCCGCCGCCGGAGCCGCCAGGTCCAGCATCCGCACCGCCCCCCGCCAGCCTCCTAACCCATTCGGCCGCGTCTCCCGCCCCTGCCACATCAGCATCGCAATCCCCGCCAGCAGCCCGCCGAACCAGGCATATCCCGCCCGCAGCCACGTCAGGAACCCCATCACCACCTCGCCCGCATGTGCCCGCCCCGGCATCGCGATCTGTCGCATATCCGCCACCAGGCCGGGCACATCCTGCAGTTCATGCCACACCTTCGCACCGACTACACCGCTAATCAGCACGAGCGCGACGATGCTCAGCGCGTCACCCTCCACGCGCTGCCGGACGAAGTTGCGGTGCAGAACGAGGGTTGCTACCACGGCGGCAACCCACAGCAGCAGCCCAAACGTTCCCAGACTGATCGACCCTACATGGATATACGGATACATAAACCTCGCTTCCCCTCGAAGTATATCGGCGCGCCGGAGCTATCACCGCGCGCCACACAGGCACCGGATCGCTTTGCCCCGCGCTCCCTTCCGCGATACTCTCGTGCTCATGCCCACCAGCACGCCCAACCTTCCACCCGCCTCCGGCATGCCCGTCCTTATCTCGCAGGCGCAGATCGCCGACCGCGTAGCCGCCCTCGGTGCCCAGATCACATCGGACTACTCCGGCCAGTCCATCGTTCTCATTGGAGTGCTCAAAGGGGCGGCCATCTTTCTCTCCGACCTCGCCCGATCGATCAAAGTGGACGCCACCTTTGATTTTGTCGCCGTCTCCTCATACGGACGCGCCCGTGTCTCCTCCGGCGCGGTCAAGCTCATCAAGGACATCGACGACCCCATCGAAGGCAAACACGTCATCCTGGTCGAAGACATTCTCGACACCGGTCTAACCATGTCTTACCTCCGCGGGCTCATGCTCCAGCACAAGCCCGCCTCGCTCAAAATCGCCACCTGCCTCGATAAACCCGAGCGTCGCCTCGTCCCCATCGAGGCCGATTACGTCGCCTTCGCAATCGCCAATCATTTCGTCATCGGCTATGGCATGGACTTCGCCGAAAACTACCGCAACGTCCAAGACATCCGTCTCTTTCCCGAAGAAGCCGCAGGCCAGTGACTCTTCTTCGCTGCTTGCCCGACAAACCTCGCGCACCGGTCAGGCCGCCGAGCTTTGTGAGCGCACGGCAGTTCCTGCGAAGCCAAACGCCTGCGCGAGCAAGCCATAACTTCGCAGTCGAGCCGCGTGGTCCCATACAATTGTGTTCACGACCATTTCTCCGATCCCGAGCGCGCCAGCCATCCCCTCTAACTCTCTCCGTACCTTGGCGGGAGTCCCCACAAAATAGCGCGGAAATTCTCCGTCCTCACTTCCACCGTTCCCGAAGACCTGCAGCTCCCGTAGCGCGTCGTCAGGCGAAGCCACCGGGCTGCGGTCGCCTAAGCGGATCCGCTGTTGCAGGAGCCGCACACTCGCGGAAAGATACTCCGCCTCCCCTTGCGTCTCGGCGCAGATGGCTCCCACCGCCACCATCGCCTCCGGCCTCTCACGGTATTGGCTCTCGATAAATGAAGTCTGGTAGGCCTCGATGGCTGCTCGCGTGTGCACCGGAGAGAAGAAGTGGGCGAACGCATACGGCAGACCAAACTCCGCCGCCGCTGCCGAGCTCCACAGGCTTGACCCCAGCATCCACACGTCCGGTCCGCCCGGCATCTCCGGAGAGACCCGGATCTTCGAAAACGGGTGTTGCACCGGAAATCCAGCGCCTCCGTCTCCGCGAAGCGCACCTTCAACACCCGAGCGATTTAGAAATGCGAGCAGCTCCGCGGTCTGATCCGCAAAATCGTCCTGCATCTGCACCCTACGTTCGCGCCGCAGCGCCAGCGACTCCACCGGCCCGCCCCCAGGTGCCCGCCCGATCCCAAGGTCGACTCTTCCGGGGTAGAGCGCATGCAGCATACGAAACTGTTCCGCAACTTTCAACGCGGCTTAATGCGGCATAATGCGGCAGCATGATTCCGCCCGACCCGATCCGGATTCGCTGCGTCTCCGCCCCAATCCTCGCAAGCATGATCTCCGGCGCCGTGCATGCGAGCGTATCCATCGCATGGTGCTCACTCATCCAGAAGCGCGTGTATCCCAACCCGTCTACATGTCGCGCCAGGTCAATCGATCTCTGCAACGCCTCTGCGGGCGTGCTTCCCGCGGACACCGGCGCCTGATCCAGCACTGACAATCTGAGCGCCACCTTCGGTCTCACTTCATTCATGGCTTTTAGATGATGCACGAGAAACATCCGAACCAAAGCAGCGCCGGTATTCTCCTTTTATTCGCTCCCGCGCTTACACTGATCTTGGTACACCGAGCATCTAACCCTTAGGACAGAGATGATGAACGTCCAGCAAAAGCTCGAGATCCTTGCCGATGCGGCCAAGTACGACGCGTCCTGCGCCTCCTCAGGCGCCAAACGCTCCGCCACCCCCGGCGGCATCGGCCACTCAGATGGCATGGGAATCTGTCACTCCTATACCCCGGACGGCCGCTGCGTCTCGCTGCTTAAGATTCTGCTCACAAACTACTGCACCTACGACTGCGTCTTCTGCGTTAATCGTGTTTCGTCGGACATCAAGCGCGCGCGCTTCACTCCCGAAGAAGTAGTCAACCTTACCCTCGACTTCTATAAGCGCAACTACATCGAAGGCCTCTTCCTCTCCTCCGGCATCATCCAGTCTCCCGACTACACGATGGAGCAGCTCGTCGCAGTCGCCAAGACTCTCCGCCAGATCCATAGATTCGGCGGCTATATTCACCTAAAAACGATCCCCGGCTGCGACCCGAAGCTGATCGCCGAGGCCGGACTCTTCGCCGATCGCCTCTCCGCGAATATCGAGCTACCGACCCAGGCCGACCTCGTCCAGCTCGCCCCCGAAAAGAAGTCCGTCGTCATCGAATCGACCATGGATCAGATTGCGACGCAGAAGGACGAGTCCGACGAAGACCGCAAGAGATCCGCGCTTCCCAGCGCTCAGAAGCCCCCGAAGTTTGCCGCCGCCGGCCAGTCTACCCAGATGGTGATCGGCGCCACTCCCTCCACCGACCGTCAAATTCTTTCGACCGCCACCCGCCTCTATACCTCCTACAAGCTCCGCCGCATCTACTACACCGGCTTCAGTCCCTATCCCGAGGCCGATACCCGCCTCCCACTTAAACCCGCCCCCCTCATCCGCGAACACCGCCTCTACCAATCTGACTGGCTCATGCGCTTCTACGGTTTCGAAGCCGCAGAGCTCACCACAGACCAAAGCCCCCAGCTCTCGCTCTCCGAGGATCCAAAGACCACCTGGGCCCGCACCCACCCCGAGTTCTTCCCTCTCGACGTCAATTCCGCGCCTCGCGAAGCTCTTCTACGTATCCCCGGAATCGGTTACAAGAACGTCGACCGCATCCTCTCCATCCGCAAGTACCACCGCCTCACGCTCGATAGTCTCCGCAAGCTCCACGTCCGCGTCAAGAACTCTCTTCCCTACCTCATCGCGGACGACCACCTTCCGTCAGCCCCCATCTTGAACTTCACCGTCGACGTTCCACCCAGCTCACACACCCAACTAGATCTATTCGCTCCTATCAGCGCCATCACCGGCTCGGTATAACGTTTTTGGCGCCCGCACTCTCTTACCTCATCGTGATTCTGGGCGCCGCGGAGAGCGCTCTTCTACCGCAAACCTGGGTGTAGCCTTGAAGCACATTGTCATCCAACCCGACTTCAAGGACTGGCGTACCCACGCCCGCGTTGCCTTGCAGCAGGGCCGCGTTCCCCTCGATGTTGACTTCCAGGACGCCGCCGTCCTGGTCACACTGACCCTCAATCTAGATCTCACCGGCGAATCGGACGACGCACCATCTGCCCAGCCGATTCTCAGTCCACATGTCCCAAAATCTTTCCTGGATCTTGCCGAAATTGCCGCAGTTCACCGGGACCCACAACGCTGGAACCTCCTCTACCGCATCCTCTACCGCCTGCAAGCCAACCGCGATCTCCTAAAGATTGAGATTGACGCGGACGTCGCGCACCTTCACACCATCAGCAGTCAGGTTCGCCGCGACCTCCACAAGATGCACGCCTTCGTTCGCTTCCGCAAGGTCGAACCAGACGCCATGGACGAGGCTAATCCGTTCAACCCTGCTCCCAAAGATCTCCTGGGCGTAGCCGCTGGCGAAGGGAGTCATAACCCCGAAGCAAGCCATCTTCAAGAGCACTTCGTAGCCTGGTACAAACCCGACCACCGCATACTCCCCCTCGCCGCGCCCTTCTTCGTAGAACGCTTCGGTCCCATGCAGTGGACCATTCTCACTCCTGACGCCAGCGTCTCATGGGATCCGGCCTCCCGCCAGCTCCACTGGTTTGAAGGACTGCCCCGCGAGTCAGCACCTCAGGCCGACGAGCTCGAAACGCTCTGGCGCTCCTACTACGCCAGCATTTTTAACCCTGCCCGTCTCAATCCGTCCGTCATGCGTTCCGAGATGCCCGTGCGTTATTGGAAAGATCTTCCCGAAGCCTCCCTTCTTCCAACCCTCATCACCCAGGCAGCATCCAGAGTAGGCACTATGGTCACCACACAAGCCGCCAAGCCCTCCGCCGCCCGCTTCGTGCCGGCCAAACACGAGCTCACCCTGATCAACGCCGCGCTTCCCACCTGCAAGGGCTGTGATCTCTACCTGCATGCTACCCAAGCCGTCCCCGGCGTCGGCCCCTCGCCCGCTACCATCCACAAAGCCGCAACCCTCATGCTCGTTGGGGAGCAGCCCGGCGACCAGGAAGACCTCCAGGGCCTCCCGTTTGTCGGCCCGGCCGGCCGCATTCTCGACAAAGTCCTAGCGGAGTTACAAATCGACCGATCCGCCGTCTATGTCACCAACGCCGTCAAGCACTTCAAGTTCATCCAGCGCGGCAAGCTTCGCCTCCATCAGAATCCCCGCATCTCCGAGATCTCCGCCTGCCGGCCTTGGCTGCTCGCCGAGATCGACGCCGTCCGTCCGAACGTTGTACTTTGTCTCGGAGCCTCGGCCTCGAAATCACTTCTCGGCGGCACCTTCACTCTGATGCGCGACCATGGCAAGATCCTCTCCACCCCGTACGCCGGTCAGGTTGTCGCCACGATCCATCCTTCCGCCGTACTCCGTGCCCGCGATCAGCAATCAGGCGAGCAGCTCTATAACTTTCTGCGCGACGATCTGGCCCTGGCTTATCACGCAGCGCTCCACGGCACCTCCGTTCAGCCAGCTGTCACCTCCGTGTGATAGAAAATACCCGGCGCGTGAACCTCCCCAAGGACACCACCAACGCCGCAGGAGTCGCAGTGAACTTCAACTCTCTCCCATCCCTTCCGACCGAATCGCAGATCCAGTCCAAAGTCGTTTCCGAGCCCGTTGCCTTTCTCAAATCCAACCTCTCCCCGGGTTGGGATAGTGCAGCCTTCCTCGAGAAGGTGCTCTCCTCTCCTAGAGATCTCGCCTCCGTCCTCGATCACACCTTGCTCAAACCGGACGCCACCCGCACCCAGGTCATTCAACTCTGCCACGAGGCCGCCGAGTATGGCTTTGCATGCGCTAT
>JAABUV010006609.1_pt1 | contig 12527 bp, 11 predicted proteins | sample 5559971 | NCBI WGS metagenome assembly JAABUV01 (sample SAMN10711881, study PRJNA513362) | rock metagenome | isolation source: Antarctica rocks | place: Antarctica: Victoria Land, Knobhead nord | collected 2015-12-19
AGTGCCTTTCAGCAGAGCTCGGCCGTGCTGGCTCCACCTGCTCGTCCTCTTGCCAAAAGCGATCGAAGGAGTCTAGGCATTCAAGTCCCGAGGGATCTTGGTTGAAAAGAGTGTCATCAAGGCCAGGAATGTTGTCCATGGAACATGCGCCGCTCTCGAGGTCTGAAACGAGCGTAATTGGCTCACCAACCACATCAAAGGCCCCCGGAGTATGCAAGCAACAAGGAGTGAATGTAGGATCGCTTGGTCATGCACGCTGAAGTTCCATGCGGGCCGTTGCGAGAAGCGCGTCGAGGTTTGGCACTCGATATCTCTGCAGCTTGTTCACGTGATTCGCGTCGCTTCCCCAGCTGTCTATGGAATTCCATAGCCAAACCGTGAAAAATGCATACGGTACCAAGCGAATGATACTGGAAGTCCTCTTTTCATGGACGGTGTCGCTGCGCGCTTGGCAGTCTCCGTCTGATTCGTTCTGTGTGACGCATTGAGCAGCAGCAGGCGCTGAATACGAGCGGTTCTGGCTCGCGCGATATGGGCGACACCAGTAGCACAGCACAGACAGCGGTTCTGGAGCAGTACAAGAGCCAGTTTGACGGACAGAACGAAGTGAGAGAGCTCGGACCTCAGGGCGTTCAAGTTGACGTGAAGAAAAATGAGGGTCCCCACCCTACTGTTACCGGTGAGAAGCAGCAGCAGCTTGCTCAAGCTCCTTGGGGAACTAAGCGGTGGAAATCCACAGGACGACATGTCAGACATCTGCTCGAAGCGCGGTTTGACAGTACTCTGTGAGGTCAAGGACGCTGAGACAGGCGCATTCCTACGTTCCACCTACGGCTACATTGATCACTCCGATTCCGCTTGGTTTGGTCGTATGCCTGATATCCGCAAATATGATCTGACTGTTGAGGACCTCAAACGAACGCTAAAGCGAATACCGGACGAGCAAATCTACCCAATAGCGACACCGCACATTTCGATCGTGCCACATCGCGGAAGTAATGAGCACAGCCTCTACATCAAACGGCCCCAGTTGGCTGGGTGTGACGATGCGGACATAGCTACGCTTCTGCCACGATTACTGTACCAAGGACGCTGAAGTCGCAACTCTGGCTAGGTAGTAGCGGTTAGGCCAGAGAGTGGAGCGAAGGCTACGCAGCGACCACTTATTAAGAACGAGAAGCTGCCTACAAGGACATTGATCTTTGTAAACCGAACTCATAACGTTGTTCCGGGCGGCATCAGAAGGTGGTGTGGATGCTGCTAGATGCTGGAGCAGATAACATATCATCATCTTCTGTGGAGATTGGTCAATTCGCGCCGAAACCAAAAGCTACGTGCTATATCAGTGTCGAACTTCGTGAGTGGCAAGCGCGACAGTGAGGTATGTAAGAGAGTGAGATCGGTGTCTGAAGACCGAATAAGCCCGGGGTCATCCCTGTGATCATCCGCTATACCCCGACCGAGCTCGCAGTAGCAGCTAGCAACGACATTCGATGGCATGCAGACTATTGTGGAATATAGCGACCACCACGACGAACGAACTATAAGGATAGTCGCAAGCATTTTTTAATCTACGGTCGAAAGTTCTCCCATGAGTCTTGATTGAACATTGCTCATTATTCATGACCAGACGAGTGGGCTCATTTTTTACTCTTCTTCTTTTTCTGCGCTGGTGAAGGCCAAAAGAAGTCATCTTCATTTGTTTGCGCCAGAACTGATTCTTCTTCAACGTTTGGGGGAGGTGTGATTGACGAATCTGGTGGCACTGAGTAGGCCGCGTCACTACAGCGTGATTGTCGCGTTGGCGGTCCATCTTGCTTTTCAGAGTTATGGACTAGGATGTCAGGTTCCGAGTGCGCAGTTCCTGGAGTCGTCAGCAACATCTAAGGATCTTCTCGCAAGGCTGACCGTGATGTACCATTCATTTCGAGACGGGTTTTATCAAATCCTTGCAGCTCTTGCATGGCCTTCGTCAAGGTCTGGAGCTTGTCGTAGTTGTGGGCACGATCGAGAGCGGCAGACTTATTTTCGGCGGCCAGGTGAGCGATCTGAGGTTCAGAGAGAGGATCCAAGCTTTCGTAGTTGAGGACGGGCGGCAGTTTCTGGACTAATTGCTCTTCGATGGCGTGAATACTAACGTCATCGACGAACGTCTTCATAGCAACCTACATCATTGAACGGGGCATTAGCAGACTTCAAAGACGTGTTCTAGGTCCACTTACCTTATAGTAAGCTTGCATGTAGTCGACCGCAAGATGACTTGCATAGGATCCCATGTCGAATTCTTCGCGCTCATGGAGGGCTTTAATTACGTTCCCCACGTCTACGTTGTAGATCACTTCATTTTGTCCGAAATGACTCCGCAACGACGCCTCGAGCGCGCGACGTTGTCGATTGGCCTGTGCATTCTGGACATTGCTGATCAGGTAATGATTATACGTGATCGGGTGGCCAGCGTGATGAGGTCGTAGCAAATCTTCGATCTTGGCATCCACATTCCGGCCAAGTTCGTCGATGGATCTGTCCACCAAAGCAGTGAGTGCGTCCACGGTGTCATTGGTGGCAACGTGCTCAAGAATTGCTCGGGCCATTTGATTAACACTTCGTAGAATGCTGTTTCGTATCCGAGAGACAAGACCGCGCCAAGGCTGACATTGCTCCCTGAAGAGCTCGCCATTGATCAACGGATTAAAGGTTCCGGGAAGCTCAGAGCCTCTGCTACGTCGCATCTGCTCTTTAACTGAGGAGACGTAAGCAGTCCGATGTATCACGGTGGACTGGTCACCGTTGCTGGGATGTTCTTGGTTGTCTTCGACAATGAGCCGGGTGCGACCCTCTGAGCGGACGCTGTCGGAAAAGTCTTCCAGAGTGTTCTGAACGACTGCACGTAAGCGTCTTTGGTAACCTTCTTCCGTCTTCGCAGAACCAAAGAATGCGTCATTGTATGTCCCATCGACAGCTGCCTTCATAAGGACAGAAAACTCCCAGCTCACACGTCTCAGGTAACGCCGTTGGTCATCCAATGTAGCGCGGGGCTCGCCCAATTGTGTGAGTCGATATCGACATTCATCAATTCCCGTCACAACATCCGATTGGAGACTGGGTAGATGCTGCAGGATATGGTCTTTCAAGATGCCGCTCAGTCGTAGTTTGAGTGATCGGATGCCGACTGCGCTCGGACTCAGTGATGCCCATGCACCCGATGTGAAGAATTGATTCTCTTGGAGGTCACGGATTTCTGCCGAGACGTTGCGGGTCTCAAAGCTTCGATTCTTCAGCACGTGCCAACCGAGGCGGAATATGACATCTTTGTTTTGTGCCATCGCGATGTACGCAGCTTCACTGTCCGAACCTTTTGGCAGAGTGTCAGGCTTCGTGATGAGACCCAGCGTGCGCAACCCTTTAGGATCGAGCTCACGCGCGTACTGGGTCACTTCTTGAAGAGCGAAGTCACTCTTTGCTGAGACCACAGCGAGGGTTATGCTACGTGGCTTCTCCATGTATCCTCGTACCATTTGCTGGACGATTGGGGCTTCGTCAACCGACTGTTCTTTGTTTCCGGCGCGAAAAAGACCAGGCAAATCGACGAGCGTTAGATGTGGCTGCTCAATGCCCTGGAGCTCTATTCGGAGGATGTCACTGCTGAAAACCTTGGCTTCGGATAGACCCATGGCTTCTTTCGCGCTTTCGGTCACGCCAGAGAGGTCGGGGCTGTCAATATCGACCTCATGGTTGAACTTGGACAAGCGACTTGACTCCTCGTCTTCCCGATCCAGCCCAGGTATGATTGATACCTTGACTGCAGCGCAATCATCGCGGCGAAGCACTAACTCGGTAGCGAAGCGTGTACAGAGGTTGTCCTTAGTTGGGAAGCGGATGCCAGAGATAGCCTCGAGTACAGAGCTTTTGCCGGCCGATTGATCGCCGCAGACTACGATCTGCGGTAGGTCAATGTAGCGATTGATCCCAGTTGAGCGTAGCTTGTCCACAATATCGAGGAGATTTCGATGATCCTGCGACTGAAGCTCGCTTGGCATCGTGGCTGCTTCGGACGGTGGCAAAGGTGGCGACTAGAACGACCGAGCAAGGTGGAATTTGCGTGTAAGGGAGGTAAAGTAGCTGCAGAAGTCGGAAAACACTCACCCATGTTACATTATCATCGTAGGTGCGGCTATGAGTGTCTCGCCTGGTGATGGATGTTCTGCACAGCGCATGCAAGGACAGCAAAGCAACACAGCGAAACAGGCAATAGAGCTCTTCAATGTAACGCTAGCCCCGCGGGCGGGTCAAGCCTGCATAAATGCAAAGTGCATGCACCTCATTGCATGTCCCAGCAATCCCCGCAGCTACAGTGGAGATAGCGCCAGGACGATCGCTGTGACACGTCACACGTCGCTGCATGCCAGCATACACAGCAGATTGAGGCGCTCTCCCAACTAGTGCTCTCGCGGCTAGTGCTTCCCTACATCAGATGACATCGATGGGCGAAGCCCTCGTATTAGCCTGCGGCATGGAATTCGCCAACGCCGCATACGAAGAGCTAGACCATGTTAACGACCCTGCCTGGCGAGCCGAGACCGTATTGCTACGCCAGCGATGTGGAGGGCCATCTTGAGGGTGGAGTGGAGTAGCGTTTGCAACCTGCTTCGATCTCCCTGCCGCCACCGTCGTACCATCCTTATTCACCTTATTGGAGAACCGAGCCTTCGAGCGGGTAGTGTCTTGCCAGCAACAGCCCTTTACAGGCAGCACATCTGTAGGCGTTCATTAGAGAGTAGCGAACTCCCTGAAGCTTGCGCGGCTGCCAGCAAGTGTTGTGTTTGCTCGGCAAAGTGAATAATAAGACGGAAGGTTAATCGGGCCAAAGGACGTGAATTTTAACCAACGGCTAGGTCTACCGTCTAGCTCCCTCGTACGATCGAAAGAGCACTCCGTCGAGAGGTTGTAAGCGGTTAAGCAGCTCTTGGGTCTGCAAAGATTCTAGACGCACTGTAGGGTTGAACCGGGTGGCATGCGGACGGCGAAGCGGTCTTCTCGGTAACCTTCTCGCATGACTCCACCCGGCTAGCGTCGGGGTCGGGACAACCAAACGATCAAGGTGTGGGACGCCAGCAGCGGCGGGTGCCCGCAGACGCTCGAGGGCCACGGCGATTGGGTCTGGTTAGTGGCCTTCTCGCACGACTCCACCCGGCTGGCGTCGGGGTCGTACGACGGCACGGTCAAGGTGTGGGACGCCAACAGTGGCGTACATGTCGACTGAGGAGGTTTTGGATCCTCGATTTGGCACCTTAGGGACAAGTCCAGACGAGGTGTGGCTGACTCAAAATTCCAGAAAGGTGCTGTGCTTAACCCCTAAATACCGACCAAGTTCCTCAGCTGTATCTATAGACACAATAGGTATCGGCACAGATCTCCAGCAAGCAGATGCCCCAATGCTCCTTTACGCTTCGTCCGGTTACTGTCTTTTCGGTTTCGGCGGAAAAGGTCTGTGGAGCTGTCCATCGCCTTAATCCGCACCGATCAGCTTCCACCGCCTTGATCATCATGCACCGAGCAGACTGCGAAGGATGATGGTGGCCCACTTACCTCACGTTCACGAGAAGCATATGCTTGGCGTACCCACCTGAGCTCGGCCGTGGTCTCCTCTCGCTCCTGGCGTAGCGACTGATTCTCCGCTAAGCTTGCATCACGCGCTTTGCGAGGCGACTGATTTTCGGCAGTACACGCGTGTCTATCATAGATGTCAGGTCAAAAGCACGGCGCGTATATCTGGGATGAGGTTGGTATACAGCTTGTCCTGAGTTTCCGCTAGCTGCTGAGCGAGATGCTCGTTACGCTGCAGCAGAGGGTCAACGTTCTGCTCAAAAACCCCCTCCTCGACAGCGCTTTTGCCCTGTACAGCATACAGATCGGCGGTTAGCTTTCGAAGCCGAGAACGACGTGATTCGATTTCTTCCAGGATTATCTGCACATCGCACTCAGCACTGCTGTTATTGCGCTCCATCAGTCTGGCCATCTTGGATATTCTGGATATGGTCATGAAGGTGCGAGTATCTCGTGCCCGGGTTATACGTTCACACGACAGAGAGTGCCCAGCCTCCACCGCCGCCACCCTCGTGATTTGGTTCGACAAGACGGCTTGGACAGCTGTATGCGCTGTCTTGCGCTAGTCCTGAAGAACCAAGCTTTGGACCAGGATCGCGCATCCCTTTCCGCGGGGAACGGAGAAGTTAAGGCAGCCGGAGAGTGGAGGGTTTTCGTTGGAAGGAAGTGGAAAGGCCGAGAAAGAAGAATGGTTCAGAGTGCCATTTTAGAGTAGCAGCTTGTCCAAAGGTGGACTAGCATACGATCGCTTGGGGAGATCGAGTGCTAAAGCCGTAAGACGTTAGCGCCGGACCTTTGCTGCAGAGCACATCCAAGTCGTGCTTTCGTATACAGCATGTGTGCAACGACCATTGGTATGCACCCGCTCGTGAGGTGATTGACAACTCCTGATTTTGTTTCAAATTCTGCGTGAGTAAAAGTTATACTGCCTGCAAGCGATGCCAGACCGGGATCTACCCAGAGAGAGCATCTGCGCAGCTTGCATCCACGTCACGCGTCGTCAAAATCGAATGGGGAGATCCGCCTGTTTGAGATCCAGACGCTTCCGGGCTTGCTGGACCTGGAAGCCGCCGTCGTTCCTGACGGTCAAGACGATCTTTGCCCACATCATGGCGTCTGCTACAATTTCGGCTGCAGCTACTGCCTTCTCGTGTCTAACACCATTGGCATGTTGCGCCAAGACTATATTGTATCACATAATTCCGTGCGAAGGGGTTGCGATGGCGAAATAGTCGCCCGCCCCATGGTCGCCCGCGAGTGTCTGACGCGGTTCCGTTATGGCGAGACACCGCAATGGCAGACAGTGAAGTTTCAGCCCCTACTTTTGCTCGGGTCCTGGTGCGCTGGCTTTCGAGTGAAGCACGGTGGGCACACTTCATCCGGCGATATAACTGCTGGAAAACATCAACCCGGATAGAGTAGTGGGCAGCCCACGTCCGTGGTCGACCACGCCTTTCAGATGCCTGCCGCTCTTGAGGAGTCCGTTTCCCGGCGTTCTCGGCCAGCAAGGCAAGGTCGTCCATTGCGTGGACGGACAGAATCGCTGACCTGAATGCGGCTCTCACGTCTATGGCCTGCGTCTCCTTCTTGAGGAGACAGACCTTCATTGGGAATCAGCGATATCGGTCACGAGCGCGGAACATCGCTGCCCCTTGCGAGCCGCTGGCCGGAGATTATGTGTTGCAACCCTAGCACTCACGTGACTCCTGCAGCCAGGATTGTCGAGTTATCTTGCGGCGTGTGCGCCCGGATCAGCTCTCCGCGTCCTCTCTCAAAGCAGGCATGGACCTCTAAGATGGAGTGTTCATACAACATGTGCGCCCGAATGTCGAATGGACAGTCTCGTCTTCTCGGTACTTTGCTCATCTTCGTGGACCGCATGCTCGGCAGCATATATCATGACTGAGTCTTGGTCACTGAGAGCTTGACGGTCAGATCGCTGTGCATGTCCAGACCCATGTCCCTCATCGTTCACAGAGTCGTGTGGCTGCCTCGCTGTCTCCTCGCCGTCGGGCGTACTCGCGCTCTCTGCACCAAGGTCACTATCTTTGTGCTGTTCAAAAAGCGCAGGACACAAATTATGAACGCTCCCGGAGCGTTGCATCTTGCTGTAACGATTACTGACAAGGGGAATTTCCTGTGGTCGGAATCGATGTTTGTGGAAGACAAGAGTTACTCAAATGTTGATCAAGTCTCTTGGCTGCGTGCCTGAGTGTTTCTAGAACACCCTTTTTGCGTCCTTCATGTCTCTTGGGCTTTTCGGCGTCGAATCTCAAGGGCACCCTCGCTATGTACATGTTGTCTTGCACCATGTCTGGCAGTATTGGTTGGTCTCTTGGAACCTGGCCATATCTCGTCGTCTGCAATTGCACGTCTTCGACTACAGAAGACCTCGGGCTGGCTGCTACCTGTGCGATCATTGCGATACGCATGGATCTGCCTCTTCAAGGATGATATGGGGGAGATGACCGGATGCTCGCTGAGCTGCCGGTTCCGCTTGCGAATTAGTCCTTTCCGATCATTCCTGGACGTGAGCTGCGTTGCAAGGCGTGTGATGGTGGGATTTACCCGGAGAAAGACTTCGGGCTCAGCCATCTCGGGAGCAGTCGCTGGTGCTGCCATGCCAGTGTTTCTCGCACCTGCAAAGCATCGTAGCCGTTGTCACTTAGCGTTGTGCACTATTTGTATGGAAGCGCGAACGCTTGTGGCGCCCGTTATCGGGGTCCTTTTTTTCCGCCAAGACATGCCTACTTCCATACATTGTTGGGCACGCCGCTCTTGGCAACGGACGCAGACCCAAGCAGCACAACCACGCACAGCATATTCTGTCGGTCGCACGCATAACAACTGAAACCATGTGAAACGACAAGTTGAATCGCCGTGTAAGCGAGACAGCAACGAATCACAATGCTCTACCAGCGAATGCGGGGTGTTGAACAACGGTCGGCCGCTTTGGCAGCAGCCAATTGTTTAAAACTTAGCTGGGCAGGTCGTGGAAAGATCGTCCTCAGACAAGAACATTTCCGCCTCGCAGTCCTCTGCAGCGACGCAAACCCCGTACTTCATTGAGTCCTTGTTCTCCTTGCTTTCGCTGGCATGTTGCTTGTTCAACGGTACTTTGTTATCAGCTAGCAGCGCCGATTGCACGTTACCCAGCCATGGCGGCTGTGCAGCAGCCTGTTTCGTGTTGCATTCGTCAGACGCCTACGTACTGAAGTTTAGTCGCTTCGCCACTTAGCCATGAGTGTTTTCTGTTCATCTAAGTGTATGAACGTCCCAATGCTCGCCAGAAAGGCTTCATGTGAGTCGGGATTTCCCAAAAACACCTCAGGCTTTGGCTTGTTTCAAGACAGTTTCTAACCTCCAGTCTCACCATTTAGTGTACGGAGACACAAGGTAACACATGTCAATCCTGCGTCTTCTATGAACTTGCCGCAGGCATAACAAAATTTGTTGCTTGGCCGCACAATCCTTTGATGTCTAGTCACTAGACAAAAAGGGCCCAGTCCAAACCTTAGCAGATCTATTAATCCATGTGACGCGCTGAGCTCAACAGCCTCTCAAAACCTTGACTGCCGATCAATCGCAGTGTCTTGATGCGCCTCCCAGATTCACCTAATATACGCAGGCACTGTTGTAAAGAACAAGAGGCTTGCTACCAAAAGGGTAGCTCGGAATGTGACACGCAAATCACACGTCTTGTGCGCCTGTGCACAGGTGGTGCACCTCCCGGACGACACCTCCACCTGGCACTCAAGACGGAGCCTCTTACACCGACCGCACGGCGTCGGCATTTTTTGGAACTTGCGTCGGATTGATTTGGAAAGGTCTTCGATGCGATCAGGGATTGCGCGATTGTGGGCGGGCATTGCGATGGAAGCGCATGACGAACGATACGAGATCAGATTAAGACAAGGAATGAAGGATAAAGCGTCGGGGACGACGCTATGCTAGGAAGGGGATAGTGTTACGGTCATGCGGAAGGTTGACCGAAAAACACGTGACAGGTGCGACATCCTTGGGGTTTCCCACGAGCGCACCTGGAACACGCGAGCTGCGCGACCTCGACGAACGTTCGTCAGGGGCGCACCCGTCGCGAGTTGCACGACAGGCACGCTCACCACGATTGAGCGCACATGGCGCGCAAGTCGCGGCCACACGAATCTCATATGTATATAGCAGGCGTGCTTTCTTCACATGTAGTTCGTGTTCAACTCATGTTGCAATCCAACTGAAAGGTCTTCGCATACCTAGGAACGATTCCAGCAGAGCAGTTCATCAACGAGAGAAGTATCACCCAATACTGACCGTGTCTTGACACTATCCAAGCCCACCGAGCTCTACCACGTGACACTACCTTGTAGGGTCGCAACACATTGTGTGTTGCAAAGATAAGATAGAATTCAGCAAGAACGCGTCTAGCGCCTTTGTCTGTCCGGCGCCCTTATCCCCCGCGTTAGTAGGAAGGGCAAAAGTAATGTCGCACAACGATTTAATTGAAGCATAGAGAAAGCGCTACGAGAAGGAAGCTGGAAAGTCTTTACACTAGCAGCTAAGCTAGATATTCAGAGCACGGACGGCTAGAATGCTTAGCATTGTAGATAAAGAGGCCTTAGTGTTACGGTCCCTTACAGTCCGTCACGAAGAATATCCAATCAAGAGGTCAAGGTGGGTTCAGACGATCTGATCAAGGGTGTAACTTGGTTGACTGAGTTGAGCACGAAGCTCCTAACTACCCGTAAGGACTGTCTTCCTAACTACGCCTCTCGTACGGCCGCTCCGTCCGATCATTCCGCTCTCTGACCATGATCGCGACGATCGACAGATCGCCTACCCTGTGGTACTCAGGCGTTCCGACGAGAGTCATACGTCAAGGTCTGTCACATGATCTGAGTGATCCGTCACATAACAAACGATCATAACAATTAGGCTAGTAAGTAAGTATACAAGGTAGCGTATTATAATCGTAGTACTAAAAGGGATTCCTAGGAAGGTAGTAATACTTATTATAATAGTAGAGTAGAAGAGTAAGATAGTTAATATTAAGCTACTAATAATATTAATAAAGAAGATAGCTAGTAGAACATAGAGTACTATCTAGAGAATAGAGGTAATAGTAACAAGGATAGTATAGTATTAGTTGTTACCTTCTACGATAAGCTATAGCTTAGTAAGCTTATATATCTTAGCAACCTATACTTAGGATAAGTTAGGCTACTATACCCTATATCTATATATACAATAAGTAGTCCTAGACGCTAATACCTAGCGCTAATACCTAAGCTTAATAGCGCGTAACCCTATTAGTACTATTACTTAAGGCTACGTAGTAGTAGTCTATACAAGCTAATACTTACCTTAGGAGTTAAGAGTAATATATCTAACGCTATTGTTTATTAGTATATTAAGGTCTATTAACCTTAGATCTTGTTAAGTAGGAGCTAAGTGTAATTAGATTAGAGCTTATTAGATAAGTGTTACGATCCTACAAGTAGTATCGCTGTGATTCGACGAAGTCGTATCACGTGTTGGGACTCGGTTGGACTTGGTTGAGAGTGTCAAGACACTGCTGGGTTAGTACGTTAGTACGATGGGAATACTTCTCTCAATGGGAACCTGATGAGCAGCTCTGTCGGTAGTCCGAGGTATGCGAAGACCTTTCAGTTGGATTGCAACATGAGTTGAACACGAACTACATATGAAGAAAGCACGCTTGCTATATACATAGGAGATTCGTGTCTCTTGGCGACCATTCGACCGTTCGACTGTGTCGACGGTCGACTGGTCGACTCGTCCGACTGACCGTTCGACTGGTCAGTCGGTCGTCTGGTCAGTTCGACCGTGCCTGGGGAGGCTTGGTCGGTCACGTGATATCCCCAGACACTTGATTGGTTGTCATCGCGCCTTTTTCCTTGTCATCCGTGACCTCTCAGCGCATGTTCGTAACAATAAGGAGTAAGTAAAACAGAACAAAGTAGTAATCTTAGGTAGTTAAGTAATTAGTAAGATTAAATAGTAAGTTAAATATAAGGATATATAGGGTGTTTCTTGTCTTCCTATATACAAAGGAGAATCGTATCTTATACTAATAGCGATAGGAGTAGTTATATTAGTCTATGTTAGCTATGTCGCCTAGGACCTTAACTAGTAAGAGTAGTTATATTACTTTATATTAGCCTTGTTATATAAGAGCAATAGGTTAGCTTAAGGTAGTTAGCGTTGCACTAACTAGCTATCTAGGCTAAACCGTAATAAAGAGTTAGCGTAGATAGGACTAAATTTACTATTCTATATAGGCGTTTTATAAACGTATATAAAGGAGGCCTTACAAAGGAGTTAGCGCTTAAAAGCTCCTTTTAGGGAGGCGCTCCTAGTATAGAGTACGTATTTAGAAAACCTAGGCTTGTGAATAATTACGCTAGGCTAGGCCTTCGTAGAACCCGTCGTCACGCCTAGCATAAATTCCGAACTTATCCGGATTGGATGGATGATTGACTACCTAGCCTTCTTTCCTCAAGCAAGGTAGGCAAGCTATCTCGATTCGATGGATCTGATCGAAGCCCATCACTTCATGTGCATTCTAACACTATAAATGAACTCGTTTATATCGTGCTCTCGTCTTGTTTCCCAGAGGATGTTTCTGACTCTCCGATATCACCCACTATCTAGTCCTGTGCAATTACAATCTTCGAAGCATACCAAACATAGCGACTGCAATGTCTCCGCTATCTTCTCCCGACAATATGGTCTCTGAAGAAACTCAAACATGCGCTTAAGCTCCCTTCTGAGGCTCTGACTAGTCCAAGTTGATTTTTTGAGCCTTCGGCCCCCTAAAGTCAGCCATATACAACAGACTCTTCCGGTCCAAACTCAGCATCGCAGGCCAATTCGACTGCACGCCAAACACCGTGATCTTGTTGCCC
>JAABUV010006612.1_pt1 | contig 12518 bp, 2 predicted proteins | sample 5559971 | NCBI WGS metagenome assembly JAABUV01 (sample SAMN10711881, study PRJNA513362) | rock metagenome | isolation source: Antarctica rocks | place: Antarctica: Victoria Land, Knobhead nord | collected 2015-12-19
TAAACGTCTACAATTCATGCTCACTGTCTACTACATTCACAGAGAGATCTTTAATCATTTCTCGTTTGAACGAACTACTCAAGAACGACTGCGAACAACTGATCGTAGAAGATTTCAATCTACATCATTCTCACTGAGAAGAGCGAAGATGCTTCACTCGTCATACGACGACTAATACTCTGCTAAACGTCATTACAAACGCAAGGCTGAAATTACTGCTGAAATCAGACACTATTACTCGCGAAGCTCACAATCAATCTACGACGATTGATCTAGCCTTTAGCAGCGAGAAAATACAGTTCATGACACGCAAGTGCGAGATACGAATCGATCTGCATCAGAGGTCGAATCATCTTTCGATCGTCACAGAGCTATGTCTACAAACAATCTCAGTGCAATTCTCGATTCGACGACTTTGAAAAAAAATGAATACAGAAGCATTGAGTGCTTATCTGCGAATACATCTATCTTTGAAACGCTCTCTAGACGACAAGACTAGAGTGAATGACAGAGTGTGCAAGATTATCAGAGTGCTACAGAAGATCATCGAGAAATCTATCTTCTTGACAAAGTCATCAAATTGAGCAAGAGACTTTTGAAATCAAAGCTGCTTCGAAGTAGTAATGAAATCAAGACGACTGCGAATCATATGAAAAACGCAAGGCACATTAGAAGCGTGAAATGAATATCTGAAGCACAACGATCATAAAAACAAGATCATTCGACAAACGAAACGCGCACACTTCAGGTCACAAATGCATGAGCTGAGCGAAGCACTCAAATCGATATGACGCTTTGCAAAATGAGCTAGAATTGAAAGTCAGCTATCTAAAAAGCTTTCTCAGTTTTCGTCACTGAAGCGAAGCGACATCGATCATATGACAACGACGTTCAAGGAAAAAATCGAGATACTGCGAGGAAAGTTCTTTCTCTCATCTTCTCAAGCGAATGTCAACGACATCGCAGAGTCATTCATATCTCTGACAGTCTCATTCAATTCACGCATCACAGAAGATGAAGTGAAGCAGACAATCAGATGAATAAAAGCAGACAAAGCGTCAGACGCTTCAGATATTTCAAACAGAGCGCTTCAAGCGAGACTCACAGAACTGATCTCAGTACTGACGAGTTTATTCAACGCATGCGTAACACACAAGTATTATTCAAAGCAGTTCAAAAAGACTCAGACAATAGTACTACGCAAATCAAAGAAAAGTGACTATATCAACTCGAAGACGTATCAACTCATTGCTTTGCTCGATATCATGAGCAAAGCGCTGAAGTCGATCATGATCAAAAGATTGAGTGACATAGTCGAGACTCATCGCATGCTATCAAATGCTCAAATGGAAGCGAGACGCAAGCGATTCGTGATCTCGACGTTAGATCTACTAATAGATTAAGTTCACACAGTGTGAGACTGTAAAATCAAATATGTGATCTTCATGCTAAGCTTAGACGTCGTCGAAGCGTTCAATCAAGTCTCACACGTCAGACTTCTGCACACGCTGAAAATGAAAAGAACATCGAGCTACATAATCGAATGAACACGCAGCTTTCTAGAGAATTGAGAGACATCGCTAATATTCGACGAACAAATGAGCGACATGCGCGAGATAAACGCAGGCATATCACAGAAGTTTCTCATTTCATCGATTCTCTTTCTATTCTTCAACGCAAGTCTAATCGAAAAATGCGAAGCACTGAAAATTAAAATCGAAGTGCTCGACTTCGTAGATGATATTAACATTCTAGTCTACGACAGATTCACTGAAGAAATCTGCAGAACACTGAGCAAAGCACACGATGTCTGCGCGAAATGAGCTCGCACTCATGACGCAACGTTCGCATCAGAAAAGTATGAGCTCACGCATTTCACTAGAAAATCGAAGAGATTCGACATGATGACTAGCATACAAATAGAAAACTCAGTTATCAAATCGAAATCAGACGTACGAGTTCTAGAGATGCAACTGAACACGAAACTGCGATGAGACGCGCATCTTCGACAAATAGAGGCGAACCACGTCACAAGAATGCTGACACTTAGTCATCTCGAAGTCTTCACATGAAAAGCTATTTTCACAAAAGCGAGGCAAGTATACTCAGCAGTAGTGAGATCAGAAATCGCATTCGAAGCGTCAGTCTGACATCAGCGCGACAAGAAAGATGAACTGTCGAGCAAAGAACGCAGACTAGAAACACTTCAGAATCAGACTCTGCGTCACGTAGCAGAAGTGTTCAAAAGAGTAAGCATCGAAACTCTAGAGGCAGAAACATACACAAGCTCGCTACATGTTCATCTGAACATGCTACAGAACAAGATCACACTACACAGTCGAGTCAACGATCGAACGCAAGAGATCAGACAAGCATGCGAGTTAATACGCGCTCGATTGACGAGAGTTAATCGCGTCATTTCTCGCTCACTCGTCAGCAAGAAAATAGTACTTCTGAATGTCTTCATTCAAGAAGATGCGAAGATACAGTCAAGACGCAGATGACGCTCTCTCTTCTTCATGATTTCAACAAGCGATAGCATCGCAATAGCGCAGTATCACAAAGATCAATGAAATCAACGATGAGAAAAGTACAGAGAACGCGTCGCAGACATCAACGCAATTTCAGCACAAAGATTGCATCTGAGCAATAAGACGATAAAGATGCGTGATGATCTTCAGAAGGCAGAAAGCATTCTAGCAACGCACATCAGAATCGAACGCATAGATCTGAACACTTATCTGCACTCTAGAAACGTTTCAGGCACGAATAGCTTGCGATGCAACTGCGAATGAAGTCATCAGACGACGAAGCATGTACTCATGCACTGCTCGAACTGATCGCATCTGCGATCAAGAATGTTACAAGATGCTGACTTCTCAGACTATTGAATAATCGTCGTCATCACGAAGAGTCTCAGAGCAGTAGCGAAAATGATGATGAAAACGAAGCTCTTGAAGCAATTTAGAGTGACTAGAACACTCATTCTCTAACGTGCGATCAACGCGAACAAATTTGATACATAGTCTTAAAACTCACTGTTTCGACTGCGTGAAGCAGTCGTATAGACTGCGAGCGATTTTCTATCTCAGAGAGTTTTGTTCACTCGATATAAGTAGCATAAAGTTTCTCATGAGTCGATCTAATCAATGTCACAAGAGTGTATGAATTTATTATTATTGAGTATTGATCTTTTCTAAAGTATTAATTGATACGTGATTGATTTTTAGCTGATTCAATCTTTTGTTATGTTCAATCTGCATGAAAATTCAATGCTCAATGCATTTCAGAATTAAGTTTCATTGAGTTTTAAGCTTGTTCAACATTTTAATAACATCATCAAGCTAACATTTGATTCATTAATGCAATTGATTTTTATTCTTTATATTTCATAAAATTTCAACTTTCTTAACTTCATTTAAAACATCAATAAATAGCATGAAAATTTATTTATTTGCAATGCTTCTAAGTAATTAAGCTGATCATGATTCAACTGACTTGAAGTCATGTATTATGATAAATGTAAAGATAAATGTAAATTTAAAGAAGTTCTTGTAAATTTTCTGTTAAACAAATGAATGCAAATTCAAAGAATTTCTTGTAAATTAAAAGTAATACAAATTTAAAGAATTTTTTGTAAATTTTCTGAATAAAAGAAGTAAATTATTTCATATCATCTACATGTTAATAGCAGAGTAGTTGATAAAGCATTTATTTAATGTTAGAAATCAGTATAAAGTGAGTCATATGAATGTCATTTAAGTAGTAAATAAATGCTAAGAAAGAAAAGTATTTATAGAAAAGAACTTGCAGCTTATATGTGTATTTCTAATCTTTGCACTAAGCTCAAAAGAGTTAATGTTTTACATATAAACTGATCATCAAATTGATATTTGAATTGACATTTTGAATTCAACTCAATTCAAAGTTGAATTACTTACATTTTCAACTTGATTCAAGTCAAGTTGAGCATATTTTCAACTTAATGCAACTTGACTCAACTGAAAATTGAATCAATTTAACTTAATTCATCAAGAACTTAAGCTTGACATTGTCGTGAAACGAAGTCTTGCATCTCAGAGATTCATGAAACAGTATTGATTCGATTGCATCTTCAGAGTTCATGAGAACATTGACTACTATTGATAGAGATTTTTCGAGCATGACTCAGTTGCATCTTCAGAGTTCATGAGAACATTAACTACTATTGATAGAAGTTTCTCGAGCATGACTCAGCTGCATCTTCAGAATTCATGAGAATATTGACTATCATTCATAGAAATTTTTCGAAAGAAGTTTTCTTCTTCTTTATTTTTTATCTTTTATCTTTTATTTCTTTTCTACATGAAATCTACTCTTCTACAGCGAGACATATTTAGCTATCTATCTATCTATTTATTTATTTAATCATCTGTATCTAGTCTATCTTCTAGATCTATCTATTTACTAGATCGATCATTGCATGTATTCATGCTCGCTCTGTTGATTTCGAAGCTTTCTATATTGCATCACTATTCTATCTTTCGACATTGAAGCTCAACGCGAAAATATCATTTTCATGATACTGAGTAGAGCAGTGACAAAACAACAGAAAGCGACATGTTCATCTCTGCAACTATGAACGCATGAATGAGCTTGAGCAAGCTGAACATGAACAGCTTGAGCGAGTTGAACATGAACGCGTTGATGATCTTTGATCAGATGATGATCTTGTCTTCAAGAACTCACAGGCAGATTCTTCAGACTTTGCATTCGAATGATCGATGAATCGTTCAGACATTGAAGTCTCAGCTCGATCAGCTTGAGAAGTTATCGAAGAAACAAAAGGCTGAATTGCATGAACATTGACAGATCATGTTTGAAGAGCTGAATCTAAAGGAAGCTCAGACTCAAAAGAAAACTCGAGCTAAAGAGATAGCTCAAGAAGGAACGAGACATTCGAAGCTACTCAATGACGATGATGATTTGAACGAGATACATCGAATGTGTGAGCGGGAAATAACTCGTCAACGAGTTATAAAGCTTGTTTGACCTGAATGGTTTAATTCAGCTTCATCTGCTTCGACTGTTTCTTGAGAATTCGTCCCGTTGCCAGCTCAAAAGCCTATCGTTTCCCCAGCTCGATCGTCTTCTTCGCCTGCTTCGCCTGTTCGAGAAACTCGAGAATTCGTTCAGTTGTCAGCTCAGAAGCTCACTGTTTCTCCCTCTCGTTCTTCGCCTAGATTCTCGACTTCATCATCTGCAAGCTCGTTCCTTCGCTCGTCATCTGCTCGGGATTTGCAGCGATTCTTCACCCAAATCGCTTCTCTTTCCCCAGCCTCTTCTGTTTTCACTTCGGCCTCTACCTCGCCTACTCGATCATCTGCCCGGAATGCTAGAGATTTACACCGAAAACCCATGCAAAGGCTCTCTGTTTCCCCGTCGCGTTTCCCGCCCCCAAGATCACCTGCTCGAACCCCCTCTCGTAGCTCACCTCGTCACTCACCTGCTAGGGATTCTCGCCGAACGCCCACCCAAAATGCCTCTGTTTCCCCGCCTAGATCACCTGCTCGAACCTCGCCTCGTTCTTCGCCCTCAAGGTCACCTGCTCGAACCCCCCCTCGAGATTCATCTACCCCCTCATCCTCTACCCCCTCACCTCGTGGCACATCTGCAAGAACCCCCCCTCATGGCTCTTCTAGTGACTCGCCCCGAAGCCCTCCCTCTCGTGACTCACCTATTAAGTCGTGTTTATCCGTGAAGAATTTATATGTCATGTTTCATAGACTCAGCGAAGAAGAACACGCGCCGCAGAGTCAAAGGCAACGCGTCTTCCCCGAGTTCTCAGCCTCTATCAAAGCCTTGATATCAAATTCCTCTACTAGCTCGCTCCCTATCAAAGCTCCCCCCCTAAAGCGGTTTCTTCAAAGATCGACGACAAAACTATCTTCCTGAATTCGGTAAATCTGATCAATCAGAATTTCGCAGACCTGAGCCTGCGAAATGCGAAGATCATGTGTTCAAACTCAGCATTGCTCGATTTTTCATTTTTGTTATATATAAGAAATAAGAAAGAAAGAAATAAGGAAATAAGAAACTGTACAGCCGGATATTCAGTGGCAGAGTAGCTCATCTACTACCTCGTAAGATCATGCGGCTACCTAAACATCTCGTCGCTCTCTATGTCTCATCTTCGCTCTTCGCATTCGGCCGTACAGTCGGATATTCAGTGGCAGAGTAGCTCATCTACTATCTCGTAAGACCATGCGGCCACCTCTACATCTCGCCGTTCTCATATAGCTCGTCATCCGATCGTACAGTCGAATATTCAGTGGCAGGGTAGATTCTACTACTTCGTAAGACCATGCGACTATCTAAACACCTCGCCGCCCTCATCTCAGCAAGAATCAGTGACAGAGTAGCTCACCTACTACCTCGTAAGACCATGCGACTACCTAAAACATCTCGCCGCCCTCATATAGCTCGTCATTCGATCGTACAGCCGAATATTCAGTGGCAGGGTAGATTCTACTACTTCGTAAGACCATGCGGTCATCTAAACACCTCGTCGCCCTCATCTCAGCAAGAATCAGTGACAGAGTAGTTCATCTACTACCTCGTAAGATCATGCAACCATCTCTACATCTCGCTGCCCTCATATACCTCGTCGTTCTCTATGTCTCATCTTCGCTCTTCGCATTCGATCGTACAGTTGAATATTCAGTGACAGAGTAGCTCATCTACTTTCTCTGATTACTATCTCATCTGATCAAAGCTTGCTCTAATCATTACTCAATGAACTCACTAACGTTCACTGTGTAATGATTAGAGTTAGATCTTGATGACTCTATTCATTTTCATCATGTTCAAAGCTTCGCCTTCGCCTCAGGAAATATCGCTCTTTAGCTATCGACTTACTAGCTAGTCATGTTCAAAGCTTCGCCTTCGTTTCAGAAAATATCGCCCTCTAGCTATTAATCTACTAGCTAGTCATGTTCAAAGCTTCATCTTTGCCCTTAAATATCTCGCCATCTAGCTATCGATCTACTGACTAGTCATTGTTTTAATCGTCGCTTTGCTCGAGTGTATTCTATATCTTCGCCTTCGACCTTCGCTTTCGATTTCGGTTTCGATTTCGCCTTCGCCTCACTAGTATCATCGAAGAATCAGATTGATGCTCAAGAGATAAGCATTAAATGAATGAGAAAAGAATGTCGTGAAGCGAAGTCTTGCATTTCAGAGACTCACGAAACAGTATTGATTCAATCGCATCTTCAGAGTTCATGAAAACATTGACTACTATTGATAGAAGTTTTCTGAGCATGACTCAGTTACATCTTCAGAGTTCATGAGAATATTGATTATCATTCATAGAGATTTCTCGAGAAAAGTTTTCTTCTTCTTTATCTTTTATCTTTTATCTTTCACCTCTTTTCTACACGAAATCTACTCTTCTACAGCGAGACATATCTAACTATCTATTTATCTATCTATTTATCTAGTCATCTGTATCTAGTCTATCTTCTAGATCTATCTATCTACTAGATTGATCGTTGCATATGTTCATGCTCGCTCTGTTGATTTCGAAGCTTTCTATATCACATCACTACTTTATTTCTCGACAACATCAAGAGATTTAAATATAGAAATTTTTTTGCATTTTTATATTATTTTTTTGCATTATCTTTTTGCATTTAATTTTGATAAAGTCAGAAAGTCATGAAGAGAAACATGAAGATCATTTGATAGAGAGTTATGAAGAGAAACATAGAGATTAATTAATAGAAAGTCATGATAAAAAAACATGAAGATCATTTAACTTTGATAAAGAATCATGATGAAAAAACATGATAGAAAATCATAAAGAGAAATCATGTAGACTGTTCAATTAAGCTATTTACATTTATTTAATATCTTGTTGAGTTGAATTAAGTTTTCAAATTGAATTGTTAAGTCAAGCTTCTCAATTCAATCTCAGTTCTCAGATTCAACTTCTTAACTCAATTCAACATTTTTTAAATTAAGTACTTGATTCAAACTTAAATACTCAACTTGACGCGATTAGTTTACTTACACAAATAATGCAGAAACTTAATAATATTACTTTTAGCTTAAATATTCACTAAACTTAATTAAATTAATTGAGCTGAGCAAGCTTTAATCAATATGCAATCAAGATGCTTAGACTGATCGCGTCGAGTCGAATCATCGAGGTCGAGCCGAATTTTCGACTCGTCAAGACTTGATTCGAATCAGAATTCTTGATCTGAGTATTCAAGTTGAATCGAGATGTTCAATCTGAGTAATCAAGTCGAATCAGAAGGGTGAAATCGAGTATCGATTCGAAATATTCGATTCGACTCGTCAAAACATGAAGATAAATAAATAGATATTCTATTATGACTTTCTATTATGACTTTCTATTATGACTTTCTATTATGACTTTCTATTATGACTTTCTATTAAATAACCTTCATGTTTCCCTATCATAGCTTCTCTTCATAACTTTTCTTCATGACTCATCTTCATGACTTTTCTTCATGACTTTCTATCAAACAGTCTTCATAGTTTCCCGTCATGACTTTCTATCATAGCTTTCTACCATAGTCTTCTATCAAAGCTTTCTATCAAACAATCTTCATGTTTCTCTTCATGTTTTTCTTCATGTTTCTCTTTATGACTTTCTATCAAAAAGGTAATGCAAAAAGATAATGCAAAGGCGAAAAACCGGAAAATTTTCTATATTTAGTTCTTTTGACGTCATTTTCGATTGCTTGACGAGTCGAGTCGAGAATTCGAATCGAATTCTGACTTGAAGTCGATATCAAGTCGAATCAGAATGTTTAATTCGAGTAATTAAGTTGAATCGAGATGTTCGATTCAAGTAATCGAGTCGAGTCAGAATGTAGATATGAAAACTCGATTCGATGATCAGTCTAAACATGCTAAAGTTGATTATATATTGATTAAAGTTAAACTAGATCAGAATCATAATACATATTATTAAGCATCATTCTTCACTTAATCATCAATCTTTTGCTATGATTCAATTAAACTGATCGCGTCAAGTTGAATCATTGAGATCAAGTTGAGTTCTTGATTCATCAAGAGTCAATTCAAGTCAGAATTCTTAACTTGAGTATTCAAGTTGAATTGAAATGTTCAATCTGAATATTCAAGTTGAATCAGAGAATTGAAATTGAGTATTGATTTGAAATTTTCGATTTGACTCATCAAGATATGAAGATAAATAGATAAATATTCTATTATGACTTTCTATTATGACTTTCTATCATGACTCTCTATTAAATAGTTTTCATGTTTTTCTATCATAATTCTTCTTCATGATTTTTCTTCATGATTTCTCTTCATGACTCTTCATCATGACTTTCTATCATAGCTTTCTATCATAGTTTTCTATTAAAGCTTTCTATCAAATGATCTTCATGTTTCTCTTTATGTTTCTCTTCATGTTTCTCTTTAGATTTCTCTCTATGACTTTCTATCAAAAAGATAAGGCAAAAAGATAATGCAAAGGCGAAAAATCGGAAAAATTTCTATATTTAGCTTTCTTGACATCATTTTCAATTGCTTAATAAGTTGAATTAAAAACTTGAATTGAATTCTGATTCAAGATTAATATTAAGCTGAATCACGATGTTTGATCTGAGTAATTGAGTTGAGTTGAAATGTTCAATTTAAGTAATTGAGTCAAGTCAGAATATAAATATGAAAACTTGACTCAATGATCAGTTTAGATTCAATCATTTGTAAAAAATTTCTCTGAGAATTATCAAAGTCTTTATTCTTCTGTCACTTCAAATTCAATCATTTATTCTGAGTTATCATTTTATATATTAAAATATCTTAGAAAATTAACAACAAGATTCATCTATACATGATGTTGATTATGAATCTTTTGATTCTATTCTGTGTTTAAATAGAAGTCAGAAGAGTCAAGAAATCTCAATTTAACGCAGTTTAAACAATGTTAAAATGTTGTGTGATCAGAAAAATCATCATGCAGAGTTTTCATTTATGCAACAATACTTCTTTTAACAGTTATAATCAATTTATGAAGAAGATTAATGACATGTTGATGTCAATAAAAAATGAAAAGATACTACTAGTGAAATAAACAATTCAGATGAAGAGTCTGAAAGTTGTGATTACAAGTGATTGAAGAATTCATGACTTGTTGACTGCATCAATATTAAAATGTCTTCATTACATTAACAATGTTGTTGAGTAATTGATGAAAAGATATCAGATAGAATAATTATTTCAGATGATGAGTCTGAAAGTCATGATTACAATGTTTGAAGAAATAGTGATTCATTAATCATGCTGATATACTGAGAAAACTTGAATTCATCTTTTTTACTTTACATCAAGTCATACATCTATCTACATGAAAAATTGAAAGTTCATGAAAATGATCAGAATGCATTCTCTACTATTAATCAGAATCATGCATCAAATGATTGCAATCACATATTTATACTAACAATTTATTTAACATTTACATGACATAAGTCAAATCAAAAGAAGAAAAGAGTTATTTAATATAATCACACTTTATCTTTTCATCATTTGCATCTTTTTTTCATCATATATTTCTTTGCTCAATGAATGATAATCATCAAGCAGAAGAATACAGTTTTCTATGTTATAATTGCAAACATCATGAATGCAAAGAATTCATCTTCGCAATTAAAAATCAAAACATTATTGTATAAAATATCATCAATGAAGAACAAAGCAAGAATGATGCATTGCAGATAAACAGCACAGACACTTTCATCAAGAGTTTACTCAAGCATCATGCATTGAATAAAAGTTATAGATTCATTATTGATAATATTGTTTCAAAATTTATTGTTTCAATGACGTGAAATCATCATGTAGTCGATGAGCAATTTTCTTCTTCAGAGAATTTTGTTCATTTAATATACATAACATAGTTTTTTTCATAAGTTAAACTTAAATCAATATCATAAAAATATATGAATTTAAATTAAATTAAATTAAATTAAATTAAATTAAATTAAAATAAAATATTTTAAAATTAACTTTGTATAAAAACATTATCAATCTTTATTTCATTCTTAAACTTTCAATGAATCTTTAAAAACTTTTATTTTCTGAAATATAAAAATTATAAAGCAGTATCATGATGTCAGATCATTATTTCAATTTAAAACATAAATTGTTGATATTTTAAATAATCTCGATTCATTGAATCTGTTTTGCAGTTCAATGAATTAAATCATCAATTTAATCATCATTATCTTAATTTAATCACAGCAATTCTGTTTTGATCATACTTATCATGTATGCAAACTTCTGCAATCTTAAATCAATAAAACTATTGTTTAGTTTTAATTCTGCTCAATTCATGTATATAAAAGTTGAGCTTTCGTTCTTTTCTTTCATTCTTTGTCTTTTATCTTATACATTATTTGATGTATTGTCTTGTACTTAAATTCTATCAAAATAATAATAATATCAGTCTTTTATATTAATAGTATCTTTAGTTTAGCTCAGTTTCTGATATTACGAAAGATCAACACTTTCTGCAACATTTTTATTCATTGAAATCTCGTTTAATTATTCTTTCGCTCAAATAAAGTTGCTTTGCAATTTCTTAATTGATAATGAGCATGCTGTTGAACAGTTTGCTCAAAGTATGATTGAAAATTCAGTTGAGATCTTTCGCGCAATGCAAGAGCTTCAAAATCAAGTTCAACAACATGATGTTATCATTTTGTTTTCATTCATTATTTTCAGTTCTTCATTCTATCTAAAATTGAATTCTCAATTTCTCATGATGATAATTTAAATTATTGCATAAACTCTGAATAATTAATCTTTCTTCATTATTTAACTTTTTGCAAACTCTGTTGCTGTCATCATCACTTTTAAATTCAAGAAGCTTTTTGACATATTTAAATATGAGAAGAACAAAGATCAATTGAATGCATGAAAGCAAAGTCTGATACAGCGCATGAACATGAATGATGATCATTATTTCTTTCATCGAGTCAAGATCATTTATGTTGAGTCATGATTTATCATAAATAAGAAGACTCACAATTTAATGAATCAATATTGAGTCAATGATTTCTGTATCATTTTCATCTTCGCAAATTAATGACATAAGTTGCATCATTGCTGCAACAATTCTTTCAAGAAATTATGACAAAATAATCTTTTTTACAAATTCTATAGTACAACATCAGAAAGTCACTAAAAATTCAAGAATTATTCTTAATTAACAGAAAAATTCGCGAATTCAACATAATAGCTATACAGAAGCAAGATTGCAACAACAATGATTTGCAATCATTTAGTTCAGCACATAACTTCTTTCATTTAGTGAAAAACTCGTCATTTCAATCAAGAACATGAATATACATTAATAAACATTTAAGACTCAATCAATGAATAGTAGAAACAGCTGAGTCAGACATTTGCTCAATCAGAATATTAACTTGCAACGCAGATGATGAAACGCAGACGTTAAGACTTTTAAACGT
>JAABUV010006614.1_pt1 | contig 12515 bp, 15 predicted proteins | sample 5559971 | NCBI WGS metagenome assembly JAABUV01 (sample SAMN10711881, study PRJNA513362) | rock metagenome | isolation source: Antarctica rocks | place: Antarctica: Victoria Land, Knobhead nord | collected 2015-12-19
CGGGCACCTACACCCAGGCGCAAGGCCCCCGCACGCCCGCAGCACCTCCACCAGCGCTACCTCTGGGGACCGGGCCTGGGCGCAGCCGCGCCGCGCCACGCGGTGCGCGCCCGTACAGGGCGCCCCAAGCTGCGACCAGCGCTCTCCCCAGCTGGCGCGACCCGGCGCTGGGCATTCCCGCTCGCGCCAGCAGCGCGACCCTGCAGCGGCGGCCGCCGGCGGCCGCCGCGGCGGCGCCCCGGGCGGCGCCGGGCGTGCTCACGCCCAGGCGCGCGGCGCCCGCAGCACCTCAACCAGCGCGGCCTCGGGGGACCCCGGCGCGGGCGCGGCCGCGTAGCGCCACACGACGAGCGGCGGCGCGGAGACCATTATGCTCTCCACCCGGCCCCCGTCCAGCCCAAAGCGCACGCCCCTGCACCCACCCGAGCAGGCGTGGCTGAGCCGGCGGCGCAGCGACGTCTGCCCACCTGGCCGAGCATGCCCGGCCGGTGCTTCCGGATGCCGCTGCAGATGAGGCCAGCACATGACTGCGACCGCAGAGCTGCCCGACAGCGCCGTCACAGCGGGGCCGCTGCCCCTCCACAATTGACGGCCTGCGATGCCACACAGACGTGCAGATGGAGGGGGCGCACCTGTCGTAGAGCATGTTGAACTCGACATAGCGCCCACGCCTCAGCAATTGCCAGTCCCGCTCGGCTGCCTCGAAGTGCTGCCGCCGCCGGACGCACGCAATGTCCCGCCAGCTGGGCAGCACGCCCCGCGCAACGTCGCGCGCAAACTGCGCATGCGCGCCCCGTCAGCGCACCTGCTGCACAGCCGTGCGCCGAGGCACGCCTGCAGGGCAGCACCCGCGCGCTGTTCGCTGGCAGCGTAGCCTGCCTGGCTGATGAGACACGCGCAGGCGCCAAGCGGCGCTCTCACGACAATGTGCACTGAGAAGACAACACGCACAATCAAGAACGACAGGCGCTGCATGGGTGCAACTCGCATTGTCGAGCACAATTACGTCTTGATGCCACCTCTGCATTGCTGTACGCTCACTCTGCAGCGCTCTTTGCCACCGCGGCAGCGCTCACAAAACGGGGCACGCCATGGTGTGCAGCGGCGCAGCCTAGGGCGGCCTTGCAAGCGCTCACAGAGACAATATGACAGTAATAATGGTAGCTCGGCGCGACTCTTTTGCAGTGCTTGCGCCGCGCCATTTTTGCAGTGCCTGCGGAACGGAGCACAACAAGGCGCGTAACAGCGTAACAGCGCGCCGCCTCGGCGCCGGGCCCGGCCCCGCCGGCCGGCAGGGCGTCATGCCCAGACCAGAGCACTGCAAGGCACGCGGCAACGCACCGCCTCGGCGTCCAGGCCGCCGCCCGCGCCGGCCGCCAGGTCATCGAAGAAGACGCCGCCAATGCCGCGGTGCTCCGCGCGCGCCGGCAGGTAGAAGTACGCGTCGCAGGCCGCCTTGCACTCGTCGTACAGGCCGGCGCGGTGCCGCTCGCACCTGCGGCCACGCGCGGCGCTGGCACGCCTGCTGAGCAGGCGGCATGGAGCGCTGGTGCCGCCGCCGGCCCATGCATCCTGCTGGCTCTCGGTCCTGTCTCGCTCGCCTCCGGGGGCCACACACACTGACCTTGTTGAAGCCTGACGGCGACCCGCGGCAGCACACGCGCACCCAGCGACACCCGCCGCGGCGTGACGCGCTCGGCCCGTTCCCGGCCGCGCGAGCGCATGCGCGCATGCCCAACTCACAGCGCTGCGCAGCGGCTCGCTCTTGGCCTGAGCGAGCGCCGCGCCCCCTGATGGCATGCCACGGGGGTGAGGGCGCACAGGCGCCGCCAGAAGGCGTGGAAGGCGCGTGCGTCGGCCGCGTGCAGGTACGCGGGCGTCAGGTCGCAGCCGCCGCCAAACCAGGCGCTGCCAGCCACCTGCGGCCGCGCCCGCGGGTCAGGTACCCGCAGAGCCCTGCCGCGCGCCGAGCTACGGACACGCGCGGGCGCCGCGGCGCAGCCGCCGCCACCGGCGCCGCTGCCGCGCTCCCGTAGCTCGCCGCAGTTCCCGCAAGCAGGCAGGACCGCCGCGCGTGCGGCTCGCCCACATGCAAGGGTAAGGGCGCGGCCGCTGCCGGGCCCACGCACAGACACGCCTGCTGCCAAGCCAAACGGGTGCGGGCGCTGCCCAAGCACAGACACGCGCCACCTCGCTGCGTGCGCCTGCACTGGCAGCGCGCCTCGAAGCGGCGCACGTCCGCGCGCAGCGTGGGCACGTGCGGGTGCGCCGGGTGGAAGACCAGGCTCAGCGCTGCGGCGGAGTAGGGCTGGCCGCCTGCCGCAGGCGCGCCGTCAGCGACTGTGTTGCATGGGCAGCCGGCGCCTGCTTGCCTCTGATCGCCCCCCCCCCCCCCCGCACAACCAGGAAACTGCCTGCGGTCGAGTTGCTGGCACCGCATCCCTGTGTGCTAATTTTCTGTCGTCAAGCGGCAGCCGGGGCATGAGAGCATACCCTGCGCGTCCACGTCGGGCCGCCCGCGCTCGCACATGGCGCGCGCGCGCGCCGGCGATAGCGTCCCGCGCACGACGGACACGTTCACGGCCGCCTGCGAGGGAGTGCGCAGCGTGCTTAGAGGCTGCCGCAGAACCGCGCACCCTTCCCGGGACCAGCCAGTGTGCTCCTCCTCTGCTGGCTCCGAAGTCGGTAGGAGTGTGTAGGAACAGGAATGTGTAGGAACAGGAGAGTGCTCTATCAGCTCCCTGCATCAGCCCCTTGTAAGTGGGGCAGGGCTGGCTGGCAGGCAGGCAGGCAGCAGGGTAGGCACAGGGGTGCTCGCCTGCGACCGGGCCGCCCCACCTTCTCCAGCAGCGCGCCGCCCTCGAGCACAGCGGTGATGCCAAATCCGGCGTTTGCCTCGGCCGCGCCGCGCTGCCAGCGGTCGACGAGGAACCGGCGGCCGCTACCGTCCAGCTGCTCTGCCTCCTGCATGCGCGCTTGTCGACTCAAAGCAGCGCAAGGCTGGCTTATATGAGGAGCTGGCAGGCTCGGAGGCGCCTAAAAGGGGGCGGCAATTACTTGCAGTGAACAAGCTCTGTCGTTTTGGAGGGGGTCCAGCTTGTGTCTGGGCGCTCAGAAGTCTGCTATGGTGCCGCGTACCGTTATCATCGCAGCTTGCATTGCCAGCACGAAGCCCTCAAAGCTGTCCAGCTCGGTGCTTGGCAGCGTTGAGCTCGCGGGGGAGACGCTGGCTGCAGTGCAGCGAGGTGTGCAGCCGTGCACGGCGCTTGTGCGCCAGGCACGCAGTGCATTGTTACTGTGCCGATGCCTGCAGTGCTCGGTTTGCCCTCGCAGCCTTGTGTCTCCCTCCACTACGGAGAGCAGCCGCGGAGCGTGGGCGCGCATGTCATGTATGGTTCAGTCAGTACACGGACCACGTTTATGGCGGAGCACTTCCTGTCTGCCTGCGTGAAAGCATTCCATGCGTTGCTCTCCCATCGAACGCCTCGATGAGCTCATCAGAAAACCCCTGAGCTAGGGCTTGGCTGCACTCAAACTCTCCAAGCACAGCTTCCATGTGTTAGCGCCACCACAGAACAACTGCACTGCACGCCTTGCCATCTGCAGTTCACGGAGCACAGATAATCTTTGGCGCACAGTTTGCTTCACATACCTAACCAGGCACAAAGGTAGTAGGGGATGGTGAGGCGCACGCACGGAGACACAGACACAGCGCCGCGGAAAGGGCATGGCCACCTGGGCGCCAGGAAGGGCCTCAAGCGCACGCTCATGTTTGACGCTCGGGGCAAGGCCATCAGCGACGGCAGCATCAGGCGTCTTGCCCGGCGCGGAGGTGGGGCAGCTGCCCTGACATTGTCACACACCTCTTGCAGTCCACATGGCACTGTGTAAGAAGCGCCGCGTATTCACCTGGCACAGCACACCGCGGTAATGGCCACCGTGTGCGCTTCTGCAGAAGCCACTGTTGCCGCTTTGCAGGCGTCAAGCGCATGGGCACCGGCGTGTACCTGGAAAGCCGCACCGCACTTGATGCGTTCCTGCGGCCCATCCTGCACGACATTGTGGCAATTGTTGAGCACGGCAGGCGCATGACTGTGACTGTCACAGACGTGCTCCTGGCGCTTAAGCGCAACGGCCGGTGCGAGCTGATATTCCCCCCGTGCCACATCCACTTGCTACTGGTGTGGTAGTTCCTCACACAGCGGCCTGGCGTCGCGGCGGCTGGAGACACAACAGGGCCTGTGCCTGCTATCTGCCTGCGGTGCCCGGTAGTTTGCTGCTTGCCTGCCAGGACGTGAGCAAACCTACGCCCTTCATGCACTTTCTAAGGCAGGCTCACGACATCGCGCGCCCCGCGCAGCACACTGTTTGGCTTTGGCGAGGCGCTGCCGGCGCTGGGCGACCGCGTCGCGCGCCTGCGGCGCAGGCCCGCCGCTGCCGCGCGCCAGGTGCGCGCAAGCCGCACAGTCTTGTCAGCATCATGGCTTCAGCACGTCTGAGCTACAAAGACTTCCAACCTGCAGGTTGGATGTGCATTCGCATCTGCACAGTAGCTGCGCAGACAGTCAAGTTGGCGTTGTCTCTGCGCTCAGGCAGCCACGGGCGCACTGGCTGCCGAGGAGCGGGCAGCAGCGGGCGCAGCAGAACTGCGATCCAGGCACCACAGAGACAGCGCCGCCGCGCGCGACGGGCAGACGTCCCTGCCCCGGCGCGCAGCCGTTGCAGGGCTGCCGCCGCCCCCGGGCGCGGCTGCTGCGGGCCGCGCAGCCCAGGACAGGGCCGCGCCCTCCGAGGCGCTGGCGCGCCCCACCGCGCGGGACGCATCCGCTGCGGGCGCAGCGGCGCCGCGCGGGGCCGCCGCGGTCCAGGCGCCCGGGGAGTGCCGGGGCGGCAGCGATGAGGGGGCCGGCGGGCAGGGCCAAGAGCGCCGCATGCTGACCACGCCCGTGCCGCTGTGCACTCCCGGCGCATGCGTCGGCGGCGCGGCCGACGGCGACGGCGACCTGCCGGATGCGGTGTACGATACGCTGCAGGCGCGCGCTGGCTAAGGCAGGCCGTCGAGCAGGGACGGCGGTGTTGAGCGTGCATCACCCGAGGTCGAACTATACACCGGTATAGGCAATGGAGATTGACTCCACGATACAGGAAGAGTGGATCTGGATCTCAGCGTCCCGCCATGTGAAAGTGCAGACTTACAAAACATTGTAGCAGAGTTGCCACGGCAGGCGGTGGCGGAGTGCAGCACCGCTTGCGCCGGGGCGGTCGTGCTGTGCGTGCAAATGCTAATGATATGGGCGTCGCCCCGACGCCTCTGCATGTGTTCGCCCTGCTGAGTGTATGTAGGGGGCGGGCCGAGGTCTGCGCTTGCACCGCTGCAGCCGGCGCCGCTGACGGGGAATTGCTCTTGCTGCGCGCGCAGAAGGGGCTGGCGGACTTCCGTTTCAGCCCGGAGAACTGCCATCGGAGCATGTTCACGGTGTGCAGCCCCCGGGCCTGAGCTGCCGCAGCGCCTGTGAACAGCAGCCCTTGCATGCGTGAGCATGCGACCGGGTCCCATGCCGCCCCGCGCCTGCTCCCTGCCCACGCATGACCAGGGAATGCCCCTGGTGGCGCCGCTGTCAGAGCACCCTCCCCGCCGTGAGTGCCTGGCTGCCTTGGGCTGGCTGTGCGGGCCAACAGCCGTGCGACGCACAGAAGAGGGCATGCATGCGATACCCCTGCAGGGTATCCTGCAAATGATCCCCCGCGCGGGGCTGCCGCGCAGGTGGACGCGCTGGTCGCGGGCGTGGCCGCCCAGCTGCCGGGCGGCGCGCGCGCGCTGTGCACGCGGCGCGCGCTGCGCCACGTGCTGCTGGCGCTGCAGGCGGAGCGCGACGCGCTGCTGCTGGACGGCGACGACGTTGTCTTCTGCATCTGAGCGCGCTGCCCGGCGCAGTGCTTTCTACATTTGAGTGCGCCGCCCGGCGCCCGCGCCAGGCGTGCGGGGAGGCGCAGCGCGAGCGTGGCGCGGTCGTGCCAGCGCTGCTGACAAGCTGTGTGCGGCCCGGCGTTCGGCCGCCGCCAGCCAGGCTGCAACAGGCGTGGGCGCGCCGCCGGGGCTGCGTCCCTGTCGCCTCCTGTGACTGGGGTGGGGCTGCCTTCCTTGCTTGCTCCCTGGGTGGCGCTCGCTGCCAGTGCGCACCAAAAGGTGGCAGGTGAGCAGGTCACTCATGCGTACCTGCTTTTGGGGTCTAGTGAGGGCAGTGAACAAGCGGTGTGTGAAACCGAGTCTAAGTGCGCTTTCTGAACACAAAAATTTTGCGATAATTTGTGCTTGTGCTCGTGCTGTGCTGGCCAGTGTCGATGCGCCTGGGTGCGACTTGTGGCAATGCATGCTTGAAGGGACAAAGGGTCAGTGACGCCGCGTCACGTCTCAGGCGTGCCTGCAACTAGCACCCGGAGCTGTCACCATACCCCACCCTGGCATGCGCGCAGCCCCCAGCAGTCCTCCGGTTCTGCATTTCATCGCCGTGGCAGCCAGCTCCCCAGCGGCCCTCTCAGGAACTGTCAGGTCCTGGGTTGCCATGCGTGTCGCATGGGAGCATTCGGCATCTTATCAGCCGCCCTTCTCCCCCGCCTCCGGCCACGCCTGCTCTCCAGCGCCTCGCGCCGCTTCATGTTGGAGCGTGGCCGCTACGCCATGACCATGTGGGGGGCGCCATTGTCATTGACCCCCCAGGCCAGGTCTGCCGCAGAGCTCCCAGCGGCTGTCAGCATTAATCAAAAGTGAATGGCATACATGCGGCACTTTTGCAGGCAAGACGGAGAGCAGGGCGGACTTCTCATTACAGGTGTCCGCTACAGTGACGGGGCCGCACATGCACATTCGACTCACGCTGGACCAGGGTATTGCGTCCGAGCCGACAGGCGCGCACAGCGTAGCACAGCCTTGCCGGCAGCAACCACGCATGCAGCCTCCTAAGCAGGCCCCCCAGACCCCGTAATCAAGCGGGACAGGCGCGCACAGCGACGCGCGGACTTCTTGCTGGCGGCGGCGGCGGCGGCCTCCTCGGCCGCCTCACGCGCGGCCTCCGCGCGGCGCGCGCGCGCCTCGGCGGCGCGCGCCTCGGCCGCCGCCTCCAGCGCCTCGCCAGCGAGCCGGTCTGCGAGCGCGCGCGCGCCGGTCTGCGCCGCGCGCGCGGCCTGCTTGCGCTCGTGCGCCTCGGCGAACACGCGCGCGGCGGACGCGTGCGACGCCGCCGCGGACGCGTGCTTCTGCGCCTGCGCGCATAACAGAGAACATGCGTGAGCGTGTGCTGACACTCCCGCAGCTGGAGCTTTCCGTGAGCGTTCCGCTCTGTGCCAGGCCGGGCAGGTCTCCTTGTGCAATGTCGTAAACTCTCAAAGGGCGACAGTGTGGCCAGGTGCGCGGAGGTCCGGGGGCGCGCCATGGCCGCGTGGTGCGCCGCCTTGGCCTGCTCCCAGGAGTCGGCGCCGTCGGCGTCGTCGGCGGACGGCGCGTCCGAGTCGCTGCTGTCGCCCAGCGCGAGCGCGTCCGCGGCCGGCTGCGGGGCGGGCGCGGGCGCGGGCGCCTGCCGGTGCGCGGGAACCAGCTGCTCAGCTGCGGTGCTCCTCCAGAGCCTAGGGTCCCGCATGATGGCTCGCACCGGCTATGCTCGAGGGGCGGCGCGCCGGTGAGCGCCAGGCGATCATGCATGCCAGGCAGCCTGCCCATGCAGGCGCCAAGCATGGCACCCTGCACTCTGCTCACTTGTGAGTGAGGCCCGCTGGCAGGTAGCACTCATAGCTCACCGCAAGCAGCTAGTAGCAGGGAGGGGCCCGGCCGCGCTGCAGCACGCGCCTGCGACGGCGGCGGCGGCGCGCGCGCGCGGAATGCGTTCGGCAGCGGCCCGGCCGCGGGCGCCTGGTGGGCCAGGAAGTGCGACACGGTCCGTCCCGCGCAGCTGGCGTCGCTGTCGGTCAGGCCGCCGTCGCTGCTGGCGGCGGCGCCGGCCGCCGCGGAGCGGCGGGCGGCCGGGTTGGGGTGCCACATGATGGGGCCTTGGTTGGGGTCGGGGCCGGGCGCGCGCGCGCCGGCGCTGCGCCCGCCGGCGCGCCGCGCGGGCGTCGAGCGCAGCGCGCGATCGATGCACGCCAGGGCCGCGCGCGCAGTCTCCTGCGCCGGGCCAAGGGCTTGTCGGGGTTGCACATGCAGCAGTGCAGCACACCCTACTCTCCAGCGCCTGCACACGCAACGGGCAGTGGCGGTGCTGCGCAAAGCGCTGCGCGCGTCTGACAAACACAGGCGTTCCTGAGGTGCACAGCATGCGAGCATGGCAGGCCGGATCCGGCTGCAGGGCCAGCGCCAAGTGCTCGCAGCTCCAGGGCATGGCAGCAGAGCTCAAGGTATAGCAGGGCGGCTTGCGCTGTGCTTGCAGGGCGCGGCTGTGATTACGCAAGTCCCTGGGCCTGGCCTGTGGCGGCAGGCGCACCTCCAGCGGCGCCGGCTGGATCTCGGGCTCCGGAGGACCGGCAGGCCGCTGGTAGGCCGGCGCAGACAGGATCTTGGGCGACGCGCCCGGCCCTGCATGGACGGACAGCCCTGCGCCGCCCCGCGAGCTGTGTCACGAACACAAGAGTTAGCGGCAGTCGCACGTCACTGCGTGACACAAGTATGCTGCCGCTCCTGCTGTCCTGTTGCATAGCAGGAGCTAAGACAGGGGGCTTCAGGCTCACCCCAACGACACACACCACTCCTGAGCCCATGGCACAGCAGGGTCATCTCGCATGCGCTGACGGCACATCGTGACAAGCCCTACCCACCGCAGCAGACCCTCCTCGACATGCCAGCATGCTGGGAGCGCGAGGTCAGCTCCGCCCACAGGCAGGGAACGCCACGGCAGGTGATGCAGAAACCCGAGCGGCTCGGGAGTGTGTCCGCCGTAGCGCTTACAGGGGCGGCGGCGGGGCCCGGGGCCCGCGCCCGCGAACTTGGCGGCGATGGCCGCGACCTTGCCCGCCGGCGGCATGCTCGCGTAGGCGGACTCACCCTCCGCGACCAGCGCGCCCAGGCGGCCGTCGGGCGACCCGCCCGCGGCGCGCGGCCGCTGCGGCGAGCCGGCGCGGCTGGCGGACGCGGCCGCCTCGGACGCGCGGCAGAAGTCGCGTGCACGGTCGGCTGCCGCACGCAGCACGCGCTCCATCGCGGCGGCCTGCGCCCATAAAGCGGGGCGTCGGCGCGCTGGCGGCGCGCGACGCGCACGTTCTACCTGTGCGCACGCTGTACTTGATACAGACCAGTCAGCCCAGCCCAGCCGGGCCCGGACCAGCGGCCGGCCGGGCAGTGACGGGGCGCGCCTCCTCGAGGTGGCCGGGCGAGGGCGGCTCCGCATACGCGGCCTCCTCCTCGGCATGCGCGCTTGCTTGCAGCCGCGCGCGCGCTTGCTCCAGCTGGCTGGTCACATCGTGGGCCGCCGCGGCCTTGGAGGAGCTGGGCGCCGCAGGGTCGCCTGCCGCGCAACGCCTCGCCTGCTTCAGGGCGCTGTGTGCGCAACAAGACGCCAACTGCAGGAACGCACGCGGCCGCCTGGAGCTGCTGTACACAGCCTCTCCGAGACGCAGCCTCTGAGCATGCAGCCTGCAGCACGCACAGGGCAGCAAGCGCAACAGTTTGCTCGTCAGGGCTGCTCACTGGCAGGCTGCTCGTGAGGCGCTGGCGCGGCGGCGGCGGCGGCGGCCTCGCTCGCCGCCCCGCCCGCAGCCTCCTCCACACGGGGCTTCAGCAGCTGCTCAGCGGCCGCCGCGCCGCTGCACGCCCACTCCGCCGCGGCGGCCGCCACGTCCGGGCTGCGCGGCGCGTCGGGCTGCCGGCGGCGCAGCGGCCGCTGCGCCTCCGCGTCGCCGGCGTCGCGCACGCGCCGCGCGGCCGCGGCCTCAGCGGCGCGCCGCTCGCGCAGCTCGCGCGTGGACGTCGGGTAGAAGTCCGCAGCGGGGCGCTCCGCGTCGGGCGCGGCGCCCTCGCGCCGCGCGCCCAGGCCCGGCAGCAGCGAGCGCAGCGCGCCCAGCAGGCCGCCCGACGCCGCCTGCTTGGGCTCGTCCGAGCGGCGGACGGCGCGCGGGGCATGCACGGACGGCGTGCGCGGCGCGGCGCCGGCGCCGGGGCTCTGGCCGGCGCCGCGGCGGGAGTGAGAGGGCGCGCGCTGCGGCGAGGCCGAGCGCTCGCGCCCCGGCGCGCTCGCAGCGCGCGCCTTGCACACCAGGTCACGCGGCAGCACCACGCGCTCGAGCGTGCACGGCGGCCCGGCCGCGGCAGCCTCGCAGGCCTGCGCAGCAGGTGCCCCTCAGTCGGCGTTTGCATATGAGTTCGCACGTCTGGGGTTGCAGCGGCGGGCTTGCGCTCGGGGGTGGGCCGGCGAGCGGGTCGGCACCGGCGCGGTGGTGCCGCCCGGCGGGATGACATACTCGCGGTGCCGCGCCAGCAGCTTCAGCAGGCCGGGCGGCGCCTTGGGCTCCGTGCGCAGGCGCTGCAGCACCGTGTACAGCAGGATGGAGCGCGGGTGCAGGAAGGACACCGGCAGCAGCCGCTGCAGGCTGGTGCCGGCCTGCGCGCGGTGCGCAGCGCTTGGTCTGGGGCGCGGGGGGTGGGGGGAGGGGGGCCACCCGCCGCGGCGGGCCTGCGCGGCGGGCATGCACGGCGCTCGTTTGGGGTGCGGGGGCGTCTATCTACACTTGTATGGCGTCAGCGCCAGCCTGCGTGCGTTGCGCACAGTGCTGAGTGGAACTGTGCAGTGGCACTGAGGCATGGGGCTTGCCGAGCGTGTTGCCCTGTGTGGACACGCTCAGGGTGGGCGCACTCGGCTGACGTTAGAGAGCACGGGGGGGTGCGCCGTAATGCAAGTGGGCCCAGCCCAAGCAGCTCTCAGCCATGCTTGGCCTGGCATGCAGAACTGCACAGGGGGTGCAGAACAGCCTCGTCCAAGGGTCACATGCATGGTCGCTTGCAACTTCGGGCCCTGGCTCTAGTGTGTCAAGCTTCGGGCGGCTCGCAGCCGCACCTCTGCACGCAGCCTTCCCCGCTCCATGTGCAGCTGCCTGAACTCCGCCTTGCTGCACAGCGGCGGGTCCCCGCCGCCCCGCCTCGCCTGCTTCCTGTGGCCGCCCATGCCGCTGCCTCTGTGCAGCGCAGCACGAGCGCAGGCGACCTGCTAGCCGGGACGTTCAGGGTCCAGATCCTGGGTAGCCTTGGATGCCGGCACGATTTTCTGACGTGTCACAGCTTGCCACAAAGGTTGTCTCCTTCCCCTGCTTGCCCTGTCAGTCTCGTGCATACTTCTTTAGCTGGTTAAACTTTTTATCACTAGTACTTTGCTCCGGAATGGAAGAGGGTATAGCAGGGTATGGCCTGCACTTGAAGTGCCCGATAGCAGCGCTGCCACAGAGGGCAGCGCTGGCTTCCGGATGACTTGAGAGCAGGTTTGCAAGCGGCTGGGGAGACTGGCGTCCACAGCGCCGCTGCGCTCTTGCAACTAGCACGTTTGGGGAGCTCTACGTAGTAAGCACGGCACAGGGGTGCGTGGTCATACCGCCTAAGCGCTAAACCTGTGCACCCATGCTTGGGTTGATGCTCTCGTTTGCTTCGTTATATGTTAGTCCGCTGCCTGCTTGCTTGCAGGACCTGTGCTGGTCAAAGCTTCACTCCAGCAGCGCCGGCGTTGCCAGCGGTGTATATGACGACACCTGTCGCTTATGAACTCGCTGTTGCTGGGCACCTGGCACACTGCGCTTCAGCACATTCCCAGTCACGTAAAGCCCTGAGCACAGAGCGCCCCATGGCGGCAGGCGCTGCGGCCTCGGCTGCCATGGCCAGCGCGCCGCTGCTGGGCGCCCTGGTTGCGGCGCTGCTGCTCGTTGCGGTCCATGCAGGCTCGCCGGTCAGCATAGTCTCGACGGACCCGCTCCTCCCCGACCCGCCGCGGCACGTGTGGCGCACAAGCGGCGACGCTGTGCCCGAGGACGCCGCCGCAGCGCCGCCAGTGGCGTCGTTCTCCGCCGGCGCGGCGGCGCGGGCGGGCGCGCCGCCGGCGGCCACCCGCAGGCGCCTGCGCCAGGTGTTTGCCAGCCAGGTCAGCCCCGCCACGCCGGCGCCGACGCTGCAGCAGGTGTCGGGCGCGGCCGGCAGCTACGCGCTCGCGCCCGGCGCGTTTGCCGGCTCTGGCAACCAGAGCTTTGCGCTTGCGCCCTCCGCAACGTGAGGCAGCTCTGCACTTTTGTTTGCTGTCAAGCTCTGAGCTGTGGAGCATGAGTGAGCGGGAGTGAGCAGTAGTGAGCCGGAGTGGAGGGATGTGAACAAAAGCGCGCCTTTGACGCATAGAGCGCTGCTATGCATCAGAGCGTCCTTGTGCGGCTTTGGCTGGGAGTTGCTAGGTACGTAGTGTACATCTGCATGCAAGAGCACGCATGCTGGGGCATGTGTGAAGTGCTATGCGCCAATTGGGTGAGGTCCTGTTTGCTGCTCCACAAACACAGAGGTTTTGAGC
>JAABUV010006616.1_pt1 | contig 12511 bp, 14 predicted proteins | sample 5559971 | NCBI WGS metagenome assembly JAABUV01 (sample SAMN10711881, study PRJNA513362) | rock metagenome | isolation source: Antarctica rocks | place: Antarctica: Victoria Land, Knobhead nord | collected 2015-12-19
CGGCAGGCGCAGCATCGCCGCGCGCGCGCGCCGACACGGCCCATGCACAGTCGGCAGTGCGAGCTCGCTGCGCACCGGCACGCCACCGAGCCTGCCACATTGGCTTTGCTGTTCGCGCACACCGCCCCGATGTGCTGCATGGGCCGGCGCACCTATGGGCAGGTCGCCCTTCAGCGCCACGCGGTGCGCGGCGGCGTAGGCGGACGCGTCGCGCAGCTGGCGGTACAGGTGCCACTGCAGCCAGTACGTGAAGCGCAGCGTCTCGTAGTGCTCGCAGCCCGGGCGGCTGAGCCGGTCCAGCACCTGCGCGCGCGCGCGGCCACGGTGCACGTCCCGCCGCCCGACACGCTCCACAGCGGGTCTCTTCACATTGGGAAAAGATGCTGAATGCACCAAGTCGTGCATAGCCTCAAGCGGTCCTCAGCTGTGGGTGGAACTGTAGTATACGCCGCTGGGTTGCCATCAATTGCGAGCAGAGCAGCAAAGCCGGACAGCAGACTGTTGGCGTCACACCTCGGGGGTCGGCCGCGCGAGGACGCCCCAGTGCCAGTGCTCGGCGGTGCCGAAGAGGTCGCGCAGGAAGCAGAAGATGGCGTACGGGCGGAGCCACTCTTCGTTCGCGGCGTAGAACTCCCGGAAGTCCGCCGTCTGCCCCCAGACCAGCACTGTCATGTAGGGCATGGTGATGCTGCCGCTGCCACTGTGCACAGTTTGGGCAGGATCACTTGTCACTTGCCTACCCACACTTTTTTCAGGCGACATGCACGAGCGTGGGCGCCCATGTGTCCCCCTTTTTGGACGGATGAGCTCCTTAGCGGCAGCGTTCAAGCAGCGACTGACGCCTGTTCAAAGTCACCCCATGCAACTTCATGCACGCTCATATTTTGCTGCAAGCACCCCTGGCGGGACGAGCACAGCGCTGGCCCGCGCGCAGAGCAGCCTCCCCCAAAGTTGCGCGCTTGAGCAACCAGCGCACCTCCAGCTCGCCGGCGCCCCGGCAGTCGAAGAGCGCGCGCGCGATGCCCAGCTTGGCGGCCATGGTGCCCTCGTAGTCCACCGCCGGCTGGTCCAGCGCGGCGCGCGCGTCGGCCACGCGTGCGGCCAGGCGCTCCGGCATGTCGGGCGCCAGTGCGTCCAGCGACAGGTACAGCGGGTGCAGCGCGTGCACCTGGCGCCGGCGGGTGGCAGGTCAAAGTAGGTCGGGGAACTTCGGAAACATGGGGGAATGTGGCGTCGTGGACGGCCCGCTCTCTGCACGACCGCCTATTGCCTCCAGGGCGCAGGGCCGGCGTGCACGGCGCGTGCACAAGCCGTGCCATGTGCCGTCGACCAGCACCCATGCAGCAGACGTCACAGCAGGCACCTAGGCCTGTGCCTGCCACGTTGGGTCCAAAGCAGGCGCTTGTGCAGGCCACAAAGGGAGCCAGCCATATTTCAAGCATGCACAGTAGGCATGACACGGCGCTCTTTGCGAGCACGCAGCAGGGTCAGCATCCCGACGGCAGCAGGGTGTCGCAGCGCATTGGCGCGGCGCGCGCACCGACACGGAGCTGTATGGATAGCTGTCCCACCAGGTCATGTGCACGGAAGTGTCATTGACTGGCAGCAGCTGCACCATGCGCAGGCCTGCACCCAAACCGCGCACAGCCCATTATTGCCTGCAGCGTCTGGGCATTTTTAAAAATTTGATCCTTGCTATGAAACATGCGCAGGGAGCGCGCGCACGCCCGCACACAAGCCCACCGGTCCACAGGAGGTCTAACAGTGCACCCCGTGCTGCCCGCAGGGCAGCACAAACAGGTCGGCAGGGTCGGGGTGCGGCCCGGACCGGCCTCGGCGCAGACGTCCACGAGCGGCTTCAGGTCCGCGAACTCGCCCGCGCCCACGCTGCGCCGCGTGCGCAGCGCAAACACAGGCGCGGCCAGCGCGGCGCCGCGCCAGGGCGCGCCGCGCCGCAGCGGCCCGTCATCGGTGACCAGCAGGCAGGGCGGGCGGCCGCCGGCCTCGCCGCCCGCGCGCCCCGGGTTGGCCAGCCGGTTCTCGCCCACCTCCAGCGACGTGCCGCCGCCGGCGCGCACGAGCGCGTACTTGTACGTCACTGGGAACGCAGTCAGCGGCACGCGCACCTGCGCGCGCCGCGCCCGGCCCTCGTGCGGGTCGCCGTGACTGCCGCCAATGGCGTGCGCGACCGCGGGCCCTGCGCAGCCCCCGGCGCCCCCGCCTGCTCCTGGCGCCTGCTGCATGCGGGCCGAGCTGGTCAGAGCATGTGTGCGGGCCACACTGGCAGCTTTGGACTGCGGCAGGCGCGCTCGCATGCCCCCAGTGCTTATTGCTGGCAACCCCTGCCAATGCTGTCGCCCTTCTGTTCATCGCGGCCCTCGCACGCACCTCGCAGGCACACTCGCCGCCTGAGGGCGCTCGCCACCAGGCCCTCCGTCAGGCAAGCATCCCAGACCCGGCTGCCCGCGCACTCCGCGTCCCGGGTAGTCTCGCGTGACTGCCACACATTGGCGCCCCGCGCAGCCCCGCGCCCGCCCCACCCCAGCAGCGAGCAGGTACAACGCATGCCCCCACACACGCATGTCATGCGCCGGGCATGCAGGGCAGCGCGCCTCGGCCTCCCAGTGCGGCGTGGCCACCTCCGCCATCGCCAGCGGCTGGCGCGGCTGCCAGTTGCCCAGCTGCGGCAGGCTGCCCGTGACCACCAGCCGGTCGCCCTCCTGCATGCCCCAGTCCCTGCGCGCCGCGGCCGGCCCCGCAGTCCGCAACGTGTAGACCGTAGTAAAGGCGCGCCGGCGCAGGGCAGCGCGCTGGACCTGAGAGGCGGAGCGCTGGGGCGGCGGGGCGCGGCGCACCAGGTGCGGAAGCGCAGGACGGCGTGGCCGGCCTGCGGCTCCAGGCGCGGCGGCGCGGCCTGCTCCACGCGCGCCTTGTTCGCCAGGATCGCGCGCGCGAACGCGCTGGTCGCCAGCAGGCACGCGGGGTGCGCGGTGTCCTGCAGAGCGCGGGGGTCCCCCGCTCACGCCGCTCCGTGGGTGAGACAGCCGCCCCCCGGGCCCCCTTTGCTCTCCACCCAGCCGCGCGTGCCCAGACGCCCTCACGCTCCCTCACTCCATTTCCAGGCTTCCGGTGCCCGTGGCGGGAGAGGTGTGGCTCGCCCCCGGAGCCGCGCCGGCCCCAGCCCGGGCGCTCGGGCCGCGCGCCTGCCAGGCGTCGAACAGCGCGACCACGTCGCCGTCCTCGAGCTGCGCGGGCAGCGCCAGGCGGCGCGGCTCGCCGTCCTCCGCCTCGACCGCGCCCGCCTCGCCCACGACCGCATACTTGTACACGACCTGCGGCCCCCGCGCGGCCGAGTGTGGGGGCAGCGCGGCGCGGCCCGGCCAGGGCAGCGCGAGCACGCGCGTGCACCGCCTGAGCTCAGGCTCTCCGCGCCCCGCGCGCGGCGCGGGGCGCGCCTCGTGGTGCGCCGGCACGTGCACGCGCGCCTCCCAGACCAGCGCCTCGCCCTCGTGCCGGCAGGTCAGCGGCTGCCCGCGCTTGGCGTCCCAGCCCCCGAGCGCGGCGCTCGCGCCGTACACCAGCACGCTCTGGCCCCAGTGCGTGAGGTACGGCACGCTGAAGTGCAGCACCACGCGCCGCTGCTCTCCAGCAGGCGGCGCCATGGCGCGGGCGCCCGATTGCCCACAGGCGTGCTCTGCACTTTACCGAGCGATGGCAGGCCTTGCGGCAACGGGAGCGGGCGCCGCCGCCCGGCTCATCCTAGACACGCTTACCACGTACCCCGTTGAGCCTGACAAAGGAAGGACAGGCTCTGACAGAGCCTGCCCCCAGCCAAGGCAAACTTTCTGCCTCTTGAGGGTTCGCCAGCCCCATTGCGAGCCTGCCTGGGTTGCTGCTGGCCTCTCCTCGCCTCTCAGCACCTCGCTGCTCCAGACTTCGCCTAGGATGGCTTACCAGGACCAGAACGGGGCTGGCGGATATGTGCCGCCGCACCTGCGCGGCCTGGGCGGGCCGATTCCGCCCCCTCCGGTCATGAACGGCGGCGGCGGCGGCGGCTTTGGCGCGCCCGCGCCGCGCGGGGGCGGCTTTGGCGGCGGCGGCGGCTACGGCGGCGGCGGGGGCTACGGCGGGCGCGGCGGCGGCGGCGGCGGCGGGTACGGCGCGCGCGGCGGGGGCGGCTACGGCGGTGGCTACGGCGGCGGCGGCGGCGGCGGCGGCTGGGGCGGCGAGCGCGAGGCGGATCCCTTTGCCGAGGACGACCGCAAGAAGCAGGAGGTGGACGCGCTGTTCTCCGCGGAGAACTCGGGCATCGACTTCTCCTCGTACGATGACATCCCTGTGTACGCCCCTGCCCCGCCGTGCTGCGCCGCCTGCCTGCCAGTGCGCGCACGGGCGCCGGGACGCGTGGCGCGCTGCGCGCCCCCGGTGCCCGCTGGCCACCCTGCGCTTGGCGCGCTGACGGCGGGGCGCCGCGCTGCGCGCAGCGAGGCCACCGGCGCGGACGTGCCGGCCGCGGTGACCTCGTTCGACGAGGTGGACCTGGGCCCCGCGCTGATGGCCAATGTCAAGCGCTGCAAGTACGACCGGCCGACGCCCGTGCAGCGGCTGTCCATCCCGATCGGCCTGGCCGGCCGGGACCTGATGGCCTGCGCCCAGACCGGCTCCGGCAAGACGGCGGCCTTCTGCTTCCCCATCCTGGCCAACATCCTCAAGTCCGGGGCGCAGCCCACGGGGCGCAGCCGCAAGGCGTTCCCGCTGGCGCTGGTGCTCAGCCCCACGCGCGAGCTGTCGAGCCAGATCTACGACGAGGCTCGCAAGTTTTGCTACCAGACCGGCATCCGGCCCGTGGTCGTGTACGGTGGCGCGCCCGTCGTCAACCAGGTGGGCCGGCCTGGCCGCTTGAGTGTGCCTCACGCCTGCAGGTGGGGCCACTAGCGTGCGATGCATGTGCCAGGTCTGGGCCCGGCCTGACTCTTTTGGCCTGCCCGGGGCGTTTCAGCTGCGCGACATGGAGCGCGGCTGCGACGTGCTCGTGGCCACGCCGGGCCGGCTGAGCGACCTGATCGAGCGCGCCCGCGTGTCGCTCTCGCGTGTCGGCTTCCTGGCCCTGGACGAGGCCGACCGCATGCTGGACATGGGCTTCGAGCCGCAGATCCGGCGGATCGTGGAGGGCGAGGACATGCCGCGCAGCGGGGAGCGGCAGACGCTGCTCTTCTCGGCGACCTTCCCCAAGGAGATTCAGCGCCTGGCCGCCGACTTCCTGCACAACTACATTTTCTTGGCCGTCGGCCGCGTGGGCTCCTCCACCGACCTCATCGTGCAGCACATCGAGTACGTGAACCCCAACGACAAGCGCCAGGTCCTGCTGGACCTCATCAACACGGTGGAGGTGCGCGATTGCGCAGCGGGTCCCGGCCGCCTCCCGGCGCGCCTGCGCTGAGCTGTGCGGGCTGGGGAGGAGGCCGGGTTGTGCTTGTGCTGGGCCGCGCGACCCACAGCACAAGCGACAGGGGGTTCCAGCCCGGGTTTGACCGTGCGCAGGGCCTCACACTCGTGTTTGTGGAGACCAAGCGCGGCGCGGACGCGCTGGAGGACTTCCTGGCCGGCAACGGCTTCCCGGCGACGTCTATCCACGGTGACCGCTCGCAGCAGGAGCGCGAGTCGGTGCGCGGCAGCCGCTTTCTGTGGGTGTCGAAAAGGGTGAAAGGAGCGGCGTCCTCGTCGCCGGAGCGAGCTTGGTCGCCTGCCGCTCTTGCTGTGCTCCGCAGGCCTCTGCCCTTTTTGTATTGCACGCTGGGTGTGCAACGTGGTCGTCAAGCGTCTGCCTGTACTGACGTTGCGCCCCTGCGCGCCAGGCGCTGCGGAGCTTCCGCTCGGGCCGCACGCCCATCCTGGTGGCGACCGACGTGGCGGCGCGCGGGCTGGACATCCCGCACGTCACACACGTCATCAACTTCGACCTGCCCACCGACGTGGACGACTACGTGCACCGCATCGGCCGCACCGGGCGCGCCGGCAAGAAGGGCCTGGCCACTGCCTTCTTCACCGACAAGGACTCCGGCATGGCGAAGCCCCTGGCCGAGCTGCTGCAGGTGGGCGCGGCCTGCCCCTTGGCTCTGCCTGCCCACCGCCTTGCCTGTGCGCCCAGAGCCGCGTGCTTGCTCTCATGAAGCTGGGCTGCCAGCGCGCGGCAGCAAGGCGGCGCCCTGCGCTTGGCCTCAGCAGACGCCGCGCGGCGCGCGCGCGCAGTGCGGTGGGACGGACTTTGTACTGGCGCGAGGTGTTTCTGGCGCTCACAACCGGCTGGCCCCGGCTGCGCGCAGGAGACGAACCAGGAGGTGCCGGGCTGGCTGCAGGGCATGTCCGCACGCGCGCCCAGCTTTGGCGGCAAGGGCCGCGGGCGCGCCGGGGGCGGCAGCCGCTTCGGCGGGCGCGACTTCCGCCAGGACCGCGGTGGCGGCGGCTACGGCGGCGGCTGTGCGCCCCTCCCTCCTGCGCCCAGGAGCATTGCGTTATACTAGGACGCATGCATGGCCAGCTGCCTGTGTGCAAACTCTCGCAGGTAAATTTCCTGCGAGGGTGGCTGGTGCGCGGATGTTTTCCTGCTGGTGGACGCCAGACGTGCCGGACTCAGACCCAGCGTAGACTTGTTGAGCAATCCTGCTCAGGGAGCTTGCCTGTGCGCGCGCAGACGGTGGAGGCGGCGGCGGCGGCTCCTACGGCGGCGCGTACGGCGGCGGATACGGCGGCGGCGGATGTGCGCCCCTGCGTGCTGTTTGTTGTTCTGGCGCGAGGGATGCGTCGCATGCAAGGTCCTCCAGGCTGCTATGCCCCTCATCGTGTCTCATGTAAACGCCGCAGCAGAACGCTGTGCCGCTCATGCATAGAACTGTAAGGACTGCTTGTATGAGCAATGCTGCCAGCAGCGCGGTGCTGAAGGGCGGCTGCGGGCGCGCGCAGACGGCGGCGGCGGGCACGGCGGGCAGCAGGCGGCTGGCGAGTACAGCCAAAACTACTCAAGCGCGTGGGACTGATGGGCGCGGGCGACTACTGGGCGGGCCTGATATACATTGGGGGGAGATGGGGAGGGCGGTGGCAGGGGCGCGCAGCCCCAAAGTGACGCGAGAGAGGGGATCACAAGCTTGCCCCGGCGCTGGTTTTTTACGTGCTCAGCCTGGGGCGCTGGGCTTAGGGCGCTCAAGGACGGCCTGGGGCGCTGCAAGGCCCCGGCGCGTCTGCTGGATGCAATGACCCCCCTCTCGGCCCCCCCCCGCCCCCCGGTATATGCTTGGCCTCTGGCATTCAATGCGTGTTTTCCTGGCTGTGCGCTTGCGCGTCCCTCAGGGCAGTCTGCTGCTTGCATTCTAGGTTCTTCAGGACCCGTCGGTCGGTGCGCGGCGCGTGTGAAGTGGCAAACGGTGTGCTGGTAGGTCAGAGGCTGTCAGGGCACCAAGTGCGGGCGCCGCATGGTCATCAGGGCGCGCGCGCTGCTCAGCCACTCGCGTGGCAGGGGAGCCCGGGCGGGGCGGGGTGGGGGCGCCCGCGCAGCCTCAAGTGGGCCAGCTCCCGACAGCGCCCGCAGCGCTGCTTGACTGAGCATGTGTGCGTCCGTCCCCATTCTTTGCAGAGCGGTTACGTTCGCGTGTCGGTGCTCGATGGAACTGCGTGTGTGTCTTGCGGCATTTTGGGTGCTTGCCCACCAGGGCCGCAGCGGCGGTTGCGGCCGCCGCTCTCCGCAATAAAGGATTGCGGGTCATCCAGGCTAGCTGATTCACACGCTCTCTCTCTTGCGGGTCTGCCCGCCTGCAGCACCGCTGGGCACGGAGCAGCGGCCAAGCGCACAGGCCTGCTGTGTGCTAGACGCCCGCCCAAGGGGGGGACTGTCGGCACATAGGAGGGCCATCTGTTTTGGCCAGGAGGCCGCAAAGCCCTCCCTCTGCCCCGCCTCTTTGCTCTGCGGGCGCCTGAACTGCGACGAACTGCTCCGGAATGTGTCAAGCAAGGCGAACGCGCAAGCGAGGGAGGCCTGCGGCGGCGGGCGCAAGCAGGGAAGCGGCTCGGGCGGAAGCAGGAGCGAGAGTGGGCCCGCAAGCGCGCCTTTTTGCACTTTCCAGCACACACCGGCTGTAGTACGTATAGGCACGTCTTGTAGCAGTGTGCGGGCGCACCGCCAGGGGTCCATTTGTTACCTTGCTCGATGCATGGCACGGGGCTCGCCGGCCGCAGTGCGGTGCCGGGGGGTGTGGCACGGGTGGCGGGCCCTCAATGACGGGCCTCATGCTGCAGCAGGGGCGCGCACTTGTAAAGTTTCGTCTGTCGCGCTGCGCTGCTGCTATTTTATGAGCAGAGCTAAGGACTTGGCCATGCTACAGCACCAAAATGACACATCTTGCATTCTACATTGCTACGTCATCCTATTGTTTACCTGCAAGAAGTATGCTGCAAAACTGGATGCATACCTGCAAGAAGTATGCTGCAAAAATGAATGCACACAAGCGCACACTGCAACCGCGCGCAAATTATCAAACAAATCAAAAAGCCGCTACGCAGTCCGAGAGCTGGCGGGAGGCCATGCGCTGTTTTCACTGCGACGCCAGGCCGTTCCGAGTGTTGCGGAGCAGCATCCTATGCGGCCACCGCGTCCAGGGGCGCTGTCTCCAGCTCCCGCGGGATGCACCACCTCTGCTGCTCCTCGGCGGCTGCCTGCGCCTGCCACCTGCACCAGCACAGAGGGCAGGGGTGAGGCGTGCCTGCCTGCGCACACGTGCGCGCAAGTGCAAGCGCGACATGCTCAGCAGCCAGCAGAGCGCGGGGCGGCACATGTCGTAGTAGACGCGGCCGGCAGACAGCAGCTCCGCGTGAGTGCCGACCTCCACGACGGCGCCGTTGCTGCGCGCGCGCGCCGCTGCTGTCAGACTCCCCAGTCCTGGTCCCCGGCACCGCAGGCGCACGCCGCAGCGCCACGCTGCATCCCACGGCGTGCCCAGCGACAGACCTGCAGCTCTTCCGGGTGCAGCCCAGCTGATTGAAACTGAGGGCGGGATGCCGCTGCCCCCGCACCTCAGCACCACGATCTTATCGCAGCGCTGCACAGTGGACAGCCGGTGCGCCACAAAAATGCTTGTCCGCCCCTGCGCGAGCGCCTGCGCAGAGCAGCAAACCTTTGAATGGCGCGCATGCAGCTGGCATGCGCAAGCAGTGCCTCTGGCTCCGCCAGTGCTTGGCAAGCGGGCGACAGAGCAACCGGGGCGCGCCTCAAGCGAGCCCATGATGCCGCGCTCCGTTGCCGTGTCCTGCCCGCCAGCAGACAGCCAAGTGTCACCCAAGCTGCATCCTCGCATGACGATGGCTGTGGGCTCATCAGACCAGCAGGGCAAAAGCAAGCACACGCGCTCACCAGCGCTGATGTGGCCTCGTCGCAAATAAGCAGCCTGCGAGCCACAGTGATGCGCCATAATGTCAGCCTCATGGCACAGACGCATCTGCACATGTCAGCACGACACGGCTGCGCATGCCTGGGGTTGCGGAGGAAGGCGCGCGCGATGGCCACCCTGCCGCCGCACACCGCAGGCTGTGTCAGGCCCATGGCGGTCGCGTGCGCTGAACAAAGTGTATGTGCCAAGCACGTACATTTTGTTCGCCCCCACCTCATGCACCTGTGTCTGAGCGGAGCAGCAAACGATGCAGAGCCAGGAGTAGGCGGGTCAGGGCTCGTCGCGCCTCTGCTTCTCGCCGCCGCTCAGCTTCAAGCCGCGCTCGCCCACCACGGTCTCGTACCCGTCCTTCATGCGCGCGATCGCCGGACCCAGCTGCGCCATCTCTGCCGCCCCAGCAGGCGCGTTGAGCGGCCGCCTGGCTGCACAAGAGCGCCAACAACAGCGCACTTGACAGAGCTCCAGCTTGGGATGCGTGCCGGCTGCCTTTACGATCTCGGCGCACGTCGCCGACGGCCGGCCGTAGGCCAGGTTCCGCATGATGGTGTCCGCAAAGAGCACCGTGTCTGCAACGCCGCAACGCCGTGTGAAATTCCGCAGCGCCGGTTCACACCTAATAAGACGCCAAAAGGAGAGGCGGCATGCGCAGGCAACCTGGGCAGCTACATCTGTATGCAACACACTCGTGTGCTGGGAACTAGTGCTTAATGAGGTCGCACCCTGCGGGACAACGGCGACGGCAGTGCGCAGGGACGCCTGGCGCAGCTCCCGCACATCTGTACCATCCAGCAGCACCGCGCCGGCCTGCAGGACAGTGCTCCTCCTGTGGTCAATATGCACGCCAGGCACACACAGGACGAGCGTGACAAGCATGCTGCAGGTGCGAACGGCAACTCGGGCGTTAGAATTAGAATGTGAGCGCTTGGGTGCAGCTGCCTCACCTGCACGTCGTAGAGCCGGACCAGCAGGCGCAGCAGCGTACTTTTGCCCGAGCCGCTGCTGCCCACAATGGCGCAGCTCTGCCCGGGCGCCACGCTCAGGGTCACCCCGCGCAGCACCTCGCGCTCGGGCGTGTACCCAAAGCGCACGTCCTGCAGGTCCACCGCGAGCCCGCGCACGCCATCGGCCGACCTGCACCACAGCACGCCTCGCTCGGTACAGGCTTCCCAGGCTGCGCCATTGCAGGCAAGCAGGTCGCGCAGCCCGTCAGGCTCACGAGCCAGACGTGGACGCTGCCGGCGCCTCCGGGACGCCGAGGTGCGGGAAGGCCTTTGGAGCGCGGAAGGCCGACGCGCCGGCCGCCGGCAGCTCGCGCGTGCCGTCCGGCAGGCTGGGCTGCGTCTTCAAGATGCCGAAGAAGGCCTGCCGGGGCCGCAGGCCTGCTGCGCTCAGGAGCTGGGCGCGCCGGTGGCACGTGTCTGCCATGACGCGTCGTCAGGCAGATGCGATGTGCACCGGTGTGCCTGGCCTCGCCAGTCTCTGCCAGCATACGCGCGCGCGCGAGCGGCGAGGGCCGAGCGCACCTCCATGTCCACCAGGCTCTGGCGCAGCTCGCGGTAGAACCAGCCCAAGAACTGGAGCGGGCCCCAGAGCTGCAGCAGCAGGCCCTGCGCCATGACCTGCACATATGCGCGCGATGGCCCCTGTCAGGCGCACGGTGGCTGAAAGGTGCGTCGGTGACACGATGAGCAGCTGCCGCAGGTGATCCCACGCTGAAGCGCTGCCGCGCTCACCAGGTCGCCCGCCGTGAACGTGCCGGCGGGTGTGGCCGTGGCAGCCGCGACGAGCACGGCTGTCAGGCCGCAGGCCAGCACCACGGCCTGGCCAGCGTTGAGCATGGCCGCGATGGCCTCCGTTGCCACCGCAGCGCGCTGGTAGCCTACCAGGTACTCGTCGTACTCGTTCACCTGTGCAGCAATGCAGTCGGCTGCTCACCTGATGTTGCCAGCAGGCTGCAGTCCCTTCTAGCCAAGCCACACAGCGAAGGCTTTCATCATCTGCAGGACGTCATCAACACACAAGCAGCAGCACTGCGCAGCATCTATTTGGAAGCAAACAAATCCCGACAAACGCCCAAGAGCAGTTCCAGGACATCGACTGATTATCCACCAACTATTGCGCAACGAGCAGGTGCACCAGGCACACCTCAAGCTGCTCGTTGTTGAAGAGCTTGACAGTCTCGTAGTTGAGCAGCGCATCCACAGCCTTCCCCGTCGTCATGTTGTCCAGCTTATTTACCTCCTTCCGGACCTGGTTTCAGACAGGCGCCTCACCTCCCGCGCTGCAATCACCTTTTGCATGCGTTGCCGCAGCTGCAAGAGCTGCCCCGGCCCCTCCGCGCATGCTTGCATGCACCGAGTGCAACTGCAACGGCTCACGCACGCAAGCACGTGCGCCCACTCTTGCTGCCGCCCCTGCTTGCATGCGCGGCGCGCCTCTGCCGCAGCGCGAGTTAGCGACGCCGTCCACAGAACGTATGCGATAAAAGTCGCGACGACCAGCGAGGCGACCGCCGGCGCAAACGTGCGCGCCAGCAGGCCGCACACCAGCACCAGCTCGATCGCCGTCGGTACAAAGGTGAACACGACCGCCCGGAAGACCATGGCCACGCTCCTCGTGCCTGCGCCAGGAGCCATCCCAGTCACGTCACAACCAAGGAAACAGCAGACAGCAAAGGCGAGCTACAGAAAGTGATGCATGGAATTGGTGAGCCGCCACTGCTCAAGCTGGTCGGTGCGCCCGCAGGCCAGCGCACCGCGCTCGAGGATGCGCGACAGCGCGCCGGTCCGCCGCTCGAGGTGGAAGTTGGTGTCCAGGTCCAGCACGTGCTGGAATGTGTGGTAGGCCACGCGCCGCCCGGCGGCCTGTCACGAAACACTACATGCTAAGCCCACGCAGGCACACCGTACGCCACGCACGCCAACGCCAAACAGACGCGCTGCTGCATGGGAACGCATTCCCACGCTGCCAGGGAAGCAACTGCAGAGGATGTGCGTCCATGTTCCAAAGCTGCCAGCCAGCTGAGGAGCGGTGGGACCGTGCCTGCGACACAGGCGTGAACACCGGCCCCTGCATCT
>JAABUV010006618.1_pt1 | contig 12507 bp, 9 predicted proteins | sample 5559971 | NCBI WGS metagenome assembly JAABUV01 (sample SAMN10711881, study PRJNA513362) | rock metagenome | isolation source: Antarctica rocks | place: Antarctica: Victoria Land, Knobhead nord | collected 2015-12-19
GGCGGCGCTGGCCGCGGGTGTGCAGGGGTTGGACTTCGACCGGGCACGTCGACCCGACGCCCTCGTGCGGTGGTCGCTCGACCAGACCGCCCAGGCCTGGGAAGCCGGGCATCCCCAGCAGCCCCGGGCCCACGAGGAGAGCCGTGAGGCCACCGCGGTGTGGGCTCGCCAGCTCGACCCCACCAGTGCCGTGGACCGGGCCGCCGCCGGCGAAGCCGTGGGCCGGTACGGCCAAGACGTCGACGCCACCCTCGCTACCACCTACCCCGGACTGCTCACCGCCCCCACCGACGCACGCACGATGGCGGAGTGGGCGAACGGTGCGGCGCTCTCACAACAGCAGCGGGAGAACGCCGAAGCGCTCACCGCGGAAAGTACCTCCCACACTCTGCGCGGCGACGACGTGCGCGGGGGACAAGGTGGAGAGGAGGACCTCGACCGCGAGGAAGCGGCGATCGCGGCGGACGGGGAAGCCGCCGAACACCGCGGCCGCGCCTCCGAAGCAGGCAGCGAAGCCGAACGGGCCCGCGACGACAAGGTCACCGCCCAGTTCACCCCCGCAGCGACAACCACTACGACCGCCACCAAGGTGGCGCGGCGCACCGCCACCCGCACGAATCCGCCAGTACCGGTACCGACCCAGACCCGCACCCGCGGGCGAGGACGCTAAACACTCCGCAGCGGCGGACAGTGCCCGAGTCACGGGGTGGGGTCTCGAATGCGCCGATACTCTCATGTATCGGCCGGCAACTGAGCATTTGCAAAACGATGCATGTTCGACGGGCGCCATGCCAATGCCGTTGACCTACGTCTCGTGCGGGAGGTGCTGTTTCGGTGTGGGAGTGCACGACGTGCCTGTCCCGTAACGCTACTGGCCTGGTTAGAGGACTTGAGCCTGTGGTTCTTCACCGCCCCTTCGCTCGGCCGTGGACCGGGAAAATGGGGTTCGGCTCGGCTGGTGGGTGGCTCGTGAGGGGTGGTCCAGGCTTGGTTATCGTGTCCCGGCCGCTGTCAGCGGCCGTTCCGAGCGTGCAATGAAGCCTCATGTCCGCGACGGACCTCGAGTTGGCCGTAGATGACAATATCGGTCAGTCGGTCGGCGACCTTGTCGACGGAAAGTGGACCGTTGGCCGGGTCGAACCAAACGTGGGTCCAGTTGTACATCCCGAGGATACCGAGCACGGTCACCGAATCGCACGCGCGGAACACGCCCTGCTCGGCTCCCTCCTCCAGCACCCGCCGGAACAGGTCTTGGTGTTGGTCGCGCAGCTTCTTCAGCTGCGTCGCGCGTTCGCCGGTCAGCGCGTGCATCTCGCGCATGACGACGGTGACCTCGGCGCGCCGCGCAGCGAGCGCCGCCAGGTGTTCGCGTGCCAGTGCGCGCAGTTTGTCGACGGGGTGGAGGTCCTTCTCGACCACCGCGATCCCGCGAACGAGTGCCTCTTCCACGTGGCGCTTCGAGAGGTCGAAGAGCAGTTCCTCCTTCGACCCGATGTGGTAGTAGAGGGCGCCGCGTTTGATGTTTGCGGCAGCTCCCAGGTCGGCCACGCTCGTCCCGTGGAAGCCGCGCGCGGCGAACATCACGGCAGCGACCCGCAGGATCCGTTCCCGCGTCGTCTCCTCGCCCAAGGCGACCGCCATGCTTCGCTCTCCCGCCACATCTCGTGGGCACCGCATCTCACGGCACCTGACCGTCACGCTCTAGGAGCGTACTCGATAGACAGCGGTGTACTGGTTAGTACAACGCCCAGTCAGCGTATTCAAAGCTCAGCGGCGTACGCACATCGCCTAACAAATACTTCTTGTACCGTTCGATCAGTACCTGCTACAGTCTGACGTGATGCAGGTCACCGTGGGAACGGAGCAGACGAGCGTGGAAGATGAGGGCTACCGCCAGCTCAAGGAGCGGGTGTTTAGGACCATTTGGGGCGAGCTCGACCGCCTCGAGGCGCGCATCGAGGACGCCGAGCAGGTCCCGCTCAACGAGGTGATGCCGCTGCTGCGCGACTGCGGTGCGCTTGGGCTGATGGTCCCCGAGCAGTACGGTGGTTCCGAGCTGACGGTGACCCAGTACCTCCCGATCATCGCCGAGTTCGCGAAGGTGCACGGCGCCCTACGGGTCCTGGTTCATGTGCACAATTCCTTTGCGCACGCCTTATCCGAAATTGGCAGTGCCGAGCAGTGCAAGGAAATCCTCCCAGGCACCGTCGACGGGTCGCATTCCATCGCGTTCGCGCTCACCGAACCCGACCATGGGACGGGGGCGGATCTCGGCAGCACCGCTACCCGCGACGGTGATGACTATGTGCTCAACGGCCGCAAATGGTTGATCACCAACTCCGACATCGCGAGCCACTTCCTCGTGTTCGTCAAGAGTGCGCCCACGGAGGTGTCGCTGTTCGTCGTGGAGCGCGACACTCCGGGCTTTACCATCGAGGCCCTGCCGGAAACGATGGGATGCAAAGGTGGCGAGCACGGACAGCTGACGCTGAGCGATGTCAGGGTGCCGGTTGGCGCCTTGGTTGGTGAGCTCGGCGAGGGCAACGCGCACCTCGAGCGGGCCCTGGAGGTCAGCCGGGTGTTCATCGCAGCCAGCTCGCTGGGCACCGCGCAGCGCTGTCTGGAGCTGGCAATCGAGCACGCGCAGAACCGAATCACCTTCGGCAAACCCATCGCCGAGCGTCAAGCGGTGCAACGTTACTTGGCCGAGATGGCCATCGACGTCTACGCACTGCGCGCAGTACTCGCCGACGCCGCCGCCAAATGGGATGCCGGGCGACGTATCCCCGCTGAGGCCGCGATGTGCAAGCAGTTCGGCCTCGACGCTGTCGGGCGGGTCACCGACCGGGCCCTGCTGGTCTTCGGTGGGATCGGCTACACCCGCCGGCACCCCATCGAACGGCTCTATCGCGACGCCCGACTCAACTGGTTGGAGGAGGGAACCCCCACGATCCAGTACCGGGTCACCGCGCAGGCGCTGCTCGCCGGCTACCGATTCGAGGACGCCTTGGGTTCGGCCGACCATGTCTGAGTCAGCCCTGCGCGATGTGGTGATCGTGGACGTGATCCGTATCCCGAGCGGCAGGGAAAAACCCGGCAGCGCACCCGCCAGCGTTCATCCGGTGACCCGGCAGGATGCATCCGGGCAGGTGCTGAGGCGCACCGCTATCGGCGGTGACCGTGGAGGGCCGCATCGGCGGCTGTGTCACCCCGAGCGCCCAGTAGCGCACAACGTCACCCGTCAGCCGACGCACGCAGCGGCATCCAAACCCTCTGTGGGGTCGGCGACCGAGTCAACGCGACCAGCGTCGAACGTCTCTGCCTTCCCTATCCATCGCCTTCTATGTGTTGCCCCACAACCGGTTCGATAAGGAGTAAGCAATGGGCGCGTACACACTTCGCGACATCATCGCGAAACCCGTGACCGGGAACGGCGGGGACGCCTCCCGCGTGGCGCTGACGTTCGACGGCGTCGACCAGACGTACGAGAAGCTCGATACTCGCTCGTCGCAATTGGCTGCGGGTCTGGTGAACGCGGGCTTCGTCAAAGGCGAGCGGGTCGCGGTGGTCATGTACAACCGCCTGGAATGGGTCGAGCTGTTCTTCGCGCTGGCCAAGGTGGGCGGAGTGGTGGTCCCGGTGAACTACCTGCTCTCCCCGAAGGAAATTCAATACATCGTCGATGATTGCCAGGCCTCGTGGATCGTCGTAGAGGATGTACTGGCCGAACAGGTCGGCGGGCTCGGGGGAGCGAGCGACCGGCACCTCGTCCAGGTCGGAAGTCCCGCCTCGGGTGCGGTGAGTTACGAGTCGCTGGTGCTCGACGAGGCGGCGCCCCAGGTCGATGTCCGCGACGACGACCTGTTCTTGCTGCAGTACACCTCAGGCACCACCGGGTTCCCCAAAGGCGCCATGCACACCCACTCCACCGTGCTCTGGAACAGCTACCACCAGATCGTCGACTTCGACGTGACGAGTGACGACGTCTTCCAAGTGACCCCCGCCCTGTGCTGGGCCGCCGGATTCCACGACCTGGCGCTGGCCACATTGTGGAGAGGGGGTCGGGTGATACTTGGGCGCAGCACCGGGTTTGACCCCGCAGAGTTTCTGCGCGGCGTTCAGGAGCACAGGGTCACCAAGGTCCTGCTGGTACCTACGGTGCTCAAACGGGTCCTCGGGTGCGAGACGTTCGACCAGTTCGATTTGTCCTCACTACGTCAGATTCTCAGCGGCGGGGAACCAGTCCCACAGACTTCCGTGCAGGAGATGCAGACTCGACTGCCCACCTGCGACGTGCGGCAGGTATACGGCATGAGCGAGTTCCCCACCCTGATGCTGCTCATCGACCGCGACGAGTCGTTGCAACGCCCGACCTCCACCGGCAAGGCGTGTTCGGCCGCGCAGGTCCGGGTCGTGGATGATGACCTCGCCGACGCGGACCCCGGGATGATCGGCCAAATCATTTGCCGCTCACCGGCCACCATGATCGGCTACTACGGCAAACCCGAAGCGACGTCCGCGGCGCTGTTCGGGGGCTGGCTGCTCACCGGTGACTTGGCCTACCGTGACGAAGACGGGTTCGTCCACATGGCCGGCCGCGCGAAGGACATGATCATCACCGGCGGCCTGAATGTGTACCCGGCTGAGGTGGAGCGGGTGATCGCGGCCCGCCCGGACGTGGTTGAGGCGGCGGTCACGGGCACGCCGGACGACAAGTGGGGCGAGATCGCCGTCGCACACGTTGTCGTCCTCGAGGGGACTGCGCTCTCGGCTGAGGAGCTACTCGCTGACCTGAAAGCTGAACTCGCCCCCTACAAGATCCCCAGGAGCTTCAATTTCCGGACCGAGCCGTTGCCGCGCACAACGTCAGGAAAGGTGCAGAAAAGTCGCATCGTCGAACCGGCTGCGCAGCACTGACGCGATCGCAATCCGTGCCGGGCGGCAACGCTGCCGCTGCCGCCCTAACAGAGATAAGGAACCATCGTGACAGACAAGGACACAGTTCGGACCTGGTGGATCGGGATCGACGTCGGCGGCACATTCACCGACGTCATCGGCCGGAACCACAGCACCGGTGAAACTCGAGACCACAAGGTCCTGACCACCACCGGCGCGTTGGAGAAAGGAGTCCTGCAGGCACTCGACGAACTCGGGGTACCGTTCGCCGAAATCGAGGAAATCGTGCACGGCCACACGGCCGGCATCAACGCGGTACTTAGCCGCCGAGGCGCTACCGAGGCCCTGCTGGCCACCGAAGGCCACCGCGACCTGCTCGATATCGGGCGGATGGACCGCGAGTTCGGCGCCCGTTTCTACGATCCCACCTGGCTGCGTCCACACCAGGAACGTCCGGTCGTGCGTCGCCGGCATCGGTTCGGCATCCGTGAGCGCATCAGCTGGGACGGGACGGTAGTCGTCCCTCTCGACCAGCAGTCTGTGCGCGACGCCGCAGCCAAGATCCGCGAGGCCGGGATCGAGTCCGTGGCGATCTGTTTCCTTAACTCCTACCTCTCCCAGGAGCACGAGCTGCAGGCTGCGCAGATCATCCGCGAGGAATGCCCCGGGGTTTACGTGCAGACCTCGGCGATTTACCCCGTGACCAAGGAACACGAGCGCACGGTGACGGTCGCCCTCGACGCCTACGTCGGCCCGATCGTCACCGGCTACCTCGGGCGACTTGAAACCGCCCTCGCCGACGGCGGGTTCGGCGGCACCCTGTGGATGATGACGATGAACGGTGGGGTCGGCTCGGTCACCGAGACATCCAAGGCCCCGGTGTTTCAGCTCGTGTCCGGACCGGTCGGCGGAGTCAGCGGTGCAGTCGACCTCGCCCGCAGGGGTGACCCCAACCTGCTGACGATGGACATGGGCGGCACCAGCACCGACGTCGCCGCCATCCGTGACGCCCAGACCCCGATGACCGACGTCTGGGCCGTCGAGCATGGGCTGACCATGACCATGCCGGTGGTCGATGTGGGCAGTGTCGGCTCCGGCGCGGGCAGCATCGTGCACCTCGACTCGCTGGGGACGCTGCGGGTTGGTCCCGAGTCCGCGGGCTCGCTGCCCGGTCCGGCCTGCTACGGGCGGGGTGGCGAGCGTCCCACGCTCACCGATGCCTGCGCCGTGCTCGGCATCCTGCAGCCCGACTTGTTCGCCGGCGGTGCCCTCACCCTCGACCTCGAGCTGGCCCGCGTTGCGCTCAAGACTGTCGCCGACCCACTCGGGCTCAGCGTCGAGGAACTCGCTGACGGGGCCTACCGTCTGGCCTGCTCCGACGTCGCCGGGTCGATCCGGTCCATCTCGACCTACCGCGGCCTGGACCTGCGCGATTTCGGGCTGCTCGCGTTCGGCTCGGCCGGACCGATGATCGCCCACCAGGTCGCCCGCGAGCTCGGAGTCAGCTCGGTGCTGGTACCGCCCAGCCCCGGGGAGTTCTCCGCCTTTGGCCTGCTGACCAGCGACCTACGGGTGAGCGCGGCCAAGTCACCGATGGCGGTGCTGCGCGAAGACGAAACCGACTGGGAAGCCTGGTTCGCCGAGCTCGAGTCAAAGGTCACCGGAGACCTGGCCAGTCAGGGTGCGACCGACGTGGTCTTCGAACGGGCGCTGTTCGCGATGTACACGGGACAGACCTGGGACAACCGCCTGGCCCTCGAACCCGGGGTCATCGATCAGGATCGAGTCGGGCAAATCCAACGGCAGGTCCACGACTTCTACCAACAGCGCTACGGCTTCAGCGCCGAAGAGCTGCCGATCATCATCACCACCATTGAGGTCACCGGACGATCACCTCGCGCGCAGTCAAGCTCCCCGCCCGGCACCACCGTCGCCGGCGACCCCGTCCTGCGACGGACATCGGTGCGCTTGGTCGGAACCGTGCACGACGACACCGCCGTCTACAGCCGCGACCGGCTACCGGTCGGGCAGCAGATCCCTGGACCGGCCCTGATCGTCGAGGACTACGCCACGACCGTGGTGCACGCAGGTTCGCGTGCTCACCGCGACGAGGCCGGCAACCTTCGGGTGACTTCGAACCAAGAGGATGGACACAGCGCATGACCACCACCGAGCCCAACAGCAGCACCCCCCGCACGTCTGCGCCTGGACACCAGGCCTCCAGCGTCATCGACCTCGAGACCGTCCGCTACGGGCTGATCGAAGTCGCCCGCGACATGCACCAGGCGTTGATGCGCAGCGCCTTTTCGCCGATCGTGCGCGATATCAACGACTGCACTGCGGCCATCCACATGCGCACCGAACACGGATGGGAGATGGTCGCCTCCTGGGAGGGCTGCATGCAGCACGCCTTCACATCCCAGCACATCGTCAATTTCACGATGGCCGAATGGGACGAGGAGCAGCTCCACGACGGCGACGTCATTTTGGTCAACGACCCGTGGCGCGGAGCCATCCACGCCTCGGACATCAACATCCTGCGCCCGGTCCGGATCAACGGCCGTGCCGAGTTCGTGCTCCACTCCACGTCTCACGTCGTCGACCTCGGCGGGCCGATCCCCGGCGGGTTCGCCAACGGGGTGCAGACCTGCTTCGAGGAGCAGCTCAAGTTTCCGCCGACGCTTCTCTACGCCGACGACATTCCTGTCCGGTCGACTTTCAACTATCTGCTCGAAAACGTCCGCGTCCCGGGATCGGTGCTCGGTGACGTCCGTGCACTCAACGGCTGCCTGCTCATCGGTGAACGTCGCCTGCGAGAGCTGGTCGAGCGTTACGGCCACGAGCAGGTCCAAGCCGGCGCGAACTACGGCGTGGAGATGACCGAGGCCGCCATGCGCGCGGGGATCGCCCAGATCCCTGATGGTGACTACCGAGCCGAAGACGTCATCGACGAGGACGGAGTCACCCAGGAGCCAGTCCCGCTGGTCCTGACGATCAAGAAGCGCGGCGACTCCCTGGAGGTCGACTACTCCGACAGCGGCCGCCAGCCGCTGGGCAACGTGGGCACGGCTTGGTGCGAAGCGACCCGCTGCATCGAGGGCATCAAGTTCATCCTCGATCCCGCCTCACCGGTGAACTCGGGAACCCTCCGCCCGATCGAGGCGCTCCTGCCGCCGGGCAGCGCCGTGTGCTCCTTGCCGCCATCGAGTGTGTCCAACCACGTGGACATCGGCGGTCGCGTAGTCAACCTGGTCACTCAGGCCATGAGCGAGGCGGTCGATGACCGCGCCATCGGCTGCGACTCGGGGACGCTGGGCATGCTCACCCTGGGTGGCATCGACGACAGGCCCGGGCACGTGGGCGCCCCCTGGGCATCGTTTGCGCTCGCCGGCGGCGGTTGGGGGGCGACCTGGAAAGACGATGGACTGACCTTCTGCACCCTGGCCATCGGCAACTGCAGAACCTCGGTCCAAGAACACGTTGAGCGCGAAAGCCCGTTGGTCGTGGTGCAACACGAAATCATGCCCGACTCCGGCGGGGCGGGGCTGCACCGTGGCGGCAACGGCGCCGTGTACACCATCGCGACCCTGTCCGAGACGGCGATCACCGTGACCGGGGACCGCACCCGCCTAGGCACCCGAGGGACGCAGGGCGGTGGACGTGGGATGCCGTTCTACGGCTGGCTGTTCCCCGACTTCGACGCCACCTCCACCCTTGACGTGCAGAACGTCCAGGGAGCAGAACCTCTCTTTGGGGTTTTCGACGTCCACGGCGTGCCCGCACCCGATACCGGGGTCTTCGGGCAGGGCACGCGGTACTCCAGCGCCAAGGTCTCCGGCATCGTTCTCAAGCCCGGCCAGGCCATCCGAGTGATCATCGGTGGTGGCGGTGGATGGGGTGACCCGTTGGAGCGGCCCGTCGCCCGCGTACTCGACGACATCCTCGACGGGATGCACACCCGCGAGTTCGCCGAGGCCGGCTACGGCCTGGTCCTCGATGGCGACACGGTCGATGAGTCCGCGACGGTTGAGCGCCGCACCCAGCTTCGCGACGAACGCGCCGCGGGCACCTGGCAGGTGCCTACCGCCTGCCCGCTGGTCTGGCACACCGACTAAACCCACAACAAACACAAGAGGAGCACCCATGGGTGTCGAGCGCATGCTTTTTCCACGACCCGAAGCCGAACGGCTGACGGTCGAACGCGTACCGGTCAACGCAACCTGCCCGTCCTGTGGCTCGAGTGAGGTGGCCCGGTACCCGGTAGCTAACTTCATCGGGCCCCGGATGGTCACCAAATGCCAGGCCTGCTTCCATCACCTGGCCATTGACGTCCCCTCCTACGACGATCACTGGCCGCCATGGCGCTCGGCGACCCACGACTGGGTCGCATCCCGGGTCGGCTGACCCGCAACCTGCCGCGTCGCCGCTTCACTCGCCCGCATGTTCACCGGACACCCGCTGCATACCGGCGGGCGACCGCGCCGACGCGCCCTTTCCCTCCTCGCCCGCGCAGTGGGCTGGAAACTGACGGACACCATGATGATCTCCTTCCACCGCGTCGAGCGTGCAGTCGCTGCGCTGCTCAAATCGGCGGTGCAGAGCACCGACGCCGTGACCGCGTTTGGTGCACTCATGCGCACATACCGGCAGCGCCGCCTCCTTTCGCGGCGATTGCCGATCCCTAAGCCCGGGGCAGCAGGAGTGCCCCGATGACTCCGCACACGGGGGGCGCCGCGCGCGGTAGCGTCGGCACCGCTGTCATTACAGGGGGCGCCTCGGGCATTGGGCTGGCAACCGCGCGGCGCCTTCACTCCGCCGGCATGCACGTGCTCATCGCCGACGTCGATCGAGCGGCGGTAACGCGTGCGGCCCGCGACGTCGGATGTGAGAGCATACAACTCGACGTGACCGACTTGGGGGCCTGGAAGCGTCTGCGGGATCACCTCGACCGGCGGCGCTCCCCGCTCGAGGCACTCGTGCTCAATGCAGGCAGGGCCGGTGGACCGGCCGACATCATGGACGTCGAGGTTGACGACTACCGGGCGATGTGGGCCCTCAACGTTGATGGCGTTGTCTTCGGCCTTCGCACGCTCGGTCCAGCCCTGTGCGTGCGCGGACGGGGCACCATCACCATCACCTGCTCGCTTGCGGGTCTGACGGGAATTCCGTTCGACCCCGTCTATGCCATGACCAAGCATGCGCTGATCGGTCTCGTGCGCAGCTCCGGACCGCGCCTGGCTGCAGCCGGGGTTCGACTGCAGGCGGTCTGTCCCGGTCTCACCCGCACTCCGTTGCTTGGCGATGCCGAGGCAAATTTGACTCAAGTCGGCTTCACCCTGCTTGACCCCGACGACGTGGCCAGCGTGATCGCCGACTGCGTGGAGGGCCAGCAACGCGACGACGTCATCGTCTGCCAGCCTGGGCGCCCGGCGAGCGCCTACCGATTCGCAGGCGTCCCCGGCCCAGGCGGAAGGGCCGCACCACCGCTGCCAGCCGACCTGTACCTGGGCAGACGGGCGGCCCAGCAGTGAGCGTTGACCATCCACCGCAATGCCATCCCGGCATCTCGAGCAGTCGGTCGCCCCTGCCCCCAGCAGCTGGCGTCGCCGACGCTGCCGTCGTCGCGGCCACAACCCCTGACTGCGGAATTGTGGCCCACGCGGTCCGCTACACCGCCCGCCGTGTCGTCGACTTCGTCGAGCGCCTGCCCCGTATCGAGGCCTGTTCCGACATGCTGGGTGGGTCGTGAGTCCCCGCACCGTCTTGGTCACCGGCGCCGGCCGCGGGATCGGCGCGGCGATTACCCGCCGGCTGATCGCCCGGGGCGTGCAGGTGGCCGGCAGCTACCGCACTAACGCGGGCGGCGTAAAGGAAGCGGGCGCCCGCGCGCCCGACCTCGTTCTGCCCGTGCCCTATGAACTCGGAAACGACAACTCGGCCCGCGCCGCAGTCGCGACGGTCACTGAGCACTGGAACGGGCTAGACGGACTCGTCCTCAACGCCGGGCAGTGGCGCGGCGGAAAGCTCGAGGACCTCGACGACAACGACTGGTGGGGACTGGTACAGGCCAACCTCGGCGGCGCCGCGCAACTGACCCGCGCGGCCCTGCCCGCCCTGCGGGCCGGAGCTTCGCCGTCGATCCTGCTCATGTCCTCGGTCGTCGGGCTCGTCGGACACGCCGGTGACACCGCCTACGCCAGCGCCAAGGCAGCCTTCATCGGCTTCGCCCGCTCACTGGCCAAGGAGGTCGGCCGCGACGGCATCCGCGTCAATGTCCTGGCCCCGGGCTTCATCGAAACCGACATGACCGCGCAGGTGCCCAACACCGCCCGCGACCGGCTCACCAGCGAGATGGTCCTGCGCCGTTTCGGTACCACCGAAGAGGTTGCCGCCGCCGCGATCTTCCTCACCGAGGACGCTACCTACTGCACCGGCACCGTCCTCGCCGTCGACGGCGGCTGGTCCCTTTGAACGTGCAGCATCGCGGTCTGGGGCTGGCGACAGCGTTCTTACCCGTGTGTTTCCCAACACGCTGCGCGAGGGACACCGTCCCCGAGCTCTCCGGACTCTATAAGGCAGTCTGGCGCAACGCCAGCCCCTGCGTTCGCCCTACCCCCAGCTCATCCTCGTCACCGCCCCCCCAAGACCGCCACGAGATGATCACTAGATTCGGGACTGAATCTAACGGTGTTTCCGGCCCAACGCGCTGACGAGTGTCAGCGGGGAAGGTGCCGTGATGACAACGTTAGATCCACAGTCTCGACCTCGGTGGTGGGGTAGCCCTCCAGTAGCTCGTGTCCGATCGGTCGGGCGGGTTGGTGGTGTCCGGGGCTGCACTGCCAGAACGGGCCACCCGCGGAGGTAAGAGCGGTGATATGCGGGTCGTAGTGGGAGATGTACCAGGTGGACATGCCGGCGCCGGGGGTGACGACGTGTTCTTCCCAGGCCCGGCGCAGGGCTTCGAGGCGGGCGATGGCTTCGTCGTGTTCGTACCAGCGTGTGCACCAGCGCACCCCGACACCGGATTCGGAGCCGCTGCTCTTGCTGATCTTGCGTTCGGTGATGGTCGCGATGTGGAGGTGCACCCAGGTGTAGAGCGTCGAGAAGTCGAACGGGACAGGCTCCGCTCCCGGGTCTTCCCTCTGCGCCGCCTCTGGCTGTGCTGCTGCGGTCACCGTGGGGAGGTCGCGGAACACGCTCTCCATCTCATCGACCGCGCCGGCCACCATCTCCAGCTGCCGGGCCTGCTGCTGAACTTGGAGACACAATGCGACGAGCGGATCAGGTTCGTCGGGCACACCGTCAGGGCTGCTCATAGCGATGGTGCCTCGATCGGTCCGGTGGCTTGCAGGGCTCGGGCGAGAGGGTTGCGGGGGCCGAGGTAGGCCACGGCGGCGGCGGTGACCTCGCCGGTGGCGGTGTGGTTGTCGTCGGTGATCTGGTCGGCGTCGCGTTCGGCGTACCAGGGTTTGAGGGTCAGGGTGACCGGGGTGGCGCCGGAGGAGAACAGCAGGGCTTTGGTTTTGGGTAGGGCGGCGACTTCCTCGGGGCGCATGATGGGTTCCCAGTGGGTGCTGGTGGATTGGGAGCTTCCGGTGTTCGACGAGGACC
>JAABUV010006620.1_pt1 | contig 12504 bp, 12 predicted proteins | sample 5559971 | NCBI WGS metagenome assembly JAABUV01 (sample SAMN10711881, study PRJNA513362) | rock metagenome | isolation source: Antarctica rocks | place: Antarctica: Victoria Land, Knobhead nord | collected 2015-12-19
GGATGCGCCGCGCCTCCGGGTCCGTGACCCCGCTCAGATCCAGGTCGTCCAGCATACTCACGCTCCGTCAGGCCCCGACTCAGTGGCCTCAGTATACCTGCCCCCCCGACTTTTTGAGAGGATACATTGGTGGGCTCAATCGGGATAGCAACGTGCGCCCGGACAGGCTGTTCACTGCGGATTCACACCTCATCGCGTATAGAGCTGGAGGTCTGACGTCGATGAAGGTTGATGAGATCGTACGCCAGGTCGTTGCGCTGATCACCAAGTAAACTCTCTGTGGCGGTGATGTTATGGGGTTCCCGGCATTGGGCTCATGGCTAGGCTACGCCGCGACAACCGACCGCTCCCGCCGCGCGGCGGCGCGCGCGAGGATGATGCCCAGCGCCGCGGGGACGCCTAGTAGCGCCGCACCGATCATCCCGCCGCGTAGCCCGATACTCGCCGCCATGAGCCCCATGAGGGGCGGATAGACGACCGAGCCGACGACCGCGGCGCCGGAGAGCGCGCCGCTCAGGGCCGCGAGGCGGCGTGGATACAAGTCCCCGCCGAGCGCCATGATCATTGGATAGATCGGCCCGCAGAACAGCCCCGTCAGCGCGAAGAGCGCCGCCGCGAGCGGAAACGACGGGGACAGCACGGCCGCCACCAGCGCCAGCGACGATAGCGCGATGCAGCCGATGGTGAAGGTGGCGTAATCGACGCGCTCCGCGAGCCAGTTCGACACGAGACGCCCCACCGCCAGGCCGCCCCAGAAGAGGGACAGCACACCCGTCGCTGTCGCCACCGGCACGCCGGATAGCAGCCGTACCACCCAACTTGAGATGCCCGTTTCAGTCGCCACATAGAGCCCGATGCTCAAGGCCAGCCCCGCGAATGGGAGGAGCGACGCCTCCGCAGCCCCGGCTTCCTGCCGTGGCGCCGCTTCCGCCGCCCGGTCGCGCCGCCCCGCCGGCAGGGGAACCGTCGCCAGGAACGCGAGCAGCGGCAGACAGCCCAGGGCCGTCCCCGCCAGGACCGTGCGCCAGACGACGTGCGCTGTCAGAGCAAGCCCGACCACGAATGGGGCGATCAAGGCGCCGACGCCGAAGAACAGGTGCAGGAGGTTGAGGGCTCCGCCGCGCGCGCGACGGTAGAGGTCGAGCACGAGGCCGTTCATCCCCCCGTCGATAGCCCCTGCCCCGACGTTGACGGCGATGCTGGCCGCGATCAGCGCGAGCCACGTCGGAGCCAGCCCCTCGCCGCCCAGCCCCACGCCGAGCAATACGGTTGCGGCCAGCAGCACGGCACGGCGTCCGATACGCTCAACCAGGAAGCCGCCTCCGAAGGCGCCGAGGGTGTACCCCAGCGCGCCCAGAAAGTAGAACAGGCCGAACGCGGCGTCGGACTGCCGGAAATCGTGCTCAATCTCACGGATGAGAGAGGCGACCAGGACCGCGTTCCAGCCGATCAGCAGGAAGCCGTAGTAGGCCGACAGCGTCGCCGGCCGGGTAGCGCGTGTAGCAGCAAACAAGCTTTTACCTCTCCAAGTTTAGGTCACGCGGCAGGCTACGAACCCATTGGCGCAAAGTTCTCTTCGTCTTTTGCCACGTCCCTGGCTTGTTGAGCGCGGGAATGTCCGAGACATTCCTATCGGCATCATCGAAATAGGAGAGCGCCTGCAACGGCGGCATGACGCTATCCACGCCAAACTTGTTTTGATACATGCCGAGCAGGGCTCCCAAGTCATACCCATGCGCCGCTACCGTGGCAAGGTCGACGTAGTCTTTCTTCTCGGCGCGTCCCACGATGGCCGAGAGCTTCATGCAGGCGATATCCTCGACCGAGGCCAGGTCGCACGAGAACTCATCCAGGTGTACAACAGGGCGCAAGAGCGGATAACGATAGCGCATAGCGCTGACCCTCACGCCACGCACGTCGAGGTACAGCGTGTTCCGTGCTGTATTCGTAACCGAGGCGGCAATACCAGTGTCCGTGATATCGGCGGCGAGCGCCAATGGGTCTTCGAGCGGCGCCTCGGTGAACCAGTCGAGATCGACCGAGCGGCGGTGGCCGAAGATGAGCGCTAGCGCCGTGCCGCCGGCGAGATAGAAATTTTGCGCGGTCAGGATCACGGCGACATCGGATAGAGTAACGCGCTGCGCGTCGCTAAGAATCTCCGTGTGCCACTCTGTCACCGTTCGTCCCAAATGCTTCGCCCCGGCGCATACATCCACGCCGTCACTTGCTCGTGCGGCAATCCTAGAACCGTTTCCCAGTACCGCAACTGGGGGCGTGATAGACCGAGCCCCTGCGTACGACATAGATAATCGCGGATACCCTCCTCGCCGATCTGAGCCAGGAGCCAGCAAGTATCTCGCCAGTTACCGTATGCCAGCACACGGGAGATCACGAGATCCCTGTCCTTCTCCCATTGTAAGGCGTCGGCGTCGTATTCCCAGAACAAGCGATGTAATGCTAGCGGTAAGGAACCTGTCGTGGCGCCGGCGCCTGAATAGGTTGCAGATGGTTGGGAAGCGCCTTGATGAGAAGATTTAGCATTCGTGACCACTTATGGCACATCCTTTCATCGTAGAAATCGGCTGGCGATCTCAAATAGTGCGCCCGATACAAGCCACTGCGTACCGGGATGTGTATGCACGCGCACCTCGGCAGCAAGCAAAAGGTGATCATTGGGTTGCCACATCACGCCTTGTGCCCGTAGTACGACCAATTGACGGGCACCCAAAAGTGCGCGATCCCTCCGGCAGAGGAGAGAGGCAACTGTTTGGCGATCAATGCCCAGTTCCGCGGCAATTCGTCGGCTTACCTCGTCGGGCTCCCCATCATGAGCTTGGAAAGAGCTGACCAGACCATCGATCAAGGGCTTAAGGACATCGACAGTATTGACGGTTCCCATCGAAGCCGGTGCTGCAATCATCACGGTGAGACCAAAACGTGGCGGCGGCGCCTCTGGCCTAGCAACGATCTCCATAGGGCTCGCTACCATTCGATGCCAGATGGACGCAGGCTTGCTGCTCGCACTCAAACGTGGAATTTCGACATTAGTCCACCGCGCCAGTAACTGACTCGACTTCCAATACACGAACTCTTCATCGAGGCTAGCGGTGGTATAGCGGTGGTAGGCCGCATTTTGCGTTCCCAGCGGCTGAGGCGGAGATGGATACGAGAATGCACGCTCGAAGCGGACTCCACGCCGTGCCAGAGGAGCAAAGTAACTTGTCCCTACATTATAGAATAGGATGTTTTCGACATCCCACTTCTCGTTTGGCTGCTGTGGCGTTCCACAAATGGCGTGAAGGACCCCGTCAGGGTTTTCGGGGAGTTTATGTATGCCATCACGAATGTCCTTGCGCAGATTTAGATAACTTCCTTTCGGCTCAAACGGAAGCAAGCGCGCGGACCAGACCTCAACGACCCGTTGGTCTCCTGATAGTTGCACAATATATTCGGTCGCGCTGGCTGGCGGGTTAGGCTTGGGAGGGGGGACATCCCCACTTCCGTCCCCGCCATCGCGTGAAGAAGACGAGCCATTTTCAGGCGGGGGATACTTTTCAGATAGTGACAATACTTTAAGCTGTGCTACCTCGTTGGCATAACGCGTAATGACGGCGATGTCCTCCTTACTCACTCCTGGAGCAGGGATAGCAGCGAGTAGCCGTTCGATGGTGTTTAGAGCATCGGAAGTGTCGTCGATTGAAAAGGGTTCTTGATGCGCCCAACGGTTGCGTACCCCACGTAGAAGGTTGACACGGCTACGTTCATCGCGACCAAGCGTGTTCCAGAAGACTTCTTTCCAGTGGAATTCCATCAGTGTGAGCAACGCATAGACGTCTAAGTGCGGCCCACCATCACTTGCCAACGTCTGTGACTCGGGGTCCTTTCGCAACGTTTGCGCGGCGCGTGTGCGCCAATTGTCACCGTAGCATGTCTGAAACTGCCGCTCGACAAACGGCCGCAAGCCAGTCATCAGGAGGTCTAGCGCCGGGCCAACATATACGTTGTTATACATTTTGGACATCCTTACTTACACCTCCTGTCTTGTTGAACTGCCGAATCGACCGTTTCGGCGGCGAGATGTCGCACGACAGGTGGCTGCATTGGATACCGGCTGCACTACCCGCCCTACACGCCGATGACGTAGTTGTTGTATCACATTGCGCTCTCGACATGCGTAACGAAGGACGTGTTCCGCGACGTCGAGCGGCGGGGTCGGTGAGATCCTGCCAACAGCGCGCCGTGACCGCGAGGTCAGCCACGGGGCGGGGTGGGGCGGGAGCGCAATTTGGCGAGCGCCGCCGTGACCGAGACCGACCCATCCGGCGTGGTCCCCGACACGTCCTCCCGCAGGGCCTCGATCACCGCTAAACGCCGTATTGGATCGGATGAAAAGCGTACCGCCAGCGCGGCCTGGATCAGATCCTGGTACTCACGACCCATCAATTCCTCGCGCAACTCAAGCACTTCTTCCACAATAGCGGCCTTGTCTTTGTTTTCCACTACCCCAGCGCCTGCGCGAGGTCGGCGCACAGGTCCGCTTCGTCTTCAATGCCGACGGAGAGCCGGATCAGGCCGTCGGAGACGCCGATGGCGGCGCGGCGCTCCGGCGGGATCGAGGCGTGCGTCATGCTCGCCGGGTGCTCGATCAGCGACTCGACGCCGCCCAGGCTCTCCGCCAGCGTGAAGAGCTTGGTCCGGCTCAACACGCGATAAGCCTCTTCGCGTCCGCCCACCACCTCGGCCGAAATCATGCCGCCGAACAGGCTCATCTGCCGCGCGGCCAGCGCGTGGTCCGGATGGCTCTCCAGGCCAGGGTAGATCACGCGCGCGATGCGTGGCTGCACCTGCAGGAAGCGCGCGATGGTCATGGCGTTGGCGCTGTGCTGGCGCATGCGTACGGCCAGCGTCTTGACGCCGCGCAATACTAGCCAGCAGTCGAAGGGACCGGGTACCGCGCCGGCGGCGTTCTGGATGTAGCGCAGGCGCGCCGCCAGCGCCTCGTCGCGCACGACTAGCGTGCCGAGCACCACGTCGCTGTGACCACCCAAATACTTGGTGGCCGAGTGCAGCGTGATGTCGGCGCCGAGCGTGAGCGGCTGTTGCAGGTACGGGCTGGCGAAGGTGTTGTCGACCACGAGGAGCGGACGGTCCGCTCCCTCGCCATATGCGTGGACCTGGGTGGCGACGCCGGCGATGTCGACCACGCGCAGCAGCGGGTTGGTCGGCGTTTCGACCCATACCAGACGCGTCTCGGGGCGCAAGGCGCGCGCGACGTTGGCGGGGTCGGTGGCGTCGACGTAGTCGATGGACACGCCGAAGTTGGACAGCAGGTTGTTGAACAGGCGCGAGGTCCCGCCATAGAGGTCGTCGTGCGCTACCATGTGGTCGCCGGACTTGAGCAGGTAGGTGACGGCCGACTCCGCGCCGAGTCCCGACGAGAAGGCCAGCCCGTGCGTGCCAGCCTCAAGTGAGGCCAGGCAGGTCTCCAGCGCCGTGCGTGTGGGATTGCCGCTGCGGGCGTACTCGTAGCCCTTGTGGCCGCCGACCCCCTCCTGTGCGAAGGTCGAGGTCTGGTAGATCGGGACCGTCACGGCGCCGTAGGCGGGGTCGGGCTCTTGCCCGGCATGAATAGCGCGGGTAGCGAAACCCCACGCCTCCGTGTCGTGTCCCAGCGTCGTCAAAGGCGTCGTGTCGGTCGAGTCGGGGGTCACGAGCGCCTCCCGTCACGGTGCGCGGCGAATTCGAGCAGATCGAGGCGAGTGATAAGGCCGACGGGGCGCTCATCGTGGGCCACGACGAGCGCGTTGGCACCGTTGAGCAGCTTCTCGAAAGCCTGCTCTACATCGCTGTTGTCCGCCACGAACGGGAAGGGCGGCCCCATCGCGCCGCTGACGTCGGCGTCGACCTTGTCGGGCTCACGGTAGATGTGGTCGAGCAGCGCGCGCTCCTCGATCGAGCCGATCATAGCGTCGAGGGTCAGCGGCACGCCCTCCGCGGTCTCCTCGAACACAGGCATCTGCGAGATGCCGTAGCGCTGCAGCGCGTCGATGGCGGCACCGACCTTCTGGCGCGGCGTGGCGTAGACCAGCGGCGGGATCTCGCCCCGGCGCGCCACGATGGCGTCGGCGACGCGGCGGGCCGGGAAGCGCTCCAGGAAGCCGTTCTGGCGCATCCAGTCGTCGGAGAAAATCTTGCTGAGATAGTTGCGGCCGGTGTCGCTCAACATGGCCACGATCGTCTGGCCCTCGGCGAGTTCCTGCGCGATGCGCAGCGCGCCGTAGACGGCGGTCCCGGACGAACCGCCGACCAACAGGCCCTCCTCGCGTCCCAGACGCCGCGCGGTGAGGAACGAGTCGCGGTCGCTCACACGGACCCAGCGGTCGACGATCGCGAGGTCGGCTGTCGCGGGGAAGAAATTCTGGCCGATGCCCTCGACCTTGTAGGGCTTGTCCGCGTCGCCGGAGAAGATAGAGCCTTCGGGATCGACGCCGACGATCAGGATGTCGGGGTTGCGCTCCTTGAGGTAGCGCCCGACGCCGCTGATGGTGCCGCCGGTGCCAAGGCCGCACACGAACGCGTCGACCTTACCGCCGGTCTGCTCCCAGATTTCGGGTCCGGTGGTCTGGTAGTGCGCGTCGGGGTTGGCCATATTGGCGAACTGGTTGGGCTGGAAGGCCAGGGGGATTTCGCGCGTGAGGCGGTCGGCCACGGAGTAGTAGCTCTCGGGCGACTCATGCGGCACGGCAGTCGGCGTGATGACGACCTCGGCGCCGTAGGCTTTGAGCAGCGCGATCTTCTCGTCGCTCACCTTGTCGGGCATCACGAAAATGCACTTATAGCCCTTGATGCAGGCGGCCTGCACGAGGCCGGCGCCGGTGTTGCCGGCGGTCGGCTCAACGATCGTGCCGCCGGGCTTGAGCTGGCCGGAGCGTTCGGCCGCTTCGATCATGCTGATGCCAATGCGGTCCTTAATCGAGCCGCCGGGCTCGAGGTTCTCGGCCTTGCCCAGGATGGTTGGCCGCACGCCGCGCCCAATGCGGCTCAGGCGAATGAGCGGGGTATGCCCCACCACATCCAGCACGGAATCATAAACCTGCATAGAATTTGGTCCTCTTTAATTTGTATACTTTGTCCACTCTTACACTACTATAACGCGTCATCGCCGTCGTCGATACTATCGCCATCACTCGCCAGAGGCGCTACCGGTTCGAGAATGACGTGATCAATCGCGCCGCCGCAAGGATGTCGAGCGTCAGCATCTGATCACGCTGCATATAAGACCTCAGCAGTGCCTAATATCTCTCGCCGACGCAGCCAGTTCGCGCTTTGTTCGATTGCTTTCCGATCGACCACATCGACCGGGCGGCCTAGCAGATCGGAAAGCTCGTTCTCCATCCCCGCGTAGGTAAAAAGGCTGTAGTGCGTATCAGGAGCGAAGCGCACCAGGGCGTCGATATCGCTGTCCGCTCCGAAATCATCGCGCAGCACCGAGCCGAAGAGCGCGAATTCGACGATGCGCCACTTCTGACAGAAGGCTGCGATGGCATCGAGTGGAAACTGATAGTTTTGCTGTCTCACGTCATGCTCCTACTCTTCACATACGGTGCAAGATGAGCGTGTTCCAGGGCAACGGCAGGCGGCCCTTTGTGTAATCCTTGGGGTAGTGGCGCCCAGAGCCGCTTCCTGAGGGGCATACAGTTCGTCATTTGCACAGAGGGCACGGGCGACGTCCTGTTGGTGGCTCCTGCCCAACCGTCTTATTGCCCCACGTCCTGGTGTTCACGGGCACGATACGCCCGTGATGTCCGCATTCCAGCACTTCGACTTTACTGGGAGCCATAGTCGGACGATCAATGTCCTCGTACCCGACAAAGCGGATGTTTCACTAGTACACCTATCTATAGATGCACTCTTTCCATCGCCGCCTCCCAGGCTGAAGTTTCGCATGTGTAAGAGTTTGGGGCCTCGGCGGCAAAACCTATGTGCTCCTCGCTCATGTTACTCTGTTTATCCGTTCATGAATGTACCTTTCACCACATTACAGCTCTACCAACGGCCGTGCTCGTCGCGGCCCTCCGTAAACCGATCAACATAGGGCGCGATGTGGCGCCCAAATCATGTCGCCAGTATCCGCGTGTAGCGCGCGGCCCAGGCCCGCGCCCCGTACACGAGCGGGATGGCCGCGATTGAGACGAGCATCTTGTTGAGGTACTGACCCGCCATCAGCTGTAGCAGCGCATTCCCGACCAGCGGCGGAGAATAGGCGAAGTGCGAGAAGACGAACGTGTCGACGGCGAGACTGACCGCGTTGCAGACGAGGACGTAGCGCCAGATGGGCCAGCGCAACGTGAGCGTCTGCATCACAAAGTCAGTCGTCCCAGAGCAGGCCAGCGCGCCGAGGCTGGCAAACGTGATCTGCCCGACCCCGCCGTTGCCGGGGATGAGCGCGAACACGAGCGAGGCCGTGGCGCCCAGCAGGATCGCGGCGACCGTGGCGCGCCGGCCGTACTGTCGCCGGATATAGTCGTAAACGACAAAGCTGAAGGCAAAGGTCAGCGTGCCCGCGTCGTCCATCAACGGGCCGATGTGCACGAAGAACTGGGCGAGATAGTTGGCGGTGAAGTCGAGGATGGCGGCGAGCGCGATCGCGACAACCATCGTTTGACGCTGCGTCGGTTGGGTCAAGGGAATGATACTCCTGTCATGAGTCGGAAGTCGTGAGTCGTGAGTCGTGAGTCGGTGAATGGCAGGAGCGTACGTACGCATACCTACGCGTTTTATTGTACCCTCCTCCAACTCACGACTCACGACTCACGACTTCCGACTATCCCGCGGCTGGCCCGATGTGAAACAGGATGCCGGGGATGTAGAGGACGCTCAGAACGACCAGGATAGCCGCGCTGATCCAGGCTATGGCGTTGTAGATGGGGCCGTTGGTGTAGCGGCCCATCAGGCGGCGGTTGTTGACCAGCCGCAGCACAAACAGCACGACCAGGGTCAGCACGACGCCGTTGATGGCCTGCAGTTGCACCAGCACGGGCACCAGCAGCCGCGCGGGAATGCTGAGCGACACGAACACGGAGAGCACGATGAGGCCGGTGAAAATACCGTTGAAGACGGGCGCCTCCTGGAACGACTTATCCACGCCGCTCTCGAAGCCGAAGACCTCGCAGACGGCGAACGCTGTCGAGAGCGGGAGCACCGCCGCCGCCAGCAACGAGGCGCCGAAGAGGCCGACCGCGAACAAGATTTTGGCCCACGAGCCCAACACCGGTCCCAGCGCCTGGGCGAACGCACCCGCGTCGTTGAGGTTGGTGACGCCGGCCTTACCGTAGAGCGCGGCGGCGGTGGCGATGATGATGAACATGGCGACGAGGATGGCGAAGAGCGAGCCGATGATGACCGAGTCGCGTGTCTGCCGGTAGGTCGCCATCGTGGCGCCCTGCTCGACGACGGACGATTGCACGAAGAACTGCATGTAGGGGCTGATCGTCGTGCCGACGAGCGCGATGAGGAAGGCGACGACACCCACCCCGGCTAGGCTCGGGACCACGGTGGCATGGACGACCGCGCCCCAGTCGTGCTCGCCCTTGAGCGCCGCCGGGATGTAGGCGAAAAAGACGAGCGTCATGATCAGCAGCACGCGCTCGACCGGGCCGCGCGAGCCCTTGGTGACGAGCCACCACAACCCGATCGCCGAGAGCACGACCACGATGTACGGCAGCAGCCCGCCCACGGCCGTCCCCTGGAGCGCCTGTTCGCTGGTGATCACGCGCGTGGCCGCGTTGATGCCCACGAACTCGGAGATGGTGATGGCGCCGTTGGCGATGAGCAGGCCGACCATGGCCAGCGTGGCCCAGCCGATGCCGAACTCCTCGCGGATCAGGTCGGACAGACCTTTACCTGTCACAGCGCCCATGCGCGTACACATCTCTTGCACCACGATGAGGCTTACTGTCGTGATAGCCATGGCCCACAGCAACGAATATCCGTACAGGGCGCCGGCCTGCGCGTACGTGGCGATCCCACCGGCGTCGTTCCCGGCGCTGGCGGTGATGAGACCCGGCCCCATCATCGCGACATAGGCTAGCGCCCCGCGCCGGGGCAGGCGCACACGGGGCAGGCGCGGCGCGGGGCGACGGGTGCGGACGGGTGGGCGCACGCGGCGCGCCGGACGGTCGGTCTGCATCAATGGTCCTCGGTATAGGTTATGCGTGACACGCATACTGTACGTATCGCGCGTTACACAGAACGCGCCGGCACGGGCGTCTATCGCAGGCTATCACGCGGCTTTAGCCAGTGTAAAGGAGAAGGGGAGTATTAAAGATGGATACACACGACCTTGTGATCGAGACCTTGATCGAAATCCCCGTGGGCAGCCGTAATAAGTACGAGTACGACGAGAAACGTGGCCGCATCCGCCTTGATCGCGTCCTCTACGCCTCGGTCCACTACCCGACCGACTACGGTTTCATCCCCGAGACACTGGCGCCCGACGGCGATCCCCTCGACGTCCTGGTGCTGGCCGAAGAACCCGTCTTTCCCGGTTGCCTCGTCGACGCGCGTCCCATCGGCGTGATGCGCATGCGCGACATGGGCAAAGAGGACGACAAGATCGTGGCCGTTGAGGTGAGCGATCCTCGCATGGACGACGTGCGCGAACTGGGAGATCTGCCGCCCCACCGCATGCGCGAAATCGAGAACTTCTTCAACACGTACAAGGACCTGGAGGGCAAAGAGACCGAGGTGTGCGGCTGGTCGGGCCGCGCCGAGGCCGTGCGCATCATCGCTGCGTGCCGCGACGCGTTCCAGCAGGCCCATAAAGACTGACAGGCATGGGCAGTCCTTCGAGCTGGCCTTCCCGCTGCCGACGCCTGCGGAGGTCGACGCGGCGTACGCCGGCATCGTTGCCAGGGGCGCGACGCCTGTACAGGCCCCGGCGGACATGCCGTGGGGCCTGCGCGCGGCCTTCTTCACCGACCCCGACGGCAATATCCACGAGCTTTTCGCTGGCTTGGAGTAACGCATCGTGCCAAGATCGACCCCGTGCGACTATGATTAGGAGGCAATTATGATCAACACTCAGGTGGGAATGGGGGCCTGACAGGGATGCAAACGATTGACGGAACGGCCTTGCAGGCTCGACGATTGGCGAACTGGGGGCAGACGCCCGCGACACGCATCCCCGATCCCGCGACGGCGGCCCAGTTTGTCGCGCGCGTCGGCGTGGCCACGCTCTACCCGGTATCACCCGAACTGCCGAACCTCTTCCACGCCTACATGGGCGACCCCGACGCCGTGACCGATTCCGGGCACGACAGCCCGTCGGGCGATGTCTATGGCTGGCGCTGGGCGCTCGGCCGCGCCGAGGCCGCTTTCTACACCGCGATCGTGCGCGGCCGCCCTACCTGGGTCCACTGGGACCTGTTGCCCGCCGTCCTGCGTCTGTGCGCGGACGAGCGCATGCCCGACGAGATCTACGACACCGGCGATATCTCCGGCGACGCCTACCGCGTCGCGCGGGCGCTGGAGGAGGCCGGCAGTGTCCTGAGCACCGGCGAGTTGCGCGCGCGAGCCGGGTTCCCGACCGGCAAAGAGCGGCGCGCGGCCTACTTGAAAGCCGTCCATGAGTTGGACACGCGCTTGCTGCTGGCCAAAGTGTTCTCCGAGGACGACCTGGACATGCGCCACGTCCTGGTGCGCGAGCGCTACCCGCGGCACGTTGCCGCGGCCGAGGCCATGACGCGCGAGAGGGCGCTCGACTTGTTGCTGGCGGCCTACCTACCGCACGCCGTCTACGCCGTCCCCGCCGCGCTAGCCAAAGCGTTGAAGCTGCCCGAGGGGGAAATGCGTGCGGGACTGGAGCGCCTGACCGCTGGGGGCACGGCCATGGCCGTCACGCTGGCAGGACACAAGGGCGACTGTTACGTGTGGCATGACTGAGAAGAGTAGGCGGCAGCGTGCTGGCATGGATCTTGGTATATCATTGCGTGACCTATTAGTAGGTGGAACGATATCAAGACGCGAAGGGTGATCCAGGGAGCTAGGGAGCTATGACACGGAGCGCGGCGCTGGCGTTGGGGACAGAGGTCCTGGGAGCGGATGGGCAGCCGATCGGCGCCGTCAAAGCGATCGAAGCCGACTACATCTTGATTGATCGCCCCTGGCGGCGGGATGTATACATCCCGATCGAGGCTATTCAGACCATGCGGCACAACTACCTGGTGCTGGCTCTTCCAGCCACCGCGGTGGACAGCATGGACTGGCCGCGCCCACCTCTCCTCTGATGGGATGGAAGAGTTGGCGTTTGATGGGATGGAAGAGTTGGCGTTGTGAGAAAGCTCTTGAGCCCGTCCTTCATCGTCCCCGCTGTGCTCAGGGCTCGTTAAGAAACAACTTCCCGTTTTCGCCGCAGAGCCCTTCCCTTGGGCGACGCGACGGGATAGAATGAGGCATCAATCCAGTTCAATGTCTGTTCCCCCCGGAGGTCAGCATGGCGGCATC
>JAABUV010006621.1_pt1 | contig 12502 bp, 12 predicted proteins | sample 5559971 | NCBI WGS metagenome assembly JAABUV01 (sample SAMN10711881, study PRJNA513362) | rock metagenome | isolation source: Antarctica rocks | place: Antarctica: Victoria Land, Knobhead nord | collected 2015-12-19
GGCTGGATGGTAACACAGGCGTTTCAGACGGCTTGCCCAGGCAGTGCAGCAGACAAGTGTGTGACAGAGACGTTTCGGAATGCGTCTGGCCCGCCGTCCTGTGGAGTAGTTGGAGACACGAAGTGTTGCCAATATAGCATGCAGCCATAAGACCACCGATCAGCCCACTCCAGCATTGCTCGGAAGCCTCGCCGTGGAGAACAAGAATCTTGCGGCGCTGAGAACGACAACCTTACGCCGCTGAGCACCGCATTCAGCCAGTCTAGTATTGCTCGCAACCCTGCCGTCGAGATCAATAAGACGGCATCCGGCGAGCCCGGCATTGCTCGAAGCCCCGCGGTCAAGGACAATAAGACAGCGTCGCTGAGCACCGCATCCGGCGAGCCCGGCATTGCTCGCAGCCCCGCCGTCAATAAAAATAAGACGGCCGGGCACCGCATCCGGCGAGCCCGGCATTGCTCACAGCCCCGCCGTTGAGAACAATAAGACGGCGTCGCCGAGCACCGTATCTGCCCAGCCCGGCATCAGACCATACTTATAGCCTCGACACGCCGTCTGACATACCTCCGAGTGGTTGAATCGACGCCGCTATGGCCTCCGCCGTCGGCGCCACGGTACAGGGGTGCTGCCAACTTCTCCAGCGTCTCGGCGCCGCCATGCCGGATCCGTCAGCTTTTGTTTCTCGAGGCCGACACGGTGTGTCAGCTCGCCGCTAGCACCGCCGGCGAGCTCGCCACCGGTGTCATCCGAGCAGTAGCAGTTCGAGCGGTTCGGCTTCGTCCACTATCACCAGCAGCAGCAGCGACCACTCCGTACCGAGGATCAGCAGGTCAACGAAGCGGTAATACAGTGGCGCTCACTCAAGACGTTCGTCCTGCTGCTAGCAAGGAGCGCTCGGCGAAGAAAGCTGCTGCAAAGGCAGCTCGTACCACTGGCAGCGCTCGCGACTTGTTTACTGAGGTGATAGCTGGTTTTGGGAAGCGGCAGTTAGAGTCCACTATAGAGCGTCGTGCAGAGGATAAGAAGCGTCTCAAGGACGAGGCCAACCGACGTGAGGCTGATCTAAAAGAGCGTCAGCTGGTGGCTCAAGTACGCATAGCGGAGTTGAAGGCACTGGTTCAACCAAACCTCTCCCCTCTACCGCTGCCGCTGGCGGTGGCGGTGGCGAGTGCGGAGGTCGCAGGAGTGCGAGAGAAGGTGGACGATTTGCGAAGCTTCTCCATTATACCTATGGGCCCCTACGTGTGCTTCTTGCTGCACTGCTCGTTCTAGCGTACTTCTCGAGGGACCCCTTCAGCGTCTCAAATTGCCGCTCGTCCGTCCTACACCATCAATGGCGGGATCTCCTGGTCGACTGGAGCTATGGTAACGAGACTGGCAACGACCCTGAGCCGGCGTTGACGCAGTGGTGCAAGCGATGCAAGCGCCTTACGGCAAGGTCTGTTGGAAGAAGCATGCAGAGCAAGCACTGGCGTAGGACCTTGCCAATAGCGAGGCCTCGAAGCACGGCTCGGCGCAGGAGGATGAGCACCGTGCGCAGTACACCATTTGAGCGACCTCGAGCCGATAGCGTGGCCTTGGTAGGGGGCGTAACACGAGCCGTTGATATCGGAGCAACAACACGAGCGGGCATCACGTTGGAGCGCCAACACAACTTGGCATGACGCTGGAGCGCCGGACACGAGTTGGCATGACGCTGGAGCAGCAACACGAGTTACGACGCCCGGCCAGTAAGCAGAGGCCTCTTACAACGGAATCGTGGCAACAGGGGGTTGTTTCGTTACTTTTGCACAGGGTCCCAGCAAGCAGACTTTTGCACACCCAATTGCGATAGCGAGACGCAGAGTCGTCGGATTGACTTGATTGTTCCACGAGCTTGTTGCTAAACGTTGTAATCAGCACCTCCACTTGTGGACGTGTTCTTTATGGTCGTCGTTGCGCTGCAGGGGCAGTTACGACGGGGGTTGAGTTGAGGCTTATGCTCATTCATACGGCAGTTACTCCTACAACACCTCGTCGGCGCGTTACTTGCCTGACTTTGCGTAGATCGTTGTACCATCTCAGATGGCTTGCGGACATGCGTACCATCGCCCATGCATCAATTCGTAACTTCTGAGACCGTCCCAGTGCGATCAACACACATTCGCCTCACTCGCCTCTATTTCCTCCTCTAGAATCGTTCCAAGTCGTGTCGAGGATGGATCTGGAGCGTTGCTTGCGAGTACAGTCTCTAAGCGCTGGAACTGCCAGCATAATCAGTGTCTTTCAGTCCGCAATCATGCTATTCTCCTTACTTGCTGGATAGCTGCTGCTATCGGATGTGCGAATGTCAAGCGATTAACAAAGAACTTTACGTCCTGGGCTTCAATCCATGCGCAGATGCGGTCGTGCAGGTATCTCTTCGTACTGAAACAATAAAGTTCATTCACTGTCTGAATGTGCATAACTCTGTGGTGTATGCAGTAGGCATGGCGCTGCGATCGGCAAAGTAAATTCAGTATCTCACTGACACCTTCAGGAAACACGCCCCTTGAAGCATAGTATATAATACACACATCTTCGTGATTGGACCACTGCTGATTAAAGCACTCCATGTCGAAAGCATAGTACATATCGTAGGAAGCAAGAGGTACACTTTTAATTCACTTCTACAGCCTATTAATGGAATCACGCTAACTATTATCCTAGTCAATTGGTCGCGCACGAGTGCTAGGCTATGTATAAAGACTAGCAGAGTGCACACCCTCTATCCACGATCCCGGTTTCCCTCAGCCATGGGAGAACGGCGGATCGATGCTCGCCAAACCCTTGGACACGATTCGCTTCTTCGACAGCGTCGTGTCCGGCTTTGGCCAAATCGCCCTCACGCGCGCGGAAGAAGGCGTCTCTGTCGGAGGCCTGCCGCTCCTCCCCGACTGAATCATCCTGGCAGTCCACTTCGAAGTACCGTTTCCAATGCCCCACTTTGAAGAACTGTTGACAAGCGTGGTCGCATGTCCAGATACGGTTGGGTGCTTGGACTTGCTTCAAGCGAGCGTCGCCGCCACGCTTCTGTATATTTCCCCAGCCATGCGTCTCCGTGCAATGACCTTGCATGCAACGTAGATTGCGACACATGTAATTGGATTGCTCTTCCGGTCCATTGTTCCACCTGCATTTTAGTCCGTCGAAATATACTGGCAATCCACGTACAGGTGTACTTGTGCTGGCTGGATATTGAACATCAGATGCGACCTGGGCGAGCTCCGTGAGGGCTTGGACTGCTGTGACAATGTCGCGACGCTGTTGGAGACTGATTCGTCTATGGGAGTCTTTGAGGTGTCTTGCGATGTGGGAAGGCACCACAGCACATTGACAACCAATACATACGATGCTACGATGCTGCGGGCTCACCTCGAACAGACCGTGGAAGGCATCCATACTGTGTCACTACTATCTATGTCTGCTGCGTTTCTATACCTTTTACGGATCGTAGAGCTCGCCCCTTTTCCATAGGTGATGGAGGCTTGATATCATTTAGGCACTCAAGCCCTGTTATGTCGAGCCGTCACGTCGCGCAGGGGTTCCCATTGGAGGATCCGGAAGGGGCCCCTAAGCACGAAGCGAAAGCTGCCCAGTGCGCGCGTGCGAATATATTGTGCAGCAAGAACTTCAAAATCCTCCCTGCACCACCGTCGCATCGATATTGCTCAAATTTGGCAAACGGTAAGACTCTTATCTGAGCGTGCGTTCGTGGAAGTTTTGGGTGATTTGAGGGTGTGAAAAGCAAACGTCTGTACGTAAACATAGACAAACGATTGTACGTTAACCCTAAGCGTCGAACCCTAACCCTCGCACCCAAAAGCGAACGACTGTACGTACAGACCTCCGATACTAAAGGGAGGGATTACAACGACGCCGATCACTGGAGTTTCTTGGTTGACCCGCACGATTGAGACCCGCACGATTGAGAGCTGCTTCATGGCGCCGACCATCTGCTGCTGACCGTCTTTCAACGGTCAGACTCGCTCAGCGAAGCGTTCGTTGTCGAGCCGGCGGGGCAGACTGGACGATGGGCGTGGCGCCACAGTACCATGGCTACATACGAGACCTACGACCAGGAGTTCTTCGAGCTCTTGTGTATTCTCATACACATCAGCAGCGGTCAACCCATCAACGAGCCCGAGTTCTTCTTCTCGATGATATGGCGAAATACGCAGGGGCGACGGCACCTCATGGTCCGCCACGAGCGGTTCATGATCCACAATCGAGTGCGGGAAGCAGTAGCAGCAGCGGAGTCTTGACCAAAACTGCATCCGCTTCCTGATTGAGCCCGCGGGCACCCTCTCTGCTCGACTATCTCGTCTTTATCCAGACGCTCCGCGAACCTTTCTTCGTCAGTCATTCCCTCAGGCGCAGCTCTTGCCCTTTCTATGGGAACGGGATGGGAAGGTATGGCCTTAGAGCCGGCTCAGTCGCTGCCTCGAAACGGCATGCGTCCGCCCCCAGATCCTGCGGCACCGCATGGCCAACTGGCGGCAGATCACAGTGGCGATCATGAAGACCAAGTTTGCGGGAGACATCGGCTATTTTGAGACCGACGAGGCCGACGAGGGTAGTGAGGAGATCGCGCCCGACGTCCGGACCATGACGAAGCAGCGCAACCATCGCACGCGGACGGTGATCCGGGCGTATGCCAACCGGGCACCGTGGAGCACGATGTTGGCAAATCTCTACGATGGCTTAACCCGGAGAAGCTTACGGGCGTCCCAGCTATGGCAGGTGTGGTTGGAGGTTGACATCTTGTTCGCCGACCGAAAGCGGAAATACGGTGCTTCGCCTGTGGCTTCGATGGAGAAGCGCATTGCGAGAGGCGTCTACAAGCCGCGTCACTCCTGATCGCGCGAAGATCTGCTCGTGGCGATAAGACGGTTATATGGCCATCCCGAAATGCAATGGAATTCGGCGGAACAGAAGCGGGCGCTGGCAACGATCAAGATGTGGTGGGAGCAAATCGTCGTGGTTCTTCCCACCGGCGCCGGCAAAAGCATGCTCTTCATGCTGCCCTGCACCCTTCCGGACGTGGGCGTCACGGTCCTCGTCGTCCCGCTCGTGTCACTGCGAGGAGACCTGCTGCGACGTGTCGTCGAGCTCCACATTGAACATATCGAGCGTCATCATCGAATAATATCTCACAACTTTGCAAGTCTGAAAACCATTGTTCAGTATCGAGCCGACGCATGCTATTCTGGTCTGATGGGAGCACGGCATCGGAATATCGAGTATTCGTGACAAAGCCTGGCCTACTGGGGTGCAGGAGAGGATCTATTGTCAGTCATTCAACACGGCTTGAACCTGGCGTCAGGAGACAGACGGGGAACACCAATAGGTGCTGCGGTCTCTGCACTTAGATCAGTGAACAAGAAAGGGAAGTTCCGGTAGTCGGAGAACTGTGAGTGATGTCATGGCAGACTTGCTATAATCCTCGCGCTCTATAATAAATTCCATTCTTCACCAGCGATACAGAGAGGAGTGGGTTACAGCCGCTGCATAGACGGTGTCATACCCTTCCCCCGCGCTCCAGTACACCGCCATGGCAGTCTCCATGATCCATCTACCTCTTTTCCTTTTCGTGCGCAGGATGAAACGAATCTACTAAGAAGAAGCCTCTACACTCCTTTTTCGGTGCCTCAGCGATTTCTGGTGGCCATGCGCCGTTGCCGTTTAGTTTTGAGATGTATAAGGTTATAATTACAAAGCTAGGCTATCTTTTCTGCTGTCGCTGAAAGCACGCTGCCTATCTTGATGAGTTCGTTTGACTCTTGAGTCGTTACCTTTCTCGGACAGGGGTCAAGCCCGCTTAGTACGCATTGTTGGTCTGGTATACGCTGTGTCCATATATATGATGACAAATCGCGGGCTGGGGAGATCGCCCCCTTGGCACGCCATTCCTGGTTGGGCAGTTGGGCCCAAATTGGCATAGTTGTCAGACGTTCGGCAGGAAATCTTGCCGCTAATCTTTTCGCGGCATAGTTTCGCTACGAAAGTTGGGGAGTCCTATCCTACTGAGCCATCCGTCTTGCTGCTTGATCACCCCAATGTGAGGCAAGCTCGGGGATGTTTGCCGCCCAGCTTCGATTTCGCCTTCGCCTTCGCCTTCGCCTTCGTGTTCGCCTTTACACTTGTATTGACCTTCGACTTTGCAACATTGTTCGCACTCGTTGATTGCCAGATTCGGCTTTTGCTGGGTCTCCACTGCAATCGTTTAGCTGATTGCTGCCTCCCGATGCCAGGGTGGTGTCCGTTTGTGGTCCTTACCGAACCGCTCATTACATGTCCGTCTAATATCGCAAGAAATGAGGGCTTGGGCGGCCGCTCGGACATTGTAACGTTTGTGGATCGTTGGGCGATCCTCGAGCTGCGACGGAGTAGCCTGAATGCTTGTGGAGACCTAATTTGAGCTACCTTGCTTTCACTCCGTTCCGGTATTGCATTACCGGTAGGCTTGTAGACTCAGGTGGACGCAGGTCTGCTTCTGAAGCGTCGGAAGTATCGCTTGTCGAAGAGCCAGCGGGCATGCTGTGACTACTGTCCTTCCGTCGTTTGAACGACTGAGAGTCGTCCAAAAACTCTCGGCTGCTGCGCTTACGCTTCCCGCAGCCTTGCGAAACGGATTCTGCGTGCTTTTGCAGACTTAATGACAAGCGGCTGCCACCGCTGTCAGATCTCTGTCTCTCGGAATCGTGCTTTTCGTGAACATCGCTGCTTTTAGTGACTTCGAAACGCTCGCCGTTGGCCATACAACTAGTGCCGGTGGAGTCTCTTTCAGATAGCTTGGACTCAAGCTCAATCAGGGGAATCTGCTGTTGTATCCACTGCAACAGCAATTTCTGATGTTCTATGTTCCTCTCTGCGTTGCGATACCCCTTTGTTTGTTGCACGAAGTCGGTGATGACATCGCTACGTCTCTTAAGCGACTCAAAGGCCATTTGGACTGTGTTCAGTGCAGCTTGGGCTGCGAGCAGCCCTCTACGATGAGCTGTCTGAGACACTTGCACGCCCCTCGCTCTGGCCACGGCTGCCTCAGCCGCCAAAACGGCTGTTGTTGCAGATTGCAATGACTTTTCGGCCCTCTCTTCTTCGCTCGCATCACGGAACACTCTCTCAATATCGCAGACGACCTCATACGTCTCCCCAGGCCTCAACATGCCCGAGTCAACAAGCTTCTTCCACGCCTCGTCATGTCGTCGCTGGAAACATCTAACGTAGCCTGCATCTTGGTCGTAGAACCAGTACTCGTAGCCCAGATATTCGATCCAGGTCGTCAGTGCATCTTGCCGTGAAAGATCACTTTGCAGCTGGAATGACCGAGTGAATCCATATTTGGCTAGCCGCTGATTCAGTCTTTTCTTGTAGTTTGAGAAGCCCCATTTCCCCTCTTTTGGACCGTAGCGCGCAATAAAGGCTTCCCAAGTATCCCAATTGCCGCACTGATCAAGGTCCACTCGCTCTTGACATCTCGCTCTCTCACAATGAGCTGCAACCTGCGGAATGTTGTCCATCGTGATAAGAGTCCTGCACATAATAATGTCCTCTCTTCCTCACGAAGAACATGGCTCCGCCAGAACATCAGAATGTCGTGATACTCAGGGTCTTCGAGGTACTCTTTTGGGTGCTTGAACACATCTTCGAGAAGGTCGAGGGGATAGGGAGGTCGACCGCCCGCCTCAATCAGGGCAGAGTAAGCCTCGGTCTCTTCCCGCAGGTCGTCAAGATCCTGTTCCTCTTGGGTTGGTAGGGGAGGAGTGGGTGAAGGCAAGGCCGATCGAACAGAGCGTCCATCGCTATCGGACGCGGCGTATAGCCGAGCAGCAACTTCATCGAGATCGACCGCGTGTGACTGGATAGCTTCGCGTGAGCATTGCACTTTGGCCCTGTTCTCATCGTCAGATCAAAAGCAATGGGCGGGCAAGATACTTCTCGACCTTAGCCTGTGAATGAAGTTAAGAGATATATTCTCGGGGTCTTGCACGCTTACGGTTCTAGGATCAACATCAGCACAACGAAGAGCATCCGAGAGTTCCTCGCTATCGGAAACAAACCGCCCATTGCCTTCCAGGTATCTATCGAGATCTTCATCGTTGTATGCGGCAATATCGCGAGCATATGGCTTCGTCACTGTCACGATCGCCATTCTAGTCGTTACTTCACGGATAGGACGTAAAAGGGCTGACGTGCTGTGGGCCGTGGTGTTGTGATGTTCGCGCCGAAAGAACGGAACGGGAACGGCCCGACATGATGAGTCATATCTTGAGTCTCGGCTTCTCGCATCACTGGCCAATTGAAGGCATAGGAAGCGGCGCTTATGATATTTCCGTGGCAGTGGCACAGTGGCGCATGCGACGGCGCTTAGATACACTACCCAACACGCGACTCGCTCTGTCGCGCCATCTTCTATAATCTGTTGAACATGACCCTCTGCCCCGAGTCTTATTGTTGTTAGAATCTTTGCTCGACTTATAAATGCAAACGTCTTCGCAGTAAAAATGGAGGATTCAATTGCATGCCTCTATCCTCTCCCCCAGGGCAAGAAGAGCCACGCTCTGCAAGCAGTCGAGAGTTCCAGGAACAGCTCGCGTCTGGTAGATGTGGAGGATGACCTACCTGAATTGCACGGCCGTAATAGCCGTGAGTCAAGAGCGGGCAAATGTGGCAGAACGTGCGAGCGTGCAAGAACGTGCAAGCGTGCAACGATCATCCCATGCACGGTCCCGTACGCACATGCCCAGGCTCACGTCACACAGACCAGTCTCGCGATCGCGGGATTGATTTTCCGCATCTCATTCACCTTTCCTTCGAAGTGAGTTAGCGAGCAGAAATCGACCATACCCGGGACGGATGCTCGCAGGCCCATGTCTGATTGCACACGCTAAACGGGCGAACCAAATAGAACGTGGCCAATATCTCGGTGGATGGCTACTCGTGGCGGCAGCGACCTGCGCAATTGTGCGGCACGTGCACGACTACATGGTAGGTGTCGTGGGGCCGTCCGCATTCCACAAGCTATGCGCACCTAAAGAGAACCCATGTGAACACAAACTATATACTGCGGCTGAGCTAGAGTTCCACTTGCGGTCTAGCGCACGTTCAGTGCTGACCAACTCGTGTCGTCTTACAGTATCTGCCTCAACCACACTCTCTACACGCATTACTTGACCAGTGTCACTCTCACATGATGATACAACGAAGTCATACAAGCCCGGTTCCAGTCGAGCAACCAACAGAAGCCGACATTATCAGTTTCTGCAAGAACCACCACCGCGCCCGCCTCCTGCTTCGGCTCCGTGTTCAGAAGCGCTCCGCGGAGCCGCTCAAATCGCCGCGCTTCGAAAAAGGAAGGAAGAACGTAGCGCGCGATGGAGTGGCAAGCGACTTGCTCCCGAATCGTCGATCTTCGAGCTGCAAAGAAGCATTCGGCGGCTGGAGCAAGAGATCGCGAACTTGGCTAGTATCACAGTTGCCGAGGCGGCCGTAGAGGCGCGTAAGAATAGTTGGGGAGCTTGGTTGTCGTCGTTAGTCTACAAGCTGGTAGAGGAGAGCGAGGACGAGAAGGCACGCAAGGAAAGGGCGAGGCAAGAGAAAAGGATTGAGAAGGATCTGAAGGAGCGACGACTGGGCTCGCAGCAAGCGCAATTGCAGGAGGAACAAAGTCTGTTGAGAAAAGCCAAGGACAATATCGATGCTGCGGATCTCCGTGATGACCAGTCGATACGAGCCGTCGAGGCTCGAACGCGGGAGAGAGAAGCTCGAGAATGGCTGGAGAGGGAAAGGGTGGAGAGGGAGACGGCAAAGGTGGAGAGGGAGAGGCTGGCGAAAGTTTGGAAGCAGCAGCAACAGCAGCGGGAGAAAGAAGCGCAGGAAGCAAGAGAGGCTTTGAGAAAACAGCAGGCGGAGGCGCGAGCAGGAGAACTTGCCCGGCAGGTGAAGCTCAGGCGGCGGCAGAAGGCCCTCGTCGACGAGCTGGAACGACTCCAGAGGAGTCACGTGCACTCCAATTACGACTATAGCAGCACCCGTCAGGCTTCCGCGACAGCCTGCAGCCACGATGGTTGGTGGGAGAAAGTGCACGGTCGTACCGCCTGTCCAGAGTGTTACGACGTATGGACCTATCTACTGCAGTGCCCGAGCTGTGCGACGAAGGCATGCCCCAAATGTCAGAGCGACTTGCGACCGAGATTCCCCAACAACACGGCAAGGGCGAGACGGACAGAGATTCCGAGACCAAGATCCCCAGATCCATGGGATTGTTATGACGACTACAACTAGTCCTGCAGGCGATAGTATAGTAGCCAGAGAGAGATGTTGTGTAAAGTAGTGTGTAAGATCGGCCTCACTCTCTAGGTTGTCGCGCAAAGTCCTGCTGCTGTAGGCCGATGTGGAAGGCCTGCAGAAATTGCCAGGGATGACTGGGTGCGTAAGGACTCTTGACGTGCGATTAAACCGGCTTCCATACGTTTGAGAAGTTCTGGGGCTGTCTGCCGTGGATGTCAATATAGCGCCGTGCGCAGTGTTTCCGGCAGGTTACCGTCAAGACTTCAGTGTTCCTGGCAAGCCAGGTGGTACTTGTGGTGGACTACCAGGGGAAAGGTATCGTTGGTTCAGGTAGAGCTGCGGCTCGGTCAAGGGGGGATGTGTCGCTCCTCGGCGTCAGCGGACCGCCGCTCAAGAGCTTCCGCTCGCGTAGCGTTCAAATCCAGACTTTCTGATCACTTCCCATCGACAGGTGCGTGCATCTGGTGTCAGAACAAGGGATCCTTGTCGCGCTCATGAGACCTCAGCCACAGCCACGCGGCGAAAGAAACGACGCGTTCGGACCGTTCGCCGTCGCTGTCTTATGGGACTGCGGTCACATTGATGAAGGAATTGGCCGGGAGGTGCGCCCACAATTCCTGTGCCAGCTTGCGGGTGCATCACCATGTATAGTTTACGTACTCATCGTCGTGGAGGTAGCCATATTGCCACGTCCGCCCGTGCTTGAAAGCATCAGTGTAGACGTTTACGGCGTCGTCTAGGTCGTCCTCTATGGCGGCACGAAGCGTATGCTTCGCTGCTTGGAAGCCTAGGGCTTCTTGGGATCCCTTCGGCGCGGAAGCGGCGAGAGCGGAACGCTGCAGCGTCACAAGTATAAGTAGGACGGAGAGTAGCTTATGCATTGCTTTTCGTTGGGAACCCTGTGCCCAGGGACGTCTGTCAACTCACGGTGAGAGACCCTCCTCTGGCCGTGTGATGTCCGGACGGTGTGGCACAGGAGAAGGAGTGGCGGCGACGACCATATCGAGGTGGAGCGTAGGGATTGGGGTTGGCATCAACGGTAGCGACGAATCGGAACATTGTGGATGCACCCGAGCTCATTGCAGGGGTCGCAAGAAGACGATGATATCGTGCTCGTTCCAGACAGTGTCGCCGACGGTGACGGCAGTTTTGCACCCTAACCCTAACCCTAACCCTCATTTGACTCCCTATTTCACTCCCCATTTCATTTCCCATCCACAGCGGTTAACTGTAAGCTCCTCGACTACGACGTTAGATCGGATACTAAGTAATTACCTTTTTGAAGACTACTAAGGGTACCCTTTGTACTACCCTATCCTAGCGATACTAGGCCTCCTCTAAGATGCTCTATGAGCCTATCTCGCCCACTTGCTCGGAACATATCCAGACTCATGCTAGCTAGTCGGTCTTTAGTCCCTAGCTCCTTGACAACCCTGTCAACATCTCGGTACACTACTCCTCCATTGTTCGTTACTATCGACACCCTCCCTTTCGCAACCGCCCGCACCGCCCGGACTACCTCCGACCCTTCGAACATCTCGGCATGAGTCTCAAAGTCTGGAAGCTTGAACCCATGCTAGTCTCAATTGCTACCTTGGCCTGCCATGAGCGTGCGGGGGTACCTCGACAACTGCCGCAGAGGATGAAAACGATCCCGCTCTCCACTTCCATCGACGCTCCTTTGAAGTAATCCGACAGAGCCTTGTTCCCATACCTCACAACATCGACCCTACCACACCCGAAACACCACAGGAACCCCTGACCTTTCCAGTCTTCCTCCTCTTCTTCCTTCCCCGCAGCCTCTCGTTCTTCCTTAGCAACTTGCTCTTTCCCCCGGTCTCCCTGCACTTCTACGCCCTCCGTGGCTCCGTCAACCGGATACTCTCCAACCACCTCGACCTCGGGAAGGATCTCTTCAACCGCGCACGCAGGCGCTGGAGCTTCTTTGGGTTGCCAGTCGTCCATCGACGAATCTTCGGTGGGAGGGGATAGAGGCGGTGCAGGAACCTCGATGTATTCCCCGACGTAGTCTTTGACGTAGTCATCAACGGGTGGGGGCGGAGGTGGTACCTCCGCGTTTGCCGCAGCCGTGTCCTTCCACTCGGACACGCCTGGCTCACGCATATCATGCAGTCCCGCCTGTACGAGCTTCTCGTACATTTCAGCACCAAGTTCACCACGATCGTAGGCA
>JAABUV010006623.1_pt1 | contig 12500 bp, 16 predicted proteins | sample 5559971 | NCBI WGS metagenome assembly JAABUV01 (sample SAMN10711881, study PRJNA513362) | rock metagenome | isolation source: Antarctica rocks | place: Antarctica: Victoria Land, Knobhead nord | collected 2015-12-19
CAGACGCAATCGCATGGCATCTTGGGCCAGTCTGGTCCTTATGAAGTCAAGAAACACCTCTGTGGTGGTGGCGCACTCTTCCGATGCCTCAAAAGACCAGGAGGTGGCAAAATGTGCTCTTTTCCACCGGCCTGTCGCGTTCAACTGTGGTTCTCAATAACCCCCCTCTCCTAGCGGCGGGCAGGCCCTGTAGGGCATTAAGCGCTACACTGAAATGCGAGGCAGGCACACTCTCAAGAACCTGAAGTGAGAACTTGAGCCTGTTGAAGCTGACATAAGCAGAGTTTGCTCCCTCCTATCAGCGGCCTGTGCCTTCCAGCATGGCGGCCAGCAGAGAGGAAATTGCGCAGGGCATGAAGATAGCTACACAGGAAATGGAGTACAAAGTGGAGCTGTTCAACAAGTGCGCACATGCTTTGGCTTATTTCTTGAAGCGCTTAAGTTGGTCTAGTTTCAGCAGCCACCGTCCTGATGCTTCTGCACTTACACTTCAGCCCACAACACGCTTGCGCTCACACAGGATGGTGAGCTCGTGCTTCGAGAAGTGCATGGACAAGAGGTGCGGTGCTACGTGTGTGCCTGCTGCATGGTAAGCTCTTGCCTGCGCATTTCCACAGTGCTTTCACTTAGCAAGCAATCGCCGTTGCGGCGAACAGGTATAAGGAGGCGGACCTTAATGTGGGCGAGAACAGCTGTGTGGACCGCTGTGCTAGCAAGTACTGGCAGGTAACAGGGATAGTGGGTCAGCTGCTGGGTGGGGGTAATGCTCAAGGGTGAGGCACACAGCGCTTCCAGCCTGTTTTTGGCCGCTTATTGTCTAGCCGAAGATGCGCGTCCTGCTCTGACTTTGTCACAGCATAGTCTCGCCACCTCACAGTGCTGTTTGTCTGATAATCAGCTTGTCACAAACTGCCAGAGCGTGCGCTTACTGGAGCACGGACAGGTATGTCTGGCTGTCTATGCAAGTGGTGGGCAGCCGCGAGTCTGCTCACAGAATCCTTCAACTGCTGATTGCTCGGCTGCATGCCTGCCGCCATGCTTAGACTGCCTAAGCAAGATTTGAGTGGTAGGGTAGATAAGTTGGTGCTTGCCTGCCTGCATTTGACAATGCGTTACAGCAAGGGCCCAAGCTTGACTGGCTTCCCAAGACCACCTCCGTAAGCAAGCATGGCACACGGCGGCACCACCACAACAACGGCACCATCACCCAAAATGACCAGAAAGGGTCCCCTCCGCTGCCATGCGTGAGACCGCACCGGCCAGCGCCCTCCAACAACACGGACAACAGCACGCGCTCGCAGGGTGCAGCTGGCTCACAGCGCAGCCGACAGACCACCCCTGGCGCAAGACAGCATGAAGGCCGGCCTGGCATCTGCATGCCGACCGCGCGGCGCGCAACAGCGCTCACTTCATGTTCTGCACCGCCTCCAGCGCCTTGTTGTACTTGTGCCGCCGGCGCGACTCAGTAACCTCGCGGTAGCCAAACAGCGACGCCGCCGCGGCCAGCGCCACGCCCGCCACGATGCCAAAGTTCTGCCAGTGGCTGAGCGAGGTGAAGTGGCCGAAGGACGCGAAGCGGCCCTGCGAGGCCGTCAAGCGGAGTCAGCCGTGCTTGAGGAGCCTGCTGTTGAGCAGTTTGCACTCACATCTGCACCAGCATCGCATGGGAAGCGGTGCTGCTTGGCACTGGTAAGCTTGCACAAGAAAGTTTTGCCTGTAAAAGCCGAAGCAGCAGCATATGCGGCCCACATGCAAGGACTGAATAGGGCAGCGCACGATGTGGAGCAGGGTCTTCCAGATCTTGTGCGTGGTGCTGTAGACGACGAACACCAGCGGCGTCGAGGTCAGCGTCTGCGCGCCCAACCAGGCGCCCTTGAGTTAGCTGTTGGGCTGCGGCAGCAATATGTGATACAAGATGCGACAGGCCAGCGAGCCTGCCTCCCCAGCCGCAGTGCACATCGCGTGAAGCGCTTGATTTGGGGACAAAAAGGTGGACCCATGACGTCATGCATGTGTGGCAGGCTGCCGCCGCAGAGCAGGCAAGGCACTGCACCCTGCACGCCCCACACCCGGGCATGTGCCATCCGGAGCCGCTGGGCGTGCCTGCTGGTCAGTGGACTCGCTGGTCGGCTCATACACGACGGTGGCGGGCTGCACCCAGCCCTGCACCGCCGAGAGCGGCGTCACCTCATACTCGTGGCGCACGGTCTGCCCGCCGCCCACCCTGCGCCGCCCCACCCGACACTGTTAGAAACTGCTGGCAGGCAAGCGATGTCGAACAAGCATTGCTGCGCAAGTGGGGACATGTGGCATGCGCCAGACAGCTCACCGCACAGCGCCAACTCCCGCGCAAAGGCTGCCTGCACAGCGCACAAGTCCATCCTGTCTCGCACAGCAGGCCGCAGACAAGGCGCATCCGCGGCAGCTCCAGCAGGCGTGTGTGACCAGCCAGCTGGACATGCACAAGGACCAAAACAGGCGACAGTGCTTTCACGCGCAAGCTCTTGCAAAGCCTAGCACTTAAGGAGGGCGGTGCAGCCTGGCAGCAGGTGCAAGGGGAACAGGTGCGGACAGACGGGCAGGGTGAGGGGCTGGCGCAGACTTGCCGCTCAAAGTCTATCTTCAGGTCGCGCGCGTCTGCGGTAAAGTACTGCGCGTCCCAGGCCGCGTCCTTGACCTTTACATTGTACGCGGCGCTGCGTCGTTGTCACGCAACTGACGTCAGCGGAGGAGCCAGCCGTGAGGAAGGGCCTCGCATTAGGCCGGCCCGAACACAGGCGCGGCGCGTATGCACGTACGCACAACAGCTGATCAGCACTGCCACGGCCCGCAGCACACAGGCAGCACAAGCGCACGGAGTCTCTGCACTTACAAGGGCGCAGATCTGCAGCAATGTCCGCACACATACGCACCAGCTTGTCTGCAGGTGGGTTGCCACATACAGCGCTTCACCTATCCTTGAGCCTGTATGCTGCGTACTGATCTTTCCTCCCACCGCACCTACACCACGGGCTGCAGGCCTGCCGCAGGGGCAGGCCGCGCGCCTGTCCCCGGCGTTGTGCAGCTCGATCACAACCGTGGCCGGCTGCTTGTTCACCATGAACTGATCCGCCTTCAGGTACTTGCGCGCAATCAGGAACGCGCGGTCCTCAACCACAGGCTCCTCAGCATCCTCCACCCCCGCGTCCTCATCAGCCCAGACGCCGCTCGTCGCCGACAGCGCGAGCGCCGTGAGCAGCAGCACCCAGGGCCACCTCATGCTACCAACTTCTACGCGTACGTCGCTAGTTGATAGTGCACAGACACGAGGCCGTTCAGCTATTAATCAGTTCGGGGCTCGCTTGACCGAATCACAGGGGGTTAGCGGGGCCCATCGCATGGCATGAACCAGGCCACGCGCCTAACTTTTGCCAAACGAAGGCAGCCTGCCTCCTGACACTGCAGGTGAGGCATCATGTTGCCTCTGATGCGCACAAGCCTCATGATGCGCAAAGAGGCGCTGCCGGCCAGGACTGAGAAAGACACTGACCGGCCAGGCACAAGAGGTCAAGTCAGGTGTTGTGCTTTACATACGTAGTGCTGCGAGGTGCGAACAACGCATATCGTTTTGCACCGGACCACAACACCTTCAGCAATCTACAGCCAACAGCCTACGGCCGAAACGCGTCAGCTAGAACCTGTGGTGCATCTTCTCCTTCTCCTTGTAGTCGTTGGCGTACCTGGCCCAGCACGCCAACATGAGCTGTAAGGCAGAGCACACAAAGAACTGCGCGCTAGAGTATTACGAGGGTGCCAGCATCGCAGAGTAGCCACAAAAGGCAGGCGCACCACATGGTCGCATAGACCGGGAAAATGCCGAATAGGCCGATGTCCAGAGCGTTCTGCACGGCACAGGAAGAGTTCATGCTGTATTCAGGCTTCATAAGAAGCAGCGTCAGGACATACAAGTATGGACCATCCGTGGTAAACGACTACATACTCAAGACGAGGAGACATCAGCTTCCCACATGCAACAATAAAGCAGCTTCCAAAACTTGCCACTCTCGCCACTGCAAGCACATGCACCTCTGCAAAGGTGACAACCCCCTAATTCCGTCTACAGCAGTCCATTGCTGCTGCACAGACAACGACCATGGAGTGTACGTCGTCAAACCCTCACAGCCAGTGTCACAGCGCATTACAAGACACTGCTCTTGCCACGGCAGCGCGTGCCTTCACTTCAGTTACTGCCACGCGTGCCCACACTCTCAGCCAGTGCCATTGTCGCACAACCAGTGACGACACGCTTCCCTGGTTGTGCGACAGTTGTATTGGCTGAGAGTGTGGGCACGCGCGGCAATGTGTCGTCAACGAGCGCCACCAACACCCCGACGCAATCACAGCGCGCCCCCTACAGAGCGCCGCTGTCGCCCCGCCGCGCGCGCACCTCGCGGAACTTGCGGCTGATCTTCTCTGGCAGGTCCTTCCACAGGCCGCTGAGCACGGACACCTCGAAGGGCGAGACCGTGTACACGACCTCCTTGAGCCGAACAGGGAACTTCCCCATCCTGCCGGCAGCAGCTCAGCCAGTATTCACTCAGCTTGAAAGCGAGCCTGGCTGCAACCCGGCTCAGCGCGGCCGAGCGGCCTGGGCGCCTCGCCTCCGATGCGCGTGCGCTTCAGCACTCTGGCCTCAGTAGCTGAAACGTCAGGCGCAGTGCGCTCTCTGCATTCTATCACTGGACAAGCCAGCAAAACAGCATGCGCACTCGCAAGCGCGACCAGCACATGCTTGCAGCGCCAGCCTCACACCGCAGCAGACTCTAGCAGACTCCGCACTGCTGTGCCAGCCCAGCCGCAGCGCTCCAAACACGCGCGCTAGACCAGGCCTCACAAACACCACGTCTGAAAAGTATGGGCCAGGCCGGCGCACCTGAGTGTCCTGGCGTGCCTCTCTCTTAACGCTGGCACCACACTCTTCTCTGTGGTGCACTCTAGGTTACTCTCAGCGAGAGACGCAAGGAGAAGCGACCAGTGAGAGCTGGAAGAAGAAGTCCAGGGAGGTCGTGAGACAGATGGTCAGTTGGCACACCTTGCACCTATCCCACTCATAGCACTCGATCTGGGTGATCCTGTGTGTCTGAAACATAAGGGCGTGGTGTCGCGCAGCGCACCTGACATCTGTTGGCCGCACGGAAAGCATGTAGTGTGTGCTGGAGCGAGCGCTCTGCGTTTCTGCTAGACTGAGCGAGATGGTGTCCTAGTCCACCCTCGTCGCAGCGCCTGGCTGCACGCCGCAGCATTGCTTTGCGCGCACCGCACAGATCGACGGCGGGCAGCACCTGCGCTGGAGGCGCGGCGCAGGAGCGTGCGGGATGTCGTCAGAACCAGGTCCGCTTGCGGCGATGGAGGCGCAGATGGTGGCCTGCGTGGTCGACAGCCTGCGCCTGTACTTGCACGAAAACGCACGCTTCATGTGCGAACGCCTGGTGGCAGAGTTCCCCACGCCGGTGCGACCCCAGCCGGGCCCTGCCTGCGGCAGAGGCGGTGTGCAGGATTGAACCGTGTTGCAGAAGGATGTTGCTGAAGGATGTTTCAACAGTCGGGTGATGTTGCGCTAGGCAGGCTCCTCAGACAGCTTGCTTGTGTGACGCACAGGCCAATGTGCACCTGCTTGCGACCTGCTACTTCCGATCGGACCAGGCCTTCCGTGCCTACCACCTGTTGCAGAGTGCGCCACTGCTGGTTCACCGCCTCACTGCCTCCTGCTCCCATGCCAGCTTAGCCTTGGCGCTGGCCAAGCCAGAAGCATGCTTTCTTGGTCGCTTGATTACTCAGCGGCTGCCTTAGGTAAGGACACTGAAAGCGTGGCTCGGCACACATGGTGGGCAGGAGCACACCGCAACGACCACACAAGCGCATGCTTTGCTGTTGAGTGTAGCCAGCAACCAGTGTGATGAGCAGCTTTTCATGGAACTTCTCCTAGCGGCGGGGCACCCAGCAGCCCTGTGTGCTGCAGATGGCGCGAGGGACGCGAACAGCCGGTACCTGCTGGCGCAGTGCTGCATGCAGCTGGGCAAGCTGCCAGAGGCCGAGCAGGCGCTCACCGGCGACGCGGAGAACGACGGGGTGCGCACGCGGCCTGCTCGGGCGCGCTGGACGCCCCGCAGCGGGCTGCGGGCCGTCCTGCTGCTCTGGGTGTGCTGGGCTCGCTCAGCCCTCAGCGTGACAGCCCTGTGCGCGCCGGCCACCTGGGGCCACGCTGGAGCCCTGCTATGGGCTGCACCTGCACGGGTATGCTTTCGTCCGGCCACTCTGCCACCCGCAGCACGCGCGTGATGGTGCCTGTGTGTGACCAGGCGCCGCTTGTGCCTGTGCTGACCTGTCTGGCGAGAGTGCGCAAGTGATGGGGCGGCTGCAGCATGCATTTGACAACTGCACACATTGGCTTTCGCCAGGACATCACTGCATGCAGAGGCTGCTCTGCCTCTGCAAGACGACTCGTGACCTTGCAGAGGCAAAGCAAGACTCCACATGAGTTGTCGTGGTGCAAGCACTGTTGATGTGGGCAATGCCGCATGCCTGCAATGCTGGCAGCGGCCATCCCAGCCCTCCGCCGTCGAAGGCAAGCGCATCTCAGGCTGCTCCGCCGAGCGGAGGCCGGCGGCGGCGCGCAGGTGCCGCACGGCGCGGCTGGCTACTACCTGCTGGGCCGCATCTGCCGGCTCACCAACCGGCAGCGGCAGGCAGTGCAGCACTTTGCGGCCGCACTGGCGCTGGACGGCTTGCTCTGGTGCGCGTACGAGGAGCTGTGCATCCTGGGTGCGCCCCCGCCGCGGGCGGCGCCCCGGCCGCAGTGCGAACAGGCTGTGTGCGAAGCCAGGCGGCGGGTGGGCTGGTGCCGCGTGAGGTTGCTCGAACGTCGCGACAGGACGCCGCAGCGCTGCTTCCCGTACAAACCGAGGGCGGGTTGCGCATCGTGGTCAGGTCTGTGGGAGTGGAAGCCTGCTGGCGTGGCTGCCTGTGCACCCCTGGCTTTGCGTGGGTGCGCCTGGTGAGCCGCGACCCTCAAATAAGCAGTGGCATGGCCAGTGGGCAGCAGCATGCGAGCCCGCTGAGCCGCGCCCCTGCCCGACAGCAGTTTGCCTCCTCTCGCTCCTTAGGGCGCAGCCTTGGGCATGCTCCAAGACAGAACACGTGCCGGCGCGCAGGCGCCGAGGAGGAGGCGACCAGGGCGCTGGGCGAGAAGGGCCCGGGCGGGGCTGCGGGCGCGGCGGCTGCGTCGCCGGCGGCGTCCCGCGCGGCCGCGGGGCCCGGCGGCAGCCACAATGTGCGCCCTGGCGGCCCCAGCCCCTGCCCCGCAGCCCCTGCCCGGGCAGCCCCTGCCCCGGCAGCCCCTGCCCCGGCAGCCCCTGCCCCGGCAGCCCCTGCCCCGGCAGCCCCTGCCCCGGCAGCCCCTGCCCCGGCAGCCCCTGCCCCGGCAGCCCCTGCCCCGGCAGCCCCTGCCCCGGCAGCCCCTGCCAGGCGCCTGCCACAGAGGCCGGGCCCGCCTTCCTCCCCGCGCCGCTGATGCATGAGGTGACAGCCAGGCCCGATCTGAGCCGTGGGTGCACGCAATGCCAGTCGCCGCCTTTCCCTGTGTGAGCGTTGCTGCGTCAGCTGCAGCGCAATTGGGCACATGGCCTGCGCACGCGTGCTCCTGGTGCAGGGCTGCTTGCCTGCTGACGCGTGGGTGCACCGGCAGAATGCGGCGGCGGACGCGACGCCCACGGTGCCGGCGCAGCCGTGCGCCGGCATGCCGCCGCATGTGCGAGCCGGGCTAGCGGTGCGTGCAGCAGTGCTTCAGCGCACCAGCACACCGGGGAACGCGGTGCATGCAGAGGACACGTGAGTTGAAGTAGCTGGCAAGCGCGCTTCGTCACGGCGTGACAATATGGCGTCATACTATCAGACATGCGCGGGCTGTCAATTTCAGTATGTTTGCACTCACTGTACATGAGGAGGTCGCGTGGGAATACAAGCTGGGCATGCATGAGCGCAATGCATTGCCAGATCAGTGCAAGAGCACCCTCTGGCCGCGCAGGACGTTTGGGCGACGCCGTCGCCGCAGCACGGCGCCGCGTTTGTGACGCCGTCGCCGGGGCCGCCCGCGGTGGCGCCGCCGGCCATCTCGCGCCCGCACGCGCCCGCGCGCGGCGGCGGCCGCGGCGCGCGGCACCCAAACCCCAACGGCGTCCCCGGTCACGCGCCCTGCATACCCCGCTACGCCCACAGCGGCGGCGGCGGCGGCGGCGCGGCGAGCAGCGCGGGGTTTGACGGCGGCGGCGGCAGCAGAGGCGGCGGCGGCGGCACCGGCGGCGGCGGCGCATACGGTGGCGCGGGCGCGCCCGGTGCGGCCGCCGGCAACGGCCAGCGCTGGAAGTTCCTGGACGAGGGCAAGCTGCGCAAGGTGTCGGGGAAGCTGTTCCCCGAGGCCACGCCGCCCGCGCAGGCGCAGGCCGCCAGGCGCGCCCCGCGCGCGAGGGCACTGCCCGTGGGCCGCCGCCCGGCTGGCAGAGCGGCGCGAGGCGCCTGCGTCGCGGGTTTCGCCTGCTGCGGCAGGCGAGCGCGCCGCCCTGGCACTTGTGATGCATGCTGACCGTCTTGTCCCCGGCGCGACAGACGGGGCAACCGCGTCGCGCCCGCACCAACGGAGGCCGGGCGGCACGCGGAGGCGGCGCTGCGCGGCGCCATGCGGCAGCCGCGCCCGCCGAGCGGCGGCAGCGCGGCGGAAGTAGGGGCGTGCACTCTAAGTGCGCCGTCCCTGCTACCTAAACAGCAATGCCGTGGGAGCCCTGCACCACGCCCCTGAATGCAGCTACGTGCAAGCGTCGAGCTGCTGTGCAAGATCTGATGTGACACACGCATGCAGGGGTATACAGTGCGTGCATTAGAGACGCAAACGCGGCGGCTCTGGGGTTGTTAGTTGGGGGGTGCTGAAGCGTAACCGCTGTGATAGCATGTGCTGCAAGTGCGCGAGCGCCGCGGGCCGTGCGCGCGCAGGCGAGCTGTCGGAGGAGGACGCCGCGGCAGGGCGCGCGGCCGTGCTGGCGCTGCTCCGCACGCTGGGCGAGGCCTGGCTCCTGCTGTGCATGTTCCAGTGCAAGGTGCGCCGCACGCGCGCGCCCGTTGCTACCAGCTCATCTGTGCTGCAGCTTTGCCGGCCCCTGTTCGCGGCAGCCCGCCGCCGAAGCTGCGCCCAGCGCGTTGGAGCGTGCGGCAAGCTCGGACTTGGCCGTGCGCAGCGGCGCGTCTGGATGTATATTTCTCGCAGTGGGCCCGCTGCAGCAGAGTCTGTCTTCGCAGCTGCCTGAGAGTATGCCTGTCTTCCGCCCGGCCCGCGCCCACGCTCATGTTGTAGCGGGCGTTCGCATGACCGTGCGCAGACGCGACACGTTGCGTTCTCGTGCAGGAGGCGCTGGCGGCTTTCGAGCGGTTGAGCCCCGGGCAGTACGCAACCGGGTGGGTGCTCTCCTGCGTCGGGCGAGCCTGCTTCGAGGCGGTCGACTATCAGCAGGTGCGCCAGGGCTGGTAAACCAAGCGGCGCTGAATACTGGCAGCAAAAGGTGCTACTGGCCACCCATGCTGGCACTTTCTCAGGCGCAGGGGAGCTGGGCAGGAATGCACAGCAGCAGCGGGCTGCATATCGATTGTGTCGCACAGGCCATTCTGAGGGCCAGGCAATATGTGTGTATGCATGCATGGCGCCCAGTCCTGTTCTGTTACGTACATCTCTGTGCAGCAGTTCGAAGCGATGCACCCATCTTGCGCCCAAGTGGGCTGACAGCAGTGTACAAGCACGTCAGACACACTGCCACTGTGTCTGCACTGCTTTGCAGCACAGCGAAGCTGTGTACGCCAGCGCTTGGGTGACTCCGGTGGAATGGGCGGGTGTTTGCCTGACACAAGCTGTGTGTGCGGGACTGCAGGCGGCGCGAGCGTTCCAGTGGTCGCGGCAGGCGGAGCCGACTCGCCTGGAGGTGCGCCCTGCTGGTCAGCGTGGCTCGTCTGCTTGCGACACCTGGCAACAGCAGCCCTGTGCCTGTGGCTCAGCTATATCTGATCTGTCTGCAGGTGTCGCGTGTGCCGCGTGACACGCGCCCTCACTGCGCGCGCGCCGCAGGGCGCTACACATTTGCACGCCAGGATAGGGTTAGGGTTAGATGCTACTCTCGGCATGCTGGGGTAGGGTTATGGTTTGATGCTGCGCCTGGCATGCCGGGGGCCCGGCGCGGCTGCGCGCCGCGCCGCGGGCCGCCCGTGAGCCGCGCCGGCGGCCGCGGCGCAGGGCCTGGAGGTGTGCAGCACCGTGCATGACGGGGGTGCTGCGCGGCGGCGCATCGCGGCACGGGCTGTATTGAGCTGCGCCGGCGGCCGGCGCGCAGGGCCTGGAGGTGTACAGCACCGTGCTGTGGCACCTGCGCAAGGAGGTGGACCTGGCGCACCTGGCGCAGGAGGCCGTCGCGCTGGACCGGCGCTCGCCCTACGCCTGGCTCGTGCTCGGCAACTGCTTCTCGCTGCAGAAGGCGCGCGCGCGCCGGTGGACCCTAAACCTAGCCCTGCCCTGTAATGACATCTGCTGAGCGTGCGGTAAGCGCGCTGCGCGCCCCATGCGCGGCCGCGACCAGAGCTGTCGGGGAAGTGCACCCGCGCCTGCGCCACGCCGAGCAGCCTGCGTGCTTCTCCAGCCGGCCATGCGCTGCGGCGGAGGGCGCCTGCCTCCCGGGACACCGTACGCCATGCGGCTCCGTGATGCGCTCCCTGCTCACAGGCCTCGGGGTCGGCATTCCGGGTCTCTACTGGCAGCAACCCACCATTCAGATGCCCCGTCTGCTCACGGCCAGGGACACTGCGCTCAAACATGAGCAGGGCCGGCCTCGTTGGATGCTTTGGCGAGCGTGCATGCGCCGCAGCTGAGAGAGATGCGGGCGGCCTGGCGCGCCGCGCATGCCTCGCGCGCCCGGCGCGCGCACGGGCGCCTCACGCGCCGCGCACGGCGCGTAGGAGCACGAGGCCGCACTGCGCTTCCTCCAGCGCGCGCTGCAGCTGGACCCGGCGCTCGCGTACGCGTACACGCTGTGCGGGCACGAGTACTGTGCCAACGAGGACTTCGACAAGGGCCTGCAGTGCTACCGCAACGCCATCCGCATCGACGCGCGGCACTACAACGCATGGCGCGGGCCCTCGGCCGCCGGCATGGCGCCTGCCTGGCACAGGAAGCTAAGAGCCAGAAGCCACGAATGTTAGGTCTGTTCGAGTCTGGTGGAACAAGTACAGGGAGTCATGCTTGTGCTGCCCGCCGTGCTGAGTCGCGCGCTGTGTCGGAGCCTTGTGCTGCCTGGCTGCGGCGCTGTGGCAGCGCTGCGCTGCGCGCGCTGCGAGCGGCCTCAGTGCAGGCGGCGCTAGCAGCCAGGCCCTGACACGCCCTTGCACACGGCGGCGGGGGCGCAGGTACGGCGTGGGCCAGATCCACTTCCGGCAGGAGAAGTTCGAGATGGCGGAGTACCACTTCCGGCGCAGCCTGCAGGCGCGCGCTGGCGCCCTATTCAGACAATGCACAAAGGACCAAGATTTCAATGAGTTCTGTCGTCGGCCACGTGGCATTGCTCCGTCAGGCCTTTGCCCTTGGCCCTGCTGCGCGCATGCAGCAGGCTCCACGCCGCACGGCCCTCCTCGCCACACAGAACGCGCCTGTACTCCGGCATTGGCCCGGCGCATGCGACGGACCTCCACGCGCGGGGCTGCAGCCGGGCGCGCACCAGGCAAAAGAGGATGGCGCAGCGGCTGCAGCGAAGCAGCAGAGGCCCCATAGGTTCGGGCATGCAGAAGTGTACGCGCGCGCGCGCAGATCAACGAGCGCAGCAGCGTGCTGCGCTGCTACCTGGGCATGGCGCTGGCCAAGGTGGGCAAGGCGGGCGAGGCGCTGGGCTGCCTGGGCGAGGCCATCGCGGCCGACCCGGCCAACCCGCTGGCCAAGTTTGAGCGCGCGGGCGTGCTGCTCGGCCTGGAGCGCTTCCAGGACGCGCTGGCAGAGCTGGAGGCGCTGCGGGTGCGCCCTATGCTTACCCTGTATTTACCCTATGCATGCCATTCACCTTCCCTATGTCTACCCTATACCAGCACGTCGTGGGCTTGCCGCCTAGGCGGGCAGGGAAGGGCAGATAGGGGCGCAAAGTCTTGCTTAGAGGCGCGTGCCGACGTGTGGCAGACGCGCTGTGGCCCAGTCCTTGATATACTGGTCATTGATCGGTAGGAGGCAGCTCCAGACGCGCCGCGCTGCCGGGCGCGGAGCCGGGCATGCACGCTTTCGGCAAACTCGATGCTCGGCACGAGCTTGGGCAGGTCCCCGTAGATCCTTTGGTAGCGGTGCACTCGCATGGCAATTGGCGCCGGCCGCCCCGGCGCCCACGCTGGGTCTCCGAGCATGGCGCGGAGCTCACAAGCTCCGCGGAGCTCACAAGCTCCGCACCGTGCTCGGAGAC
>JAABUV010006624.1_pt1 | contig 12500 bp, 7 predicted proteins | sample 5559971 | NCBI WGS metagenome assembly JAABUV01 (sample SAMN10711881, study PRJNA513362) | rock metagenome | isolation source: Antarctica rocks | place: Antarctica: Victoria Land, Knobhead nord | collected 2015-12-19
AATGCTCGATTCTTTCATCAATCTAGATCTCGTCGACTCTTCATATAAACTGAAATTATCAGAGTCTATGCGTGTTCATGATGTATTTCATTCTGATTTGCTTCGCTCTGTCGTCGACGATTTCTTGTCTGATCAAAAGAACGAACTCTCAGGTTCAATAGTGGTAAACGACGAAGACGAGTGAGAAATCGATGATATATTGAATTTTCGTCGATATCGAAGACGACTTCAGTATAGAGTCAAATGAAATGACTATGACAATGATCTCAATTGATACAACGCTGATGACGACGAATTTATGAACGCTCAGAAGATCGTTGACGATTTTCATATTCGATACTCGAACAAATCGCGCTAATTGACGATTCAACCAATCATGATTTAACAGGCTCAGACAATCAATCGAGTCGAGCAGAAAATACATTCATGCGAACATGAATCGTCGAAGAAAGAGAATAATGTCACGATTCTAGCCTTGCCAGGCTCAGCCTTCTAGCCTTGCCAGATCTATTCTCGCTTCGTCACCTTGACTAGTCTCTATTGAGCCTAGCGTCGACTGAGAAACACACATATGTAGCCAGCTTCTTTTCTGTAGCTATCTTTCTTCCTTAGCATTTATCTTCTAGTTAAATGACATCTCTATCTGACTCGCTCTAGGCAGATCTCTAACAACATTGAAGATGTGAAAGATTCAGAGATAGAAAATGTAAGAGATTGTCAGAATCATGCCTAAATGATACAATCAATGAAGGTCAGAGTTGATAGTGCTTGATCTTTAGAGATAGCTATAACTGAATATTAAGAATACGGAAGAAGATTGATACAAAAGCTTCTATTTATGTAATGTTCAAAGACTGCGCTAGGCTCGAAAGAAATGTGTTTGTGACATGAAAAGAATGTGATGTAGATGAACAAAATGTTGATGAAAGAAAAGAGTGTTGAGAAAGAAAAAGAATGTTGAGTCATATCTGAGTCATATCTGAGTCATATCTGAGTCAAACCTGACTAGCTCGCTGATTAGTTCTAATCATTACGCAGAGAACTCGCTAGCGTTCACTGCGAATTGATTAAAGCTTCAGTCTTGTTCAGTCTTGATACGCTCGTAACATTATCTCTCTCTTCGAAAATTCATGTTCACATGAATGTAGTTCATTTGCTCGCTTTTGTTGATAGTTATTTCGATATTTAGCGCAGTTTGTTTGAATATAGCTTATGAAATTTGTTCAAAACTTTCTCTGAGTCATTGAATTTTTCTTTATCAACATAGTATCATTCGTCGTTTCTATCTAGATTTGTTCATTTGACTTTGTACTGTATTTAATCTTGATAGCGTCTGAAGTTCAATATATCATCTATCTCTCAATGTTCATCATTTTCAATAGTGATTGATTTGAGTGATTCTGAATGCTGTTCTGATAAAGAGTCTTCTGAATATGATCGCAGTAGCTTTGAGTTGAACATTGAATGCAGATGTTTCATGCTGACTGATAAATGAAGATAATAAAAGACATTCACTTTGACAGTGATTTAATAAAGATTTAGCTGTTTATCTTTCAAATCTTTGCAGAGTCTTGTTGTCTTGATGTTTCTGAAAGATAGTCAAATTCAATCATCTACTTCATAGATGATGTTTCATTTATGTTTATTGATCTGAACTTCAATGATCAACTTCATCTTTTTTAATTGTTAATGATCGAAGTTCAATAACTCTTTCATTTGAATGACAATATCGTTTGCTTTTCTAGCTTCAAGTCGTTCACAAGTTGTTTCATAGTCAGTTGTATCTGAATTGAAACTCATTCAAGAGTGAAATCTTTTATTGAAGTAAAAGAGAATCATTGAAGTGATTGAGAAAATATTGAAATTGTCACTGAACTTCATCATAGATATTCATTTGACTCAGTCGTTCTGCATGTAATTGCAGTAGATTCTAAGTTCGCATTCAACGTTTTGATTGACTCATTTCGATTGATTGTCGATCTCAGAATGATAGACTGTGAATAGACTAGCTGTGATTCTCAGTCGCTTGCAAAGACTTTTTCACATAGTCAATATGAATTGAGAGTTTCTGTTTGAAACAATAGAACTGAGTAAATCATGCAGTTGATAAACATTTTATAACATGATTCAAATCATTTCTTCAACTGAGATGTTATCGTCTTTTCAATGACAGAAAACATAGTGATGTTCTTTGATGAGATGACATATGATTGTGCAAATGATGTTATAATCTTCTGACAGAGATAGTTCAGTGATGAAGTTCATAACTATATTTTTTCAGCGTTTCTGTGAAATTGAAAGAAAATGATAAAGTTCATTGATGCTATCTCTAGAAGCTTTGCTTCGCTGATAAGCATGACAGTTTCAAATGTATCATTGAATAGTAGCTTGATGATCTGATCAATAGTAGAAACGCTGAACTAGATTGATGATTCATTTATTGTCAAAATGAAAGATTGAAGATTGATCAAGCATTTCTTGTAGTAATTTCGTGTGCATGTTCTCAGAGATTCACAGTAAATCTTTTCTAAATAGAACGTCATCAATGATTTTGCAGTTCTTCAGTTTAATGATATGAAATTTGAGCTTGTTTTCGTTCATAGCTTGTCTATATTCACTGCAGAACTCATTTGTTTGATTGATCATTTATACTCGTTGATAGAAATTTGCTTTTGATTCAATAAATAAAACATCAACTTTATTGAGAATCAGAATAGTCTGAAAACAATCTTCAAGACGTTGAGCTGATTCAGAGATGTTTATTAAAGACATTCTGATTAAAGCATCAACTTTAGTGTTCATTTTGTCTGATCTAAAGATGATCTGAAAGTTGAACTTTGATAGAATGTTCAGATAGTTGACTTGTCATTGACTCAATTGTTTGTTTTTCATGAAGATCTTCAAAGTCTGATGATCGATGAACATTTGAATGAGTAGTTCAATGCATTTCAGCTCGAGTCATCAATGTTCGAAGCATCGAATAATGACTAGCAATTTCTTGTCATAGTTGTGATAATTGATTTCAGCGAAGATCATGCTTTTACTGTAGAAGATTATCAAATGAAGAACTTTCTCATCATCATACTGAGATAGTATTTCATCTTTTACATAGTTCAAAGCATCAATCTTCAGAATAGCTTGTCGTTTGAGATCGAAGTGACGAAGTACTGAGATCGAGCTGACTTGTTTCTTTAGATTGTCAAAGACTTGAACACAGACTTCGTTTCAAACAAAAGACGTGTTCTTTCTAGTCAGCTGAGTGAATGATTTGACTAACTTTGAGAAGTTCTTAATGAAACGACGATAGAAGTTAACAAATCTCACGAAGCTCTGAATTTCTTTTAGATTGATCGAAGTGATTCAGCTGACTATGACTGTCACTTTGCTGAAATTCATACGAAAATTTAGTTCTGATACAATGACTTCTAGAAAGACAGTTTCTTTCACATTGAATTCGCACTTTTGAATATTCATTTGCAGTTCAGCTTCGCGTAGTCGACTCAATACTAGTTTGACGTGATCTCTATGTTTCTTTCTAATTTTGCTATAGATGAGAATGTCATCTAGATAGACTTGACAAAAGTCGTTCAGAAAGTTTTATAGAATGTCATTCATATATTGCTGAAAGAAGATTGATTCATTAATCAGTTTGAATGATAGCATCTTGTATTTATATGCTTCTAAAGCAATGATAAAAGTGATGTAATTCTCGCTATCGAGATGCATTTGAAGTTTGTTGAACGCTGATATGATGTTCAATCTAGTCAGATGCTTGCAATTCACTATTTTATCAATGATCTCGTCTATCAACGATAGAGAATATTTATTTCTTTTGAAAATGACATTTAGCTTTTGATAGTTCATGCAAAATCGAAGATCTTCATTCGCTTTAAGAGCGAATAGAATGAGAAAGAAATAGAGAGTCTGACTAAAAGTGATGAATTTCTTTGACAGATTCTCGTTTAAGTACTTCTTTACTTTCAGAAGTTTGACAAAGAACATTCAATAGACTCAACAGTGAGAAAGCGTTGAATCACTGATGAGTTCAATTTTATGATCATAGAAGCGATGAGAAAATAGTTTATTCAATTGAGTTCGATCAAAAACATCTAGAAACTCATGATATTTCGATAACAGCTTTGCTTTAATATCTTTCAAATTCTGAGTTGTTTCATTGATTGAAGAGATGTTTAAAACGTTCAAATCGCACTGAGTATTGTACGCGATTTTTCTATTGATGTTCATCATGAATAGAGCAAAGATCTCGATCTTGTTTCTTTTTGAATGATTCAACAATGTCTTGAACGAAGTTGCGTTTATGCTTTAAATCAAGAATGACTCTTCTTGAACGAGTCATTTGAGCATCATAGAGATTTTAGTCTGAATGATTGAAGAGAGCGAAGATGATTGTGATTAACTTGAGTGCTTTGAATTGAGAAGAATCAAAAAAATCGAAATAGAAGTATTCAATTAATTTGAAAAAACAATGACGTCGTTTTGCATATTCAGTAATATTTCGTTTTTATTCATTCAGAGCTTACTCAATATGACTTCATGATGATTGATATCAATTATCAACATTGATACAGTCAATTTCTTATGACTTTTGATGATGAGATTGAATAGAACTTTATGAGTGTTTATTTTCTTAAATATCTTCTCATCATAATTTCTTATTAGCTTCTCTTTTGTCAGTGATATAAATTGAATTCTCAGTTTCTTGCATATTTTATCAACTAGATTAGAATGTATGATCGTGTAGATGATTGAATCACTGTTTATTAAAGAACAAAGACTGAAAGATTGATTCTAAGAGATGAGATAAGCATCAATTAGAAACAACTTTTCAAAGTAATTTTCTTTCGATAGAATTTCATTTAGTTTGCACAAAGATATAATCTCTATTTCTTTAATGACTTTTGAAAAGATGACTAGTTTTTTGAATCAAAATTCGAATCGAAATCGAAGCGATCATATTCATTGTTCACTGCATTAATTCTAGTAGATCAATTAAGACACTCTTTAGAGCTATGATCTAATTTATGACATATAAAACAGCTTTTGACTAGAATGTCTGCTTCTTTGACGCTAGTTAAAATCGCGTCGTGCGACTTTAGCTGATCAGACTTCGAGTGATCAACTGATTGAATGACAACAGTCGCTTTATGAAAGATAGTCTTAGAAAGATCATTGACGCGTTTGATCTTGTTCTTGATCTCTTGAATGACTCGCTGATCATTATTCAAATGAATCAGATAGAAATGAATTTCTTTTAGAGAATCAGATTGAACTAGTTGATCTATTCAAATGAATCGAAGACGAGAGTGAATTTTATCTTTCAGATCAGCGATCAGTTGCTTCTCATGATAGTCTAGATAGAAAGATAGACGTTGAAACTAAGTATAGAATTCATTGAATTTCTTGAATTCTTGAACCAAGTTGTAGTATTCTTTACGAAAGTTGACTTTCTTATTTGAGTCATCGAACAACTGAGCTAGCTTTTTCAAAAGATCATCGACGATTTTATAGAGATTGACACAGTCATGTTCACGTCTAGCTTGAATGATTTCAGCTGCGTCATTGAATAATCTAGAATGTATATAGCTCAATTTGACTCATTCATTAGAAAAGAGATCGACGTTGATCTCTAGTTTATTCTAAATTTTTTCGTATCAGTTCTTTCAAATAGAGTTCTTTTCATCAGTAAACAGCGAAGAATCAGATATTTTTTGAGATCTAGAACGCTCAAAACAGATAGAATCAAAAGAAGTGATTTTCTTAACTTGAAGTTTTATCTTCAACTCTTTGATTTCGTCTTCTTGTTGTTTATTTAACTCGTAGAGTCAATCTGTTTCTTCATCAAGAACTAGACTTCAAGTTTTTCAGATTTCATAGAACATGAGAGATATTATCATTTCAGCGAATAATTTGTCATCTTCATGAATGAATGATGCAGCACTTGATAATTTCGTTCGTGATTTCAATGAATCAGCATCAGAGATTTGAGAGAAACGATTTCGAAATTCTTTGAAATGCTCTTCAGTAGATGAATGACTAAACATGATGAGATTTGTTTGAAAGAGAATTGAACGAATGACGATGCTTGATGATTGAAAAAGAAAGATGTATAGAGTGATGTTTAATCTTCAACAAAGAAGATGAAGTTTGTTTGTTGATTGATTTGATTGATTCTTTAGCAAACAACGAAGATTCTTTATTGTTGAATCTATCGATCGATTTGATTCTTGAGCAATTCACGAAGATTTTTTATCGTGATTCTCGTAATCGAGTAAACTTTGCATACTTAATGAGCAATAAGTAGTCTAGCAATTCAAACAATCTTGTCGTTGATTCTATTCAATCTTTTAGTGTTGTTCTATCTTTTAATTATCGTTGATCATCAGATAAACAAAGTTCTTTAAACTCGTTCTGTCTAGATGAGTATGTTGAATGAGTAATGAGATCAGTATCATGTGATTAACGAATTCTTAATATAATTTCAGAATCGTGTCTAAATGATACAATCAATGAAGATCAGAATTGATAGTGCTTGATCTTTAAAGATAGCTATAACTGAATATTAAGAATACAGAAAAAGATTGATACAAAAGCTTCTATTTATGTAATGTTCAGAGACTGCGCTAGACTTGAAAGAAATGTGTTTGTGACACAAGAAGAATGTGATGTAGATGAACAAGATGTTGATGAAAGAAAAGAGTGTTGAGAAAGAAAAAGAATGTTGAGTCATATCTGAGTCATATCTGAGTCATATTTGAGTCAAACCTGACTAGCTCGCTGATTAGTTTTAATCATTACGCAGAGAACTCGCTGGCGTTCACTGCGAATTGATTAAAGCTTCAGTCTTGTTCAGTCTTGATACACTCGTAACAGAAATCAATTAATCTAGAATTAATAATTTATTGATCAATGATTAATAATAAATATGATGATCTAAAAATCTTTTTGTTCTCTTCTTTGACACACATCATTTAGCATTAAAAGCAATACATATTGAACATGCTTTAACACTTCTCGATTATTCAAATACAGCTTCTGATGAATATGCATATATTCTTTCTACTTGTGAAGCTTCTAATTGAATACTCAGAAATGAATGTTAATCAATGATTAATTCTCGATTAATATTTGATTAATGACTTACTGATTGAATATCAATATCATTAGATTCAATATTCATCAAGACAAAAACATTCATCAAAGATTACTCAATCATTGTATTTAAATAATACAAATTGTGATCGATATCAACAGACTTGTTCTGATGTTAAGATTTGTGAACATTTACATTCAGATATTGCAAAATTGCATCATGAGAGCTTGATCATCAATGACTGAAAACAAATCAAACAACTTCGCAAGCTTGATTTTACTTTAGAAACTTGTTAGAAGAAAAATGCAAATGAATATTGATTCTCTATTAACGATTTATTAATGACTGATTAATGACTGATTAATAATTCTCAGATATTATCTCGCTGCAATAAAACGATTTCAATCACAAACATCATGCACAGACTATGAAGACACATGTTTATCTGTGTTGAAAGAAAGCAACAGAAAGATGTGTCATATTAATAATAACATATTAATCACTGAATAATCATTGATTATTTCTTGATTGATTAGAATGTTGCTGAAGTTACTTATCATTTCATTGAATGTTCTAATGCAAATCAGAACAATTTTCAAAAGCATTACTATCAATCTCTTATGAATCAACAAGATATTGATGTTGATTTTCTTAAAGATCAATTCAATAATCTACAAGAATTGAATATTTTCATTAACAACTGTCACATTGTTGAACAGATGAATACTTGAAGAAAACATTGTGATAATTAATAATATATTATTATACTATCAATAGTATATCAATATTTGATTGATCGCTGATTGAAAATAAACATTGATCATGTTATTGAATCTGACAAGTTGATGTCAGTATTCTGTGAAGTGAAATTCAATTATTTCATTTCAAAAAATACTACAGAATGTGATTCTTTCATCTTTTGTTCTCATGATATTCATACTCATTCATCAGCATCATTGAATTGATTATCTTTAGAATTATGAAAAGATTTATTGAAAACAATAGTCAAAATTCGAGATTCAAGTTTAATGACATGTAAGTGATTATTATTCAAAAATCAATTTTTCAATAATAGATCATCAATCTAAGATTATTAAACTATTAATAGTCAAATTTCTACAAAGTTCATTGTTGAACGACTTCTGCAATAAATATCATAGTCAACACATTTTCAAAATTCATGAGTTCTTATCGAATATGAATCAAATATCTGCAATCATATATAAACAGAGATTGTTGCATTTCTCTGCTGAACAAAAGTTCAATGAAGTACAATGAGTGTTATGAATGCGTCAGAATTGATTAGAGCTAGTCAAGATCTAGTTGAGATTTGATTTAAATCTGACTCAGATTTGATTCAAATATGACTCAGCATCTTTTTTCTTCTCTAGCATCTTCTAATCAGCTTCTATTGTCTTCTAAACAAACACACTTCTTTGTGTTACGAGTAGTTAACAGATGTCTATGACAAACACATTTCTTTGTGTCACAAACATCTTTCAAATCAACATCTTTCTTGTGTTTCAACACGTTCTCTTTGAGACTAGCGTTGATCTGAGTAACTACTATATAGAGTGTGTTCTTTTTGCTTTTTGTATCTTCTTTCTTCTGTATTCTTAAAGTCTTAGTTATAACTATCTTTATAGATCAAACATTCTAGTCACGCACGCACTCTGATTAGTTTTTAAACATGATCTCAACATTACTTTAAGAATTTATTAATCACACGATACTGATTTCATTACTCATTCAAATTCACTTGATTGACAATGAGATGAATATAAAGAAATTTGTGTATCTGATGATCAACGACATCGAAAGACAGAACAACATCAAGAAATTAATAGAATCAAGAGATTAAGATCTTGCATTGCTAGAGAATCTACAGCTCATTCAGTACGCGCTCGTTCAAATCAATTAATAGAATCAAGAGATTAAGATCTTGATTGCTTGAGAATTATCAAAAAAATCTTTCTCAAATCAGCAACACTTTTCTTTGAAGATTAAACAACTTGAACTACAATCTCACTACATATCATCAAGCATTGTTCTTCGCTTGATCGTTAACTCTTCGCTATGATTCAATCATCTGTGAAAAATCTCTTTGAAAATTATCAAAGTTTCTATTCTTCTGTCATTGCAGATTCAATCATTTATTCTGAGCTATCTTCTTGCATATTGAAATATCTTAGAATCAACTTCGTATAAAAACGTCATCACTCTGTGTCTCATTCTCAGACTCTCGATGAATTTCTGAAAGCTTCTATTCTCTGAGATATAAAAAATGTAAAGCAGCTACAACATTGAGTCAAACAAGACTCAGAAGTGTTTCTAGAAGATTTAAACAGTCTTCGAACTTAACGAGATCTTGATGTGAAAGCTTGTAAGCTATTTGACAAGATATCAAGCGAACAAATATGAAAGACTCGCTTTGAGAAAATTGATCGAGCAAAGAAACGATTGAATCAATTGAATCAGACACTTCAGAACAAATTGACTGAAGCACAACATCATCTGCGAGTGACTAGAGATGTCATTTCATTGATCTCTATTCTTTTCACATTCAGCAAGCGATCTCAGAAGCTTTCAAATTCATTTCTGTTTACTGATGAAAAAGAATCTATCTGAAATGATTGACAAGAAAAGATTCGCGACAAGCTAGAAATCAACATCGATCATTTCGACAATGACAGAATTATACTAGTCTACATTCATTCTTGAATCAGCGAAGACGCAGTCAAAGTCACTTTAGTCAGACGTCAGCGAGATTCATTGAACTTTTATTCAACAATCGATGATCTACTAGATGAACTTGCTCAGCTATATGATGATTTTGACAAAGAGACAAACTTTTGAAGAGAGTATGTTAATCTCTCTCAAGAAAAGAGCAAATTCAATGATTTTTATTTAATGTTTCAACGTCTGTTCTTTTATCTAAAGTATCATGAAAAGCAATTGATTATTGATTTACGAGACAAGATAGTTTATCATCTTCGTGCAGCTTGAAGTAGTCAATTGATTCAGTCAGAATCTTTGAACGAAATTCGTAGTTATCTGATTCATTTGAACAATGAGCATTGAGTCATGAGTGACATCAAAGAAAAGAAATTTCAGAACAAAGTCAGAAAGCAAGTCATCTTTGCTGAGAAATGAGATTCATTGAATCTCTATAAAAAGTGTGAGATGATGAGATCTCTTTACGTGAAACTGCGTAGTAAAAGATAATAAGATAGCACTCTATTGATGATAGAACTAATTGTTAAGAAACGAAAGCGAAAGCTTGCAGAGTTTTCATCTTTTGTCAAGTCGTTACTTCTATTCACTCATTAGTTTCTTCGATCTAATCTTGCGAGCTAGTCTCGCAGACACACATCGTTCATAGTTGATGAGATGCGTTTTCACAACTGCATTCTTTCTTAAAGATTCAATCTCTGAGTCTTCATAGCATCGTATTGTCTTCTTGTAGCTGATAGCGTAGTCATGACTTCTTCAGCACTTTAGCATCTGTATAGAAGTGTCGTGAATTGATCATGCTAACAAGCATAAACAGAGCTAGTGCGAGATTGTTGATATCAATTCTTCAGCTTTGCTTTCTTTCTTTCTTTCTTTTCTTCTTGTCTCGTCTCAGCATATTCTTTCATGAGTACTGCTTTTTTGAACTGACGAAGCATGAGATCTGCTATGCGTATCTTGCATAGCTCGCAGCTCATGATATGAACTTCTTTCGTTGCAGCGTTGTTGTGATGCAAGTCAGCTCATGAGCTAATGTGAATGACATAGCAGTATCAACATCATCATCATCATCAATGCTCGTGAAGTCTGCTCATTTTCTTGAGATGTACATTCTTCTTCGCGTCGTCGTCGCTGCGACGTCTGTCGCGTCTGCTTCTTTTGCTTTTCTCGCGTCTGCTGCGTTGATGATTGAGCTCACGATTTCTGATAGACATATCTATCTCTGCGTGTTTCGATAAATGCTGACGTATGTTAGATCATCATGATCAGAAGATCTGATGCTGTCGCTGCGTTCGTTGTTTGAGCGTAGTGACGACTCACATGTGTCGTGCTCTCATCGAGCGTGCTCGCAAATGTGAGCACTGCTTCGAAGAAAAGCACGATTGCGTGATGAATCTAGTCTCGCGCCTTCTTCAGCTGACGATGCGTCGCGCTGCGCGAGCGTTGATTCAACATTTCATCGCTCACGCTTGAAATTGTCTCGCTCTTCGTCTTCGACAATGAAAGAGTGAGTAGTTTTCTCTCTCAGCATGTGAGATTGTATCTAACAGTTGAGTAGAGACTCTCGTCTCTCTCGTTTTCGTCACTTCTCATCGTCATCACATCGCTTCGTCTTCATCTTGTAAGTATTGACTGAAGCAAGCAGTGCGTGATGAGATTCACTGATGAATAAATAGCTTTTCTCTTCACTTTGACGTTCTCGCTCGCGATCATTGATCGCTTCTTTTCTTCGCTCTTTCACGATGTTCATCATCTTCTTTTTTAGAAGACATATGTTACGTGAGATTTTGTAATTGTAGTTTAATATCAACTTCTTAGACTTGCGTCTTTGCGCTTTTGATATTCTCTCAATCGTGACTCTTACGTGATCTGTCTCTCTTTTTTCTCTTTGACTTCTTTGCAGTTGACTGATGTACTTGTCTTTCTGTCTTGTAGTTTTCAATGATCTTCTTCGCATTGCTAAGATTTTTCATTGATTCTCAGAAGTTTTCGTAGAGAGACGCATCAACTCATTGAACTAGATACTTAATCTTTTCTTTCTTGATTCGCTGATCAAGTATCTTCTTTATCTTTCATTTTTCTTTCTCTTCTACGAGAATGATCTGCGACTTCGAATTCTCATCACGCAAGTGTCAAAGTTTCAATAAAGAGACATGAAATGTTAGAGATCTGTCTAGAGCGAGTCAGATAAAGATGTCATTTAACTAGAAGATAAATGCTAAGAAAGAAAGATAGCTACAAGAAAGAAGCTGACTACATATGTGTGTTTCTCAGTCGACGCTAGACTCAATAGAAACTAGTCAAGATGACGAAGCAAGAATAGATCTGATAAGACTAGAAGACTGAGTCTGACAAAACTAGAATCGTGACATTATCTCTTTTCTTCGACGATTCATGTTCGCATAAATGTATTTTCTGCTCGACTCGATTGATTGTTCAATCATGATTTCACAGACTCAGATCTGTTAAATCGTGATTGATTGAATTGTTGATTAGTGCGATTTGTTCGAGTATTGAATATGAAAATCATCAACGATCTTCTGAGCGTTCATAAATTCGTCGTCATCAGCGTTGTATCAATTGAGATCATTGTCATAGTCATTTCATTTGACTCTATACTGAAGTCGTCTTCGATATCGACGAGAATTCAATATAT
>JAABUV010006626.1_pt1 | contig 12499 bp, 13 predicted proteins | sample 5559971 | NCBI WGS metagenome assembly JAABUV01 (sample SAMN10711881, study PRJNA513362) | rock metagenome | isolation source: Antarctica rocks | place: Antarctica: Victoria Land, Knobhead nord | collected 2015-12-19
GATGTTTACTCTTTTGAATGCTTCTGCTACGTGACGCAGAGTCTGATTCTGAAGTGTTTCTAGTTTGCATTCTTTGCTCGACAGTTCATCTTTCTTGTCGCGCTGATGTCAGACTGACGCTTCGAATGCAATTTCTGATCTCACTACTGCTGAGTATACTTGCCTCGCTTTTGTGAAAATAGCTTCTCATGTGAAGACTTCAAGACGACTAAGTGTCAGCATTCTTGTGACGTGATTCGTCTCTATTTGTCGAAGATGCGCGTCTCATCACAGTTTCGTGTTCAGTTGCATCTCTAGAACTCGTACGTCTGATTTCGATTTGATAACTGAGCTTTCTATTTATATGCTAGTCATTATGTCGAATCTCTTCGATTTTCTAGTGAAATGCGTGAGCTTGTACTTTTCTGATGCGAACGTTGCGTCATGAGTGCGAGCTCATTTCGCGCAGACGTCGTGTGCTTTGCTCAGTGTTCTGCAGATTTCTTTAGTGAATCTGTCGTAGACTAGAATGTTAATATCATTTACGAAGTCAAGCACTTCGATTTTAATTCTCAGTGCTTCGCATTTTTCAATTAGACTTGCGTTGAAGAATAGAAAGAGAATCAATGAAATGAAAAATCTCTGTGATATGCCTGCGTTTACCTCGCGCATGTCACTCGTTTGTTCGTCGAATATTAGCGACGTCTCTCGATTCTTTAGAAAGCTGCGTGTTCATTCAATTATGTAGCTTGATGTTCTTTTCATTTTCAGCGTATGCAGAAGTCTGACGTGTGAGATCTATTGAAAATATGTTGTATACGTTGCATGCAACATACATAGAGCACGATCTCTATGCTGATTTTCTTCTTAGGCTTGAGAGATTACTCAGAGAGTTTTCTCGCGACAGATTCACAGTTCAAGGCGAACAAGATCTCTCACTGCTCAGATTTCGGCAGTTTACTTCTTAAGCATGAGTCGCAGACGTATTGCAGTCGATTTCTTCTCTAATCACATTGACACACGCTACTGTTCTCTCAAGCTATACAGATAATGTCTTCAACTAGAAATTGATTCTATCATCAAGACATTCGAGAGTCAGAGCTCAGTGAAGGAATGAGATTCTTGAGATTGACAGTCGTCGTCATTATATATCACGCCTTGCAGACGCTCGCTTCGCTTGTAAGACGTGCAACTCATCTGTTTCGCGTTATCTGCAGAGATCTCTCTCGTGCAGATCGATCGTGTCTTGCAGAGATGTTCATATGCTACACTTCTAATCAGGCAGCGTAGTTCGATCATTCTCTATTAACTCGCTTGTGTTTCTCTTCTCTTAACGAAGTCTTCTCGTCAGCGTATCACTCATGTATAGAATGTCTGTGTCTGAACGTCTGTTAAACGATATTAACGAGACTTTCGAGTTTGCTTGTGTCAAACTTAATGAGTCTCGTGAGTTGCTCATGTCGTAGTAACAGGCACGCAGTCTTAACAAGATTTATACGTAGTTAGCACGTAGATCTAAAGAATGTTCGTGATTCGAGTTCTTTCTGCTAATCATTCTTAACAGATCAAACACGAGAGTGTTCTGTCTCAGTTCTTGTCATCGCAACGACAAGATACTGAATCGAATGATTTTCGTAAGCGATTTCCCTCGTAGTTCTGCGTTCTATTTGACTTTCTCATCTGCGTGCAGATTGCTTTTTGTAGCATGCGCATTGAGATTATCGAAGTCTGCGTGATCGCGAAAACTTTGCACGCGATCAACGCACAGCGCTTCATCATCACGCAGCATCTCGATGTCATTCAAACTTTTGATAATCTCTAGACTCTACTGTAGCTAGACAGTAGATTCGTAGTCAGCATCATGTACAGATGAGTTTCATCGCTGATTTATCATAGAGAATATATTAATCTGATTCAAGAATCAAAGAAATTCAGCGATTTCTTTAATTAGTTTCAACAACTATATATTTATCTAAAGTATCAGAAGAACGTATTAGTTGTTGATTTAAAGAATAAAATAAATTCTCGTCTTTGAATCTTTTGAACAGCTCAAATGAAGTCACTCATCAAGCTATCAGATATTTGAAACTATCTGATTCGCTTGAACAATGAACATAAAGCAGTTCGAAAGATCAAGAATAAACTACTCAAATGCAATGATTCAAAGATCATCATTTCTAAAGCAACTATTGCTGTTCAGTTTTCTGCTTTGAAGTCTGACTGATTAAAGTCGCGTAGCGCAGTTTTGACTAACGTCAAGAATGCAGACGTTTTAGTTGAAACCTGTTTCGTATGTCACAAATCAGATCATAGTTTCAAAGAATGCTTGAATTGATCTATCAAAGTCAATGCAGTTAATGAGAACTACGATTGTTTTGAACTCAATAGAAGTATTTTCGACTCAATGCATGTTTTGATTTCGTGCACACTTCACTTTACTACTTTCATCTTTCTTCAAAAATCAATTACAAATTCAATATGACTTCAATTGAGACAGCGCTTGCAGATTTAGCTTTGCAAAAGTCATTTAACTACACTGCAACTGCAAAGAAATTCAATATCAATCGAAGCACGCTGTTGCAACGACATAGAAGTATAATCATCTTCGTCAAGAAAAGCAAGCAAACGACGTCAATTCTTTCGAACCAACAAGAAAAAGAGCTTATTCGCTATATCAACAAGCTTATCGAGCGTAGTATATCTTCTTTCAATGTCATGATTCGCGTTTTTGCGTATAATATATCTGGAAAACAGCCAGGCAAAAACTGGTCTTATGAGTTCGTTCGACGTCATTCAGATATACTGCAGTCAAAGTTTCTACAAGGCGCTGATCTAGAGCGAAAGAAAGTCAATAATGCATATCAATATCAGCTTTATTTTGACCTAGTAAATGTCTTCATTCCGTTTAGTTTCATACTAATATAAGAATAGATAAAGCAAAAAATTGAAGAATATGAGATTCTTTCTAAAAACACATACAATATGAATGAAAAGAGCTTTCTACTTGAACTGCTTCAAAAGACTTGAAGAGTCTTCAGTCTAAAGCATCTTGATCATGACAAATTGCTGAGTGTTGATCAAGATGATAATAGAGAATGAATTATCTTGATTGCAATCATTTGCATGAATATGATCTATATACTTTCTTCGATCATTTATCAGGCGATATCAGGTAATATTCAGAACAGCTGACTTACTGAATATGATCTCAAAGAGCAATTCTGCTTCTTTGCTTTCTTCGCTACTGACTGAATCAATGATGAATTGACTTACTCTTGACTCACTATCGTATTTGATCAAAATACGAGATCAAAAGTCAGAAATTCATGAGATTATTGTCTTCTATTTGTTGACGAGCATGACAGTCATATCAACATGAAATTTCTTGACTGATGTGAGCAGAACAAGATGCTCGTGACTTTATATTCTTCTTATTCTACGCATCATCTTCAATCTCTAAATGTGAGCTTATTCAATTCTTTGATCAATTACTACTCGCAAAATCTGAACGACTGAATCTTTAAGAGTCAAGAACTTTCTCGAATATCAAAAAGAGACTTCTTTGACCTGTTTTGACCTGCATATCAAGCTGCTTTCACGCATGTCAACATAAAAAGTGAAGAAGAAAAGACAGAATTGCTGTCTTTCAATTCGTCACAGATCATAAAGCAGATTAAATCGAACGCTAAATCTGTTTCAAGTCATTCTTCTTCTTCAGCATTGTCAGAAGCTGATTGAAGAAAGATTCGATGATTAATGAAGTCAGTTGTAGAAGAAGTAATTGATTCGAAAGCTCGTAAGTTAAACAATACGATGAAAAAGCTTACTACAGATGTTGCTTTTCTAAAAGCAGAAAATGAAGATCTTTGATGAACAGTACGTATTGAAAGAAGTTGCAGACGACGTGAAAAGCCTTTATTTAACGATTTAAAGATTAATGATGAGGCAAAGAAGATGTTTTTTAGTTTCAATAAGATTCAGACGACTCGTGATCATCAACTTCAAAGAATCAAAGAGAAACAGCAAGCTGCTGTTCAAAAGACTGAAGAAAAGAAACAAAGAAAGCTTAGAAAACTAGAGAAACAGCGTTTAATAGCTGAAAGAAAGATGAAACGGGAAAAAAAGAAGACGAAACGAGAGAAGAAAGCGAAGCAAAAAAAGAAGCTACGAGCGAAGAAATTGAAGCAACGACGTCTAGTTCAGAAGCAAAAGCTGAAGGTTAAAGAGCTTCAGAAAGAGCAAAAGAAGAAGTCTAAAGAGGTGAAAGTACAGCAATTCACTGATTTTGTTGCTATTGAGAAGATGAAAAGAAGGTCTAGTCAAATCAGGTCTACGCGAGCTGAAAGACAATTCAAAGCTTCTAAGCAATTTAATAATTAATTCTTATAGCTTGAAAGCTTCATATAGATATCGACAACTCTTTATATTAATTGCAATTTGATTCTATGAATGATGATTGAATAATAATAAAAATAGTATTGATTACTAATCGAGTTTAGAATGTGCACGAGATCGAAACGTGCATGAGCTCGAAAGTACTTCTACTGAATCAGAGTTCAAGTCAAAAAACTAGTCATTTCTTCAACAGTCACTGAAGTGAAGATTATATCTTTGTGCAATCTAGACGAAATTCTATTGAAAGAGAATTACTTTGATAAGTCATTTCTAGTCGATGCTCTTCTCATCTTGCAGAATCAATCATTCAGTCTTCGCTCTTTGATAGACAGTGATTCAGTCGTTTATACAATCATACATATCAATCTAGTTGATAGAGTATGTAAAGAGCTGAGAATTTAATCTATATCACTGACAAAAGAGAAGTTAATAAAAGAATATGATGAAAAGATATTTAAGAAGACTATCACTCATAAAATTCTATCGAATCTCATCATTGAAAGTCATAAGAAATTGACTGTTTCTATATTGATAGCTGACATCAATCATCACGAAGTCATATTAGAAAAATCATGAATGAACAAAAAGAAAATATTACTGAATATGCGAATCAACGTCATCGTTTTTCCGAATCAATTAGATACTTCTATTTCGATTTTTTCAATTTCTTCTAATTCAAAGCACTCAAGTTGATCGCGATCAACTTCGTTTACTTCTACTTCTCAGTCAAAGATTTCTAGAATGCTCAAACGATCTGTTTCAACTACAATTCAGAAAGAGTCATTCTCAATTCAAAGCATAAACGTCGCTTCGTTCAAAACACTGTTGAATCGCTTAAAGAAGAATCAGACTAAAGTATTTGCTCTATTCATGAAGAATATCGATAGAGAAATTACGTACAACACTTAGTGCGATTTGAATGCTCTGAACGTCTCTTTCGTCAAGAAAATCACTCAGAATTTGAAAGCTATTAAAGTCAAGCTGTCTTCAGAATATCATGGTTTTCTAAATGTTTTTGATCGAGCTTGATTGAATAAGCTATCTTTGAATCGCTTCTATAATCATAAAATTGAGCTGACTAGTGATTCAACTTTCTCTCGTTGTTAAGCATATCAAATGTCTTCTTTCAAGCTTCTGAAAGTAAAGAAGTATCTGAATGAAAACTTGTCAAAGAGATTCATCACTTCAAGCCAAGCTTTCTACTCGTCACTCGTTTTATTTGCTCTCAAAGCAAACGAAGATCTTCGCTTCTGCGTGAATTATCGCAAGCTAAACGTCATTTTCAAGCGAAATAAATATTCGCTATCTCTAATAGACGAGATCATTGATAAGATAGCAGATTGCAAGCATCTGACTAGAGTGAATATCATATCAGCGTTCAACAAACTTTGAATGCATCTTGATAGCGAGAATTACATTACTTTTATCACTGCTCTAAAAGCATATAAATATCGAGTGCTATTCTTTGAATTAACTAATGAATCAATCTTCTTTCAGCAATATATGAACGATGTTCTATGAGAATTTCTGAATGACTTTTGTCAAGCTTATCTGAATGATATTCTCATCTATAGCAAAATCAGAAAGAAACATAGAAATCACGTCAGACTAGTGCTGAGATGACTACGCGAAGCTGAACTACAGATAAATATTCGAAAGTGCGAATTCAATGTAAAGAAGACAGTCTTTCTAAAAGTCATTGTATCAGAACAAGATCTTCGCATGAATTCAAACAAGATGATCATCATAGTCAACTGAACTACTTCGATCAATTTGAAAGAAATTCAGAGCTTCGTGAGATTTGTGAACTTCTATCATCGTTTCATTAGAGACTTCTTCAAACTAGTCAAACCGTTCACTCAATTGACTAGAAAAGACACGTCTTTTGTTTGAAATGAAGTCTGCGTTCAAGCTTTCAGAAATCTGAAGAAACAGATCAGTTTCACTTCAGTTCTTCGTCATTTCAATCTCAAACGTCAGACTATTTTGAAAATCAATGCATTGAACTATGTAAAAGATGAAATATTGTCTCAGTATGACGATGAGAGTGTACTTCACTTGATGATCTTCTACAGCAAAAGCATGATTTTCGCTGAAATCAACTATCATATCTATGACAAGAAATTGCTGATCATTATTCGCTGTTTCAAACATTGATGATTCAAGCTGAAATGTACTGAATTACTCATTCAGATATTCATCAATCATCAAGCTCTGAAGATCTTCATGAAAAACAAACAGCTGAGTCAACGTCAAGTCAACTATCTGAACATTCTATCAAAGTTCAATTTTCAGATCATCTTTAAGTCAGGCAAAATAAACACTAAAGTCGATGCGCTAACTCGAATGTCTTTAGCGAACGTCTCTGAATCAGCTAAATGATTTGAAGATTGCTTTCAAACTATTCTTATCTCTGATAAAGTCAATATTCTACCTATTGACTTGAAATCGAGCGCAAATTCGAAATCAGAAGTCAATCTCTATCAGAGAGTATGATTAGTCAATCAAATGAATGAGCTTTGCAGCGAATATAAACAAGCTAAAAACGACAACAAGCTCAAGCTTCATAGCACTAACATGAAGAACTGCGAAATTATTGATGATGTTTTATTTAGAAAAAGATTACTTTGAGTTCTCAAGAACATGCACATGAAACTACTACAAGAAGTGCATGATCAATCTTTCATCTTTCATCTCAACAATAAACGAACTATTGATTTAGTTCAGCGCTTCTACTATTAATCAGGTCATTGAGCTACTATCAGACAGTACATTCGAAACTGTCATATTTGTCAACGAAGCAAAGTTTCTAGAAATGCAATCAACGAACTTCATCAACCTCTATCTATCTCACTAGAACGATGAAAAGATATAGCTATGAACTTCATAACTGAGCTATCTCTGTCGAAGAACTGTAACGTCATTTGCACAATCATATGTTGTCTCTTCAAAGAACGTCACTATGTTTTCTGTCATTGAAGAGATGATGACATCTCAGTCGAAGAAACAGTCTGAATTATGCTATGAAACGTTTATCGACTGCATGATTTACTCAGTTCTATTGTTTTGAATAGAGACTCTTAATTCATATTCATCATGTGAAAGAGTCTTTGTAAGCGACTACGAATTATTGCTAGTTTATTCACTGCTTATCATTCTGAGATTGATGATCAAACAGAGCGAGTCAATTAAGACGTTGAACGCGAACTCAGAATCTGCTGTAATTACATGCAGAACGATTAAACTAAATGAATATCTATGATTGAGTTCAGTGACAATGTTAATACATTCTTGATTATCTCAATGACTTCTTTCTACTTCAATAAAGAATTTCACTCTCGAATGAGTTTTGATTCAGATACAACTGACTACGAAATCACTCATGAACGAATTGAAGCTAGAAAAGCAGATGATATTGTCATTCAAATAAAAAAGCTACTGAATTTTGATTGTCAACAATTGAAAAAAACTAAGCTGATCATCAAAGCTTAAGTTAATAAACATAGACGAGACATCATCTACAAGATAGATGATTGTTAGAACTCTTTCACATGAAATTATGTAATAGCAATAATTAAATAATCATTGAATAATCAAAGTCTTGAAGTGATTGCTCTGATCGCTTGAATCAGAAGTGATCACAGTGAGCATGATGAGCATGATGCTCATCTTACTCATCTTGCTCGAGAATGATCAAAGTGATCATTCAGAGCAGAGACGACTTGACACGATTCTTCTATGTCTATATAACGATGATCATTTTCTTAGATAGAAGCTTCATGCTTAATTCATGTAAGTAATTAATACATATTATTGTCTCAGCTATTTTCAAATCTCAAGTCTAGTAATAGTGATTACTGTTTGATCTCTGTATATATCTTGTGTTGTTAAAGAAACAATCATTACACTTTAAGCATCACTCTTTCACAAGATATTAGAGATGTTCATTCTCTTCAGTCATGTCTAGTCAGTCAAGATGAGTGACGCTCAGTCAAGAAGCAAGCATCTTCAGCGCAAATAAAATCAAGATCTCAACATCAAACTTGTATCATGATGATCGAGATAAACTCGAAGCATATTTAGTACAGATAAAGCTATACATCAAATGACATTCATTTCAGTTCAAGTTCATCGAGAACAAAGTACTCTTTGCATTCATTTATCTAAAAGATAATGCATTCACATGATTTCATCACTATTTAACGAATTATCTGCAGAAGAAATCAGAGAAATGAGAAGAAGAAATCAACACGATATTTCATGACTCTCAGATGTTTGAGAAACATCTAAGAAGAGTATTTGAAAACATTGATAAGAAATGTACAGCGAAACGACAGTTGTACAATCTGCGACAGAAAATCTTTGCAGCGACTTATTCAATCAACTTTCAGCATATCGCGATAAATACAAAATGAGATTATGCAGCTCTCATCAGTCAGTTCTATCAGAGACTGCGAGAGAAAGTCAAGAACGAAATCGCTAGAATTGATAAACTCAATGACTTGCAGAAGATGATATTCAGAGCGATGATCATCAATAACAGACAGTACAAGAGACGTCTGAAAAAAGATAAAGAATCGACTATGTCAGTGATATTGAATCAAAAGTTCAAGAAGAAACGACAACAGTCATACTATGATTCTTAATCTATGAAGTTAGATGCAATTTGAAAAATATCAATGAACACTCGCAATAAAACAGTTCAACAGAGCAAGACATATTACATATGCAAAAAGCTGAGTCATTACTTCAAGAATTGTACTCAGAATAAGTACAAGAACAAGTCAAAGTCTTATAATAAGCAAAACAAATCTTTTGCAGCAATGAAAGAAGATCAGAAAGACAAGCATCAAGCATTGTCGTGAACAGCATGTTACAAGAACAACTGTCACACTCATCTGAGTGATAAGAAAGATTCAAAATGATATTCAAAACTTTCACGAAAGAATCGTTTCTACGCAGCAACTCATCATCAATTAAAAGTGCATGATGAGAATAGTGACAAAAGTTCGTTCACTATAATCGCGAAATCAGAGATTTTCAACAGTGAAGCATATGACTTGAATAAATCAAACAGCATCAAAGAAGCTATTTATTAAGCAGTTGAAGAAGAAAATCGACTTAGCGAAACTCTACAAGCATTTACTATTGCAGCAGAAGACACTCTTGAACAAGAAGAAGATCATCTTGAAGTAAAGAAAGATCTCAGAAAGCTTACAAGTCAAGCAAGCTTTATAAGCATGTACAACGAATTGTACACTCTCTTTAAGCAGAAAGAGAAAGATTTTTCACAGCGAATGCAACAGATCAAGAATGATATACATCAAGCTATTTATGACACTATGCAAAATGAGTCAGTCACATTGCACAAAGACATTTAATATCATGACATAGTCATGAAGAAGTCACTCACAGAAGTCAAGTTCATCAAGCAAGAAGAATATGTACTTTTCGATGAAAATCACATATTCAGAGAGTTTAAACAGATGACAAAAGTCATCAAAAAGAGGTTTGATTTGTGTGATTCAAAGAAATATTCACTTAAGAAGATCAACTTGAATCAATTTCAGTACATAGAACAAGTATTGAAAGAAAAAGCTTTTAGTTCAAAAAACTAGAAGATTCTTTGATCAACAGATCATTGAAGAAGTCTAGTTGAAGATTGAAAATTGAAAGCATATTTGTTTTCATCAATGACTCATTGCAGTTATGAGTTTGAGTCAAAGTTAATGATTACGCAGCATGACTATTTATAGACAGTGACTGCATGAGAAATTACGTGTTCTCAGAATTTGCTGCAAAGACGCAAATACTCACGCAGAAAAAGAAAGAATCTTACAATCTGCGAAACTTCAATGAAACATTCATGAAGTACAATAACGAACTAATAGATCAAGAAACTTGACTCATTCATTTGAGACTCAAACAACATTGAAAGAAGTTACGTTTAAATGTTATGAAGCAGTCAGACAGCGATATAATTCTAGATATATCATGACTTCATATGATCGATTCAATGATCAATTGAGTCAACGAGATAATTGCATTTCTAGATGCAGAAGTGACGCAATTACACTTAATATTGAAGTCATCATAAAATGTGAAGATATTCATCATGACGAGCGAAGAAATGCGCGAAGAGTTCAAAGAAATCAATGACGCACAGATGTTATAAAGCAGAGAGATTCAAAGTGATCACTCAAAGAATCTTGCTATCGCTATTATTTTTAAAAAATATCAGAAATATAAGATTCTGTTTGAGAAAGAAAGTGATCAGAAAACACTACTTAAACATCAATCATGAAATCACAAGATTAAGCTCATTGACAACAAGAAACTCATGAAACAGTTCATTTATTCATTGTTGATAGAAAAAGCTCAATGCTTTGTGACAATATTTGAAAAAAAACATGTGAAAAAAATTCATTAGAGAATCACAGTCATCAGCAGAATACTTAATTCTGTTTATTTCAAAATTGAATGAAAGTTTAAAACTATGTGTTGACTACAGAGCATTGAATAACATCACGATTAAAAACAGCTATTTATTATCGCTCATAGCAGAACTGCAGAATAAATTGCAAAGTGCACAATGATTTACGAAATTCAATATACTCAAGACATTCAATCAAATATGAATTAAAGAAGAAGATGAGTGAAAGACAGTTTTTCATACTCAACTAAAACATTATGAATATTTGATCATGTCTTTTGATCTAATCAATGCTTCAGTCATGCTTCAGATCTTTGTGAATAATGTGCTACAACGTTATCTGAATCAATTCATCATAGTATATCTGAATGATATATTAGTATATTCAAAGACGAAGAAAGAATATGTGCAACATGTTAAGAAAGTTCTACAGACTTTGAAGAAAGTCGATCTGCACATCAAGTCAGAAAAAAGTGAATTTCATGTACAAAGCGTACAGTTTTTGAAATTCATAGTCACGTCTCAGAATCTAAGAATGAACTTAAAGAAGATAAAAGCTGTTACAACTTGATCAACGTCAAAGTCAAAGATCGAAGTTCAATTCTTTCTAGAATTCGCGAACTTCTATAAATGCTTTATAAAGAAATACTTCAGAATCATCTCATCACTTACAAATCTTACGAGAAAGAACATATCATTCGTGTGAACTGAGAAAGCAGAAGAAGCTTTCAAAAAGCTGAAGAAATTGTTCATCTCTCAGTCAGTACTGATCATGTTTGAATCAGAAAAACTCATTACGCTCGAGATAAACGCGTCAGACGAAGCTATTGAAGTGTGTATCAATTAATCAGATGATAAAAGATGTTTGCATCTCATTGCATTTCATAGTTGAAAGCTTACAGATGCTGAATTGAACTATGAGATACATGACAAGAAGCTGTTAGCTATTGTTGACTCTTTCAAACAATGAAGAGTGTATTTGAAAGAATTTAGATATCAAATTCAAGTATATACAGATCATAAGAATCTGCTATACTTTATAATCACAAAAGTTTTAAATCGAAGACAGATTAAATGATTGAAAGAGTTGTCATTGTACAACTTTCAAATTCAATATTGAAAGAAATCTGAAAACTTGAAGATTAACATCTTGAGCAGAAAAGCAGATCACATGACAGATAAATCACAGGTAAATCAGACTATCTTGCAAGAGAACTCAGATGATTCAATTGTTTATAATAAACAAAACGCAGTCACTTTACGAATTAATAACAGAGATCTCAAGAAACGAGTAAAGTTAAAGCTAGCGAAGAACTCAGTCGCGCAAGATATTATAAAGAATATTGAGAACAACGCGAACTTTGAGATTATTAATGAAATACTAACATTTCAAGATCTGATCTATGTTTCAACAAGATGCAGACAAGAGATGATAAATGATCATCACAAGTCAATAATACTTAAACATCAAGATTCAAATAAAATCATTGAAAGAATATCTAGAATCTACTATTTCTTGAAGATGAGAAAACAGATAGAAAATATTATCAGAAAGTGCAATGTATGTATTTGTACAAAACACAATCAACATAAACTCTATGAACTTTTGAAAAGCTTCAGCACATTGAATCATGCATGAAAAAGCATAGCTTTGAACTTCATAGTCAAGCTATTTAAGTCAAAGAAAAGAGT
>JAABUV010006627.1_pt1 | contig 12496 bp, 13 predicted proteins | sample 5559971 | NCBI WGS metagenome assembly JAABUV01 (sample SAMN10711881, study PRJNA513362) | rock metagenome | isolation source: Antarctica rocks | place: Antarctica: Victoria Land, Knobhead nord | collected 2015-12-19
TCGGCAGCCAGCGCGAAAGGTGGGGAGGTGGTGCAGGACACGCCCCAGACGGGGCGAGGCCCAGCGTCAGGAGGGGACCGATCACCAGAGGCGTCACACCAGCGTCACGAATGTGCGAAAGTCCACGGGCAGCGACCGGGTCAAGATCCTGCCCAACGAGTCCTTCGGGTTCCTCCGGGTGACCGTCGAACGCCCCCTGCGGCGGACGTGGCAGGTCACGGGGGAGACGTTGACTTTGCTCGGCCAGAGCAAGCCGTGGATCAAGGCCAGCATGGTTAGTGAACCGCGCGAAGTGCTTTCCGAACTCATTGACTGGGAGTGGGCGTCAGAATCTGATCTGCTCAGCGAACTCGCCGCCTACAACACCATTCCGCTGCCGGCTCGAAAAGAGCTAGTCAAACTGGCCGCGGTTGCTGATCCGGCCGCTCCGGTCATCACCAACAGGAAAGGCGAGCCCGAACCCGACCCCGACCTGCGCGACCAGGAAAACGTCCCCCTGCCGGCCGGCGCTCTCCGGTACGAGCCCGATCCCACCGGCCGACTCGCCAGCAGTGAGTATGTCGAGGCCACCGAAAACCACCTCCAGACCGAGGTCCACCCCTACGTCTCCGACGCCTGGATCGACCACACCAAAACCAAAATCGGCTACGAGATCCCCCTCACCCGCCACTTCTACACCTACGTCCCGCCGCGCCCTCTATCGGAGATCGACGCCGAGATCAAGCAGCTTGAAACCGAGATCCAGGGCCTTATCCGTGAGGTAACGGAGTGACCAATCACCGATTGGTTGAAGTCCGGCGCCTCTTCCGCGTCGTCAACGGTGGCACGCCGACGAACGAGCCAGTCAACTGGGATGGCGGCGTGCAATGGGCGACTCCGGTTGACCTAGGCCTTTGCGACGGAGCCACACTGCAAACCACTCAGCGCACGCTGACTGCCGAGGGCTTGCGCACCGGCAGTTCCGAGGTGCAAGACGGTAGCCTGATTCTTTCGTCAAGAGCACCCATCGGCTACATCGCGCAGACGAAAGCGCCGTCCGCGTTCAATCAGGGGTGCAAGGGACTGGTCCCGCGAAGCGACCTGGACATCCGCTACTACCGATTCGTTCTGACTTCGCAGAAGGCTGCCTTGACAGCAGCCGGTCAGGGATCGACCTTTGTCGAGTTGTCCTCGGAGGCGGTCGCATCGTTTCGCGTGCCGCACCCGGCCCTTTCTACACAGGGGGCGATCGCCGACTACCTCGACACCGAAACCGGCCGCATCGACGCACTCATCGCAAGGAAGCAGGCGTTGTCCGTTTCGCTCGACATGCGGTGGAGGGGGAGCTGCTTTATCGCCTAGGAGTGGCCGGCGAGCCTACGGACGGGGCGGTTCCATGGGTAGGCACGCCCCTCCCTTCAGATTGGTCCCTGCGTCCTCTTCGGCGGTTGATCGCCCGGTCATGGGGCGGCGACTGGGGGTCGGACCCGGGGGCCGGAGTCGTTGACCTTCAATGTGTGCGGGCCGCCGACTTCGACTTCCCGAACCTTCGGGCGGTGTCTGGCCCAACGAGGGCGTACGACGCGAAGACACTTGGCGCCAAGCTCCTTCGCGCAGGCGACATGGTGGTGGAGAAGTCCGGCGGCGGTGAAGGTGTGCCGGTGGACTACTCGACTGGCCAATCAGGACACCCGGTTCCTGCCGTTCAACCAAGGCAACAAGCTGGGTCCGGGGAACCCGCAGTCGGAGTCTGGTCATGCGACCGCGTACTTATGGCAGCGGGTGTGGGAGCGCGACGCGTGGCTGGATCTGCTGGCCCGGTTCGTGCACGTCTACAAGTCCGGTAAGGGGTCGAAGAAGCCGGCGGCGGTGATCTTCCCGCGGTTCCATCAGTGGGACGCCGTGCGCCAGCTCGAGGCCGCCGCTCGGGCGGAGGGTCCGGGGCACTCGTACCTGGTGCAACACTCAGCCGGGTCGGGCAAGTCCAACACCATCGCCTGGTTGGCGCACCGGCTCTCCACCTTGCACCGGGGAGACGCCAAGGTGTTCGACAAGGTCATCGTGATCACCGACCGGGTGGTGCTGGACCGTCAGCTGCAGGACACGATCTACCAGTTTGAGCACACCTATGGCGTGGTGGAGCGCATCCAGAAGGACTCGACCCAGCTCGCGGCGGCACTCTCTGAGGAGCAAACCCGGATCATCATCACCACGCTGCAGAAGTTCCCCTTCGTGCTGGACAAGGTCGAGGGGCTCCCGAACCGTAGGTATGCGGTGATCGTGGACGAGGCGCACTCCTCCCAGAGCGGTGAGTCCGCTAAGGAGCTTCGCCGGGTGCTCGGCGCCAAGGCCGCCTCGGGTTCCGGCGAGGAGGGGGACCTTCCCACGGAGGCGGTGGACCAGGCGCTGGCCGAGGCGGTGGCGGCCAGGGGCAGGCAGGACAACTTGAGCTTCTTCGCGTTCACGGCGACGCCCAAGGGCAAGACGTTGGAGCTTTTCGGCCGCTTCAACCCGGCTAGTCAGCGACACGAGCCGTTCCACCTGTATTCGATGCGGCAGGCGGTCGGTGAGGGTTTCATCCATGACGTGCTGGCGAGCTTCACGACGTACGCCTCCTACTACCACCTGGAGAAGGCGCTCGAGGACGATCCGCGGTATCAGACCGCGAAGGCCCGGCAGGCCATCGCCCGGTTCGTTACCCTGCACGAGCACAACCTGGCCCAGAAAGCCGAAATCGTTGTCGAGCACTTCCGCACCCATGTCGCTCACAAGATCGCCGACCAGGCTAAGGCGATGGTGGTGTGCTCCTCGCGCCCGCACGCCCTGCGGTTCTACCAGGCGCTGCGGAGATATGCCAACGAGCACGGTTACGACCTCGGCGTGGTAGTCGCGTTCTCCGACGCCGTCACGCTCAACGGGGACCCCCCGGTCACCGAGGGCCAGTGCAACGGCTTCCCGGAATCGCAGACCGCGGAGCAGTTTGACACCGACGCCTTCCGGATCATGGTGGTGGCTGAGAAGTTCCAGACCGGGTTCGACCAACCCAAGCTGTACGCAATGTACGTCGACAAGACCCTGACCGGTCTGGCGGCGGTGCAGACGTTGTCACGGCTCAACCGGATCCACCCGGACAAGGACGGCACCTTCGTGCTCGACTTCGTCAACGACGCCGAGGCCATCGCGGAGGAGTTCGAGCAGTACCACGGGCGAACCGTCGCGCCGCCATCGGACCCGAATCTGCTGTACGACACCCGCCAAGCGCTTGACGAGTTCGGTGTCCTAGACGTCGAGGAGGCGCGCACCTTCGCCCAGCTGCTGCTGGCCGAGCAGGTCGACCACGGGCGGCTGCACGCGGCGCTCGGCCCAGCGCTGGACCGGTTCGCCGACCTCGAGGAAGACGAGCGGGACCGGTTCCGCGACGACCTGGGCCGGTTCGTGCGTATCTACGCCTTCCTCTCCCAGATCGTCACGTTCGGCGACCCCGAACTGGAGCGGGACTACCTTTTCGGTAGGGCACTAACCGGATTCATCAAGGCAGATCCCGGTGAGACCGTCGACCTCTCCGGTGCGCTCGAGCTGACCCACCTGCGGCACGAGAAGCTGTTCGAGGGCTCGGTCGCCCTTGAGGCGGAGGAGGGCGAGGCGGTGACCATCTACTCCGGCACCGGGGAGCAGATCGAGCCAGAATCTGAGGCCCTGTCGGTGATCATCGAGCGCCTCAATGCGATGTACGACACGGACTGGACCGACGCGGACCGGCTGGTCTTCGACGCCGCCCTGGCGGACATGGTGGCCGACGAGAACGTCCAGGTCACCGCGGCGAACAACACGGCCGAGAACTTCGGCGTGGTGTTCCCCGACATGTTCGAACAGGCGTTGCTGGGTCGGATGGATCGCAACGAGAAGGTCGTGTTCAAGTATCTTGACGACGCCGATTTGGCTGCCGACGTGGTCAAGCTCTACGCCACCCTCGCCCAGGCCCGCGCCAAGGTCGCCTACCAGGAACACTGCCCGATCGGCGAACTGCTCGCCGGGGGGGAGGGCGCCCACCTGGAGTACAAGTCCACCCTGCGCACAGGCGCGGAGACCGGCGAGGTGATCAAGCCGCTGGAGACCGCCGTCATCAAGTCGGTCGCCGCGTTCGCCAACAGCCGCGACGGCGGCACCCTGCTCATCGGCGTCGCCGACGAGGGGTCGGTCCACGGCCTGGCTAGTGACTACCCATCGCTGCGCAAGGCCGGCAAGGACGACCGGGATAGGTTCCTGCTCCATCTGAACCAAATCCTGATCGACGCACTCGGGCTGGCAGCCGCCAGCACGGTCAAAACGCAGTTGCACACCATCGAGAACGCTGATCTGTGCCGCGTACATGTGCCGCCGAGCAGCTTCCCGGTCGACGCGAACGTGAAGGTCGACGCGGGCGGTCAACTGGTGAAGAAGACCGTCTTCTACATCCGGGTCGGCAACGGCACCCGCGAGATCGCCGACCCCGTCGAAAAGCAGAAATTCATAGCCGGTCTCTGGGGAACGTCCAGCCCCGGGGGTAAGTCCACCTCAGAAGAGAAGTTTCAGTGAAGGCCTGAGAGACGAAACTGCTGCCTACTCGCAGGGTGAACGTTCGCTGATCGGGCCAGCTCGGCTGCGATGATGGCCCGGTCCCATTCGAGACCACCGCTGCCCCCCGACCGGAGGCGGCATTAAGACACCCTCCACGATCTGGGGGGAACCTCATGGCGGCTTCGGATCGACGCATGACGATCAGGCAAAAACCCCGACAGGGGGGCCCTTGTGCAACAGATCAGGACCCGTGAAGAGCAAGACGCCTACACGGCCTGGCGCAAACTTCTGGTGTGGACGCAGCGCGCCGGCGCTGTGGCGGCGGTGAAGCGCCGAACGCATCGACGCAACAGGCGAGCCGCCCGCTCGCGGATACGCTCGGGTGACTTCGACTGAGTTCAGATGTCCAGGTAACGCGCTATCAGGTCGTCGCCACGCTCAACGTCGAATCCCAGCCATACCAGGTGCTGCTCGATCGCGTCTCGATCCTCCGGGGAAAGCCAAGTCGCGCGCTCATAGTCAACGAAGCCCACCCCGTCATCCTGTTGTCCGAACTTCTCCATCACCTCAGGCGGGCAGAGTTCGCTCGTCTGGAGTCTTGCTAGCGGGATTTGGGCGAACGACTCCTCACCGAACCAGTCGCCGAAGTCGAACGGCGTGTCGTCCGGGAGCGCCTCGACGTCAAGTTCGTCTTCCCCCTCCTCGTCGAACTTGATGAAGTTCTCAGTGATGGCCCAGGCGCCGTCATGCTTGCGGACGTCACCGATGCTTGTTGCGGCAGCGAAGGCTGCTATCAGTTCCAGGTCGGAAGCCACCTCCTCTTCCGGCAACACGCAGAGACACAAAGAGTGCGGGTCTACCCCGGTGATCATCTTGATGGAGTTCAAAAGGTTCCCTTCCCTCGATCCCCGGATAAGACGAATGAGTCTCTACAACGCTGGTGGTCGCTCTAGACGGGCCGCCGGTCAGGGCGAAACCATAGCTCACCGCTCGAGCCTCGTGTGGGTGTCTGTCTCGGCGTTTTCGGCGTACCGGCAGAGGGCGTTGACTGCGCGAGGCTGCTCCGGTGTGTGCACCGGCGAATCGAGCAGCGCCGGGCTGCCGACCACGATGCTCATGGCCTTAGTCCGCGAGATGGCGAAGTTAAACCGGTGAAGGCGAACAAAAGTCGACACCGCGGGGTGCGTCAGCGGCGCTGGAGCTGGTCATCGAATAGATGGCGACGGATGCTCCCCGTCCTTGGATCTTGTCGACCGTGCGACCAGAACTCCGTTGGGCAGCGCGAGCCGTAGCCTGGCGACCTGGGCATTGAACGGCGCCACGACGAGAATGTCCGCGGTGGTCACCGGTTGGGAGACCCCGTCCGCGCTGGTCCACCAGCGACTCAGCAGGTCCTCGACGAGGTCAGCGACGACAGCAGCCGCCTGGTCGCTATCCGCTTGGCAGCCCTCGTGCGCGACCGGAACCCAGCGCAGGCCCGACCCAGATAGCAGCCCTTCGCCCGACACGCACTGCAGCTCGCGTCCGGGTGCTGCCGCGAGACGGCCGTCGTAGGCGAGTTCGGAGACGAAGGCGGTAACCGCCGGGGCATCCTCCAGGTCGTACCCAGAAAGATGCCACGGTCGGCCGGGACAGTGTCATGTGCGCCGATCAGATGTTCGAGGGCGGAAACGCCGGCCCCAAACGGGCGTGTCGCCTGGGTGGGCTGAGTCAACTGCTGCGGATCCCCGAGCAGCACGAGGGACGTCGCAGCGGGGGCGATAGCGACCGCATTGGCCAGGGAGAACTGGCCGGCCTCGTCGATCACGAGCACGTCGACGGACGCGCGCATGTCCTGACGCGCCCACAGCCACGCGCTCCCCCCGACGAGGGTGCAACCGTTAGCTAAAGCGTCCGTGACGGCGTCGTTGGAAGGGCAGCTCCGCAACGAAGCCTTTCGTTCCGTTTTCGCCTCGCCGGTGATCTTCTGCACGCAGGGGCGCTCGACCTCGTCGAGCACGTGTCTGATCACTGAATGCGAAAGGGAGGTCATGCCCACCCGTTTCCCAGAGTCCAGCAAGGCCCGGATCAGCTAGGCCGCGGCGTGCGTCTTCCCCGTGCCGGGCGGCCCCTGCACCGCCAGCACCTGCCCATCCAGGGCCAAACCGACCCGCACCACGGCCTGCGCGGGGGTCTCCCCGTGCCTGACTGCGAGAACCTCGGCGACTGGCACCACCCCCGCCACGAGCCGGGCTGCCATGCCATGCTCCCCCGCGAGCACGGAGTGCCCCGTGTCGGCGATGGAGCCGCGCAGCACGCCGTCGAACAGCGGCCCGGGCGGGCCGAACCCGCGCGGAACGACCGGTTCCGTCTTGGCCGCCATCGACACGTCGATCCACCCCTCGACCCCGTCGCAATTGACGACCTTGCCGACGGAGGCAAGGACTGCAAGATGACCCTGTCCCAGTATGTCAATGACGTCGACAGCCATGGCCTCGCGCGTCCCGTACCGTCCGGTCAGGCGCGCCAAAGCGGTCCGCTCGTACGCAGCGTAGTAATAGATGTGCATACCCGGAAACGCGGCCCAGCGTCGCATCAGGGTCGTCGAGCAGGTCCTCGGTGAGTTGCTTCTCCTCAAATTCGTCGTGAGCCCACCACCCGGTGAAATGCCCGCCGCGATCCCACAACCCCGCCAGGTACTCCCGTCCTCGTCCATCCTTGAGACGAGACACGACTACTACGCCCGGGTCAAGGCTAACCCGATAGCGCTGACGGTGAAGGCTGCGGACCTGACCGACACACTGACCCCACACGACTGCAGCTGCTGAGTCCCGACGTTCGTGCCAGGCTCGAGGCCAGGTGCGCGCTTACCCGCTACGAGCCCGGGATACAGTTCAGTCGCGGTTCGGACTGTCCGTCCCACCAGGAGTATTCCGATACCTCTCCGCGCGTCGGCGCCAGATGGCGCTTATCGCAGGGACGACCTGCACTGACCGCCCATCCTGTGACGGGCGCGCTGCGATCTGGTTTGGGGGAGCGGAAGCACGAACGACATCTACAGGCGCACGGATCGCGAAGTCCGTTCCAAATAGTGCTCTTGCTCGCACGCCATTCGTGGGTGGGCTGCGAGCTCATTCGGCTCGGCCTCCTGTCGCCTCGGGGGCCGCGACACCATTGCAGGTGGGCTCGGGTTGATCATTCGGGAAGGTGTATCTGTCGTCTGGCGGCATCCTCGTGTCGACCATCACCGGGCTGTCGATTGGTGGGCACATCTGATGGATCTCCAGCCCGTAGCCGTCGGATCGGAATTCGAGGCTGTCGGAGGTCTGGGCCCGCCAGTGGATCATCGGTGTGCGTGTTCCGCACTCGGGGCAGAAGGTGGAGCCGACCCGATGCCGGTCGGCGCGCCATGAAAAGACCACGAATTCCACGTCGCAGATCGAACACTTGAAGCTGTGGACGAAGACCCCCTGCCGGTCCTGCAGGGTTATTGGGCCGGGTCGTTTGACCGGCATCTGTTCGACTTCCTCGGCCGACATGGTTCTCGGCTCACCGGGCGGGTAGGCGCCCACCGGCGACCCGTCCGCTCCGACGCCCAGGCTCATTTCGCCTAGCTCGGGTAGTGTCTGTCGCGGCGCCTTGGCCACCGGCTCGGGCTCGATGTCTGCCTCGGTCAGCGGGGCCTCGACCGGTGTCTCCGGCTTCGGGGCCGGGGGTGGCTCATCCGTATGGGCTCGACGGCTGGCCCGGGCGGGCTTCTCAGGCTCGGGCTCGTCCTCGACGTCATCATCCGCGAACGAGATGTCGTCCAGCCCCTCGGTGAGATCCTTGACCTTGATGCCGTGGATATCGGCCAGGGTGAGAAGAGCCTCGGAGTCCTCGTCGCCCTCCTCGCCCCACAGCAGCACGAGCGCTTTCTCCTCAGCGTCGTCGTCCCGCAGGAGTTCGATGAGCGTCTTGTTGACATTCACAGCCTCCACGGTCTCCGTGGCGGACTCGATAGTGTCGACCTCCCCGGGGAGGGCCTCATGGCCCCGGGGCGCGACGGCGATGTACTCGACGTCGGTGTCCATCGACCAGTTCACCACCTTGCCCAGTTCTGGGTTGTCGTGGGTCGGTGACGACGGGAAGTAGACACGGACGTCGGTATCCGAAGGCGCGTAGAACCCATCGGCATCTGCCTCCCCGAACCCCAGCCAGTCGTTGAGCAGGGCTACAGCAGCAGTGCGCTTGACCGCCCCCGACCCGGAAAATGCAACAGCAATTGATTGTGACAAGGTATGCTCCTAGTTTGAGTGGTCATGCGTACCCGCACGCGACCACGGAATCGATCCGGTACGAACCAGTCCAGCAGCCCACCGGTAACGAGTAGGCCCAATGCATCCTTTGGGCGTGGACGATCCTCCACATCCGGCGCTCCCGGTCGAGCCTGTTGATCAGGGCGACGTGGGCGGTTCACCGGCTCGCTGGCCAGCTCGCCGTGGGGGTTGTGTGCCGTGGGGACGGCCGCCGGTCCTGCGCCGAGCTCCGCGGGGAAGGCTCCGTCGACGGTGCCGGCCGGCTGCGGAGCAACGATGACCGGTCCGGTCGGCAGGTAGACCCGCACGACCGCGGTCGCATAGTCGTTCCAGCTCATCTCAGTTCCCTTCCTGGCTCACGTGTTTACGTTCGCCGCGAATCCGGTTTGCCGGGCGCGGACACTGCGGCGTATTCGTTCCTGAGCACGAGTCGTGGGCGCCCTGGGATGTTGTGCCGATAATGTCGGGGTGATAACGCAAAACGTGGCTGTCTCCGATCCTCGAAATCCTTGCCCGGGCACCAGCGGCTAGGCAGCGACTCGAATCTCGGCACCCTCGTGCGCCCGGTGCACCTGCGTGGCTGGGATTGGATACCTACCCTCGTGCGCCCGGGCCCCGGCAAAGTCGTTGACGAGGGTGTGACCTGCAGGTTTGTCGAGGTTCAGGCCGCGGCCAAAGCGCCCTGAAGGGCGTTGGACCGCCACCTCCGTGCGGTCCGCACGCTCGATCCCACTCGTCTGCGGCGCCTGAGTTTCTCGAAGATCGGCTCGGATGGGCTCCCGACCTGCGAAAAGGCGACTTTGCCGGGCCCCTGCCCTCGGCGCCGATGTGTGGCACGGTCGCCGGCATCAAAGCGGGATCTGCGCGTGCCGGGCTACGTTTGCCTTCCCAGGCAAGTCGCCCTGAAGTCCCGGTGAGTGAGGCGGTGTGTCGTTCTCGCGGGAGGCTGATGTTGGGGCAGTCTCTTCCTTGACCACCTCGTGACGATGGATCTCCAGCCAGTCCGCGATCTCGTGGAAGGGTAGAGCCCCAACGCCGTCACCGTCGCCATCGTTGAGCAGGGCGAGCTTCACCCGCACGTCGCGATCGATGGGTTTGAGAGGGGGCGCCAGACACGAACTCTCCGCGTCCTCGACACCGGAGGTCCAGTAGAGGAACTGCCCCTCGTAGAGTTCCAATCCCGTGACGATCTCGCAGTACAACCCGAGACAGCAGTAGTGACCCTCGACGCCTTTGAGCCGACCGCGGCCCTGCGGGTAGCGCTGGCTGCGGAGGGCCGCCAGCCAGCTGTCGAACTGTGCCGGGGTGATCCCGGTATCAGCCATCTCTGTGCCCTTCAGTTCGGTGTCTTGCCCAGGTCCGGCGGCCCGGAAGCTGTCCGGACGGCGGTACGGCTGAGAGACGAGCGCTTGGCCGGATGCTGCGCGCCTGCCGGATGGTCTAGGTTGTCTTCGAGTGGGTGCCGTAGTTCGTGTGCCGCCACATTCTGGCGGCGTAGCTGACCGCGACGGCGTAGCCGGCCCTCTGGAGATCCAGCCCATCTGATGGCCCTCCCGGATGCAGGCGGTGTGGACGTGGATCTGGCCGATGTCCGGTGGGTTGCCGCCGCTTGCCGTCCTGACCAGGTGATCGACGACCGGCTGGGCGGTGTCATCCCCGATCAGCTCGAAGTCGAGCCACAGGTGGTCAATCCGGCGATCGGCCAGTTGGTCGAACAGGGCTAGAGCTTCCCCGGATGTGCGCGCCAGCAGCGCTGGTCGACCGTCCCGGAAGGTTCGCACGTCATCCACCAGCACCGTCAGCTCCGTCTCCGGCGGCCGCATCATGTTCCGTCCACGAGCTGTCCGGCCGCGTCGATGTCCTGAGCCGAGGCCGCCTTGGCCAGCACGGACGCGGTGGCCCCGGTAGGGGCGATGCGCAAACACAATGTGCTCCCGTCAGGCACGGTTGAGGTCCCCGCGCTCAAGTCGTGGGCACCCTGCGTTTCGGGCTCAGCCCGCACCCGGCTGGGCAGGCGGCGGCTCTCTCGCAGGGTCGTCCCCGCCCCAACCCGGCGACGGCACAGTCGGGTCGCGTTGAGTTGCCTTGTTGTGGTCAGCACGAGTGGCTCGCCTGCCATGACGGCGTCCGGTCTTCGCTCATGGCGGGGCTGACGCACCTGCAGTCCACGCAGGCCACGCAGTACCGTTCTGGCGCATCCTCGGGAAGCCAGGCCAGCTCGACGATCCTGGTTCCGCTGACGAGTGACTGGGCTATCTCTCGGTGATGAGGGCTGGCGAGCAGGTCGAGTTCGTCGCGGCCGATGAGGCCGCAGTAGCAGACCATCCGTCCGGGGATCCCGTGGAACACCCCGTGCTCGCCGCGTTGGAGGTGCCCGACGAGTTTGGCGTAGTGGTTTCTGCGTGCGAAGGATCCATACGAGCCGGGCCGGAGGTGGTCGCGCTCGGCCAGCGACGACGCGAACCAGGAACCGGCGTCCTGACACCCGTCGTCGTCGTAGCGCGGGCCGCCGGAGTTGGGCGAAGGCACCACGATGGCGCGGCTCTGAGCGTTCTGCACCACGGTGACACGATACCGGTCGGCCAGCCGTGGTGGGTTCGGGGTTGTTTCGTCGCTGCAGGACGATGACATGACGTGTCTCCTCGGTCCGGGGCCTCGGAACCGAGGTCCGCGTGACCACATCGGCGGGCGCCTCGTGGCCAGGTCTTCCTTAGAAGGCACCGGAGCGGAATCCGGTTGCCGAGCGGCCACTCCAAGGGGTGACAGCCGCTGCTCTTGACCTACCCTCAGCATGACACAGGACAGGCGGTCAAGGAACCGTTGCGGCCGAGAATCCCACCCATGGTGATAATGCAGGCCCTGCCTCACAGGCCGTCCGACCGGGGGATGGCTCCCGCTGCCAGTCAAGCTCGTAGTCGACGTCACCGGCGCCAGTGCCGTCAACAGGGCAACGCGTGTCGGTGCCTGCGGATAGCCTGAAGGGGAAGAACAGGTTAGACCGCCAGTTGGTCCCGGGATCTGTTTGCGGCCTCATCCGCTTCCTGGCCTAGGCTCGACAGTTTTTCCTGCGTCCCGGCAGAGCATTCTGAAAAGGAGACCGATGTGACCGCCCAGGTGGCCGTACTCAACACCAACGGCATCGCGCTAGCCAGCGACAGCAGCGTAACGATCGCTGGTGGTGGACAGTCCCGCTCCTACCAGTCGGCGGACAAGATCTTTCCCATCCAAGGCGTGCCGCTGGCAGTCTTGCACTCTGGCAACGCGGCGCTGTTCGGAGTCCCGTGGCAGCTCTTGGTCGAGATGTGGTCTCAGAACAGAGACACGGCCCAAGCCGCGAGTGTCGATGACTACGCACGCGAGTTCGTCGCTTGGCTTGGGGCGCAACTGGCCCTGGTCACTGAGTCCGCGCAGGATGACTTCTTCCGCTGGGCCTTTAGGGACTGCCTGCTGTCAGTACGCTTAGGAATTCGTCGAGAGCTGGAAACCCTGGACGTCGAGCCCGCCGCAGGCTACGTCGATGACGCCGGTACCGGTTCCTCGATTGATCAGGTGATCGACCAGGGCCCCGGAAAGGTCGCTTGTTAGCAGGTCAGGAGGTGTGTGAGGGCTCGTTCTGTGTCTCGTGCGTGGTGGCGTAGGGCTTGGGCGATGTTGGTCCAGCCGTCGAGTCGGAGCAGGCTGAT
>JAABUV010006628.1_pt1 | contig 12496 bp, 12 predicted proteins | sample 5559971 | NCBI WGS metagenome assembly JAABUV01 (sample SAMN10711881, study PRJNA513362) | rock metagenome | isolation source: Antarctica rocks | place: Antarctica: Victoria Land, Knobhead nord | collected 2015-12-19
GCCATGCGTCGGCGGTCGGCGGAAATCCTGGTGCGGCGCGTGAGGCCGGTCTGAACGCGGTATGGATCGGGATGGTCGTCTACGCCGTATCCGGAGTGGCCGCGGCCTTCGCTGGCCTCCTGCTGGTAGCACAGCTCGGCACCGTGGACGCCACGCCGATCCAGGGCCTGGAGCTGCAGGCCATTGCAATTGCCGTTCTCGGTGGGACCAGCATTGCTGGCGGCGCAGGAAACCTGCCCGGCACCTTCATGGCTTCGCTGTTGCTTGCGATGATCAGCTCGGCCCTTAATCTTCGCGACATTCCCGGGTATTATCAGTATCTCGCGCTCGGCCTGCTCCTTCTGCTCGCCCTCGGTCTAGACTCGATCCGTAATCGAATTCGCAGGATGATTACGAGCGGAGGCCAACCATGAAGCTCTCCAACGACCAGTTCACGGCCCAAAGCCCAACGGTTGAGCTCGCGCCGCCGCCTGCGCAATCTCCGTTGTCGATCAGAGACTTCGCCTCGCGGTATGCGCTCCAGATCTTCACGGCGACCGCGCTGATCGCAGTCGCGATCCTCCTCCCCGACTTTCGAGAGTTCTCGAATTTGCAGGACGTGGCACTTCAATCATCCTTTGCCGGCCTCTCGGCGGCAGGAATGACCCTGCTCATCATCGGCGGGATGATCGATCTCTCGGTCGCCGGCATCATCGCGCTGACGGCCGTGACGATCGCGAACTTGCTTCCTCACGTGCCGCTCGGCGTGGCGGTCGTGCTGGCGCTCGGCGTCGGTGCCCTCCTCGGCTTCGTCAACGGCCTCATCGTCACCAAGCTCAGGTTCCCGCCCTTCATCGCGACTTATGCGATGCTGAACGTGTATCTCGCGGCAGCATTCATCTGGACCCATGCCTCGACGATGGCGCTGACGAGCGATTCGTTCCTCGCTTTCGCCTCCTCCGAAATACTTGGCGTACCGCCGATGTTCATCGTCATGCTCCTCGGTGCCTTGGGCTGCTCCCTCCTTCTGCACCAGACGCGGTTCGGCCGCGATCTGCGTGCGATCGGCAGCAGCGAAGTCGCCAGCCGGATGGCCGGGCTGGCCGTCGACCGTACCCGGATCGCAGCCTTCGTCGTGTTTGGGCTGCTCACCTCTGCGGCAGGCATCGGCCTCGCTTCCCTGCTCTCCTCGGCGTCGGCCAACATGTCGATTGGCTACGAACTCAACGTCGTCGCCGTTGCGGTCGTGGGTGGCACAAGTCTGTTCGGCGGAAGCGGAACGCTGCTCGGCACGGTCACCGGCGCAGTACTCTTCGCCGCCTTGGACAACGCGCTCAACCTTCTGAACGTGTCGTCGTACTGGCAGTACGTCGTCGCAGGAGTCGTTTTGGCGGCGGCGCTCGTCGCCGCGAGCCGCCGTGAACTGGTAGGCGCGCGCGGCAGGAAGTGAAGCAGTGGCTTGCCAGGCCGACCTGTCGGGCAGCCTTCGAAAGACGTCATGGCAGGTGCTTTCGCCTCGCGCCGAAAGCAAGCCGGAACCAGAAATGAAGGAGAGACAAGGGTGGAAATGCGGCAAGAGATCGAGCAGCTGATCGCGGGCGAGGGCGGCGTGCTCCGCCTCGACCCCGCCCTCGTCGGTCGTGACTGGCTGCCGCCGGGTCGCCGGCTCGGACTGGAGCACCAGGAGTACGATCTTGGCGAGCGCGGGTTCGTGTGTGAACGCTGGCTCGCCTCCACGACCCACGCGGACAACGTCAAGGGACCCGACGACGAAGGCATCAGCTACATTCGGGCGGCGGATGGAAGAAGGATCAACCTTGCTAAGGCGATCGAGGCGGCCCCTGACCTCATCATGGGTGCAGACTACGCGTCAACGCATGAGGGCCTCGGGCGACTGGCCAAAATCTTCGATTTCGGCGCACGCATTCCCTACCACATCCACCCCCCGGCTGAGCAGGCCGCATTGGTGGGCCGACGCTCGAAGGACGAGGCCTATTACTTCCCGCCAGACGTCGACATGGGCGACCACCCCGAGACGTTTTTCGGCGTCCACCCCTACATCGCGCGCGGTCCGCGCGAAGACGTGCTCCTTCCCTACCTGCAGCGATGGAACGACGACGCGATCCTGCAGCACGCCTTCGCGTACAAGCAGATTGCCGAGGAAGGGTTCTACATAGACTCTGGCATCCTGCACGCACCGGGTACGGCGCTCACCATCGAACTCCAGGAAGACTCCGATACCCTCGCAATGCTTCAGGCGTTGAACGCCGGGACGATCATCAGCAAGGACCTCCTGTTCAAGGATGTCGGCGATGCGGACCGGGCGGCCTTAGGAGAGCATGCGGTGCTTCGCTGGATCAATTGGGACGCCAATGGAGATCCCGACTTCTATGAGCGCCGAGTGATCCGCCCGACTCCGTCATTGCACGCCGATGGCGTCGAGGAGGCCTGGATTTTCTGCGGAACTCGTAAGTTCAGCGGCAAACGGCTGCGTCTCGCCCCGGGGACGCAAATGACTTCGATCGAGCGCGGCGTCTACAATTTGCTGGTTTGGCGGGGCGAGGCGACGGTTGCCGGAGTCAGCGTGCGCGGCGGACGGCCAGGCGATGACGAGCTGCTCATCGTGCATGAAGCCGCGACCAAGCCGCACGCGATCGTCAACTCCGGGCCGGACGAACTGCTAATCGTGAAGTTCTTCGGCCCTGACATCAATCCTGACGCGCCACCGGCGGGCATCCGCGCCTCCTCTACCCAAGCCAGTTGAACCGGAGCTAGCGACAAATGAAAGCCATCGTCTATGACGCCCCTCGCTCCTTTTCCTATCGCGACGTCGCCGAGCCCTCACTCGAAGGCGACGAGGTGCTCATCCATGTCAAGGCTTGCGGGCTTTGCGGCACCGACCTGCACATCCACGAGGGAGAGTTCAACCCTAGTTTCCCGCTGACTCCGGGTCACGAGTTTACCGGCGAGGTCGCCGCCGTTGGCAAGGCAGTCCGCGGCTGGCAGGCAGGCGACCGCGTCGTTGCCAATTGCAATCGCTCGTGCGGAGCCTGCTTCTACTGCAGGCGTGGCCAATATTTGCGCTGCGAGAACTTGGTCGCTTACGGCATCCAAATGAATGGCGGCCTAGCGGAATTCGTGTGCGTCAAAGCGAGCGACGTGTTCGCCGTGACTTCCCTGTCCTGGCGTGAGGCGACCATGGTGGAGCCGACCGCCTGCGCGGTGCACGGCGTGGAAGTCCTGGACGTCAAGCCTGGCGCGGACGTGCTCATGTTCGGCGCCGGCCCGACCGGACAGGTTCTGGCACAGCTGCTCAAGATCAACGGAGCGGCCAGCCTCACCGTCGCCGCACCGGCTGGACCGAAGCTCGCGTTGGCCGAACGCCTCTCCGCTGACCGCGTCGTGGCCATTGATCGCAACGACCCCGAACAGCACCGACGTGCCCTGCGGGACATTAGTGTCAACGGGTTCGATTACGTCGTCGAGGCCACAGGTGCCCCGGAGATGTGCGCGGAGGCGATGCAGCAGACCCGTCGCGGCGGCGAGGTCCTTATTTATGGCGTCTACCCGGATAAAGCGACGTTCCCCGTCAATCCGTTCGACGTTTTCCGGCGCGAGATCACCATCAAAGGCTCCTTTGCCCAGATCAACGACTTCGGCCGGGCACTGGCCTATCTCGAGAGCAGGAAAGTAAAGGTGGACGAGATCGTCAGCGATGAGTTCGAGCTGAAGGACTGGGACCGAGCGCTGGACAATGCCTGGAATCGTCGGAGCATCAAAGCCGTCCTAATTCCGCCAGGATCGTGAACAACGATGTCACGTCGACCAACCCGGCCCGGTGATCGCAGCGCGCCGATGATGACACCGTCGCTGCGCAGCTTCCGTCGGGTCGGCGTCGGCTCCTCGTGAGGACGGCGACTCGACGGTAGCCCTCGGTTGATTGCTGATCAACAATACGCGCTGCCTGATTGTGTTCATGGTCCGTGCCGCGAAGCGTGCTATTCTGCCCGTCTCGACTTTGCCCATTCCCACCGGTCTGAGCTGGTCGCGGCCGTCCGTCACGTCGCGTAGCAGGCGGCTTCGATGATGCGCTGGATGGCGGGGCTGATCGGTTCCGTCATGTCGGCGCTTCCGGCCGATGTGACGATACGCTCGAACCAGAGGTGTTGGCGCAATCGCGCGATCGCGTCGACAAAGGTCGGAGCTGGCTTCGGATACCATGCGGCCCGGCGTGGCGAGAGCGCCAGGCGCTCGGCATTCTGGTGCACGTAGAGTGTGACGACGCTGTAGAGCCCGAGCAGCACCGGCGTGGTGCGGAACACCGCCGGGTCCGACCACTGGCGCTGCGTTTCCATGCCGAGGTGGGCGCGGGCCTCCTCGAAGGTGGTCTCAACCGTCCAGCGGCGGCTGAAGCAGTCCAGCACGTCGCGCGGCGAGGCGGAGATGTCCGTGCACAAGAGAGCTTCCGGCTCGCGCCGTTTGTCGGGGTAGCGGACCAGCACCCACAGGATCGGCACGATCGGCTTGCCTCCGTGGTGCCACAGCGCGGTGCCGGAGGTGTATTCGATCCAGCCGTTGCTGCGCCACGACGTCCGGCTGGACTGCACGGCCCGCAACCAGCGCGTGGCCGGGTCGGCGATGCGCTCGGACAATAGCGGCTGGCGCTTGCCCTTGCGGGGTGCACAGCCTGGCTTGCCGTCGTGGCACAGAGGTGGGTCGAACAGGCGTGCGTCCTTCCGCATCCGCGTGATCACCGCCATGGACGGGCGGAGCGCGTGCAGCAGGTCGAGGGCGGCGAACTCCCCGTCCATGACGGCGACAATGGGCCGGCCCGGCAGCCAGCGCCGCAGGGTCAGCAGCAGCAGGCGGGCCCACTCGGTCACGGTGCGATGGCGCCGGCCGTGCCGCTCGGACCATGCCTTGCCAGGCGTGAGCGCGGTCAGCACCGGCAGCGCCCAGATGCGGCCGGCGAACGGCACCTCCACCAGCACCATGGCACTGAGCCAGCGCAGGCCGCGGCTGGTCGGGTCCTTCTCCTCTCTGGTGCGCAGCGCGTCGTAGAAACGGCTTGCCGGTCCGATGCGCGGCCCGCGCCGGCGTTCGAGGGTGTGGTCGAGGCCGATGATGATCGGGCCTGACGGGACAAAGGCCGCGACGACCTTGTGCAGCAGGGTGCGGGCGAGTGCCGAGCCGGACCAGGTGTTGCGGTTGAGCACGCGGTGAAAGGCGGTGAAGCTCGGATGCTCGGCCAAGCCCAGCACGCGCAGGCAGTTGGTGACGGTGCGCGGCCCGACCGCCAGCAGCGCACCGACGGTCAGCGCTGCCGCCGTAGGCCGGCTGCGCCGGGAAAAGGCAGCCAGAAAAGGCGCGAGCCAGGCCAAGAAGCTGGGCGGCAGCTGAAGATCGGGACGGACCATGGCGGACCTGCTCGGGCTATCGTGGTGCAGCAGGTCCCAACACAATACAGCCCGGGGAGATTGCGATGACGGTGAGCGATCCTGTGATCGGGCGCATTGCGGCCTACCCATGGCCGCGCGGCGGTGTGGAAACGCGTCGCGTCAGGGGTGGCTACACCTTGATCTCCGCCCGAACGGGCGCGCCCGTCGCGCGCTTGAAGCCGCTTCCCCCAGGCGACCGCCTCGAAGTGTTGTGGTGGCGTCGCGACGCCTGGGGGCCGGCCGGGCCGTTCGGTGCTGTCCTGCCGTTCGACGACGCACTCGCATTCATCGCCGCCGAGCCGGCCTTCTGGATCCGAGCCTGATCCATCAAGACCTCTCGATCCCGTGATATGGGCAAAGTCGAGTTATAACACACTAGCCTCGCGCCGGGGCGGGTTACTAGTCTGCCGCCCAGCACCTGTGTGCTGATGGCCGAAGCGCACGGCCAGAACGGTGGGGGCGGCACGGTCCACCACGGGGACACTGAGCCTTCCGCGTTGCTCCCTTCCGCGGCGCCACAGCCGTGTACAGAACCACTCCAGCGTTTGACGGTGCGTGAAACGCTCCGTCAAACGCTGAGGGGGTAGGCTGGCCAGAGTAGGTGTCCGCCTACCCGTCCAGCAATCAACGTGTCCGCCTTGCCATCACTGCCCCAGAGTCCCCGGACAGGGTGGACCTGGTCGGCTGGGCTTCGTTTGACGGACGGCCAAGCGTGGCCCCGGGCGCGGCAGGGACCACCTGGACTCCATGACCCCTCTTGGTGAGGAGCGGACCTATGTTTCAGCGGATCGCAGCAGAGGCCAGGTCGCAATCCAATTCTTTGTTCGCAATCGGTCCTCGTAGATGCCGCGTTTCTCTTGCGAGAAGTGCGGGGTTGGACTCAGGGCCAAGTTCAGCAGGTCGTCCAGACCAAAGGGGGCGGCTATCTCGCAACCGTCCACGTCGTGCCGCCTGAGGGCAACCGCGGTGGCGGTTTCAGGCCAGCAACGCATCGCATCGGTGGCCGACACGTAGGGAGCATCGCCGTTGCGCGTGTGCATCCGCGCTTGGTTCTTCACCGACCAGGTGAAGGATGGTTCCACCAGCCGCAGCGCCGTTTCAAGCCCCCTGTCCTCGGCGGGGTCGGTTCGGCAAGGATCATACCAGATGACGTCCACATCGCCGCTCGGCGGCGACGGAGGGCGCTGATGCAGGTGGTCCCAAACAGCATTCCTGATGAAGCCCGCCCCGACCCAGTTATCCGGCAAGCGCAGGGCACGCACCACGTCAAGAACCTGCCAACGGAGCAGGTCGGCGCGCATGATGGCTTTGACCCGGGAATCACCACTCATCGCCAGGAGCCTAGGTGTAGTGACGGAACAGCCAGCGATACGGCACCTGCTCCACACCCTCGGTGCGGGCGAGGGCGCAGACGGTCGGTTTCGCTCATCGTCCGGCGCCGATCCGCGGCTCGGTGCCGGCGCGGAGGCGGGCGATGTTGGGGGCGTGCCGCCACCAGATCAGCGCCGCCAGGGCCAGCACCATCAAGGCGATCCACGGCCCTGCGGCGGCCCAGGCCAGCAGCGGCGCCGCCGCCGCAGCGGCAAGCGAGCCGGCCGAGGAGATGCGTGTCAGCACGGCGGTCGCCAGCCAGACCACCCCGGCCGCCAGCCCGGCAAGCGGGGCGGCGGCGAGCAGCACGCCGAACCCTGTGGCAATTCCCTTGCCGCCGCGGAGATGCAGCCATACCGGGAACATGTGGCCGAGCACGACCGCGATCCCTGCGGTCGCGCACCCCGCCACCTCGCCGAAATGCAGCCCGACCGCCGCAGCGGCGCAGCCCTTGGCAGTGTCCAGGATCAGGGTGGCGGCAGCCAGGCCCTTGCGCCCGGTGCGCAGCACATTGGTGGCACCGATAGTGCCCGAGCCGATCGCTCGCACGTCGCCGAGCCCGGCCACCCGCGTCAGCAACAGGCCGAACGGGACGGCGCCGAGCAGGTAGCCGATCAACGCCGCAGCGGCGAGGTGGGACGGGTCGGTCATTGCGACCATTATGAAGCATCGCGCCGCGCTGCGCATAGGGTGAGCCGCGTAAGAGGGGCGCAGGCGGGCGACACCGCATGTCCGTTAGGGTTGGTCTGGCGGACAACTCCCCCAATGGCTAGGCGTCAGCCTTTCGCCATGGACGCAAGTTTGGCGACGGTGTTCATGTTACGCGCGGTGCCCAGCCTGGCGGCTGGGATGCGTAGCTTTGAAGTCCCCATCTCCTGGCCATACCGGATGTAAATCTCTCGGTGGACGAAAACAACCTCCTCGTCGTCTGCGCGGCCAGTCACGCCGTCAAGAGCGGCCGGCGACGCAGGCTCGTCCAGGAAGACAGCCATCACGCGGTTGCCCGGTGCGCCGGCAAACGGATTGCCTGCAAGGACTTCGATCATCTCGGCTCCGGTCCGTAAGGCCACGCCAACTTGCCGTCCGGCGTAGGCTCGCAGGCGTGCTTCCAAGGCAGCCTTCGCCTGGTTCTCAGTTAGTTTGCTTTTGAACACCACGTTGCCGCTTGCGATGTATGTGCGAACAGCTTCAAAGCCGGCGGCCTCGCACAGCACCTTGAGGTCGTCCATTGGCAGCTTGCCAGTTCCTCCAACGTTGACGGCACGAAGAAGGGCAACAAACGATACCATCTTCCCCTCTTACAGCAATCGTATGAGCGGCTGAACATTAGGCTGTTATGCCGCTCAGTAGGTGTATGCCAGACATTCGTTTGACGGACACCTCTGGGCTATGGCTACCGGTCAAGCTGCTGCAGTGCCAGATGGCCAATCTGCACAGCTTCGCGGTCACAGGGCCTGCTAGGCTTGTCCAACGGTCGGGATAGGCGCCCAGCCGGTGGCCACCGTGGTACATCTGTCAGCATGTACAGCGCCGCGTGCCTGCCACCGGACGCCACGCCGAGGTTCCGGCCACGCGCGCCGGCACGGAGCAGGGTTTGCGACACCAACATCCCGCAGCAGAGTTGCGGCAGGGCGTTGCCGCCCAAGCGTGCTTGGGAGAGGATTAAGGAATGGATCTCTTCGACAGGATCACCGCAGCGCACACAACCATCCGGCCAGAGGTCCCGGTGACGCCGCTCGACCGAAGCGCCAGGCTGTCTGCCAAGTTTGGTTGCGACGTGCTGCTGAAAGCCGAGCACTTGCAGCCGACCGGTTCGTTCAAGCTACGTGGCGCCACCAACAAGCTGCACGCCTTAGGAAAGAACGCATCGCGGGCAGGCGTGGTGACCGCGTCTACCGGAAACCACGGCCAGGCGGTTTGCCCGGGCCGGAGCAAGGATGGGCATCCCCGTACTGGTCTATGTCGCGGCCTCGACGGCAATCCCCAAGATGGAGGCCATCAAGGCGCTGGGGGCAGAGTTGGTCGTGATCGACGGCCCACCGATTGAGGCTGAACTCGCGGCACGCCGGCGGTCGTTGGACCAGGGCAGGCCCTACGTCTCGCCATACAACGACCTCGACGTGATGGCCGGGCAGGGCACGCTGGGCGTCGAGTTGCACGAGCAGATGCCGGACCTTGACGCGGTGTTCGTAGCGGTCGGAGGCGGCGGCTTGATCGGCGGCGTCGGTACGGCATTGAAGGGCTTGCGGTCCCGGGCGCGCATCGTGGGAGTTTGGGCAAAGAACTCTCCGTGCATGTTGAAGGCCATCGAGGCGGGCGAGATCGTCGATGTGAACGAAACACCCACCCTGTCCGACGGAACGGCCGGCGCGATTGAACCCGGCTCGGTCACTTTTCCAATCTGCCAGACCGTGATCGACGAGACGGTCACGGTCGATGAGGCGGAGATCGCCAATGCCATGCACATGGTCGCTGAAGCGGAGCACTGGATTGTGGAGGGTGCGGCCGGAGTCGCCCTGGCCGGCTTGGCGAAGCAGGCAAACTCCTACCGAGGGCACAAGGTCGCCGTCGTCCTCTGCGGCCGAAACATTGCACTTGAGACGTTCCTGCGCGCCATCGGCAGCACGTGACGTTTCACCTGCAGAGACAGCTCCGTCCGCCTGACAGCATCGGACGGTCTTCGCCTGGCGCAGTGTCCGTCAGGGTTCGTTTGACGGACAGGGAGCGCGGATGGGAGTGCCGGCCCCAATCTGGACGCGCTGCTAGTTCGCTGCCACGCTTGTTCCCATAACCGCCTCCTCGCTCCTGGCCCTCATGGCCGCGCTTGCCGTTTTCGCCGTTGTGCCTGGCCCAGGCATGATGTCGGTGATTTCCTGTGCCCTCGGGCGGGGGTTCGCCGTCGCGGCAGCCCTGGTCGCCGGCATCGTGCTGGGGGATCTAGCTTACCTGCTGCTAGCTCTGTTCGGACTTGACCTGATCGCGCGCAGCCTTGGCGGCCTGTTCCTGGTCGTGAAGGTTTGCGGCGCCGCCTACCTGGTGTGGATGGGCGTAGCCCTCTGGCGGGCGCCCGCTACCCTTTCGGAACCGGATGCCGCGGCTGGCAGCGCCTCGCTCACGCGCACCGCCCTGACCGGCCTCGCAGTGTCGCTCGGCAACCCCAAGGTGATCGCGTTCTACCTGGGCTTCTTGCCGGCGTTCGTCGCCGTCGGACAACTCTCGGGAGGCACCATCGCGGCTGTGGCCGCGGCAACCGCTTTCGTTGTGGGTGGGGTCCTCCTCGCTTACGCCCGCGCTGCCGCGAGCGCCCGACGCTTCCTTACCAGTTCCCGGCGCATCAGGATCATGAACCGTACGGCGGGACCGGCAATGATCGGCAGCGGCGTCGCGCTCGCCGCGCGATAGCTCCGGTGCCGTGATGGCGCACGCCGATCCGGTTGCAAAGTTGCGCCGAACCTTCTAGGTGCGACGGCACATCAAGAGTTGGGCGGACGCCCAACGCCAACCTGCTCCCCGAGCAAGGTGGCGCCCCCGCAAGGGGGGATGTGGCCGGACCGGCAACTAAACGGGTCAACGCCACTGCGTCTTCTCTGCCTGGTGCAACGGAGGGCGAAAATGGCGAATGGCGTTCCTGATGATCCCAATGGCTTCGGCCTGGCCAGCCATGCTTGGGAGCTGACGCCATGGGCGTGAGCGCCGCGGCACCTGCGGGAGCGGCAGGGGCCGGCACGGCGCTTGCCCTCGCTGCCGCGGCTGGAACCGGAATGCAGGTGGGCGCGGCCATGGTGGCGACCCGGTTCGTGGTGGACCAGACAGGTCCGGCCTCGCTTGCCTTGTTGCGCTATGCGATTGGCGTCCTGTTCCTTCTGCCAGCCGTGCTGGCGACGGCATCCCGCATCCGCTTCGCAGCGCGCGACCTGCTTCCAATCGCACTGCTCGGCGTCGTCCAGTTCGGTATGCTGATCGCGCTGCTGAACTGGGGACTGCACCGCATCCCGGCTGGCCGCGGCGCGCTCATCTTTGCGAGCTTTCCCTTGCTGACCATGCTGGTGGCCGCAGCACTTGGGCGCGAACGGCTGACCTGGCGGCGCAGCCTGGGCGTGCTGCTGACCATGGCCGGCGTGGCATTGGCGCTCGGGGACAAGGTGATCCAGCCCGGCACCGGGCAGGGCTGGGCCGGGGAGCTGGCCGTGCTCGGGGCGGCCCTCTGTGGTGCCGTGTGCAGCGTCCTCTACCGGCCATACGTCAGCCGCTACCCCGCTTTGCCTGTCGGGGCGCTGGCCATGCTGGCTTCGGTCGCGGTGCTTGCTATTCTAGCCGGCACAGGAGAAGGCTTCTTTGGTGCTTGGCCGCACTTCACGCCCGGGGGGTGGCTGGCGGTGCTGTTCATCGGGGTGAGCAGCAGTATCGGCTACGTCCTATGGCTTTGGGCGCTTGGACGTGCGTCGGCAACGCGCGTGTCCGTGTTCCTCTCATTAAGCCCTGTAACCGCCCTGGTGCTTGGTGCCGCCCTTCTGGGCGAACGCATCTCGCTCCTGTCCGTGATGGGCCTCGCATGTCTCGTGTGCGGGTTGTGGCTCGCAGGCCGCGAGGGCGGGCCAGCCAGGGTCAGCGATAGACGTGCGACCGTTCAGGAGGACCTACAATGAGGATCACTGCGGGAGATTTCGACGATTCGCGGGTTGTTGGCTTGCTGCGTATCCACCTGACCGTGGCGCACTCAGAAACAGCACCTTGCAGCGCACACGCTTTGGACGCCACGGGCCTGCAATCCCCCGGGATCACCTTGTGGACGGTTTGGGACGGCGAGGAGCTGTCGGGGTGTGGGGCGCTAAAGCGGCTCTCGCATGACCACGGCGAGGTGAAATCCATGCACACCGCCAAGTCGCAGCGTGGCAGAGGGGTGGGCAGCATGATGCTGCGCCACATCATAGCGGCGGCGCGGAAGGGGGGCATGTCGCGTCTCAGCCTACAGACGGGTTCATGGGACTTCTTCCAGCCGGCGGTCGCGCTCTACAAGCGCCACGGCTTTGTGGAGTGCCCGCCCTTCGCTGGCTATGTCGAAGACCCGAACAGCATCTTCTTGTCGCTCGACCTCGACGCAGCTTGATGCTCCGCGCCGTGTTTCTTACCCTCGATTCCGCACCCCTCGTTGTTGCGGCGACCAGTATGGCGCTGGTCGTGGTCGGCGCCGCGGTTCAGGTTGCGGTTGGCGCGGGGCTCAGCGTCGTTTGCGGCTTCTTCCTTCTCCTTTGGCTTGGAACTGCGGTCGGTGTTCCGACCCTGCTGTGCCTCAACCTCCTGGTATCGGTGATGGCGACGGGCTTTGGTGGGACGAACGTGCGATGGGGAGATGTCGTTCTCGCATCGGGAGCCACCCTTGCAGGCTGCGTTGCCGCTTCCGTCCTGCCATCTCTCCCCGAGTCCGTCCTGAAAGGGATGACAGCCTGTGTCCTGATCGCAGTGGCGCTGCCCCGCCCACCTGTGCCCGGAGTTCTGCCATCGGAGATAGCCGCGAAAGCCGGCATTACCCTGGCCGCCCTCGTGACCGGGGCACTCACCGTCTGGACAGCCACTCCTGGTCCCATCACCCCCGTGGCGATGGCCCGCGGCGGTCGATCCGGCGCAGACATCAGGCGAACGATGCAGCCCGTCTCCGTCGTCGGATACGGTGCCGCCATTGCTTGGGGTGGCACGCCTCAGATCGGCCT
>JAABUV010006630.1_pt1 | contig 12494 bp, 17 predicted proteins | sample 5559971 | NCBI WGS metagenome assembly JAABUV01 (sample SAMN10711881, study PRJNA513362) | rock metagenome | isolation source: Antarctica rocks | place: Antarctica: Victoria Land, Knobhead nord | collected 2015-12-19
GCGCTGCCGGCGCACCCCCTTGCTGCCTGGGCTGTCTGGGTGCTGGCGCTGGAGCGCGTTCACACTGGCTCACACGCTTGCTGGGTCACGCCGCGTTTGGCTGACGGTCGGTCTGCGGGGGACCTGCGCGGTCATGCCCTCCAAGCGTGCCTGTCGAGGCGGCTGCCGCGGTGGGCGGCAGGGCGCCGAGGGCGGGGTCACGCCGCGTTTGGCTGACGGTCGGTCTGCGGGGGACCTGCCCGGTCATGCCCTCCAAGCGTGCCTGTCGAGGCGGCTGCCGCTGTGGGCGGCAGGGCGCCGAGGGCGGGGCGGGTAGGCTTCTGTGTCTGTGTGCTGGCTGTGCCTTTGTGGGGCCGTGCGAGGGCGTGCGGCTGCAAGCGAATCAGCCACATGAGGGCATCCCTGCGGCTCGCATCCGCCGCACCCAGCCTCGTGCGGGCGCCCATGGCGTGCTGCCGGGCCGCGGGCGCAGCCCGCTGAGCTAGGCCGCGCGCTGCGGGGCCGCAGGCGCAATCCGCAAAGCTGATCGGCGAGGCCATCCAGTCCAACCCGGCTTTCCTGACGCTGCGGAAGATCGAGGCGCGCCCTCGCAGCCCTTCCGTGCCTGTCGGTGCCTGTGCTGCCGCGGCGGTGTGGACACAAGCTTGCAGATCCATGCGCGTGGGTCAGCTTGTCTCATACCCACCCGGCCACAATGGTACAGCCTGCTTTGGCAGCGTCATCAGCCGGGAGAGCTGCGACATGTGATACGGCAGCTCCTGGCGGCGCCCGCGCGCGGCGGCCTGCTGACCCAGTGTGGGCGGCGCGCCGCGCGCCAGGCCGCGCGCGAGATCGCGGGCACCATCGCGAGCTCCAACAACCGCGTGTTCCTCAACTCAGACAGCCTGCTGCTGAACCTGGTGCGCGCCCGGCGCTGCCCCGCGCCCGCCGCCCGCGGCCGCCTCCCTGGCCGCCGCGGCCGCCCGCAGCCCAGCCCTATATCACACCCTGTTCCCTACCCTACCACACCCTGCTTACCCTGTTCCAGCCCGGTCGCCGCGCGCGCGCCGAGCTGCACCACGCTCCTGCCCGCTGCCTGCCTCCCTGCCCTCCGCTGCCGTGGCGCCCCCCTGCCCTCCGCAGTGCGCCCACCCGCCCTCCGCTGCGGGGCTGCCCCGTCATGGCGCGCCGGCGGGTCAGGCAAAGGTGGACGAGGAGTTCTACAACATGCTCTGGCCCCAGCTGGCGCCCCAGCCCAGGTGGGTGCACCAGCACGCACCGCGTGTAGCGCGGCTGCCGCCCACGGTTCGCTGAGCGTTGCGCCGGGTGTGCTCCGCAGGGCGACCAGAGCTCCACGAACTTGACAAAGGTGCGGTGAGGGCGGCGGCACGGCCAGGGTTGGGACGGCCGGCGCGCGCAGCATAGGGGATAGGGCTAGGGCCGGGCCCTACACCCTGCTTGCTTAGGTCTGGGGACCGCCGCGCCAGCGCGTGTGCAGGCGCGCGCACGCGCTCTGTGTGCGCGCCCGACTGCTGGCTGGGCGTCGGGGGGTGTGGGAGCCCGGGCAGGCGGAGCGCGGGGTGCCTGACCACGCGACGTGCAACGGTTTCGCGCACGGGCCAGGCTTGCTGTGCAGACCGGTTACCTGCGCGCATAGCAGCACCGCAGGAGCAGCCGCATGCATTGGGGAGCGTGTGCGGGGCCGGGTTATGCCTTGCGCGGCTGCTCTTGCCGGCGCGTGTAAGCAGTCACTGGTGCGGGAGAGAGACCTCCTGGACGGACTTGCAACACGTTGCAGTGCTGCGCCAGCAAAATTGCCACGGAGTATGTCTAGACCATGCACTACTTATGGTCAGGAAACAGTGTCAGGCTCACGCATCGCTCGCGCTGCCCCTCCCATCCCGCGCTTCATCCCCTAGCGCGCCAGACGGCGCAGCCCCCCGCCCCAGCGCCTCGCCGGCGCGCGGCGCCGCAGCGCCGCCGCCCTGCTCGGCGGCGCCATTCAGGCCGCCCTGCGCCGCGCCGCCGGCGCGCCCGTTCCCGCCGCCCGCCTGGCCGGACTCGCCCGGCGCGGACGCGCCGGCCGCGGGTGCGCCGGCGGGCGGCCCCGCCTCCCGGGCGCCCGCCGAGGGCCCGGCCGGCGCGGCGGCCGGCGGCGCGGGCGGCCGCGCCTCCGCGGCGCGCGGCTCGGCGGGGACGCGCTGGCGCGCCTCGGCCAGGCCGGCCTCCACCGCGCCCTGCAGCCGCGTCTCCTGCGCCACCTCCGCCGCCACGGTCGCGTCCTCCCGCTCCTGCGCCTGCCGCCGGCGCCCGCCCGCCCGCGTCAGCCAAGCGCGACCGCTGTGCGGCCGCGCTGCCCAGCGCTGTGACCGCGCTGCAAAACCCACACTGTGCAGCCTCCGGCGCTTGCGGGTGCGACCACAAGATTGCAACATCAGCAACAGTTAGCGGCAGCACAGCACGGCAGGATGCAAGGTCGGTCGAGAGAGCCTGGCGGGAGCGGCTTTCGGCCCTGCTGCCGAGTGCGTGCCTGCATGGCCTTGCGCCCGGCGGCCATGGCCTTGTTCGCGCGCGAGATGGCCGGGAAGAAGCGCTCGTTGTTCTCCAGCAGCACCGCGGCGCTGAACAGGCCGGCCGCGCCCAGCACAAACACGAGCCAGACCTTGCCCTTGTTCACGCTCTGCGCCCGCAGCGGCTTGGCCAGGCTGGTCACCGACGCGGGCTCCACCGTCTGCGGCGCGCGGCGGCGCCTGAGCATTGCGGTCGCCTGCGCTGCGTGGGACTGCACCGCCTCGAGCACACGCGCACACTGGCAACACAGGCACCAATGACTCAGCGACTTTCAACACCGCACACACTGGCAACACAGGCACGGGTGACTCTGGGACTTTTAACAACAATGTGTCTTGCGCTGCGAGACGAAGGACTACTGTCTTGGGGCAGCGAGTCAAAGGACTGCTTTGAGAAGCAAGGGGCGACACCAGCAGGTCCGCATAGGCGGGCTGCGCTGTGCAGAGGAGCGCGGCGGCGACGGCGGCGACGCCCCCGAGCAGCGGCTGCCGCAGCGCTTGCACGCCCGCCGCCTAGGCGCCACACACACAAGGGCAGCGTGAGCAACACCGGCCTGAGGCCGGAAGTGGTGTTCTGTACGTGCTCTGTACCGTAGGCGGGCAGGTGTGCTGTCCGCACCCGCCCCTGCCGCTCGTCCAGTGCGCTCGACGCGGAGCACTGGCAGTGCCGGCTGCGAGCGCGGAGCTGCCTGCATACGGGCAGCCGGCGGACGGCCCGCCTGTGACACAGACCATCGCTCGGCGCTGCTGGTGCATGCAGCACTGGAGCGGCTGCGGGCATTGTGGCAGTGCCAAGGTCAAAGCCAAGACCTTATGTGCCAAGCCTGCGTCGCAGAGACAGATAGACAGAGCCCATCGGTATCCAAACTCGGGATGCATTGAGTCGATGTCCCACCGGATGTAGAGGTATGCACTCAATACAGATTCACCACCGCCACCACCGCTGAGTTGCCCAGCTTTCTCGCTGCATCCTGGAAGACAGAGCAGAGACGGCGTCCACCTCTGCCACAGCAACGCACGACCTGTGTCTGTGTACGAGCCGGGAGGCGCACCGATCTGCTCAGATCAACTCATGCGGGCTCTTGGGCCGAGCCAGCCTCCGCCCTGACAGAGCCAGTGAAGCAATGCGGCAGTGATCTGGGGGCGCAGAACACACGCAGCGATGCAGGTGCCTGTGGCTGCCGTGCTGCAGGCCAACACAAAGCGGGAGCAGGGGAAGAAGGCGCAGTATGGGAACCTCATGGCCGCAAAGGTGAGTGGCGTGTTGGCAGCCCCCAAGGCAGGCTTGTAGAAGAGGTATGTGCAGCAGTATGCATATGCTTTATGCTGCAGGCTGTGGCGGACATCGTGCGCACGACACTGGGCCCACGCGCAATGCTTAAGATGCTGCTGGACGCCAGCGGCGGTGCGGTGCTCCTAAGCACGCTCTCTAGCGTGGCAAGCTCAGTGCTTCAGCCGCTTGATGCGTGTTGTGCCTAGCGCAGGCATCATTTTGACAAATGACGGCAACGCAATACTGAGAGAGATTGACGTGTCTCACCCGGCGGCAAAGGTGTGGCCTTTTGCGCTCAGTCTATTGCACTTCAAGCAAACACTGTGTTTGGCTGCAAGTGTGACGGGAGTCGTGGCGCATGCAGAGCATCATCGAGCTCAGCAGGACGCAGGACGAGGAGGTCGGCGACGGCACAACCTCCGTCATCATTCTGGGTGCGGTTCTGACCCAGTGGTCATGCAGAGTGTGACGAAGACGCTCACGCTGCCGCCGGGCGACACACGCTTCTGTAACTGCCGCTCTGTTCGTCTTCAACACCCGTCACAGATGGCCGCACTGTCAGGAAGCTGTTGCCGGGCGCTTGACGCGTCGCGCTTCAAGGCATGAGTTGCGGAGCCGTCGCACAGCGTCACAGGGCTGTGCACCCATGCAAGCCTCACTGGAGCAGCGTGCGCACTAGTCACATCGATGCGCCTGCATGCGGCGCATGCGCCAGCCAGGCTTTGAACGGGAGGCAGCCGCCGCCGGCACGCAGCGCCGCCGCGCACGCCTGCACCGGGCTAGCGCCGTCGTGCCCGCCGCCGCGCCCTGCGTCGCGGCCCGCGGTGCGCGCCCGGCCGTGACGAGGGCGCCGCGCTGCGCGCCGCGCAGGCGGCGAGATGCTGCACGCGGCGGAGCCGTTCCTGGAGCGCAATCTGCACCCAACGGTGATCATCCGCGGCTACGTGCGCGCGCTGGAGGACGCGGTCAAGGTCGTGGACGCGCTCGCGTTCCCGATCGACATTAATGACCGCGGGCAGATGCTGAAGATCATCGCGTCCTGCATCGGCACCAAGTTCACGTCGCGCTTCGGCACGCTCATGCCGGCGCGCGGCGCCTCGCTTGCGCGCGTGCATTGGTGCTGCGCGCCCGCCGCGGCCGCATGGGCGCCGGCGCAGCCAGCTGGCTGACAGGTGGCCGGCCGTGCGAGGCTGGGCCTGGGAGCCTCAGGGGACACGTGATCCAATGGACGTGGCGTTATGAGTCTCATGCTGGTGCCGCCGTGCTCGCTGGCAACTGCTCTGCCTGGACTCGAAGAAACCCTGCTGGGGCTGCGCGCGGCCGCAGGAGCTGGCGCTGGACGCGGTGCAAACGGTGGCGATCCAGGCGCCCGGCGGCGCGCGCGAGATCGACACCAAGAAGTATGCCAAGGTGGAGAAGCTGCCCGGCGGCTCCATCGAGGACTGCAAGGTGCTCGCCGGTGCGTGGCCCTAACCCTAACCCTAGCATCACGCGCAGCGCCGCTTGCAGGACGCGCGGGCGCGACGCGCTGCGTGTGCTCTCCGTGCGCTTGCTCCCTTCCAACCCTGTGAGAGACAAGGATGTCTCGAGACGGCCCCTGCATCCCAGGGGCGGCGTGAGGAGCCGTCTTGAGATATACAGTCTCTGCACCGAGCGCAGCGCTGCGCCGCGGAGGCGCGGGTGCCCAGGCACTGCATGCGCGCGCGGCCGCACAGGCGCGCGGCGCTGAGCGCGCGCGCGCGCGCGGCGCAGGCGTGATGTTCCAGAAGGACGTGGTTGCGCCGGGGCGCATGCGGCGGAAGATTCGGCGGCCGCGCATCCTGCTGCTGGACTGCCCGCTGGAGTACAAGAAGGGCGAGAACCAGACCAACGTGGAGCTGACGCGCGAGGAGGACTGGCGCGCACCCTAGCCTGCCTACCCTAGATGCACACCGTGACCTATCCACTCTATAGCCGCGGCCGCTGCATCCCGGCGGCGCGTCGGCGCTGCGTGTGTTCTGTAGAGTCAGCGGAGCGCTCATTGGGCCGCACAGGTGCGCCAGGCTGGGTCAGTAGGTATGCAGCGACCCGGGTGGACATGTGATATGACAACGAGGTCGAGGGAGGTGCCAGGGGCGTAGAAGCAGGAGACCGCACATTGCCGGCGCGCGACGGTCAGCACGCTGCGCGCCGCGCGGTGGCGAGCACGCCGCACGCCGCGCGGCCTGCACACCAGTGAAGCCTGCACCAGAGGCGTGGGGGATCATCCTGTGTCAGTTGGCACCCTACCGTAATCCTAAACCCCACCCTGTGGCGCCCCATGCCAGCGCGCGCGCCGCAGGGCGGCGCTGCTGAAGCTGGAGGAGGAGGCAGTGGAGCGGCAGTGCGCGGAGATCGCGCGGCACAAGCCGGACCTGGTCATCACTGAGAAGGGCCTGTCCGACCTGGCCATGCACTTCCTGACCAAGGCCGGCATCAGCGCGATCCGGCGCCTGCGCAAGACCGACAACAACCGCGTCGCGCGCGCGACCGGCGCCACCATCGTGCACCGGCGCGCGCCCCGCCCGGCGCGCTGCGGGCCAGGGGCGTCTTGCAATTACTGCTTCTGTTGTGGGCCTGGAGGTCGGGCTTGCTGGGGACGGCGACCACCTTGGCGGATGAGGCAGCTGTCCCGACATGGTGGCGCCCCTCATGTCTTGTGCAACGGGTCGACCATATCATAACACGTCAGCAATACACTCAGAACATATCTCATGCTGCTGCCAAGACTACACGGCGCTGCCTGCTACATGCACTCTCCCGTGCCTCGTGAACGTGTGGCACCACGGCCGACATCAGTGGGCGCACGTGCCAGCAGGCTCGCTCAAATGTAGATATGAACATTGTGAACTTACCTCCAGACGCAGGAAGCCCTCTGTTGCCCCTAGGGTCTCCCGCGCCACAGAGCGTTGCTGCACCGCATGCCGCAAGTGGGCACAGGCCCCGGCATGACCTGCCTGCCTCCCGAAGGCGCTCAGGCTGACCCCACCGCCGCCGATCACCGCCGGCCGCCGCTGCGCAGCGTGGAGGAGATCTGCGACAGCGACATCGGCACGCGCGCGAGCACGTTTGAGCACGCCCCGGCGCGACCTGCCCGCTTTCCGATAGGGCATCAGGCTAACCCCGGCCGCCGATCGCGCAGCGTGGAGGAGATCCGCGACAGCGACATCGGCACGCGCGCGGGCATGTTCGAGGTGGTCAAGCTGGGCGACGAGTTCTTCAGCTTCATCGTGGACTGCGACGCGCCCAAGGCGTGCACCATCGTGCTGCGCGGCGCGTCCAAGGACGTGCTGAACGAGGCGCGCGCTGCCCCGCTGCGCCCGCCCGGCCGCAGGCGCCCCCGGCTCGCGCCGCCGGACGCTGCCACCCGTAGCTCTGGCAGGGGTTGCCTGCGCCCGCGTGTGGAGGCTCGTGCGGACCCCGCGTGTGGCTGACGCAGACTGGGGGTACCAAAGAGCTTGATCCGCTCGCAGGCGCCTCCTGCATGCAGCTCGGTGTCTTCGTAGGAGAGGCATGGATGGGCGGGGCCTGCGAGGCCCCACGCGTGACGCAGGTGGAGCGATGCACACTGGGCAGGGTCTGTGAGACGGCTAGGACCCCACCCTAACTTTACCTGAACCAGCGCAGGTGGAGCGCAACCTGCACGACGCGATGGGCGTCGCGCGGAATGTCATGCTGGACCCGCGCCTGGTGCCCGGCGGCGGCGCCTGCGAGATGGCCGTCTCGCACGGCCTCGCCGAGCGCGCGGCCGCGGTCACGGGGCCCGAGCAGGCGCGCGCGGCCATGCGACCGCGCAGCGCAGCTTGTCACCAAGGCCGCCAACAGCCCGGCATGCACCGGCTCAAGTATGTGTATGCCGAGTGAGCCTCACCGTTTGTCTCGAGGAGCGCTTGGTGGGCCGGGTTGTGGGCCGCTGATCGGGAGGACGGATGGGATTGTACGACGCGCCCACAGCGGCGCCGGCTGCCCCGCGCGCGCCCGACGGTAGCTACTGAGCCTGACTCAGAGCGCGCGAGCGCGCAGGGCCCGTCCCGCGCGGTGGGCACGGCGCTGGAGGTCATCCCGCGCACGCTCGCGCAGGAACTGCGGCGCCACACGATGGCGGCCAAGCCCGATCAGGCGCGCGGGCGCGCAGGGGCCGTACCGCGCGGTCGGCACGGCGCTGGAGGTCATCCCGCGCACGCTCGCGCAGAACTGCGGCGCCAACATCATCCGCGTGCTGACCAAGCTGCGCGCCAAGCACGCCGAGGCCGGCGGCGCCGGCGCCACGTTCGGCATCGACGGCAACACGGGTGCGCGCGCGCGCCGCGCCTGTTCATGAGACGCCCGGCGCGCCGCCCGGGGCCATGCGGCTGTGTGTGCCGCCTGGCAGACGCCCAACGTGGCGCAGCTGGGATGCAGCGGTAGCGGTGGACTAAGAGCGGCGCGCCAGCTCTGCCAGTGCGCGGTCATGTCTAGACCGGGTCCTGGTCCTCAGGAGCAGGCATGCTTGCCAGCTGACAGAGCCGAAAGCAAGCACCAGCACAGCTAAGGCTTTCAGGGCGCCCCGGGGCCCGCTGCGGCAGGCGCGACCGTGGACATGAAGGAGCTGGGCGGTGCGTGGTTGCTCGCACAGCCAAGAGCAAGCACCAGCACAGCTTCGGGACTCAGGGCGCCCTGGGGCGGCAGGCGCGATCGTGGACATGAAGGAGCTGGGCGTGTGGGAGCCGTACGAGGTCAAGGCGCAGACGCTGAAGACGGCGGTGGAGAGCGCGATGCTGCTGCTGCGTATCGACGACATCGTCAGCGGCATCCAGAAGAAGGACAAGATGGCGCCCGGCCAGTCCAAGCCCGGGCCGCAGGCCGAGGACCCCGACCAGGCGCGCCGCCCGGCGCGCAATCACGGCGCTGGCAGCTGCACCCGCCAGCAGCAAATGGTATGCCTTTTAATAGTATCAACAGCCTAAAGAGTGCTTGATGGGCATGCTTGCCGGGCATGTGTCATGAACACTGGTGTGCCATGGTCTGTCTGATGCAGGCCCGTCAGGACGGGCTTCCCCGCATGCTGACATATGGTCTGCAGCGGACTGGAGTGCTTGAGGCTTCAATGCGAGTTGTCACGCTGGCAGAGTGACGCTCAGCTCACATTCTAGAGCTGCGCGCAGGTGGACTCTGAGGCCATGCTGCCCGACTGAGCAGCCGGGCGCACGCATATTGTGTTGAGGGTTGCGCGGAGCCCTGAAACTTGCAAACGCATGCCTGTAAGAAAAAGAGTGGCGCGTCGAGGCCCTAACCCTTTCCAAAATGACATGACACAAGTCATGAAGCTGTCATGGAGCTGGGGGGTAGGAGGCAGGGCATGCGCAGCAATGCGCCATCAAGCAGCGATCCTCATTTCGGCAGTGTGCTCATGTTGCAAACCACCTCCAAGACAGCACAACCAAGTGGTTGACAGTGCAATGGAAAGTGCGTAAGCGTAAGGTCGCATGGGGGCGTATGCGAGCGTTTGCGCACAGAGCTGCATTTACAGATGAGGCTTTGGATGATCCATGCATGTCACTACAGTCTCGCGCGCATATCCCATACGCCAGCAGCGCCAGGGTCGCCTCGCCGCACGTCGCAGCTGCCAGCCTCTCTCGCATGTCAGCTCGTCAGCAAAGGTGCCTGGCACCTGCCTATACACAAGCCTACCCTAGCATGTACCAGTCACTGGCGCCATGCAAGCGCGCGCGCGGTCCACCTGGAGCGGCGACCCCAGCGCGAAGCCCGCCCGCGCGTCGCAGCGCGGCGCCGCCAGCTCCAGCGCCGACGTGCGGCCGTCGTGCGTGGAGGCGCCGCCGGCGGCCTCCACCACGAACGCAAGCGGCAGCACCTCGTACAGCACGCGCAGCTTGGCCGGCGCGGATGCGCTGACGGGGTTGACGAACACGCCGCCTCCCTGGCGCGGCGCGCAGCGCGCCGCACATTCAGGAGGATGGGGACATGGCACAGCCCTGTCCTGCATCCTGGCCCCACCCCGCAGCAGATGCGCAGCATGGCCCCCTGCAGGGAGGCCCCAACGCCCTACCAACAGGAAGAAGACTGAGCACTGCAGGTAATGCAAACGCCCTGACCAGGTCCGCTGCAGCCCCAGATACGCACTGGCGCGTGTTAGCTCTGCGGCATGCTTGAGAGCGCACGCCGGCAGCCCCTGCTCAAGCTCTGGACAGTGTCATCCGTAGAGAACACGGGCATGCTGGCGAACCGAGGTCGGTGTGCGCCTCTCTGCCTGCCGCGGCAGCCAGAGGCGGCATGCCCCCCAGCCAACACTCAATGCACTCGCTCAAAGCCCTGACCAGGCAAGGGGTAAAGAGCAGGCTTAGGATAGGGCCCTAACCCTTTACCCTGTCACCACCGCGGAAGCCCTCCCCGCCCCGCACCTTGGCCAGCATGTGGTGCACGTCCGGCACCAGGCCGCCGCTGTAGCGCAGCGTGTACCGCTCTGCCATGAGCTCGCCCACGAGGCGCCGGTAGGGCTCATGCTCCGCGGCGGCCCGCAGGTTGGCCGGCGCAAACACGCGCTTGTCGCCGACGCGCACGTCCGGCCGCGCCAGCACCCACCGCGGCGCCCCGCCGTCGCCCCCCACCAGCTCAAACTCCTGCACGAGGCAGCCGCTCGGGCCCCCGCTGCCGGCGCCTGCGCAGCCAAAACGCGCCTTGTCGCTCGCATGCATGATGGACCTGGACTTCATGGCATGAGGCGGCCTGCCCCGTCTGCTAGCCGGCCACGGGCTGGGGGCTGCCCCACATGTGCATGCCGCAAAGCACACGAGACTTGTCTGTGCCTCATCTGAGCATGGAATAACTGCCTGCATGGCTTGCGGCACCTATTCCCGAGCGCACCCGCCCGGGGCCGCGCCACTACGAGGAGCGTGCGCGGCCCAAACACGGCATATGCGGCGGCCGCCTGCTCGGTGCCGCGCCGGCCCAGCAGCTGGTTGCCGGGCCAGACGCCGAAGATGGCGCCAACCGCCCAGCCCGCCGCCAGGATGCTGGAGCCGTCCAGCGGGTCCCAGGCAACCTGCGCGGCGGGAGTCAGGGGTTTGCAGGGCAGCTGCAAGGTTGCTGCGTGGGTGCACTCCCGCTCGCAAAACGCAGCAACCCCTCTTCAGCTGGGACAGAGGCCGGTCAGGCGTTGCTCAGGATTGGTGTGCAGGCTCTAGTGTGGCTGCGCTGCTGCGCTGTTGGAGCATGTCTAGCTTGGGCTAAACTACAAAGGAGGCGTGTCAGGGGCCTGCCGCAACATACACAGGGCGCACTGAGTAGCCTGACCCCCCCAGGGGCACGAGCTCTGGCTTCTCCTCGCTGGACGCAGTCTCAACGGCACCGCACTCGCGCATGCGCTCAAACACAATCGCGTCTGCAGCCACATCTGCCTGCGTAGCACAGCGAAAGTCAGCAGCAGTGGTGCGTAGGCTTAATTCAATGCCTAAGCGCAATATGCACCTGGAGCTGCTTGTCGCCAAACGCGTTGGTCGAGCCAACCTCTGAGTGCCCGCTGGAACGCAGCAGTGCCTGCGTTTGGCAGCACTACCTTTATTTAGACACAATGCCGGCTGTCACTGTCACATTTGAGAAGCAAGGCCGCAGGTGCTGATGGCAGTGCTCACCGCCACCTCTGTTACCGCGGTGCTGATGGCAGCAATAACGCGAGCCTGCCGCACCACAAGCTTCTCAGTACAACATCATCAGGGGCGGACTGCAACTGCACAATGCAGGTCATGTACCAGCTTTGGTTCCACGCCGAGCGCGTCATGCAGGTCCGTTGGTGCAGCGCCCGTGCCCGCCATGTGCGTATGGGTCTCAGGGATACCTTGCTTCTGGCTATGCTTAAGCTTGCCATCGACATGAAGCGCCTGGTGGAGCTGGACCTGTCCGGTGCTGATGCGGTCGCTGCCTCGCTGCCCAGGTGCGCTCACGCATACCCTCACCGAGAGGGTCTGCCACGGCCGCGGGCCCCTTGGGCCGTGCTGTGCATCAGTCTGAAGAGCGCGTGCGGCCCTGCTTGGCGAACGTGGATAAACGGCCGCGCTAGCAACGGCGCTCAGCTCCCGACACACGCGCTCTCGTGACCCCCATAGGCACTCAAATAGGCCGCGGCTCGCTCACTCTGCACGCTCGCCAGACGCGACGGCACGGCGGCCATGGCGCCGACCTCCTGTCACCCCGCGCGCTCGCCGCCTGCAGCGCACGCTGGCCCCGGTGTTGGTAGCCGGACCGTAGCGCTGACGCCGTGGCTGTGCGGGCGAGCTCACGAGCGCGGGCGTGCGCGGCAGGCGGGCCAGCGCGGTGGTGGCGGTGCTGAACGAGATCGGGGGCGCGCGCGCCGCGCTGCACCTGGTAGAGGCGGCCGAATACAATGCGCCCGCGCGCTTTGTGCTGGTCGCGCCCGCTGGCGGGTCGCGCGGCGGCGGCGGCGGCACGATGTTCTCGCTGTTCGGCGGGCGCGGCGGCGGCGGCAGCGTCGCGCAGGTGGAGCAGGTGCGTGCACCCGCGCGTCATCGCGCCGCTGCAGGCTGACACCAACCCCCATGGAGCCGTTGCTGGCGGCTGTGTGCCGGTAGCGCCTGCCGGTGTCTGAGCGGCGGCCGCGCCATGCCCTGTGGTGCTTCACCGGCGGCAGCGGCTGCAGCGGG
>JAABUV010006632.1_pt1 | contig 12490 bp, 13 predicted proteins | sample 5559971 | NCBI WGS metagenome assembly JAABUV01 (sample SAMN10711881, study PRJNA513362) | rock metagenome | isolation source: Antarctica rocks | place: Antarctica: Victoria Land, Knobhead nord | collected 2015-12-19
CTCACCCCGCTGATCTGGGAACACGTCAACCCCTACGGCCGCCAGGAACTCGACATGCGCACCCGCATCGCCGCACTCGCGTGACCCGAAATGGCGGCTGGTGTCACGACTGCTGGGAACGGGCCTATTGGCTGGACGGCACGGGAGCAGGATGGCGGATCGCCGACCGGTCCAGTGTCGGCGTGCTGCCGCCGGCTGGCAGCAAGGCGGCGGTTGTCCGCATCTTCTCGGCGCAGACCGTCCGCTGGCGCGGCATCTTCGCGACACACAGCTGGATTGTCCTCAAGCCCGCCGATGCCACCAGCTACACGCGGTACGACTACACGGCCTGGGGTGATCCGGTCCGGCTGAACGGGTTTGAGCCGGACGGCCGCTGGTTCGGCCGAGTGCCGAGCATCGTGTTCGCCGCGGACGGCGCTGCGGCGGCAGCGATGATCCCGCGCATGCAAGCCGCCATCCGCGACTACGCGTGGCGCAAGCAGGGCGACTACCACGCCTGGCCCGGACCGAATTCCAACACGTTCGTGCAAGCGGTGATGGACAGCGTGCCGGAAATCCACAACGGGCTGCCGCCCACTGCGATCGGCAAGGACTACCCATACGACGGGCACTGGCTGCGCCGGACCGCGTCCGGGACGGGCGTGCGGATGACCCTGGGCGGCTACCTCGGCGTCACGTTTGCCTGGGTCGAGGGAATGGAGGTCAACATCCTCGGTGGGGTGTTCGGGCTGGACCTGCGCCGCCCGGCCATTAAGTTGCCCGGCCTTGGCCGGTTCGGGGTGCCCGGTCCGGACGACCCGGCGGCTGCGAGCATGCAGGCCTTGGTCCTGAGATAGGGGAGATCGTCATGGCGAGTGGATGGGCTCCCGACGGGGCCGTGCAGGATCAGATCGACGACACGGTCACGGACGAGGTGCGGCGAGCCCGGGCACGCATCCCGTCGGGCGACGGCGAGCCTTACTGCGTGGAGTGCGGCGACGCCATCCCGGAGGCGCGCCGACGTGCCGTGTCCGGGGTTCGGACCTGTGTCGCCTGCCAGACCGCACGTGACCGCCGGTCAGCGAGCATCGGGTTCAACCGGCGGGGCAGCAAGGACAGCCAGCTTAAGTAGGCCGCGAACGCGATCAGGCTAACTCGCAGCGTGATCACTCGATTGCACTTCGGCCGTTTAAGCCTGCTGTGTGACCCTACACAGCCTCGGTTGACACCAGTGGGCCTGCTGTAGCTCGATGAAAGTCTGCTTTTCGCTGCGACCATTCCAAAGCTGCCGGTCCGCTCTCGGGCTACAACGCGCGAAACCGGATATTTCGATCGCGGCTGATTCTGGCGCAAACCGGATTTGGCGCCAGTTGCCGGAGTAGCGTGCTCACACCGGAATCGCCTTCGTCATCCAGTCATCCGGCCCACGCGGCAGACAGTCGGCACAACCTGGGCTAAAGCGTGCCCCGTCCACAAGAACGGAGCGCGCCCCATGCCCATATCACTCTATCAGGCGTCACTAGCCCCCTGCCTACAGATGCTAGACGCTCTTTCCGCGGTGCTGAGCAAGGCGGCTTCCTACGCGGCTGAGCGGGGCATCGAACCTTCGGTGCTGCTGCAATCGCGACTATATCCGGATATGCTGCCACTGGTTCGCCAGGTGCAGATCGCCACCGACGGCGCCAAGGCCGGCGGCGCTCGGCTGGCCGGGGTGGACAATCCATTGTTCCCGGATACTGAGGCGAGCTTCGACGAACTCCAGGTCCGCATCGCCCGGTGCGTCAGTTTCCTGCGTTCGCTCGATCGGAGTGCCATTGACGCCGCCAGCGAGCGCCGCATCGAGTTCAGCGTCGCCCAGCAAGCCATGGTGATGATGGCGCCGGAGTACATCAGCGGCTGGATGCTGCCGAACTTCTTCTTTCACGTGACCACCGCATTCGACATCCTGCGTCACAACGGTCTGGCCGTGGGTAAGCGGGACTTCCTGGGTGCGGTTCCGCTGGTTGCCTCAGCCTGAGGTGTGGGCCGGGCTGGCCCGGCCCGGCCCGGCCCACACCGCTATACGAGATTGGCCTCGCACGGGAGGCGACATCAGCGCACACGACGACCTCAGGTTTACCACGCGCTGAGCCGGATCGACTTTTGGTTCTGTTTGGGTCGCGACCACCTCCTGGCTGCGGGACATTCTGAAGACGGCGATCAAGCTGCTCGCCACGGCGGAGCGCGCCTTCTCGAGATGCGGGTCGGCGGCTTTTAAGGGCGGCCGGCAGCAAGACAGCGTAAGCTCCGTTTGCGTTTCTACACGGCCTTGGCTGGTTCGGATGTCCGGTTCCGGGCATCTGGGCTAAGTAGCTAAGCGTCCGCGAGGGGTCGGGAGCTGCCGCCCTCCTGGTGACAACAAAGGTCCGCCTACCTCTTTCGGGAGCTCTAAACTGGACCGTCCGCTCCCGGCCGAGTCCCGCCAAAGCCGGACCTTTAGCCGGTGGCGGCGGGGTATGAGGAGGTCGGAAAAAGAGAACTGAAGCTGACCCGCTATCCGGCGGGCGACGTGGTTGTCGGCCGGACCGAAAGCTGCCAGCCGGACTACGGCCGGCTGGCGACTCTGCGCGCCTGGTCTGTCTCACCCGCGTTGTCAGGCGTAGCTGGTGCCAACGGCGTGGTGCCCGGTGCGGCCGTTTTGAGCCACGTCCACGCCAAGACGCTCCAAGGCGTCCTGCACCGCCCGCAGCGTCGCCATGCGGACGCCGCGCCGGCCCTGCTCAATCTTCGACACTGTGGAAGGGGAAAGGCCGGCTTCTGCCGCTAATCGCTCCTGGTCCAGCCCGGCCAGCATGCGGCCGGCCGCGATTACCCGTCCCCGTGCCACGAGGGGGTTCAACTGCATCGTCATACTCCGTGTTGCTAGGCCACAGAGATGGTGATTGTGGCGGTTAAACTCAACGGAGACAGCTGTTTAGTTCATTGTAAACGCACGCCATTGAAGGCCGCCGGGCGTCTTCTTGCCGGCGGGGATCGCCCGAGATGCCTCGCCGTTCAGATGGGCCAGCCAGGCCAATGGGGTTATTCCTAAAGCAGGTGCCCTGGCGATGACGGCCGGCCCCGGGCATACATGAGCGGCCCACAAACGGAGCGCATGATGTCACCACCCGGCATGATCCTCGTCACCGGCGGCGGCCGTGGCATCGGCGCCGCGGTGGCCCGCAAGCTCGCCAGCCTCGGCCACCCCGTCGCAATCAACTACGCCAACAACGCCGAGGCCGCCGCCGCCGTGGTCGCGACCATCCGCCTGGCCGGAGGCGTTGCCGAGGCCATCCAGGGCGACGTAGGCGATCCCGCCGCTATCGAGGTGCTGTTTGAAGCCACCGTCGCGGCACTTGGCCCGCTCACCGGCCTCGTCAACAACGCGGGCATCACTGGCACGCAGGCCCGGGTCGCCGAGCAGCAGGCGGCCGACCTCACCCGCCTTTTCGCCATCAACGTCATGGGCACCATGCTCTGCACCGGCGCCGCCATCCGCCGCCTGTCGACCCGCCACGGCGGATCGGGCGGTGCCATTGTCAACCTTGCCTCCGTCGCGGCCCGCACTGGCGGCCTCCCCGGCATCATCCCCTACGCAGCCACCAAGGGCGCCATCGAGACCTTCACCCGCGGCGTCGCCATCGAGGTCGCTCTCGAGGGCATCCGCGTCAACGCCGTCTCCCCCGGTCTCATCCAGACCGACATGGTCAGCCCAACGCTGGCGGAAAGCGCTAAAGGCGGCATCCCCATGGGTCGGCTTGGCCACCCCGAGGAGATCGCAGAGGCCGTCGCTTTCCTGCTATCTCCAGCCGCCGCCTACATGACCGGCAGCGTCGTGACCGTTTCAGGCGGCCGCTGACCCACATCGGACCAACCAGGCCAAACCTCGGAAGTGGCGCCCAAAGCCCTGGCCAGGCTCAACCCTCCCGCTTGAGCGTCACTCGTCAGGCAGGATTGGGGCCGCCAACAACGCTCTCCTCCCGCAGCGGGCGGAGCAGCTCGGCCCCGTTGTGCCGCACGCTGTTCACGTCCGTGCTCACCGGCCACGTCTTAAGGACGGTGTCGGCCGCAGGTCGGAGCAAGGTCTTCGGATCGCCCTCCTCTTCCCCGAGCCATGCCGGCCAGTCCTGGGGCTCCAGCACGAGGGGCATGCGAGTGTGGATCGGCGCCATCGTCGCGTTGGCGTCCGTGGTGACGATCGCGAAGCTCCGCGTGATGTCGCCGTTCTCCGGATCGGTCCAGCTTTCCCAGATCCCGCCAAAAGCAAGCGGCGCTCCATCTGCCCGGGCGATGGCGAAAGGCTGCTTCAGCTTGCCGTCGCGCTTCCACTCGTAGAACGCTTCGGCCGGCACGATGCAGCGCCGGGCCGCGAAGGCGCCGCGAAAGCTTGGCAGCCTGGCGACCGTTTCAGCCCGGGCGTTGTTGAGCATGCGGGCGTGGGCCGGATCGCGCTCGAAGTGCGGGATCAGCCCCCAGCGCAGCACGTCGAGGCTGCGCTCGCCGGTCTGCGGATTGTGCCGCACCACGGGCGCCGGCCGGCTGGGCGGCAGGTTCCAGTTGGGCGCAAAGTTCGGCAGGGCGTTGCGGGTGTCGAACACCGCTGCAAGATCGGCTGGCGTCATGGACAGGGCGAAGCGACCACACATGGCGCCGAGGGTAAGCCAGCGCCGGCCAAGGCGCCACGCCGGACAACGGGGCGAGTGGAAAGGAAAACCCGTGCGCGGCGCCGTCCTGGGCTGGTAATCTTTCCCCCATGTTGGACTCTCCCACCCCGGCTCCAAAGCTGGCGGCCGAGCCACAGCAGCATCGGCGCAAGATCATCCACATCGACATGGATGCTTTCTACGCTTCCGTGGAGCAACGCGACGACCCGACCCTGCGCGGCAAGCCCGTCGCGGTCGGCGCCTCGCGCGAGCGCGGCGTGGTGGCCGCGGCGAGCTACGAGGCCCGGCGCTTCGGCGTGCGCTCGGCGATGTCCTCGATCATGGCGCGGCGGAAGTGCCCCGAGCTGATCTTCGTCCGGCCACGCTTCGACGTGTACAAGGCAGTGTCACAGCAGATCCGCGCCGTCTTTGCCGAGCACACGTCCATCATCGAGCCGCTGTCGCTGGACGAGGCCTACCTCGACGTCACCGAGAACCTGCATGGCATCGCGACGGCGACGCAGATCGCCAAGGCGATCCGAGCCAGCATCCGCGAGCAGACGGGCCTGACCGCCTCGGCCGGGGTGTCCTACAACAAGTTCCTCGCCAAGCTTGCGTCCGACCACCGCAAGCCGGACGGGCTGTTCGTGATCCCGCCCGAGCGCGGCGCCGCCTTCGTCGAGACCCTCGAGGTGGGCCGGTTCCACGCCGTCGGCCCGGTGACGGCGGCCAGGATGAACCGGCTCGGCATCCATACCGGGCTCGACCTGCGGGCGCGGAGCATGGCGTTCCTGCAGGAGCAGTTCGGCAAGAACGGCCCCTATTACTACTGGATCGCGCGCGGCGTGGACGGGCGCCCGGTCCGGGCCGACCGCATCCGCAAGTCGGTCGGCGCCGAGAACACCTTCCCCGAGGACCTGACCACCCTGGCCGCCATGGGTGGGCAGCTGCGCCCGTTGGCCGAGAAGGTGTGGAGGCATTGCGAGCGGTCGGGCACGCGTGGCCGGACCGTGACGCTGAAAGTGAAGTACGCCGATTTCCAGCAGATCACGCGCAGCCGGCAGCGTGGTGCATGGATCGGCATTGAAGCTTTGGAAGGATTTTGAACGATTTGAGCTGGTTAGCGTTACTGTCAGTCAGGCGTAGATGATAAGAGTTCGCAATTAGCGGTTAAATTGTGTTCGTTGCGGTATGAACTATGCCGATTCTAGCCCCAAATGCGTTTCTGACGCTCGCTAAGCCGCTGAAGTTGCTTGTGCCGATCCATGCACCACGCCAGCCTGATCGGCTCCATCGTCCATCTGCTCGGGCTGGCGCTGCGCGTGCCGGACCACTCGACCTTGAGCCGGCGAGCGGCGACCCTGGAGGTGCCGCGGCCGTCGCGGTCCAGCCTCGGCGCAAGTGGCGAGGGCGAACCGATGCACTTGCTGGTGGACAGCACCGGGCTCAAGCTATGCGGCGCGGGCGAGTGGCTGATTGAGAAGCACGGCACCCACGCGCGGCGGTCCTGGCGGAAGCTGCACATCGGCCTTGATGCCGATACCGGCCAGATCGTTGCCTCGGCACTCACCGGCCGCGACGTGGACGACGCTTCCCAGGTTGGCCCGCTGCTCGACCAAGTTGCGGATGAGGTGGCCTCGTTCACCGCTGACGGTGCGTACGACCAAAGCAGCACCTACGATGACGTCGCCCAGCGCCACCCTGACGCGGACGTCGTCGTGCCGCCGCGGTCCACGGCGGTGCCGAGCGAGACGGCCGAGAGCGCGCCGACGCAGCGCGACCGCCATCTCCAGTGTATCGCCGCACACGGCCGCATGAGCTGGCAGAAGGCCTCAGGCTACAACTCGCGCGCTCGCGCCGAGGCGGCCGTCGCGAGGTGGAAGCAGGTAATCGGGGACGGGCTGCGCTCGCACACAGACGAGCGCCGGGCGACCGAGGTGCAGGTCGGCGTCTATGCGATCAACCGTATGCTGGAGCTTGGACGCCCGATCTCCGTCCGCATCGCCTGATCTCGAACCGGAGCTGGGGCGATTGCGCCCCCCCTCGGATCCGTGCAACACGCCGCGGGGTGCTGGTCGAGGCGGCTGACAGCAAGCTCGTCCTCAAACACAAGCTGCGGGGGTTTCGATTCTAGGAATTAGCAAAATTAGCTATCTAGGTTGCGCGAATCCTAGGAACCTAATATCCTGACACCCTAGACTGCTAGGGACACCAATTCCTAGCAGTTATTATATCCTAGTATCCTAGGAACATAGCAATGATAATTTCTCTTATTTCTCAGAAGGGTGGGGTCGGTAAGTCCGCCCTTGCCAGGCTGCTTGCGGTCGAATTCATCCGGGCTGGATGGTCGGTGAAGATTGCGGATCTCGACACCATGCAAGGCACATCTACAAAATGGAAGGTGCGCCGCGACCGCGCCAAGGTTCTGCCGGAGATCCCAGTGGAGAAGTTCGGCACGGTTGAACGGGCGCTGAAGGAAACTAACCGGTTCGACCTTTTGATCCTCGATGGTCCCGCGCACGCGGAGAAGGGGGGGCTGAGCATGGCGAAAGCCTCCGATCTCGTCGTGATGCCTACCTGCTACGGCCTCGATGATCTCGAAGCGCAGGTCGAGGCCGCCTACGAGCTGGAAGAAAACGGCATTAAACGCGAGCGGATTTGGTTCGTGTTCTCGCGCACCAGCGGGTCGGCAGGAGAGGATCAAACCGCGCGGGAATATCTGAAACGCGCGAAGGTCAACGTCTTTGAACCCGTTCTCCCCGAACTGCCGTCGATCCGGCAGGGCCACAATGGAGGCAAAGCCGCCTCGGAGATCAGTTTTCCCGTTATTCGCGAAAGAGCCATCGCGCTTGCCCTGGCAGTTGCAACACAGGTTCAGGGTCAGAAGGAGGCCGCATAAATGTCGAACGCTCTTAAAATCGCTCCGCCACCGCCTCGCCGGTCAAATCCCGAACTCGAGACAGCGCAGCCCGTAGCGGCGGTGACACCTAAATTCAGCCAGATCAAAGAGGATGGCCGGGTGCAATTCAACAAACGTCTGACGCGCCGGGTGGCTGATGGCTTCGAGATGCTGGCTATTCGAACCCACAAAAAAATGCCTGATCTATTGGCTGAAGCCTTGAAATTGCTCGAAGATCGCTACGGCAAGGTCTAGGAACTTATGTTCCTAGCATTCTAGGAATCTATCAAACTTCTTCTGGTGAGACAAAGCAGCGTTTCTTCCGGAGCCGATAATGTTTCTTGTAGCGCACGGAAGTGAGTCAAGAAACCGGAATGCTTATGCAAAGCTTGGTGGCGTGCCGCTTATCCACAGCATCTCAATGTTCTACTTGTTCTACTGTTCGTCTGTTCCAGGGCTAAAACTGCAATTCGCACATGGGCTTAGAGCCTTTGGGGGGGAGGAAATCAGCGATGCGGGGGAGGAAATCAGCGAAAAAGGGGAGGAATCCAGCGGTCTGGGGGAGGAATTCAGCCAACCATTCACAGGTGTTTCCGGGGGAGGAATTCAGCCACTATTCGGAGCCGTTGATCGCTACGGGGAGGAATTCAGCCCAGACCTGTCCCTCGAAAAGGGGAGCTGACATTGCTGTTTACTCCCCCGGAAAATTTTGGCACACTCAGTGAGTGATCGATTCGGAGTTCCTGCAACTGCCGCTGATATTGAGGCAAAATCCGAAGCCGACCGGTGACATTTGGGAACCGTCTAAGACGCATCCGGCAACGGTGCCGGTTCCTCTCCCTGTAGTCATGGTGCGTGTCGATGGGCCATTCACTGCCCTCGATCGCAAGCTCTGGCTGCTGCTGCTTCACAATGCCTGGGATGAGCTGAACACCGAGAAGCCCTATCATGAAATCTCTGTCTCGGAGCTGCTGCGCCTGTTCCGGAAATTTGGCCGCACCGATCTCGGCACACGCGGCAAGATCAAACTCGGCAAGGTCGAAGAGGAAACGGAAGCTGCCGCGTTGTGGGATAGCGTGCGCCGGCTCGTGAAAACGTCTGTCGAATGGGAAGACGAAGATTATCAGGGCATCAGCGCGCTCGTGAGCGAAGCTTTGATGAGCAAACGATACCGCGAAGCAGGCAAAATTTATTACGCCTTCGGCAAGGGACTTTCGCAGCAGATTTTAGCGCCTCGTGCGTTTGCGCGGTTGCGTTGCCATGTCGTGCTGGCGCTTCGCAGCAAATATGCCGTTACGCTTTATGAAATCCTTGAAGCCTATGTGAACCGGCGCGAAAGCATGCTGACTGTTTCGATTGAAGAATTCCGGCTATGGCTGAAAGTTCCTGAAGACGCCTACTCGGATTGGAAAGACCTCAAGCGCAACGTAGTATTGCCCGCTGTGGATGAGATCAACGAACACGGCGACGAAGGCGGATTTTTCGTCAGCTATGAGGGCATTCGCGAAGGTAAGGCTTTCACCAAGATAAAATTCACCTTGGCCAAATCCGCGGCCCGCGATAATCGCGACGCGGTGCTGCGGAGCAAGGCGCTACGGGGCAGGGCGTTCGCTGGCGGCGCTGCTGCTCGCTCTGCACCTGGCACACGGTATGAGCCTACGGATGCTGTTCTAAGCCAGCTGAATGCCATCGCGCCCGGATGGGACCGGCAAAGCTTGCTGGCCCAATATCGGGAGTGGAGCAAAGCCAAAACCCCGCCTGACAATCCGCACGGCGCTTTCATCGGATGGGCCAAGCGATTTACAAAAGGGAAAGTGGCCGCATAACGCAGCGTGATCACCTCCCACGATCTTGCATGGTCTCTAAACCCAAAAGAGGCACCTTCAAGCCACTACCGCCGATTTGGGTGGATTACCGGAAAGTCCGGGTGGGCACCCTGATGCCGGAACCAATCCGCAGGTCCGGAACGGAGATGTCCCTGACCTTGTGGCCGCCCGGTCCGGCCTCTGGTTCCTCGCGTTCCTTGTGCCCTGTCAGATGCGTGGCACCGTCGCTGCGGCCATGCTGGGCCGGAAAGGGTCCGTCCCGCTCGCCCACGCTGCGCAGCAGGTCCGACAGATCCTCCAGCCGGTCGGTGACCACGTGGATCACCTCGCCTTCCCGTTGGACCTTGCCATGGCAGGCGATCATCCCAGCCGACAGCACAAGCCGGCGCTGCTTGGCAAAGCGGTCCGGCCAGAGGATCAGGTTCGCGACCCCGGTCTCGTCCTCGATGGTGATGAACATGACACCCTTCGCCGAACCCGGCTTCTGCCGCACCAGCACGATCCCCGGCACCACCACGCCCCGACCGTCGCGGATGTGGGCTAGGTCATCGCACGTCACCATCCCTTGTTTCTGCAAAGTCGCCCGCAGGAACGCGACCGGATGGCACCGAAGGCTCAGGCCGACGCTGCGATAGTCCTCGACCACCTCCCTGCCGTCGCGCATCGGCACGAGCGGGACAGCCGCCTCGACAAGCTCCGGTCGCGGCGACCTGTGCGCGTCCGCCGCAGCGAACAGCGGCAGCACGGTCGCGGCCAGTCCCTTTACCTGCCAGAGCGCCTGGCGCCGGTCGAGGCCGATGCCCCGGAAGGCATCCGCCTCCGCCAGCCGCTCCAGCGCCATGGCCGGAATGTCCGCCCGCCGCCAAATCTCCTCCATGCTTCGGTAGGGCTCGTCCCCACGGTGCGCGACCAGCTGCGCCGCGTGATGGTCGGCCAGCCCTCCCACTGTCCGCAAGCCCAGCCGCACCACGGAACCCCTGCCCTTCTCCCGCCGCGGATCGAGCGTGCTGTCCCAGCGCGAGGCGTTGATGCACACCGGCCGGACCTCCACCCCGTGCTGCCATGCATCCCGCACCACCTGGGCCGGCGCGTAGAACCCCATCGGCTGGCTGTTCAGCAGCGCCACACAGAACACGTCCGGGTGGTGGCACTTCACCCAGGCGCTGGCATAGGCGATCAGCGCGAAGGACGCCGCGTGGCTTTCCGGGAAGCCGTAGGAGCCGAAGCCTTCCAGCTGGGAGAAGGTCCGCTCGGCAAACGCCTGCTCGTAGCCGCGCTCGACCATGCCGCCGATCAGCTTGTCGCGGAAGCGCGACACGCCGCCGGTGACCTTGAACGTCGCCATCGACCGGCGCAGCTGGTCGGCCTCGCCCGGGGTGAAGCCGCCGCAGTGGATGGCGACCTGCATGGCCTGCTCCTGGAACAACGGCACGCCAAGCGTCTTGCCCAGCACGCGACGGAGTTCTTCCTTGGGGAAGTGCACCGGCTCCAGGCCCTCGCGGCGGCGCAGATAGGGGTGCACCATGTCGCCCTGGATCGGCCCTGGCCGCACGATCGCCACCTGCACCACCAGGTCGTAGAACGTCGTGGGTTTGAGCCGGGGCAGCATCGCCATCTGCGCCCGGCTCTCGATCTGGAAGGTGCCGAGCGTGTCGGCGCGGCGGATCATCGCGTAGGTCGCTGGGTCTTCGGCCGGGATGCTGGCGATGTCCAGGCGCATCCCGTGCTGCTGCTCGATCAGCGTGAAGGCGCGGCGCAGGCAGCCCAGCATGCCGAGGCCGAGCACGTCGACCTTCATGAACTTCAGCGCGTCGATGTCGTCCTTGTCCCACTCGATGATCTGGCGGTCGGCCATCGCCGCTGGCTCGATCGGCACCAGCTCGTCAAGCCGATCCTGCGTCAGCACGAAGCCACCGGGGTGGGTGCCGAGCTGGCGCGGGAAGCCGATCAGCTCCTGCGCGAGTTCCAAAGCAAGGCGCAGGCGGCGATCCCCAAGGTTGAGGTTCAGCTCGGTGGCGTGGTCCTCTCCGACGCCGTTCTCCGACCCTCCCTCGCCCCAGACTTGGGAGGCGAGCGCGCCGGTGACGTCCTCGGTCAGCCCCAGCACCTTGCCGACGTCGCGGATGGCGCCACGGGCACGGAAGCGCATCACGGTGCAGCACAGGGCGGCACGGTCGCGACCGTAGCGCTCGTAGACCCACTGGATCACCTCCTCCCGTCGCTCGCTCTCGAAATCCACGTCGATGTCGGGCGGCTCGCGCCGCTCGGCCGAGACGAACCGCTCGAACAGCAGTCCGCTTCTGACGGGATCGATCGAGGTGATGCCCAGCACGTAGCAGACGGCGGAGTTGGCGGCGGAGCCCCGCCCCTGACACAGGATGTCCTTGCTCCGTGCGAAGCGGACGATGCTGTTCACCGTCAGGAAGTAGGGGGCGTATTCGAGGTCCTCAATCAGCCGCAACTCGTGCTGCAGCTGCTTGGCGACGTCGGGCGGCAGGCCGTTCGGGTAACGGAGCGGGATGCTCTCCCGCACCAGCCGGTGCAATGCCTGCTGCGGCGTCTCGCCCGGCACCTCGCTCTCGTCCGGATACTGGTAGCGCAGCTCGGACGGGCTGAAGGTGCAGCGGCCGGCGATCTCCATCGTCTGCGCTATCGCTTCCGGGTAGGGGTTGTAAGCCCAAACCCCAGAAAATTCCGTCAAGCCAGATTCAGCTCCGCCACGATCGCATCGAGGTCTATGACCTGCCCGCTGCCGCGGAAGGTGTAGTGGCCATTCAGGTGGACATGACGCCACGCCGCCGGCGAGACCGTCTTGATCAGGGCCAGGGCTTTTGCATCCTGGCTCGCCTCATACTTGGCGAGCAGCCGCGATAGGATGGCGGAGTTGTAGTAGATGATCGCGTTCGCGATCAGCCTTGCGCATTGGTTGCTGATCTCGACCTCGATATCGGTCCGGCCCGTGAGTTCCTTCTTGCCGCCGACCTGGGCGATGGCCGAGCGGTGTAGATCGGCGTGGAAGATTGACCCCCTAGGGGGGTGATCGGCGTCCAAAATTGACCCCCTGATCTGTGGCAACACGCCATCCAGCAATTTGGGTGGTGGGGGGAGATGCTGGTTGTGGAAAC
>JAABUV010006634.1_pt1 | contig 12485 bp, 13 predicted proteins | sample 5559971 | NCBI WGS metagenome assembly JAABUV01 (sample SAMN10711881, study PRJNA513362) | rock metagenome | isolation source: Antarctica rocks | place: Antarctica: Victoria Land, Knobhead nord | collected 2015-12-19
GCCGCCAAAGCGGGGCGGCGGTTGCGCCGCGGCCGCGGCCGCGGCGGCGGCCGCGGCGGCTGCCGCCGCTGCGGTCGCCGCCGCGCCGGCCGCGGCGGTGACGGCAAAGTGCGAGCCGCGCGGCGTGCCCGCGCCATAGAAGCCGGCGCCGGCGCCCGCGGTCGGCGGCGTGAGGAAGCGGCGCGAGGCGGCCGCCGCGTGCGGCGAGTGCGTCATGCGCGCCGAGGCCTGCGCCGCGCCCGGCGGCGCCCCAGGCGCCGCGGCCTCCTCGTCGACGCTGTGCTCGCGGCTGCCGTGCTGCGCGCCAGCAGTGTGGCTTGAGAGCGGCCTCAGGACATGGGTGCAGCAGCGGCAGCGGTGGACACAAGGCCGCGCCCCGGCCCCGCCCCATGTGGTGTGCAGTCCGGAGATGGCCAGGCACAGCGCAGGCCCGCACCGCGCTGGATCGCAGCGGCTGGAACAAGGTCTGGCTCTGATTCAAGCTGGCGTGCAGCGATGCCTGATGCGACCAGGGCTCAGCCTGCAGCGCACAGGCAACTTGTAGGCCTGCTGCGCAGCCGCGGCGCGAGTGCACTGCACTGCAAGATGTGGCTGGCAGCAGCTGCCCGGGGTGCTGCAGCAGGGCATGCACAGGCAGCCTCCAGGACCCGGCCTCAACGGTCATGTGGCCAGATCGACGTAGGGCCAGGTGGCCAGGCCCCGCGCGCTCCGATGGGGGCAGGTTTCGGAGCAGCCCCGCTGACACCGTCGACAGCACCGTCGAACACCAAGAGGGCCCACAGGTCGGGGCAGCGGCGCACCCACTTTGGCTGCTGCCGGGCCCTGCTGGGACGTGGAGACAGGTGCTCCCGCTCAGGTGCGCGCTCTTCTTTGACCTGCGCGCCAGCGCGCAGCGCCATGTGTGAGCACGCGTCACTTGGAGCATGGCGCGGTCATCGGCACCATGCTCGCCGCACACCTGGAAGATTCTGGCGGGCTGCCACATGCCCGTTCCCAGTCACTCTGCTGTGCGTGTGCCCCGCATGCGCACGCACGCACTGCTGCGCCCAGCGGGTGCACAAAGCACTCTCAAAGGATTCAATGGCCTGTCCAGACGCTGAATTGACCCGCTGCTTGGTACGGCTGTCACTGCCACACTGCAAGGGTGGCAAGCTCTGTCTGTCTCAGCGCCGGTTAAATTGTCCAGGGCCCCGCTTGAACCCTTTCTAGGGGAGCTGTCCCCCAACAAGCTCCTCGCTAGATCAACTTGCTTGCAGCAGTACTACCTCCCAACCGGATCGCCTTCCCTGGCACTCCAGAGCCTCAGCACGTGGTGGTATGGAAGGCGCACCGCAGCCGCAACAGCGCTGGAGACGCGCAGGCGGCTCCGCTCACGCGCAGTGGCCCTGCCGTCGCTAGCGCCAGAGGAGCCGCGCGACTGTGCGCTGGCATAGCCGTCTTCGTCCGTGCCGGACGGGCCTGCCCCTGCATGACACACTAGGACTCAGGGGACGGCCTATTTTCCCAGGTGCCACATAGTGAGCAGTGAAGCGGCTTTGATATGCACAAGTGCCAAGCAGAGCTGCAGCCGTGTTGCACGATTTAGCGTTGTGTCAGAGCTGAAGTCACCTGGGGGCCCCTCACCGTTGCTGCCGTTGCGTTGAGAACCACTGCCATAGAGTGCGTCCTCAAAGTCGCTCGCGGATGAGGGTGAGGACGCTGCGCGGGGTGTGCTGCGTGCGCTCCCGCCTTGCGCACGCGCAGCCCATGTATATAACAAGATGTCAGGAGCTAAAATGCGCCGCCAGTGCGGCTGGGCACCATGCGCAGCTTTTCACTGACATGCATTTACTGCAGCATAGCGGAGTAGCGCCAACCGCACTGGCAGACGGAGCGCATGCAAGCAATGCACAGAACAGACTCTCAACACAAGAGCTCCCTGTCGCACTTGGAGCTTGCTTGAGGCGTCGCATCGCCCAGGCGACGCCCTTTTTGCGGCTGCACGCCCGTCACAAATGCTGTCTCACCGCGAACGCGCCTGGCTCACAACGCCCAAGTGGCTGCTGCTCGTGCGCGTCTGGCTCCCTTGTGTCCTCGTTGTAGCCTCCGTGCAGCCACTCCGTCTCTTTCCTCCCACCTCCCAGCCTCTTCCAGTGCTCCAGCCTGGCAGGTTTGTGTAGGGTTGCTCTGGCGCGCCTAGCTGAAGAGCAGGGAGATAATGGCTGGTGTCCCAACGGGGGACTGCAGTGCCCGTGGGTAGGACAGGCTACCAGCGGTGCTGTTGGGGCAAGACATGCACGGCGTTGCAAGCAGACTGCTGGCAACCTCGTCCTCTGCTGCGACCACAAGCGGGAGAACGCACCTGGACGCCGCACTGAACTTGAGGACTGCTGTTCTACATACTAAGGTGCCGGCCGTTGCTTAGGAGCAGGAATATAAAGCAACTTGCTGTCCAGCAAAGGTGTACGTGGCTGCTCCTCAAGCCGCTGCTCTGGCAGGCGTGCGCGCCAAGGACACTGCGCCTGGCTGCCTCCATGGAGGGAGCGATGGCTGCGGCAGACACTGCGCACGAGCTGCCTCCGGACGCGCTCTGGCATCGCATCGAGGCTGCCTGCAGCAGCGCCGAAGCGCAGGGCGTTGCGTACAAGTGCGCGGCCCAGCGCTTTCTACGGCCAACGCCTCTGCAACACCACCTCAAAGTAAGCATCCTTACGCTCGTGTAGCGCAACACTTGTTGTCTGTGCAGGCATTCCAGAGCAGTTGTCTAGCTCCTCCCTGCTCTCAGCAGGACCAGGAAGCACCTTGCCCACTACGCCCGTTGCTTGCCCACGTCCGCTCCAACGCCTCCACGACGCCCTGCTCACGCCGCGCCCTGCTCGCAACCCACCCCGCACAAGCGCGCGGCCAGGACAGACACGCTGGTGCGGCTGCTGCACGACCCTCAGGACCCGCGGCTGTGCTTCGTGCTGCGCGTGGCCGCCGCGCTGCGCGACAAGCCCAAGCCGCCCAAGCCCGGGTGCGCGCTCCGCACGCCGGCGTGCGCTCCGCCAGCTGCAGCCGAGCCCCGCAGCGTCGCAGGACAGGAGAGTCGCGCAGCAAATGCGCGCCAGCTAGCCTGCTGCCCAGTCTGTAATGCTCTTGCTTTGCGCATGCTCGGGTGAACTGCGTGCACGCCCTGCCCGCCAAGGAGCGCGCCGCTTGTGTGCGCGAGCGTGCTAAGCGCGGTCATCCTACGAGGTGTGGCAGGCAATGCACCAACTCTGACACGGCAAGGTGCCACTCATATGACCGTGTCGGCGAGTCCGTTGCATGCACAGCTCGACTCGCTGCATGCCGGCGTCGCGTCCGCGTACTCACAGGTGGCAATGCGCGCCGCGGCAGGGGCCCGGGCGGGCCACCGCCGCGCAACCCGTTCCTGCCCTACGACGAGGCGCTCTGGGTGGCGCACCTGTCGGCCAGGCACACGCTGCTGCTCAACAAGTTCAACGTCGTGCGGCATCACCTGCTGGTTGTCACGCGCGCATTTGAGCCGCAGGCCGCGCCGCTGAGCGCCGGCGACCTGGGCGCCACCTGGCGCGTCATGCAGGCGCGGCACCCGCGCGCGGCGCCGTGCCGGGCGTGCGTGGTGGGCGCGCGGCCCTGCCCCGCAGCGCAGCGCGCCGCCTTGCAGGCGCGCGGCTGGGGGTGCGAGTTTGTGGTGGGAGGGGCGGGTGGCTCACCCGTCGATGCTGCCATCATGCCTGTAGCGGGCGGCCCGGCCACCCGCGGGGCGTATCATGCAGGCACGCCGCTTGTGCTTCCAGTGTCGGCGGCAACACCGCATGCCAGCACTCCAGAGCGGCGTCTAGCTGCAGGGCGCCTCTCCAGCCACAGTAAGGCAGGGTGGGCTGGGTCAGGGACCTGTCGCTCTCTGCATCTCCATGTGCTGGGCCTGTGAGGGCAAATGAGTGGAAGCTGGGCAAGAATGGCCGCGCCGTTGCGCGGGCGCTGCGCAGGCGATGCCAGGCGGCGGCCTGGCCTACTTCAACTGCGGCGCGCACAGCGGCGCCAGCCAGCCGCACAAGCACACGCAGGTCGTCCCGCTGCCGCTGGCCACGCCGGCCGAGCTCGCGCGCGGCGCTGAAGCGAGCGCGGGCGCCCCGGGGCCGCCGGCGGGCCCCCTCGCAGAGGAGCGGTTCGCGGGGCATGGCCCGGAGGCCATCGCTCTTTCGGCGCCGGCCGCAAGTGGCCCAGAGGGGGACGGCTCGTCGCCCGCGGCGCCTGCTGCGGCGAGGCTGCGGCGCGCGGGGTCCGGAGGTGCCGGCGAGGCAGGGGCCCGTGGAGGGGAGGCAGCTGTGGCGGGGGGCGGGTCCGCCGGGGAGGGAGTGCCGCCGCTGCTGGACGCACTGGCGGATGAGGCGCTGCGGGCGGCGGGCGCGGCGGCTTGGGAGGCTCGGCCGCTGCGGTCGCTGCCGTTCCAGTGCTTCTGCGCGGCGCTGCCCGCTCGGTGCCCCGCCCCCTCACCACTACCCCAAGCCTTTCACCCAGCGGGTGTAAAAAGTGTTCGCTGCGTCGTGTTCAGAGGCTGCGCATAGGTGCCAGTGCGGGGTCGCAAAACGGTGACCTGCGGTGCGCCAGAGTGCACGCGCCGCATGCGTGTGGCCGCGCGCTGAGCGCTGCGGCTGCGAGCGACAGGGAGGACGATGTGACGGGCGAGGCGCTGGCCGGGGCGTTCCGCGCGCTGCACGCCAGTGCGTTCCCGCGTGGCGACAGCGAGGGTGCGGCCCCTGCAGCGCATCGCCCGCTGGGCATCACCCGAGTCCAGCAGACAGGCTCGCCTTGTCACCGCAGGAGGCACACGCACCTTGCAAGCTGCAGTGCCTGGTCACAAGCTGCGTCTTGCCTGGCTGGCCAGACGCGCATACGTGCCTGGCTGCCTGCCGAACGGCCATAGGCCCGCGTGTTGCAGCCCCTGCCGGCCCCTCTGTCCGCTCTGCTTAGCAGCAGCTGTCAGCACAGCTGCAGGCGCGCTGCGGCCGCCAGGGCCGCCGTCCTTCAACGTGCTGCTCACGCGGCGACACATGGCGCTCGTGCCGCGCTCGCGCGAGGCGTGGGGCCCCGTGTCGGTCAACGCCATGGGCTATGCGGGCAGCCTGCTCGTGCGCAGCCGCGAGGAGCTTGAGCACATAGAGGCAGAGGGCCCACTGTGCATCCTGGCCGCGGTGGGCGTGCCCTGGTGACGGGCGCGGGCGCCGCGGGGGAGCTGAGCCGCGCTGCGCCCCGCACCGGCGTCATGCCGTGTTCCCGTGGCGTTGGGTGCCTGCCTGGAGGATGCCGAGCGCACCAGCGGCGTGGCAGGTGGCGGCACCTGGCGCGGTCATTGTGAGGGCGTGTGTAAACTGTCTGTTTTTTTTGTGTTACATACTGAAGGCGTGGTACACCTTTGGCTTTGGCTACTGAAGTTTCTGCTGTCACAGAACATCAGCAGAAGCGTGCAGGCCATCGCAGCATGGAAGAGAGTGTGAGAGACATGACACCGGGCGACTGCGCACCAATACGACCAGCCATGTAGAATACATAAGCACGATCATACGTGAGCGTACACGGGCATGTTCAAGGCCGCAGTGTCAAGCGACACTCCCTGCACAGACACGTGCTGCTCCGCCGGGTAGCCGCAAGCCATGTGCAGCTGCCACTTTGCGCTGCCACACACATGCTGCAGCGACTGCAGCGGCCGGGTGCCATGGCGGCGCCCGGCGACACGCCAGCGCCAGCGCTCGACTGCCTAAGCCGCCGGCGCATCGGGGGCGCGGCCCATCTGCATGACCACGCACCAGTTGCTGCGGTCGTAGCAGCTGGACGCCACGGCCGCGCCGGGCAGCGAGGCCACCAGCGCCTCCAGCTCGCCGGCGCCGTACAGGTGGCAGTAGCGCTGCACCACCACCGCGCGCTTGCCCGCGTCCACCGCCCAGGGCGTGGCCGGCCGGCCCGCGCAGCGGGCCTCGTCCGGGCTCGTCGCGCAGCGCTGCCCGTCCGGCGAGGGCTGCCGCCCGCTCGCTGGGGCTGCTGCGCTGTCATCCCGCGGCCGTACGCCCGCGCCCGCCTGGACGCCGGCCGACCCCGGATCTGGGGTAGCAGCCGCCCAGTCAGGTGCAGACCCGCCGCACCCTTGAGCCCGGTCCGAGCCGGGGCACTTAAGGGTGCAGCCCGCGTCGCCGGGCGCGGCCTCCGTGCGCGCCCTCGCGTCCGGCCGCAAGCGCTGCCCGTCGCCGTCACTGGTCGGGCCCTGCTCGCTGCGCGCCGCGCCGCCGGCCTCCTGCAACGCGCCGCACCGGCTGCGGTCGCGGCCGCGACCGAGCGCGGCCGTGTCTGACGCCTGTGCGGGCTGCCGCCCGCCGTCGCCGCGCGAGCGCGGCGCGCGCAGGCGGCCGCTGTGCGGGCCGGCAGACGGTTCGCCAATACCCGAGCTGGGTCCATCGGCTCCGTCCACCGCCTCCGGTGCCGCCGCAGCGCGCGCCGCTCCCCCGCCCTGCAGCTTCGGGGCGCTCGGGCTGGGCGCGCCGCGCGCCTGCAGGCCGGCCAGCGCGCGCGCCGCGTCCGCCCGGTGGAACGGGATGTGCCAGGGCACAAAGTAGTCGCCGCCCAGCGCGGGCGCGGCGCCGCCCGCCGCGGCGCCGCTGCGGCCCTCGCCGCGCGGCGCGCTGGCGGCGGCCGCTGCGCCCTCCCCGCCGGGGCCCGGCTGTGCGGGGGGCATGGCGCTGGGGCTGCGCGCGCCCGCCGGGGCGCCCTGCGCCGGGTCGGCGGGCGGCGGCCAATGCTCCGCATCCCCTGCTGTTGCCGGGAGGTCCGTGCCCGCCGCGCCCCCGCGCTCGTGCAGGTCGGCGATGCGCGCCCACCTGGCGCGCGCCCGGCTGCCTCAGTCACGGCTGGCACGCTGAGTGCTCAGTCTTCTACCCTCACTGAGCTTCCTTGCAGGCATCGTGCTCCTGCCAGCGCATCCACAGGAGGGCAAGCGCAGGCAGGCAGAGCGCGCTTGCCATCGGGCAGACTGCCGGCACCGTACGGCCGCCCATGCTGCCAGGCGAGGCGCATCCCAGGCAGTAGGCATGCGACTGTAGCAGACGCGGTGCAACGGCGGGGCCGCGCTGCAAGGGGGGCGGGCGCACTTGGCCAGCTTGCCGGCATCCTCCTGCTCGGACGCCCACACTGTGAGCAGCGCGCGCCCGCCCGGGCGCAGTGCGCGGCCAAGCTCCGCCAGCAGCCTCCGCCGCCGCGCGCGCGACGCCACGTGGTGCAGCACCGCCTGTGCGCGCACGACCCGCGGTCAGGCGGTGTGTCCGGAGCACACGCCGCGATGCGGCAGCCCGCCTGCTGTGGCCGCAGCCGCCGCGCAGAATGCGGCCGCGCGCCTGGCCCGCTGCGCGCCGGGCGCCCTCAGCATGGCCCCGCATGCGCTAGGAGCGCATCGTGCATGCACGCGCGCCGCGCTCAGATCCAGCCGGCATGCACAGCGCGCCCTGCAACACACAGGCACACTCGCCCGCGCCAAGCGTGATGCGTGAGCGGGGCGGGTACCACGCACAGCACGGCGTCGCATGCGCCCGAACGGATGGGGAGCGTCAGCGCGTCGGCGACCGCCACGTCCGCGCAGCGGCCGGCGCTCGCGCCGCCGGGGTCGGGCGGCTCGGCCGGGCGCGCTGCCGCCGCTGCCGCCAGGCCGTGCGAGCGGTCGAGGCCCAGCATGGCGATGTCGGGGCGCACGCCAAAGTACTTGCCTGCGCGCAACCAGGAGACTGACGCGGGCGAAGCTGGAGACCCAGCGGACGACTGCGAATAGCCAGTCAACTTCACCACCGCAGCACGGATGCACCAGACTTGCTCTTTGAATCGTGAGATGAAGGTGGGCACACAGGCGCACCGTTGCCGCAGCCCACATCAGCCACCACCGCCCCCTTTGGCAGGCCCGCCAGGAACTCACGCACCTGCAGCACAAGAGCGCCGCAGGTCACCCAGTGGCACTCCAGCACATGCACCTTTTCATCACACGAAGCGCGTTTCTTCGAGTACCCAGCGCGCGCAAAACAGACTTTGCAAGGGCAGTGCGTCCTGCGCAGACACCACACGCGCAGCGCGCCTTGGGCCACACGGCAAAGCGCGTGTCGCTGAAGTGCGCAGCGATGGCCTCGTACACCGCGTGCACGTGCGCAGCCTCCAGCGCCACTGCCTCCGCCTCGCCGCGCTCGCCGCGCTCGCCGGGACTCGCACATGGGCCGGCGTCGGCTGCCGCGCTGTTGCGAGAACCGGCAGCCGCCCCGCGGCCTCGCCCCGCGTCTGCAGCACGGGCCGCCGCGGCGCCTGGTCCGGCGGCCCCGTCCCCAGCGAGCGCTTCGGGGTCGTCGACGGCACCCGGCGGCGCGCCGACGGGCGCTGCTGAGTGCGGGCACGCGCTCGCGGAGCCCGAGCACGCCCGCGCAGGGGTTGGAGCGGCGGCGACCGCCGGAGCTGCGCCGCGCTGGTCGGCGCGCGCCGCCGCGGCCGTGCCGGCGCCTGCGCCCGCATCAAGCTCGTCCAGGGCTGGCCCCTCGTCGCTCGAGGGAGCGGCGGCGGCGGCGGGAGCGGCGGCGGCGGCGAGCTCCAGCGCGCGGCGCGTGGGCGGCATGCCGCCGCCCTGGCTGTCGCACGCTTCCGGCCACGCGCACGCGCAGGGACCGTCGCGCACCTGGCCCCAAACGCCAGGAGCGTGTAAGCTCAGACCATGCGTCCACACGTGCTCACGTGCGCCTGCAGCTGGCGGGGTGAGCATGCCGGGCATGCTGGCCTTGCACATCCAGCTTCGAGGAGGCCGGACAGGGTGTACGCCAGGCGACATGCGTGCCACACGCGAGGGGCGTGCGGCACGGCGCTCCCAGAAGCTGTCCAGCGACCGGCTGCGACTTACTTGTGCGCATCTAGCTGCGCGCGTGCCTGTGGCGTACGACAGGACGCCGGGCCTCAGCGCAGGTCATCGCCCCAGTGCGCACAGCGCGCGCGCGCGCCTGCCGGAACGTGAGCGACACGCGACGCGCGGCGCGCGGCGCGCGGATGCCGCCCGGTGCCGGGTCGGTCTTGCGCTGCGGGATGTAGTGGTGCCAGGCCAAGCGCGCCTCGCCGCCCAGCACCAGCAGGGAGCGGGGCGGCAGCGCCAGCGCCCGGCGCTCGCCCCTGCGCGCCGGTGCGCACCGGGGGCTCGCATTACGGGGCAGCGCCGGGCCTCGCACGACGTCGAGGCGCACAGGCTAAGGGAGCTCACGGACACAGCTGTGAGGCAGAGCGGCGGCGTGTGGCCTCGCCAGCAGGCTGCGGCGGCAGCGGCAGCAGGCGGTGACCCCGGGCGTCGAGCAGGCTGGCGAGCGCAGGCGCGCGCCCGCGCCGAAACTCCATCACGGCGGGCCCCGCGAGCGACAGCGACGCCATGGTGCAGCCAAACGCGGAGTGCGTGTCGACGTGCGCCGACAGGCCAATGCCGGCCGCGTACTCGTTGACGGTGAGCTGGTCCGCGACGGGCATGCCCGCCGCCGCCAGCACGCGCGCCAGCACGGGCCGCATCGCTGCAGGGAGCGCCGCCGCGCTCCGCCCCCGGTCGACGGCGCGCGCCGTGTAGTTGAACGCATGGCCATAGTGCTGCACGCGCCGGCGGGCCAGCGGCTCCCACTCGCTGCTGTCAACTGCCGCCAGCAGGGCCTGCACGCTCGCGGAGCATGGTACGCTCAACTCTTCACAAGTCAAGCAATGTGATGAACCTCTGGCAAGCCTGTTGGGCAGGCGACCTGCTCCTCGTCGCACGAGACGAAGTCTTGAACGAGGTGAAGTCCGGCGATGCCGCACTCCGCAGCATCGAGTGCTACCGCTGCTTGCTCAGCGACTCCCGCTCTCTGTTGGTCGTGCGCTGCACAGCTTGCGCTCGCACCCGCTCCAGCCTGGACACCTGGCACAATGCTAGGTGTGGCGCAGCGTGCTTCGCGGGTGCAGCTCTGTTCTACCATGCAGAAATACACCGGGCCGGTTGTGGGCTGGTGCGCCCGAAGCGAACTGGCTGTTGGGCTGACGCGCCGAGCTATGGGCCAGCTATTTTGGACTGAAGTGTTGAGCTAAGCAATATTGAGACTCGACCAAGTCATCTGCATGAGGCTGTGGCTCCACAAAGCTTTTTTTCAGTACAGTGAAGCTGTTCTGCATGTGCGTGTCAAACATGCACGCATGTCTTTTCACTCAGGGGCAGCCTTGCCCTTGTGTCTGCCCTACTAGGAGTCACAATTGACAATTGTCAATTGTGATGCATGGCTTGCAAGCCATGCAATGCCAAGCAATGCAATGCCGGTCTTGATAGACAACTTGCAATCAGGCCGCGCACGTGCCACAACATGGAACGCTAGACAACCTCGGCAGGCTGCGGCCTGACCGGTCTATGCAACCGCCAGCTGCGCCATGGCGGCCGCCACATTGTCCGGCGCGACGGGCGGCTCGACGCCGTGCGAGCGGCACCACTCCAGGAAGCTGAGCTCGTCGGTGGGCAGCAGGCGCGCGGCGGCCGCCGCGCGCGAGGCCGCTGGGAAGGCTGCGAGCGCGGGCAGCATCGCCGCCTGCTCGGCCACGGTGTCTCGGTGCGCCGGCGTCAGGCGCGCCACCAGGTACCGCGCATCGCCGGTGCCCTGCAGCGGGGTGATTTAAGTGCGTGCAGAAAGGTGTTCCGCATAACCTCAGGCAACTTGCGGCCATGCGAGGGGTGCAGCATCAGCGCCTGCTCGGCGACCGCGCCGCGTTGCACCAGCGCCCAGCGCGCCACCAATGCAGCGCGCGGTGTCACTCACTCCAGTGCAGACACTGGCGGGCTTTGATCCCTCGCAACCTGTGTTCCCGCGCGCCCAGGCGGCACAGACAGACAGGGTGTGGTCGGGCCTTCCCCATTGGCAGCATGTGGGCCACGCTTGAATGCAGCGATGCCAGCAGGCCGGACGCACCTCCAGCACGGTGCGGCACTCGGGCACAGGGAAGCGGCCCGCCGCGAGCGCGGCGGCCAGCTGCTGGCAGGCGGCCGCAGCGCGCGCGCGCGGCCACGGCGCGCCCGCGCCCGCCGCCGCGTCCGGAAGCGCCGCGCCCAGCCACACAAAGATGTGGCTGCCGTGGTCCAGCACCGCCGCCGCGTCTGCCGCCGCAGCGCCGCCGTGGTCTCAGCAGCAGACTGCACGCATCAGACAGGCGTAGCAGGCCATGGGACCGGCACCGCTGCCGCGCCGGGCGCAGCAGCGGTCCCTGGCTGTCAGCAGCAGAAATTCAGGCTCCTGCGACAGATGCGCTGCAGGCAGAGACGCCTCGCATGTCGCGTACCCCGGCGGCCGCTGCATGAGCGCCGCCTGCTGACTGCAGCAGAAGCAGCCATGCCACGCCACTTCGCTTTCATCAGAATGTGGCGTAAACGCCAGGCACCACCTGCTCCCCACCACCAACAGCCCCAGGCTCTCCGCGGGCTGCCCGCCGGCCTGCGCCGCGCCCGCAGCGGCCCGCGCCGCGCGCGCACCGGGCAGCAGCGCGGTGTCGGCCGGCGCGAGCGCCTGGAAGCGCCCCGCGGCCGCATCCAGCAGGAACAGCGCGGGCAGCAGCATGCGCGAGGCCAGCGGCGGCGGCGCGGCCAGGAACGCGGCGTGCAGCAGCGCGCGCTCGTCCGCGTGCCCGCGCATGCCGCCCAGCATCGGGCCGCGGTGCAGCTGGTACAGCGCCTGCGCCGCTCACCCCCCTGCTCAGCATCAGGCTCAATCCTACCCTAACCCTGCTGCACACATACCACATGCCCATGCAGGCCGCCCAGCATTGGCCCGCGGAGCAGCCGGCCCAGCCCCTGCGAAGCTCGGCCCCTTGCTCAGCCTTCATCATGCTTGAGCAAATCACGCTTAAGCACGCGCGCCCATGCGCGCCATCTGGCGCGGCGCCAGTGCGGCAGCGGGCGCGGTGCCTGCTCGCCCAGGCGCCTGCTTGCCGCACGACAGGCAGGCACGCGGAAGGCGCATGCACCAGCTCGTGGGACGATGCTGCAGCTCCTGCAGGGAAGGTTCTGGCACCGCTCTGACAGCCTGGCTGATGTGCTTGCGCGGTGGCGCCCTGGGGGACCAGCTGCGGGCGGGGTCAGCACAGCCAGCAGCCGTGCTGAGGCCACCAGCAGGGCGGGCATTGCTTTGACAGCTGCTGCGCTGCATGCACACCTCTGCAATGGTCCGCAGCTCCGGCGGCAGGCGCCAGCGCTTGCGGCGGCCCAGCCACCCGCGCTCGCACTCCACCTGCTCCCCCGCCGCAGCCGCCATGTGCACGAGGTGCTGGCCTGCGCTCATGCCACAGCAAGCCTTATCCATGACTCCACTGCACAGATGCGCTGCTCCGGCGGGCGCGGCGCGGGCGGCAGCGGCGAGGGCGGCGCGCCGGGGTCGGGCGCCTCGGGGTTTTCGGGCCCGGGCTCGCCGCCCGCGTCGCTCGGTGGGCTGCCGCTCGGCGCGCGCGCG
>JAABUV010006636.1_pt1 | contig 12481 bp, 12 predicted proteins | sample 5559971 | NCBI WGS metagenome assembly JAABUV01 (sample SAMN10711881, study PRJNA513362) | rock metagenome | isolation source: Antarctica rocks | place: Antarctica: Victoria Land, Knobhead nord | collected 2015-12-19
CGGCGCACGCGGTTGTTGATCAGCAGACATGGAGATATGAGGCTGTTCTTTCCGTCGTCACGGCGACCGGGGGTCTCTCCCAACCTCCTCCGTTTACCCCACCACCTCCGTCTGGGTCACCTCCTGCCCTGTAGGGAGACGTGCTCTCATCTCCTGCCGGTAGGCTGCTGCGCCGAGGAGGTGGCGCTGGGGTCGGACGTGCGGGGAGATCATGCTGAAGGCAGAGAGGAACGAGAGCACTAAAAAGGTTAGCGCGCATAAGCTCCGGGACACGTTGGCCAGTGTGTTGCCCTCCACGAGATCAGGCCGCTGATAACCGTGGTAGCATCGGGACACATCCCCCCTCGTGTATGAAGGAGAAGCCCTATGCGCCACATCCGCGTGCTCGTCTGCCAGGTGGACGACGGCACCCCTGACCTCATGAGCGAACTGGCCTGCTTTGATCTGGCGACGCCTGACGTGGCGACCCTGCACCCCGAGACGGCCCTGGATGCGCTGGAGGCGGCCGCGCAGGAGACGGGCCATGCCATCCTGCGCTGCCTGCTGCACGCTCAATGGGATCAGATTGATGCGGCGTTGGTGGCGCGCCATTGCGCGCACGTGGCTCCGGCGGTGGTCCAGCACGATGGGCAGGAGACGGTCACGGTGGCCAGCCGCTTTGGCCTGCTGCACCTGCGCCGGCAGGTTCTGCGTTGATCCCTGCACCCAGAGCCACACGCTGCCGGGCAATGCCGTGCTCCCGCCCCACGGGGGGATGATCATCACCCGCGGATTACAGGAAGTGGCCTGCCTGTTGCCCCAAGAGCTATCCTTCGAGCCGGTGGCCCGCCTGCTGGGCTGGCAGACGCACGAGGAGAAGGTACTCTGCGCCACGACGATCCACAGTCTGGTGCGCACCCATGGCCAGATCATCCGCCAGGCCGAGCAGGCGGAGGTGGCCGCCCTGGCACAGCGGGACGACCTGACGACAGTGCGGCCCCAGTTGGTGCCCCTCACGGCTCCCCGACGGCGGGTAGGCTGGCCCAAAGAGCTGAGCGCGGCGGTGGACATGGCCTTGGCTGCCGGGGCAGAGCGTCCTCCCCAGGGCATCACGCAGGCCGATTGGGAGCGGGTGCTGGACGCCCGCCGCCAGGAAGCCAGCCGCACGCTGGAGCACCTGCGCCATCGGGGACCCGCCCTGGAGCCTGATCAGGTGCTGCTCACGATTGACGCCGTGCTGATCCGGACGCCGCAGGCCCATCAGTTCGGGGCGGTGCGCACCGCCCGCATCACCACGGCGGACGGCACCCGCTGTCTGAGTGGGACCGGGGACACGTTCCTGCAGACCCTGCGCCTACTCACGCTGCTGGGTGTCGGTCCAGGGTGCTCCCTGCTGCTGCTCGCCGATGGCGCCCGCTGGAGCCGCGCCTTCTTGCGGACGCTGGTGGCGCCGGTACCCACCACCATGATGATCCTGGATTGGTGGCATCTGCGGCAGAAATGCGCCGAGTTGGGCAGCCAGATCTGTCATGGCCACCTAGCTAAAGAGCGCTTCCTCCTGCAGCTGCAGCGGCGCCTGTGGCGGGGGGACGTGGACGGCGCCTGTGCCTACCTGGAGACGTACCGGCCCCAGGCCAGGAACACAGAGAAGCTAGAGGAGTTGCTGGCCTACCTGCGCGCCCGGCAAGAGTTTCTCCCCGACTACCGGCAGCGGTACACCACGCGCCAGTACATCGGCAGTGGGCACACGGAGAAGCTCAACGATCAGCTGGTGGCCCGCCGGCAGAAGGGAGCGGGGCGCCACTGGAGCCTGGAGACGAGCGATGCCCTGGCCGCGTTGCGCACCCTGCTGCTCAACGGCGGGTGGACGCGGTACTGGGAACACCGCCAGGTCCTCCCCTTGCTCGCCTGTTGACCCGGTGCTTATGCGCGCTCACCCAGGCCGCGCAGCAGGGGGGTGACGGCGATGTTGCTCTGGCGCGCTTCGGGGAACACACCGCTGATGGCCGTGCTGACCTCGCGCAGGTGCCCCTGCACCAGGAGGCCCACCAGGCTGAGCAGCACCAGCAAAATCGGGAACATAGCCGTGATCAGGTTATAGGCGATCATGCTGGCCAGGTTCATGGACCAGTCGCCGGTAAACTTCAGCACAAACGTTGTCAGCGACCACTCCCGCGCCACCCTGAGCACAAAGGCTAGCCCGCAGGTCCGACCACACCTCTAGTCGCGCGCGGAGTCCCGCGCCACTCTGTTTTGATGTGTTCACGCATGGCCCGTTCTCGCTCTCACAAGCCGTGCGGGCGCCCATGGAGCGGTCGGAACCGGCAACGCGATCAAGGCGTGGAGCGCTCCTTTCGGCGGGCCAGGCGGACGGCCAGCCACAGCACGACGAGCACCCCCCTGCCGGCGGCCCCAAGCAACGTCCCCGCCGCGCGCATGATCAAGGCAGGGAGAGTAGGGCGGCGCACGGTCACGGCGCCGGCTTGTGGCGCGGCGCTGTTGGTCTGGCCGCCGGCCTGTTTATCCAGGGCGTCGGCGCGCTGTTCGCGGCCCGCGCCCACCTGTGTTCGGCCGTGCGCCGGTGGCACATCCTTGCCCTGGTCATGGACCCGATCATGGTGAAACTCGGTGGCCAGATCCCCCGGGGTGGCCCGCATGCCCATGGCGTAGGAGTTGATCTCCGCCCCCAGCAGCAGCACCGTAGCGAACAGCCATAGCCAGGCCATGATCACTAGAGCCATGCCGGCAGTGGCCCCATAGTTGTCCGGCTTGCCGATGAACAGCGTGGTATAGGCAGGAAAGATCAGGTCAATCAGCACAAGCAAGACGCCGGCTACGCTAGCCCCACGCCAGGCGTGGCGCGGGTTGAGCGGCATGTTGGGCACCACGATGTAGATCACCAGGAACAGCGCGAAGGCGATCAGCGCCGAGGCGACCAGAGTGACCACCTGCCAGGCTATCTGCGTCACGCCATTGTCTACCCGGATCAACGCGTGGCCGCCGCCGGAGATAAGCGCGATCAGCGTCGAGGCGCCGACCATCACCGGGGCCAGCACGAGGAAGATGACCAGCATAGCCAGCGCCATCACCTTCTGAGGGATAATATCGCGCGACCTGGTGCGGTAGATGATGCTGAAGGCGTTCTCCATGGCCCCAAACAGGTTTGTGCCGGCGATCAGCAGGCCGATAAAGCTGAGGATGAACAGGAAGCCGGTGTTTTTGTACAGGTTGTTCAGAGCGGCCTTGATGTCTATCACGCTGCGTAGGTTGCCTGGCAGGGAGCCCAGGATACCGTTCTGGATAGTCATGACGAGATCATGGTTGCCCTGCAGGACAAGGCTCAGGATGGTCAGCAGGGCCAGCAGGATGGGCACGATGGCCGTGAGGATATTGTAGGCGAGCATGGCCGCCAGGTTCATCGTCCAATCGTTGCCGAACTTCATAAAGAAGCCCTTGGCGTTCTCCACCATGGCCATGCCTCCCCCAGTTGTCGTGCGCGCCGTGGGCTATGATCATCTCTCTGGCAGGCGTACCCGGATCAGGATATGTGCCTCCCAGCCACACCCTGCAAGCGCCGTGCCCAGAGCCGGGCGACCCCCGGGACCCAAGGAGCGGCGCTGGACGATAATCGTTCAAAACGTAAGCGGTGAATACCTTTGTACCTCCCCCTTGACAGAGGGTGTTTGATGCTCAGGGGAGATGCTGAGGAACTGAGGAAGCAGCCCCCCTTTTGTGCTCCGCCGGCTGGTTCTGGGACGCCCGAGGCGTTGAGAACCTCCCCCGCCGGATGAGCATTGTGTGGTAGTTGGCATAGGAGAGGAATCATGAAGGCCAAGCTAGCCAGGAAAGCCGGTTCGTTCGCGGGCCGTGTGCTCGTGCTGGCTCTGCTCATTCTGGCGGTGGCGCCGTTGGCCACCCACCCTGCGCGCGCGGCAACCCCGGACCAGGGGACGCTCACCCTGACGCCCAGTCAGCCCTCGGGTGTGGCGGCAGGCACGCCGATCGGCTGGACAGCCATGTCGGACGATCCCCACCTGTGCTGGCCGTTTGGCTCATCCGCTCGCTCAGAGGGGCTAGTACCAACCCAAGGGGGCATCGTGATCACCGCGTGAAACTCATGTGTCCAAGGGTGGTGTCCAGGGCTCTGTCCATAGCTGTCGCGGGCGGATGAGCCAAACGGCCAGCACAGCCGCCGTCCCCAGGGACTCTGGCCCTGACCGAACACACCTTCTACGGCTACCAGGCCGGTTCCACCTCCTTCGTGTACGGCAATGACGAGGCAACGATCGCCGGCCATACGTTTGCACGCGCCCTCACCATTCAGACGTGTAACCTCGTCGTCGGCGTCTCGTTCAATGCGCGGCGCTTCCCCGGCTATACGGCGCTCTCCTTTGATCTGGGCATCGCCGACCGCACCGCCGTGAACTCCCACGCCGTCTTCACCATCACCGCTGACGGTCACCCGCTCTACCGCAAGGAACTGCAGCAGGGGCAGATCGCCACCCATGTCACGGCGCCATTTGGTCGCTCCAGCGTGTTCAGCCTCAGTGCGCAGCAAATCAAAGGCGTCTGCACCGACGTCATCGTCGGCGATCCTACGGCTCTGCGGTAAGGCCCAGGGTCGCCGGTCATGAACGCACGCTGGAGGGTGTGGCCGCCAGAGCACGCGCCGGCGGAGCGGCGCTCACCCTGCATGCGGTCGCGGGCGGAAACAATCTCGCCGCGTGGCATGGCGATCCAGCAGCCTGCATAGGTCGTCATCATCTATGGCTGGCGGTGCAAAGTTGCTCGGACGTTCCGGCCGACCCGACAGGCTGTGTGCGGCGAACGCATGGCTCATGCTACTCTGCCCCTTCTCAAGGTCAGGCTGGCGATGTGCGCAAGGCTGTCCTGCTGGGGCGCTCGCCCGCTGGATGAAGCAAGTAGAGCAGGCCGCTGGCGAGGTACTGGGTGCCCAGCTCGGTTCCGTCGGCCCCTCCGCAACCGCAGCATGCCGGTGTCCTGGCACTGGTTTGCCCATGTCTGACGACCTGCTCGCGCAGGCACTGGCACCGCAGAGTGGCTCTTGGCAGCACGCCTCACGGCGGCGGGTTACCTGGTCAACCGATATGGATGGCCGGGCGGCGGGTGGGGTCTGGCTCGGCCTGGCGCAGCACCTCGTGGGTGACCGGGGCAATATCGCCCTCGCCGAACAGGATATATTTCGCCAGGTACTTGAGCGGGTTGCCCTCGGTCCAGCCGAAGTAGATGTGCGGGCGCTGGCCGGTGGTGTCGCGCAGATAGAGCAAGAAGGCGGCGATGGAGTTGGGCACCGAGGCGCCCTCCGCGCGCAGCACATGATGGCCGCCGATGTCGTGACCGCTGATGCGCAGGGTGGGCGCAAACTCCGACGCGTCGGCCACCTTGACTTCCAGAAACAGCACTGCCTCGTTGGGGGGAATGTGGTTGTCCGCGCGCTGCTCACGCTCCTTGAGCAGGTATTCCCGGGCGTTGCGCTCGTCAGGGTGGTTGGCGATGATGCGGATCACCCCATGGTTGGCCTGCGTGATAAAGCGTTGCGCCTGGTCATCCAGCACCACCGCGCTAACCCGGAGCTCGGTGGTGCGGAAGACGCGCGAGATCAGCGAGAGGATGATAATGGCGGCGATGAACACGAGCGAGATCTTGAGGCCATCGGGCTGGGCGATGATCGTGCTGCCGATGGTGTAGAAGAAGACCAGGGAGACCAGGCCAAACCACAGTGCGGCCCGCCCACGGCGCTGGCGGCGCGCCGAGAGGGTCACGGCGACGGTAGCCGAGGTGATCAGGGCCAGCACCCCCGTGGCGTAGGCCCCCGCCTGCGCGTTGACGTTGGCCTTGAAGAGGAGAGTGACGGCGAAGCAGATGGCCGTGAACAGCAGCACCAGGGGGCGGGTGGCCCGCGCCCAGTCGGGGGCCATGCCGTAGCGGGGCAGGTAGCGGGGCACGATATTCAGCAGGCCGGCCATGGCTGAGGCCCCGGCGAACCACAGGATGGCGATTGTGCTGATGTCGTAGAGCGTACCGAAGATGTCGCCGAGGTAGTGGTGGGCCAGGTAGGCCAGGGCGCGGCCACTGGCCGGCCCACCGTCGCGGAAGGCCGCTGGTGGGATCAGCCAGGTGGTGACCACGCTGCTGGCCAGCAGCAGCACGCTCATGATACCCGCCGCGGCGGTGAGCAGGCGGCGGCCGTTGCGGATGCGCCCCTGAGGCCGCCGCGGATCGTCGGCGGCGTCGCCCTGCACAAGCGGCATCACCAGCACGCCGGTCTCGAAGCCAGAGAGGCCCAGGGCCAGCTTGGGAAACAGCAGCAGCGCGGCCCCGATCATGGCCAGCGGGTTGGCGTAGGCGCCGGCCAGGGCAGCCTGCCAATCCACCACCACATGGGGATGGCGGGTGATCTCCAGCGCGCCGGCGGCGATGACCACCACATTGAGGGCCAGGTATGTCCCCACCAGGGCCACGGCGATGCCGATGGCTTCGTTAAAACCCTTCAAGAAGACCGCGCCCAGCAGAGCGATCAGCACGAGTGTGACCACCACCTCATAGCCGTGGGCGGCGCGGGTGAAGGGGTTCTCGGCGATGTGCGCGGCAGCGTCGGCGGCGGAGAGGGTGATCGTGATCACGAAGCCGGTGGCCACAAACCCGATCAGGACCAGCACGAACAGCTTGCCCTGCCACCAGGGCAGCAGGCCGGCGAGCATGGAGATGGAGCCGTCGCCGTGGGGGCTCTCGCCGGCCACCCAGCGGTACATGGGCAGGGCTCCGCACAGCGTGACCAGCACCAGCACGACCGTGGCCAGAGGGGCCAGCGCACCGGCGGCCAGCGCGGCGATGCCCGGCTGATAGCCTAGCGAGGAAAAGTAGTCCACCCCGGTCAGGCACATCACGCGCCACCAGGGGTGCTGATGCGGCCCCTCCCGCTCGTACGGCCCCTCCTGGCTCTCCGGCTCAGCTCCCTGCAGCAGCCAGCGCTTGAGCCGCTGCGCTGGCCGGCCCCCCGCCGCGTCTGCTGTGCTCACCCCTATCCTCCCCCTGTGCAGCCCCGTTAGGCCTGCCCCGGCCTCCCTTGAGCCGAGACTGTACCAGCAGGTTCCATACCGTGTCTCCCAGATCTCCTCCCACGGAGGAAGAGCAGGGCTGCCCTGGCCGGCGCGGCGTCGGCCCGCACACGCCCGTGGGACGGATCAGTCTCGCTCGCGCCCTCCTGGGAAGACGTCTCTCCCAGCTTGGAGCGGCTAGCTGCCGAACGCGGTCACGGGCAAGGCATAGAACAGGATGGCCGCCATGGCATAGAGGGCCAGCAACTGCGCGCCTTCGAGCCAGTTGCTCTCCCCGTCGTGGGCGATGTACGCAAAGATGATCGTCAGCAAGGCGAGAATGGCGATCTCCACTGGGCTAAAGACAAGGGTCATGTGGTGGCCGGTGAGGCTGTACAGCACGATCACGGGGGCAATGAAGGTGGCGATCTGGATGGAGGAGGCCGAGGCGATGCCCAGCGCGATATCCAATCCTGAGTCGCCGGTCGGCGCCTCCTCCGGGGTCCCGGGCCGCTGGATGGCCAGCTTGATCGCGGCGTAGGCTTCGGCGGCGTTGCCCGCATTGGCCACGATGACCATCCCCACGAAGATGTCCGTCCAGCCCAGCACGTGCGCGACCGCCTCGACGGTGTCGGTCAGGATATTGGTGATGGGGAGCAGCGCTCCCGTGGTACAGACGAGCACGGCCAGGCTGAGCCACAGGGGCCATCCGCCGCTGACACGGGCGTTCTGCTCCTTTGTCCCATAGACATCCCTGCCCACAGGCTCACGGCGGCGCAGCGACTCCAGGCCGAGGATGCCGTAGGCGGCGTAGGCGGCGTAGGTCAGCAGCAGGACAAGGGCGATGCCGACGCTGATGCTCTGGATGGTCGCCGCTGACGCACCGCCTCCCGCGAAGGCGCCCACGGAGGGGAAGAGCACGGCGGCGACGGTCAGCATCATCAGGACGCTATGATGCCCCGCCTCCTCGCGTTTGAAGCGCGGGCGGCGGTACACCAGGCCGGCGCCGACATAGCACAGCCCCATAATCAGCGCCGAGTTGCTGATCAGGGCACCGACGAGTGTAGCTTTGACCAGGGGGATCAGACCCTTTTGGACACCGAAGATCCCCACCAGCAGGTCAGGCGCGTTGCCAAACGTGGCGTTGAGCAGCCCGCCCACCTTGCCGCCCAGGCGATCAGCCAGGGCCTCGGTGGCCCGCCCGATGAACGCGGCGAGGGGGACAACCGCCGCAACCGAGCAAAAAAACTGGAGGCCGCGTGCCCAGTGCCACTGCTCGGCGATCAGCGTGAGCGGTACGAAGAGCAGGAGACTCCCCAGGACTAGATCTTCACGGGTCACGCCGCGGTGCCGAGAGGGCGCATTCATTGCCCTCATATTACCAGACGGTGCTCGGGGTGTGGGGACCTCCTCCGCACAGGTGACGCAGAAGCCAGGGCGCCGCGCCCACACGCACGGCAGGGCAGCGGCCACGGCGAGGGCCGACCGACCTGATCCACCCTGTACTGGCCGCTTCGGTCATCCGAGCTGCGGTCGAGCGGCGTCTTGCTTCGATCTTGATCAACAGCAGAGTCATAAGACATCAGCGCCCAGCTTGCACAGGGGCATCGAGGGGCACGCACTCGGCAGGTCGACATGCCATACACATGGGTGTATAAGTATTCATCGATGATCGCCGATCATTTGAGCACGTGCGGTGGCTTGAACAGGCCGGCGATCGTAGCCGACGGGAGCGCATAGCTCACGCTACTTTATTACCATTGAAGATCATACTGGTGCTTTAAGTGAGGCTGGCCCAGCTGTCATCTGAGCCGTTTGCCCGACGGACGTAGCAAGTAGAGTAGGCCGCCGGCGAGGTACTGGTTATCCAGCCCTTTTCCGTCGGCCCCTCCCCAAACGCAGCATGCCGGTTTCCTGGCACTGCGCTTTCCAGTGTCTGACCACCCGCTCACACGGGCAGTGGTCCCGCAGTTGTGGCTCTAGGCATCTCGCCGACCTCCCTGCTGGTCCACCGCAGACACCTGTGCCCCTTCCCCCTGTAGTCGCCTTTCGCGACCGCCCTGGTGGGACGTCACCCCCATGAGTAGTACGGGCACTCCGTGACCCTGGGGCTCGCGCCCCGGCGGGCCATCTCGCATTCCCTCGATGACAGACGTTCTAGCGCGCTGTAGGTGCCTCGTCCGCCCCCTTGGGAGAGGTCATTCCTCTCCGCCCACCGGGTGGAGGGTTCACGCGTCGGCCGCTTTGACGCGCTATCCCGGTGGCCCTGCGTCAGACGTTGTGCAGGGACCGTGTGCTTGCAGCGCTGGAGGCTGAGGTTCCGGCAGTGTGGCTGTCACCATGGCGCGCGGGTCTTGCGGGACGCCGCCCTACACGTCTTCGGACTGCTCCCGCTTTAACGGCATGCTACGGTCCCGTTTGGCTTTCGCCGCCGGGTAAGCCGTTGACCCAGAAGTCTTGTTCCTCCCCACTTCTCCCCTCTGCGAGGGGGATCTATCATCGGGTGATACGACGCACGTGGCCAGCACAGGGCACGCAGTGTCAGCGGAGGAAGCTCTCCCGCAGACTGATGACGCTGGGTGAGCCGCCATAGCGCTCTAGGTCGCCTCGGTGGCCTCCGCGACCGCCTCTTCGAGCGAGAGATGCTGCCCCTCTGCCCAGGCGCGCTGGAACGTGTCCTCCCTCAGGGCGGCGCGTGTTGTGGCCACGACGCGCTCGTGGCGCGCGCTGTCGTCGGGGGCGAGCGCGACGCCGATGGCCGCGCGGAGGGCGGCCGCGGCGCCCAGCAGCCGCGCCGCCCGCCCCACCTGGCCCTGGGTCGCCAGGCTCGCCGCCACCCCGTCCAGGCCCATGGCCACCAGGGTGCGGTCGCCGACCGCCTGGAACAGCGCCACCGCTTCCTGGTACAGCCCCACCGCGCGCGCGGGGCACCCATGGTCTCCCACCATGTCGGCTTGCTTGCGCCGCACCCAGCCCAGTCCTCTTCTTCAGATGCCCCAGCTGAAGACGATGCCTGAGGGCGCGCGGGTTCTGGCCCGGCCTCCTGACCCAGGGCGCGCAGTAGGTCCCACCGGAGGCGCGCGTCAGTGAGCCGATACTTGTTGAACAGCGTGCGGACCAGACCCACGGCCGTCTCCCGTTCCGAAGTGAACGGGGTGGAACGGGCGAGGGCGAGGAGCTGGGCAACCTTCTCATCGGGTGTCATGGCTCCCTCCCGGGCACCGGAGATGTAACGCGAACGTGCATCACGCCCGCACCATTTGAGGAGGTAACGCGAACGCGCGTCTTTGGCCACATTAGCAGATGACGCACGTTCGCGTTACATTGTTGTCTACCACTACGCTCACACCTTCTCCAGAGCACTGAAAACCTGGGGGTAACCCTCGGGACGGCAGCTATCACCAGGATGGTCGCGCTGCACAGGCGCGTTCACGTCAGCGCCAAAAAGCAAGGCCGGAGCGACGATACATGCCGGTGCCCCCAACCTTGTAGTGCTCTCCAGGCTGCTAGAAGTGGTCTTCCATGAACCTCCGAATTTGCATGATCATATCGGCCACATCATCCTTGGTAAACTCTTCCCATTGCCCATGAGCAGCTTTGTTGCGAAGGTCCGCAAGTGCTGTGATCTTCTTCTGCATTAACAGGTTATAAGTCCCCTGTTTTGCAAGATCAGCGTTCATCGTGTTGAGCTTTGGCTTTGGCGGCACTGTGATGCCCTGACGCTGGCACAGTTTACGCAAGCCATCTTCTAAGACGCTGCCGGCGATCACTGCCGCGGGCTGAAAGTAGCCGTTGTTAAAGAGATGCTGGGCCTGTTCAAGAAAATCACTGAAGACTTCTGCCTCAATCAGCGCCCTCGTATCAAAGAGATAGTCGTGCTCGTAGTCATCTTTAGGGACTGCCAAGAAACAACTTTCCAAGGTGTAGACTGTTGGCGGGGCAGAGAGGGCAGGGAGTACACTGCGGCAAGAGAGCGTAGGAGACAGCGAAAGGAGATTGTCCATGCCGGCCCGGCCTGTGCATTGCTGCCCGTGTGGGGTCTGCCAACACGAGGAGGCCTCAGCCACGCGGGAGCACCATCAGCAGATGAACCTCTTGCTCAGCCGGTTGGATGAACAACAACGCCGCTGGTACGCCGCGCTGGAGGCGCACCGTGCCGGTCCCGGGGGAGAGCAGCGCGTGGCCCAGATTACGGGTCTGAGCGTGAAGACGATCCGCAGGGGACGCCAGGAAGTGGCGGCCTCTCTGGAGACGCGCCCGACGGAGCGGGTGCGCCTGGTCGGCGGTGGGCGGCCCCGCGCCGAAAAAAAGACCCGGCGCTAGAAGAGGCGCTGGTGGCAGAGGTGGCCCCGGAGACAGCGGGCGATCCGATGAGCTTGGCGAAGTGGACGCGCAGCAGCCTGCGTCGCCTGAGTCAGCGCCTGCGCGCCCGGGGGCTGCGGGTCAGTGCCCCAACAGTCGGTCGGCTGTTGAAGAAGCACAGGTATGCGTTGCGCGTGAACCGCAAGACCAAGGAGAGCGGGCAGGGGCATCCTGAGCGGGACACGCAGTTTGCCTCTATTGAAACGCGCAAAGCAGCGTGCCGGACCGAGGGGGTGCCGCTGATCAGTGTGGATACCAAGAAGAAAGAGCTGATCGGGGCCTTCAAGAACGCGGGTGTGGCGTGGTGCCAGACGTCCGAGGAGGTCAACACGCACGACTTCCCCCACACTGCTCTGGGCCGCGCGGTCCCCTACGGCATCTATGATGTCCAGCGTAATCGCGGCGCTGTCTATGTCGGTCTCTCCGCGGATACGCCTCAGTTCGCCGTCGAAGCGATTGCCACCTGGTGGCAGACCGAGGGGCGCAGCGCCTATCCCGCCACGGACCGTCTGCAGATCGTGGCGGACGCCGGGGGCAGCAACGGCTGCCGCCCCCGCGCCTGGAAGCACGCCCTGCAGACCCTGCTCGCTGATCGCTTTGGCCTTCATGTGACGGTGTGTCACTATCCCACGGGCTGTTCTAAGTGGAACCCCATTGAGCATCGGCTGTTCAGCTACATCAGCCTCAACTGGGCCGGCAAGCCCTTGCGGACCCTGGCCATCCTGCTGGCCTATCTCCGTGGCACCTGCACCGCAGCGGGCTTGACCGTCTCCGCCACCGTGCTGGAGGGCACGTATCCCCTCGGCCAACGCATCTCCAAGAAGCAGATGGCCGCGCTCAATCTGGAACTGCACGCGACCTGTCCGCGCTGGAACTACACCCTGCATCCCCGTGATGCCCTGCCCCAGTGCGCCTGAGCAGGCCAGCAGGACGGTAAGTTATTTTTTGGCGCTCCCTAAGCTCGACTTTGGCCAACTCAGGCGGCATAGCACAGGAGGTGCGCCAGGTGCTCGACCAAAGCCCGGGGGACTTGTTGTTTGTCGTCGTCAGCGAGCGACAGCCGAAAATCCGTCTGGGTCCAG
>JAABUV010006637.1_pt1 | contig 12481 bp, 12 predicted proteins | sample 5559971 | NCBI WGS metagenome assembly JAABUV01 (sample SAMN10711881, study PRJNA513362) | rock metagenome | isolation source: Antarctica rocks | place: Antarctica: Victoria Land, Knobhead nord | collected 2015-12-19
GTTCACTGCTCATTTGGCGATTTCACGGCCCGCGAGTACTTCTGGCAGATCAACTCCTTTCGGGGCCTGCGTGCGCATGATATTGCGCGGGTGATTGGGGTGGACAGCACCCTGCCACGTGCTCTCGTGCAGGGACTGTGGGACGAAGTGAGTCCGCATGCCGAGGAGTGGCGCTCCTACGGGGTCTTCGGTCCGGCCGTGGCGGTGCCCGACGATGCCAGCCTGCAAGCAAAGCTTCTCGGACTCACCGGCCGGCAGCCGTAGGTGAGTCGTCTCGCACGCGTCCGGCAGAGGGTCTGATGACGTTGTGCCGCAGCGTGTCGTCCACGCTGCAGCCTGTGCTGGCCGCTTGCCTCATCCGTCGAGGAGGCGGCTCAGCACGTCAGCCTGATCTTGAATGGTGACAGAGTAGCGCGAGATTTGCGCTTGTATCTTAGAAGTGGGGCGAGTCCTCGGTGGGGGTGAGACCGCACATGCGCTCGTGGCACTGACCACGTCTGTGAGATTGGTCCCCCCTACCGTGGGCCGGCCGGAGTCTGAACCGTATCGTGTGGCGCTGACCACGGATCACAAGCGCAGATGAGAGCCGTCCCTGGACCCGAGACCCAGCCGAACGCAGCGGAAGGCGCGGCGCCTCCGAGAAGGAGAGAGACCGTCATGGAGACAGAGCAGAATCCCGTCCGGCATCGCCTGTTCGTGGGTGTAGACATTGCCGCCGCGACGGCGATGGCGGCGTGGCAGGCAGCGGGCGGGAAGGTGAGTCGCCCGGTGCAGATTCACGCTGCTGGATGCTTATGCACCGGAAGGAACCAGCCCACTGCTGCTGACTGCGGGGCTCCATGCACGCCGCGCGCTGTTGTCGCGCATCTCTGCTGCGACGCCTTCGCCTTGACGTACGCGAACGTCTGTCCTATCATGTTGCTGGGTGGACACAGAGGCGCACTGCGGGACACAGACAGACCTCCTGCCCCGCGACGGTGAGGAAGCAGAGTAGTCCAAGAAGACGGCGCGCTGACCGGGAGGGAAGAGCAAACCTGACGATGAGTGTGGCGCTGCAACGGTTTGATGTGGTCGTGCTGTTTGTCGCAGATCTCGATCGGGCGACAGCGTTCTATCAGGACACGCTGGGCTTGGCGCTGAAATCCCAGGCTCCGCAGCCCATCAACTCCGTGGTTACGCTGCTCACCGAAACCTAGGTCGGCGCACCTAACCCATCGGTGGCTTGGTTCATCGACAACGAGCCGAACTGTGGCATCCTCGCCGTGATGAAACGGCGCAGGAACTCTTGTGCTGGGAGGAGAGATGGCGAACGACCTGCGGGTGACGCTCGAAATCGGACCGAAGGGCAAGAAGGTGGTGGCGGTGGCGCCGGATTGGCCCGGTCTGGAGTGCGGTGCGGCGACTGGGGAGGCCGCGCTTGAAAGGCTACACTCCTACCTTCCTCGCTACGCACAGGTGGCGAAACTGGCGGGGATGGAGGCAGAGTTGGCGGCCAGCACTGCGGTCGACGTGGTCGAGCAGTATCCGGGCGTGAGCTCAACCGACTTTTGGGGCATCTCGTTCGCGTTTTCGAGCATCGATCGGCAACACCTGTCGCGTGAAGAAGTGGAACGTGAACTGACCCTGATAGAGGCGTGCTGGGCATTTTTCGACGCGGTGCGCGTGCGCGTGTCGACGGAGATGCGCAAGGGTCCGCGCGGGGGAGGGCGTGAGCGGGACCACATCGTGCGTCATACGTTTGCCACGGAGCAGGACTTCGCACAGAAGGTTGGGGTGTGCACTCCCCACGGTGCGCTGTTGACCGACGAGGGCCTGCAAGCGCACCGCGACGCTTATTGCACAGCACTGCGGGCGTTCCATGCTGAGGGCAAAATGGCCCGCACCTGGCCGCTCCGGTATCTGATTCGGCACACCGCGTATCACACGCTGGATCATGCCTGGGAAATGGAAGACAAGGACCTGACCGGCAGCGTTCGGTAGGGCGCCACAAACGCCCACTCCTCATCGCTCATCTCTGTGCTGGCCGAGGGTTCATCCAGACCTCATGGCGCACCGTTGTTGAACGATGTGCGCTCCGCGCACACGATGTGTGGGGACGCCACTCATGCGGCACGCACAGCCGATCGGGCTGTGCTGGGGAGAGCAGCCCGTGCATGAGCATCCACTTCCCTGTATGTTCATGCACGGGCTGACCTGTGCTGGCCGCTTGCCTCATCCGACGGGCAGGCGACTCAGCAGGCGAGCCACGCCACCTCGCACAGCGCCAGAATGATCTTGAATGATGACATGGCTGCGCGAGCTATGCGCTCCCCGCGTGTGTTGCTCAATACTCTTGCGAGCGGCCACTGGCCAACCCTGTGCTGGCCGCTTCGCTCATCCGACGCGCCGGGATGTTCGACGGTCACCGCGAACGGTTTGGAACACCGTGACGTGGCGGCTGTACGGGGCCTGTGTAGCCGCCTGCATGCAGCATTGCGCAGGCCGAATACATCCCTACGAAGCGGACGGATGAGACAAGCGGCCAGCACAGGACGTGCAGCAGACGATGGGAACGGTCCTGCGCCGGGAGCGGCGCCAGCGCGGTCTGACATTGAAAGCCGTGGCGGAGCGCGCGGCGCTGTCCGTCGTGTACTTGGGCGAGATTGAGCGCGGCAAGAAATACCCCTCAGCGCTGGTGCTGGAACGCCTCGCTGGCGCGCTCGACCTAGAGGTCTGGGATGTGCTGGAGTTAGTTGCTGATGACCTACGCGGCATGCACCAGCCTGTCACAACGCATGCGATCGGATTCGCCACGCCGGGACAGCGTGACAGCGCCCCGCATGTGGTGATCAGGCGGCTTGTTCCGATGCTCGAACCGAGCGAGGCGGCCACGATGGCAGATCTGGGGGCATTCCTCATTGCGCGACGCGACACCCTGCAGCACGACGGTGTCAGTACCACGCAGGAGCCGCCTACTATCGGGCAAGACAGCGTCGTTGGTCCTCCCACAGGCAGCGAACTGCCGACGCTACTGTGACTGAGCCGCGTGGGATGGCGTAGCGGCTTTGATCGCTGGAATCTTCTTCATGATCAGAAAAGTACCGTGAGCTGTCAGCCCCTGCAGTCACACTTAACCATCTGGGGCGCGTGCTGAGGGGGATGGCAGTTCTGGAGTCGGCCCGAGGGCATCGATGATCCGTTGCCACACGCCTTGCTTGCACCAGAGGCGATAGCGGGCATACGCCGTCTCCCACTTGCCCAACTGGGCCGGCATCTCGCGCCACGGAGAAGCCGTGCGCAGGACCCAGAGGATGCCACTGAGCACGCGCCGATGGTCGTGACGCGGGCGTCGGGTCACGGGTTTCTGGGGCGGCAACAGAGGCTGGACACGGGTCCACTCGGCGTCGGTCAACTCCCCCTGCGGCAGGGTCAGGATGATCGGTGGCGGCGGCGGTATGGCCCGCTCACGGGCGTGACGCGTCGTGTGGCAGCGCTTGGCCCCTGCCTGATGGGCACGCCGCCAGTGCGACCAGCGGAGCAGAAAGGCCCGCCGTGCCGCGTCGGCAGCCAGAGCGAGCGTGAGGTGGCGCATCTCGGGCACACTCAGAGGGATCAGCTCTGGCGCGTGCGCAGGCCCCCCTTTTTCCGCCAGCTTCCTCAGCGTGGCGGGCCATGACACACAGGACGGCGAGGGCGGCATGGGCGAGTAGACAGAGCGTGATCTGCCGGTGCCAGGCCTGCCAGCCGCGCACTTCGTACTGATCCAGTCCCCCTTCACCTTTCGCCTGACCAAAGCCTTCCTCACTGGCGAGAGCGTATCCCAGCCACGCGCACCAACGCATCCGCCGTCGTGTCCGCTGGGCCGTACGCGCGGAAGAAGTCCTGCTCCGGCGTGGCCGTCAGCGTCCTCCGGACGAGCAGCCAGCGGGCCATCCCCAGTGGGGCGTCTTCGGAGAGGCGGACGCAGGCCCAGTCGTGGATGCGGGGACCTTGGCTGCCCTCCCCCGCCGACCGACGGATCCAGGCTTCAGTAGGAAGACTGGCCGCCACTGCGGTGGCTCGTTGACGGCGCTCCTGAAAAACAACCCCCTGCGCGGGGAGAATGCCCACGACGTACGCCCGCTCCTGCTTCTCCAGCCACTGGCGGAAGCGATGTCCCCGGCCATAGAGGCTATCGGCGGCCACCCACGACGCGGGCACGGCCGCCGCGAACGCGCGGGCCAGCATGTGTTGCGCCAACACGGTCTTGGTAGCGAACCGCAGCGTCGGGGGCACCCCTGCCGCCGCCCCGCGCTCCCGGTCAGCAGCCCACACCTTCGGCAGGTACAGTGCGCGGTCGAGGAAGGCCATCCCCTTGGCCGAGGCATAGCCCAGAAAGATCCCCACCTGACAGTTCGCGCTGCGCCCCAGCGTTCCACAGTACTGCGGAGCCACGCCACACGAGTGCCAGCCCTTCTTGGGAAAGCCGCTCTCATCCACGATCAACACGCCACTCGGCGCATCTCCCAGATACTCGACCACGTAGCGGCGCAGATCATCGCGCACCGCCTCGGCATCCCACACGGCCGTGGTCAGCAGACGCTGGATCCCCTGTGGTCCCGCCTCCCCCATGGCTTCAGCCACCTGCCAGCCATTCTTGCGGTCCACCCGCTCCAGCAGACCGGCCACATACCGGCGCACCCGGGCGCGCACCTCGCCTCGTCTGAAGCGGTGGGCAATCCGCTCGTGCAGCCGGTCCAGCACCGTCGCGCACTGCTCCAGAACCAGTGTGTCTGTCTCCTCGTCGTCGTCCCAGCGTTCCGCACCCATGCTCTCCTCCTTTACGGGCAGCGTACTGCATGGCGCACCAAAGTGTGACTGTAGGGGCTGATATCACTCACCTTGATGAAGATGCTTAGAGAGGCTGCCACTCATTGGTGGGGGGCGCTACTGTCTAGCCACGCCCAGCTTGGCGGTGACGCATATGCTCGCAGGACCGACCTGGCCCAGCGATCTATACTGCTGGTGGGATCAGGCGGTTGAGACAACAATCGGTGTTGTGTGCGTCACGTTGTAGGTCTCTACTGCGTGCAGTAGCTCTGCTATGTCCGCACGAGTCGGTGTTTCGGGGTCACGGCGCAGACGCCGCGTCAGTTCATCCGCCGATTTGTGGGGCAGGGCACGCCGCAGCGCAAGGCCCCACGGAATAGCAGTGTCCGCCCGCCGGTTATAATTCGGGAGTGCACGTTCCGCCTCTGGGCGCAAGCCGAGATAGACGCTCAACAGCTCCTCGCCGGTGCGCGTGTCCACACCCGCATCGGTGACCTCCACTGTCATGACATGACCTCGGGCAATGTGCTCAAGGAGGACGGGCAGCGGATACACGACAGCGCTGCGGGGAGCCTCCCCTTTGATTGGCTCACGCTGCGGCTGCCCACGATACGCCCTGTGGCGTTGGTGGAACCCATAACTCAGGGTGGTGCTGAACCGTGCGGCATCGTCATAGTGCGTGGCGTCGTGCTCCAGCAGGGCCTCCAGGCGGATCTCCTCCAGGCGGGTGCCCAGGCGGCCCATCACCTCCAGGCACATAGCCTTAAACGTCAGGTAGTCGCCAGTATCGAGTGCCGTGAAGGCGCGCTCACGGTCGTGGAGCAGCCTCTCTTTCTCCTGATCCGTCAGCATGGCGTTCTCCATCTGGCTATTCCCTTTCTCCTACAACGTGCGAACACTCTCTTTGCACTTTTTGAATGGGGGGTGAGGCAGGGCGACCTATGGAGTACAAGGGAGGTGTTTGTTCTGAGTCTTTCGCTGTGCCGTGGGGGTACGCCATGCCTATCCCGATTGTATGCCTTGATCCATGTCTGCGCCAGTGACAGCAGCGCGAGGACGGTGGCTATCGGGCACCCCTGCCATAGGGGCGGCAGTGCCCTGTGCCCTGCGTCGCAGGAGCGGCCGAACGGGGCCAGCACCAGGGAGAGCGTGCGCAATTCGGCGTCGGCTCTGGACGTCACGCTCCCTCTCCGACACAGGGCGGAGGGCCAGCACGACCGCTTCTTGGCCAGCCCTGGCACGACTATGCACGCCACGTCTGCCAGGCCAAGACCCCTCCTGTCAGCAGGGAGCAATGCCGCTATATACGATGTGCGCTCAGATCGTGTAGGCCAGGCAGTGAACAGCGACCACAGGCAGGAGCGGCGAAAGCGACAAGTAGGCGGTGAATAAGGATACATCTGGCTGCATGAACATTCGTATGTGCGCCATTGGTTCGGGTTCCGGTCTCCGAGGCGATCAATGTGGTATCGGCGCTGATCGCTCACGGTACTCTGCCGATGATCAAGATGGGCAACAGCTCATTGGGGGCGCAAGAGCGTTGCTCCTCCCAGCATTTCTCCGTTGCTACCTTTCCGCACGCAAAGCAGGCGGTTGTGGCGAGAGACATGCGTTTGCCCGCCGCATCAGGCGACGTGGTTCGGGCGGGTCACCGACCGTTCAACGACAGCAGCAGACGCTGCATCAGTATCCGCAACGCTGCGCTAGCCGTCCAGCCACGGGAATCCCTCTGGATCCCGCGCGGCGCGCTCTCTTAAGACCTGAGGGTCATGGGCCTGGATCTGGGCCAGAAAGGGGAAGTCCTCTGGCCCAACGGCCAGGCGGGCCAGCGGTCGCACGGACGACGGGCTCGCCCACTGGGCCACCTCAATGTGGTCGCCCCGATACGGCTGCACGGCTTGTTGGACGAAGGTGGCCCGCGGAAGCAGATAGATGGCGCCCTGGCGCCAGGGCTGCTGCGGCAGGGCATCAGCGTTGATCGAGAAGAAATAGAGCGGCGCACTCCGGCGGCCCTGCGCGTCGACCACACGCAGGCAGGCGTTGACCAGGGAGGTCACATGGCGCTCCCGCTCCAGCACGGCAAAGTAGAGGGCCCACAGGCCGTCCGAGGCGGCGTAGACGGCCCGACGCGCGCCGAACTCCGCGACATCGCTGGACTGGCGGGGCTCGAACTCCGCAATGTCGGCTTGCCCGGAGCCATGCGCCAGGACGCCCTTGGTGTCACAGAGATAACACAGAAACTGCCATTTGGGGGCGGTCAGGGTGTACGCGATCGCCGCGCCTGTGCCGGGCGCGACGGCGGAAGCGAAGAGGCGCTCGAAGGCCGCGATGGTCGCGGCATCGGGGTCGGGACCCGGGCGCGGCAGGAAATAGGGGGGGACCGCCATGCTCGTTCTCCTTCGGTGGGCGTCGTCTAGAGTGTAGCAGGTGGGGCACAGGGCGATCTACACGGCCCTCGTCACACGGAACACCGTAGGGAGGACAGAACAGCGCGTTGGCTTCAGATCCATCTCGGGTGGTGCAGGTGTACGCGGTGCGCTGATCGCTCACGTTACTCTGCTGCTTCTGAAACAGGCAGTTGGATGGCACAAAGCCCTGAGATAGGCCCGGATGAGCCAGCCAGCCAGCACAGCCCTAAGAGAGTGCTTCTCGGCGTGAGAATTGACCCACGCGCTCCGTTGATTTATGCTGCACATGGAGAGCAACTACAACGCAGGAACAGAGAGGCCTCAGGCGGGGGAGCCCTGCCACATCGATCGACGCGGACACAGTCCTATCCTCGCAGTGCCAAGAAGCAGGAAGGAGCGTGCCGCAGCCCACTCTGCCTTGCCTCAGGATGACCTGACCTCTCCTCAGAGGCCGCTCAGTGCGGCCTGCAGCCAGCACGGTTGCAGTGAGGAGGTCAGGGGTGATCACCGACAACAGGACGCCATGGATAGGACAGGATGGCCGCTCTCTGTGGCGGAACGAGGGCTTCCTCTTTTTGTGTGCCGGCCAGTGTCTGAGTCAGCTCGCCGACGCGGCATTGCGCATCGTGATCCTGATCTGGATCTATCAACTCACGCGCTCGGGCATGGCCGTGAGCCTGGTGGGGCTGGCTGAGGCTCTCCCCTTCCTGCTCCTTGGCGCTGTCGCCGGCGTCTTCGTGGATCGCTGGAACCGTGCTAGCACGATGGCCGGCGCCGTGCTGGTACGCGCCCTTATCCTCGGGCTCTTCCTGCTGGCGCCGGAGCCGCCCAGCCTGCCCCTGATCGTGCTGATGGCGGTAGGCATGAGTGCAGCGAGCCAGTTCTTCCAACCGGCGTCCTCGGCGGCCCTCCCCGTCGTGACGGGACCCGCGCGTGTGGGTCAGGCGAACAGCCTCCTCGCCCTGCTGACCAGTGGTCTCGCGGTGCTGACCCCCGGCCCGGCGGCACTCCTGTTCGCTACTGCTGGCGCCCAGCGGACGCTCCTCGCCCTCGGTGGCATGTACGTGCTCGCCGTGCCCCTCCTTCTGCGGGTTCCGGCGGGCGGACGCCAGCGCCACGAGGACCGGCCACCGTCGTTGCGTGTTGAGCTGCGCGCGGGCTGGGACTACGTCCGGCGATCACCTCTCTTGCGCGTGATCCTGGTGGTGCGATGTCTCACAATGCTCGGTATTGGGGCGCTCAGTGTCCTAGACATTGTCTTTGTGACTCGTGCGCTGCATCAACGCAGCGAGGTGGTGGGCCTCTTATTTATGGCGATGGGTGCTGGTGAAGCCATGGGCAGTGTCCTCGTCTTTGTCAGCCATGACTGGTTGCAGCAGCGCTACCATCGGCTCCTGGGCCTCGCTGTCCTGGCCAACGGCATGTGCAATCTCGCCTACGCCGGCGCCCCCACTCTCCTGATTGCCGCCGCTCTCCTAGGGGGTGTCGGGTTGTCGTTACCGGCAATCACTGTCGCGGCCGCGACCCTACTCCAACGCGGGACAGACGACTCTGTCATGGGGCGGGTGGTGAGTGTCATCGGCACAGCCGCGTCCGTCGCCATGATCACCTCCACCGCATGGGGGGGTATCCTCGCTGACCTCCTCGGCGTGCGTCCCGCCATCGGCTTGGCGGCCATGGTCCTCATCATCGCAGCCCTCATCGCCTGTGCATTCCTGTGGATGCTGCCCATGGTCGGACCCGGCTACAGCGATGACACACGCCCAACGACACGCGACGATGTCTAGCACGGGCGAGCCAGGGTACCTTTATGCCATCACGGCCCAAACCTAGAGACCGTGTCACCAGCCGCAGTGGTGGTGCAGACGGGCTTTGTCGTGTTTTCGGACATGTTTTCCCCGGATCTTAGCCTCTGCGGCGACACGGTTGAGCATGTAGACAGCGCGGTAGCGGCCTGAACATGGCTGAGAAGACCGATTCTATGCCATGTTGTGCCTCGATGTGCCTTCTGGGGATTCATTGCGGCTCATGACAGACTCTCTAGGTTAGGGCCTCAATGGGCAGACCGGCGAGGTCGTGGACATCGCCCAGAGCGTGCGTGGCCCGACGGCGGACCTCACGCTGCTGAAGGGCTCGGGGCTGCTGGCGCGGCTGCCGCCCGACTGCAGCGTGGGGGCCGACCTGGGCTATCCGGGACTCTCGACCCTCGACGCGCGCGGCCACATCCCGCGCCGCAAACCCCGCGGCCAGCCCCGTCCTGCCGCCGACGTCCTCTACAACACGGCCTTCTCCCGCAAGCGCATCATCGTTGAACACACCATTGGTCGCCTGCGCCGCTACGCGACCCTGAGTCAGACGGATCGTCATCATCGCTGCCTCCATACGGCCCGCGTGCGCGCGGTGGCCGGCCTCGTCAACCGCCATCTGCGGCGAACGAGGCGCCGCCGTGCTGCCTAACCGTGGGTGAGGGTAGGGGCTGCCTGCTCACTCCCTTGTTGGGAATATGAACTACTCACGGCCAGGAGTGCAGGTCCCTTCTGGCTCCTGCGCATCGAAACCGAGACGCTCATGAGGATGTGTCCGGGTCCCGATATGCACGGGCTCCCCGTGGGCAGAGACCCTGAGTCAGAGGTCCGCCACTAGGCCTCGTGTCTGCTGACCGTCGTATAGGTCGTGTGTTCTGTATCTTGCTGCTGGTGTGCAAGACGCGCGCTGTGACCATATAACTCTGCGGATGATCAAGACGGTTAGTCCTAGCACTGAGAAGAATGTTAGTACGGGCGTTCCACGTGGAACGGTAAAGAGCGCTCGTACTCAAGTGCGAGTCTCTCTTTCGTTGACACACAGCTTACCGCTCCCCAGGCGTTCCAACATCCGCCAGGATAGCGACCAGTTCATCAGGAAAGACCGTATCAGGTGTGGATCGTAGCTCACTGACCGACCACCACCAATGTTCGGCCATCACCGCACGATCGCTGGTCGTCCAGTGCTCGCGTGACAACACAGGATCGGATAGCCGCACGACGAAGTAATGCTCCTCAGCGATCACGTGCTCCCCATTCGGCAGTGGAAGGACGAACTCCTTCCGGGCAACTGGTGGGCCGACGGTAGCGACCGTGATGCCGGTCTCCTCGAACAGTTCACGCCGGGCTGCGTCCGCGACCGTTTCGCCTGCCTCTACGGCGCCGCCGGGCGTGGCCCAGTAGTCGCGGGGGCCAAGAGCGGCGTCCTGGTACACGAAGCGGAAGAGCAGCACGTGATCCTGTTCATTGAGGATCAAAAGCCGAGACGACGGCCGTCGCTGCACCGAGTTGTCTCCTTTCGCACGGCGATCCGAAGCGTGCTCGGACAGCAGCAACCACCAAGTCCGCCAAGTACTCCATGGATTGTAACCCGTCCAGCTCAAGATCACAACGTGGTAGGGTGGCGTGCTGCTGGGCGTTCAAGCCGTGAATCAGGGGGCGAGCGTCAGTAGTGTATCCGCCTTCACGCACGTCGCTATCTGACGCAGTGCGCCAGCGGTTAGGCCCCAGTCGTTTGGAGCCTGCTCCCTTGCTGAGGTCTACGACCTCCGGCCTCTCGTAGCGCTCGCAACGGACCAGGGCCAGCGTAGTCGCGGCGCACGAGATCTGCGCCGCTCCCCGCGCCTCAAGGTATCGGCGACGGGTCTGCGCTCCTTATCAGCAGGCAGCGCTGGCGCGCTCCTACCATGACGCATAGCCCGAAGAGGCTATGCCGCCTGGGCGATCTGGGGGATAGACGCGACAGAGCACGTGTCGGATGCTTGAGTGGGATAGACACAACAGCGTAGAGAGGACACCGATGTGGCGAGAGACCTGCGACGACTCGTGGCGAGCCTTCATGCACTTGTCGTCTGTTGCAGTGGGGTGGCCGTCGCCGTCCCTGCCGCGCAGGCTGCGCCACAGGGGAACTGGACGCGGGTGTTGACCCACGTGGCAGCGACACTGATGGTCACAAGCACCCAGAGAGGACGCCTGGTGGAGGCTGGGCCAGCGGACCAATCGAGAGATGCCACAGCGTACTATGCCGTCGTGGATACAACCCGCCTGAGCGTCGTCGCCCGTGTGGCCACAGGTGGGACCATAGCGGCGATCGCTCTTGATGAGCGCGCGGGGCGCGCCTACTTGGTTGGGTCGATGACTCCTCCGCAAGGCTCCGCCCAGAGCTATCTGTGGACCGTAGACCTGACCAGCGGGCGCTTACTGGCGCGCCGCCCGTTCGCCGAAGGGGAGTCTGGCGCCATCGTCAGTGCGGTCGTGGATCCGCGCACCGGCTTTGTGATCCTTGCGCTGGGGCAGGCGCCGTCGTGTTGCGCTACCCCTGGGTGGGGAGCCGTTGTGCTGCTGGATCCACGGAGCCTCTGGATGCGGCGTCAGCCCGTGGCGGCTCTCCCAACGTGGTTGGCCGTGGAGAGCGGGACCCGGCGTGTCGTCGTGGCCATGACCCTGCCTCCCTCGACGGAGCGCGGGCAACCCAGTACGGCCATCGAGGGCGTGGACACGGCACAGGGCGATGTGGTGTGGACCCGCACGTTTGCCTATCCGGTCGTGGCCCTCGCCGACAATCCTCGCACAGCGGAGATATGGCTCCTGGCGCCCGGTGGCTTGGTCACCAGGATCGGCGCGCGCGCGGGTGTCACGACGGGTGTCCTGCCGGTGGCGCAAAGGGCTGGTGATCCTCCTCACTATGCAAGCCTGCTCATCGATCAGGCGCGGAATGTTGGGTATGTCTCGCTGATCAACGCAGCCACGAACGGCTGCGAGATCGACCGGGCAGAGCCACGCGTCGGCGCACGGTGGCGGATGATCTACCAGGGGGACCGCTATGTGCCCTGCGGCACTCTGGTGGGCGTTGATCCGACCACCGGCTTGATCGTTGAGACGCAGCGCACAGGGGTGGGGGTGATCGATCCCAGCGTGAGCCAGACCACTGTCCGTGTCCTGGGGACCGCGACCGATCAGATCCCCGATCAAGCCGTCCATCTCCTCGCCACGCCGAGGGGACGCGCCTCCTTCGCTGTTTTTGTGTCCTCCGTGCCCGACCTGAACCAGGAGACGGGCAGCACAACAGCCGCCGGTCTCACCTTTGTTCCAATCCTGTGAGGTAGAGCCAGCGCATCTGGCGACGCGCGGATGTTGGTGGCGTGAAACCGGGCCGTCGTCTGCGGCACGGCTTGTGCGCTCCTGCCCAGCTCGATCATCGTGACGCGGATGTTTGCAGGGGTTGACCTCCTGGCCGCGGCGTCCTCATCAGAGGCAGGTCGC
>JAABUV010006638.1_pt1 | contig 12477 bp, 8 predicted proteins | sample 5559971 | NCBI WGS metagenome assembly JAABUV01 (sample SAMN10711881, study PRJNA513362) | rock metagenome | isolation source: Antarctica rocks | place: Antarctica: Victoria Land, Knobhead nord | collected 2015-12-19
CAGCGCTGCTTGGCCTGGCCTACGGCCCGGCGCTGGCGCAGAACACGACATCGTCCACCATGAGCCCACCTTCGCCGAACGCCAACGCCGGCGCCGCGACCCGGATGGCGCCGGGCAACAACGTCGGCTCCAGCACCGGGCCGGCCGCGGCCATGCCGATGTCCGACAACCCGGCGGATTCGGGCATGACCGGCATGCGGCCGATGCGTGGCCAAATGGGCCAGGGCGCAGGCGACGGCCCGCACGGCCGCATGATGCATAATCGCATGATGCACGGCCGCATGATGCGCGGCCATGGCATGGCCGACGAAGCTGACATGAGCGGGATGGGCATGTCGCGCGGCCATGAGTATCGCGGCGGTGCCGGGTCGCCCTCGTCCACACGGGCCAGCAACATCGACCAGGGCGACACGCGCTCCGGGATCGCGCCGCGCCTGCCGGATCCGGCCGCCGCAGCCAGCACGCCAGAGGGCTACCTGGCCGCGGCGCAGCGTGCGCTGGCGTCCGGCAAGACGGGCGCAGCGCAAGAAGCGTTGGAGCGCGCGGAAACCCGTGTGCTGAGCCGTTCGACCGAGCCGTCCATGGCGGCCAGCCCGGCCGACATGCCGATGGTGCAGCAGATCGGCGCGGCCCGCCGCGCGCTCGCAGGCCGCGACATGGCGGCTGCCAAGGCGGCCATCAGCGCCGCGATGGGCAACGGCAGCTAGCCCGCTCCAGGGCCGGCCCCGCCCAGCCGGCCCTGTTTTCGACGCCCGTGCCCGTTTTGCGCCCGTGTTCGCCTCAATCGATGCAAGGCGCAAGGTGGGGAATGCAGGGCGCAAGCCGGGCATGAGGATTTTTGGCTCGCAACAATGCGCCGGCCCGCCTATGTGTGCGCTGCAACACCTGGGGACCGCCTGGGTGCGCTGCAAAACGCGGGGCGCGGCCATGCCTCCGCGCCAACTTTATCTGCGACCACGCCAGGCGCCAAGGTTCCCATGGACATCCGCAACATCGCCATCATCGCCCACGTCGACCACGGCAAGACCACGCTGGTCGACCAGTTGCTGCGGCAGTCCGGCTCGTTCCGCGAGCACCAGCAGGTGGCCGAGCGCGCGATGGACAAGAACGACCTGGAGCGCGAGCGCGGCATCACGATCCTGGCGAAATGCACCAGCGTGATCTGGAAGGGCAGCCGGATCAATATCGTCGACACGCCGGGCCACGCCGATTTCGGCGGCGAGGTCGAGCGCATCCTGAACATGGTGGACGGCGTGCTGGTGCTGGTGGACGCGGCCGAGGGCGCGCTGCCGCAGACCAAGTTCGTGGTGACGAAGGCGCTGGCCCGCGGCATCAAGCCGATCGTGGTGGTGAACAAGGTCGACCGCGGCGACGCCCGGCCGGACGAGGTGCATAACGAGGTGTTCGACCTGTTCGCGGCGCTGGGCGCGAACGACGAGCAACTCGACTTCCCGATGCTGTACGCTTCGGGCCGCCAGGGCTGGGCCGATCCGACGATGGACGGCCCCCGTAAGGATTTGGCGCCGCTGTTCGACCTGGTGATGAGCCATGTGCCGCCGACCGTGCTGGACAAGGAGGCGCCGTTCGCCATGGTGGCGAGCATCCTCGATTACGACAACTTCCTGGGCCGTGTGCTGACCGGCCGGGTCGAGCAGGGCCGCGCCAGGCTGAATATGCTGGTGAAGGTGCTGCGCCAGGATGGCAGCGTCGTCGAATCCGGGCGGCTGACCAAACTCATGGGCTACCGCGGCCTCGACCGCGTGCAGGTGGACGAATGCGAGGCGGGCGACATCGTGGCGGTGGCAGGGTTGGAGGACGCGACGGTGCCGGACACCATCGGCGCGCCGGAGCTGGGCCATCCGTTGCCGGCCATACCGGTCGACCCGCCGACGCTCGCGATGACGTTCCGCGTGAACGACGGACCCCTCGGCGGCAAGGAGGGCAAGAAGGTCACGTCGCGCCAAATTCGCGACCGGCTGCTGCGCGAGGGCGAGGGCAACGTTGCGATCAAGATTACCGAGAGCAACGAGACCGACGCCTTCGAGGTCGCGGGCCGTGGCGAGTTGCAGCTTGGCGTGCTGATCGAGCAGATGCGGCGCGAGGGCTTTGAGCTGACCATCGGCCGCCCGCGCGTGCTGACGCAGAAGAACCCGGAGACCGGCGACCGCGAGGAGCCGTTCGAGGACGTGCTGGTCGACGTGGACGAGCCATATTCTGGCATCGTCGTCGAGAAGGTCAGCCGCCGGAAAGGCATGTTGCAGGACATGCGGCCGTCGGGTGCCGGCAAGGTGCGGCTCACGTTCCACATGCCGAGCCGCGGGCTGATCGGCTACCACGGCGAGTTCCTGACCGACACGCGCGGCACCGGGATCATGAACCGCATCTTCACCGGCTACGAGCCGTGGGCCGGGAGCATGGAGGGCCGGCGCAACGGCAGCCTGATCAGCAGCGAGGGGGGCGAGGCCATCCACTACGCCCTGTTCTACTTGCAGGAGCGCGGCACGCTGTTCGTCGACCCCGGCGACAAGGTCTATGTCGGGTTGATCTTGGGCGAAAACAGCCGCGGGGCGGACCTCGACGTCAATCCGATCAAGGAGAAGAAGCTGACCAACGTCCGCGCCTCGGGCAAGGACGACGCGATGCTGCTGATCCCGCCGCGGCGCATGTCGCTTGAGCAGGCCATCGCCTACATCGAGGACGACGAGCTGGTCGAGGTGACGCCGAGCGCCGTCCGGCTGCGCAAGCGCTACCTGGACCCGAACGAGCGCAAGCGGGCGGAGCGCAAATCCGACAGCGAGGCCGCTTGACGCCCGGTTGATTGTCAGGAAGGTTGCCGTTACCAAGTTTACTTCAACTTAGGGGTCATCCGGAGATAAGTGATCAAACTCGATTACTTTAACACCCTGATATAGCTCGCTGATTTTTGACCGAATCAGAGCGTTTATCTCCGGACGGGCCCTTAGCACGGCGACTCTGTCCTGCTTTCTGATGTGGAGACTGCAATGGCCCGCGTGATACGACATCTTTCCCATGCGTTGCTCGCCGCGGCCATGGTCGTTGGCTTGGCTGCCGAGCCTGGCTTCGCCCAGGTGACGCCCGGCGGGGCGCTCAACGGCCCGGCCGGCGGGACAAGCTCCACGACGGCGCCAAGCAACAGCGAAGGCACCCCGGCCGGCGGCACCGGCGCCGTAGGCAGCACCCGCGTCGGCCCGAGCGGCGACGCCCCCAGCACGATGACGACGGCTCGCCGCCGTCGCCATCGCCGTGCGCGCCACCGCACCCGTCATGCCGCGCGCCCGGCGGCAACCACCGACACCGGTTCCAGCGCCGGCCTGAACGGATCGAACGCCCCGGCCCGCTGACCGCCGCGCTGCTGCCTAGCGGGATGATGCCGGCTGGGTGGGATGCTGGCCTACGAGGGTTGGGCCTGCTCTGACCGAGCCGTTCCGACCATTCCGTAGCCGTGCTCTTTGGGTCATGGGCGCCTACGGCTTCTTCGCCGGGCTGCCGCTGCCGCTTTCGGGCCTGACGTTGCGGCAGTGGTTGACCGAGGGTGGCTGGCCGCTCGCGGCCATCGGCCTCACCGCGAATTTCGGCCTCGCCTACACGCTGAAGTTCCTGTGGTCGCCGCTGCTCGACCAAGTGCGCCCGCCAGGCGGCCTGGCCGGGTTCGGGCGGCGGCGCGGTTGGCTCCTCACCATCCAGCCAAGCCTGGCGCTGGCCTGCCTGGCGCTCGCGTTCTCGGACCCCCGGCAGGCGCCGGCATTGTTGGTTTCGGCCGCAGTCCTGATCGCCTTCCTGTCCGCCAGCCAAGACATCGTCGTGGACGCCTGGCGTATCGAGATTTTCCCGGAGCGGCTGCAGGGCGTCGCGCTCGCGGCCTATATCTGGGGCTACCGGCTGGCGCTGCTGGTGTCCGGCGCGGGCGCGATCGGCTTGGCGGACATCATCGGCTGGCGCTGGTCATTGTCCGTCATGGCGGGGCTTGTCGGCGCCGGGGCGCTTGCGACGCTTGCGGCTGACGAGCCGGAGTGGGAAGCAGGGCAGGGCAGGGCCGACAGCCTGCGGGGCCGGCTGCGGACGGCCGTTGTCGAGCCGTTCCGCGACTTCTGGCAGCGGCCGGGCGCCGGGCAAATCCTGGCGTTCGTCATGCTGTTCAAGCTCGGCGAGGCACTGGCCCACACCATGGCGGTGCCGTTCTACCGCGACATGGGCTTCGACCGCGCCCAGGTCGCGTTGGCACTCGGCCCGCCCGGCCTGGCGGCGAGCCTGCTGGGCGCCGCAGCCGGCGGCTGGCTGGTCGTCCGCATCGGCACGGGGCGGGCGTTGGTACTGACCGGCTTCGTGCAGATGGCGTCCATGACGCTCTACTTCGCGCTGGCCGTTTCGGGCGGGGACACGCGCATCCTGCTGGCGAAGGTCATGCTGGAGAACTTCGCCGAGGCGATGGCCGACGCCGCGTTCCTCACCTACCTTTCGTCGCTCTGCTCGGGCGCGTTCACCGCGACGCAGTATGCGCTGCTGTCGTCGCTCGCGGCGGTGGGGCTGCGCACGGTGGGGGGGCTGTCGGGGGTGCTCGCGGCGGCGGTGGGCTGGGTGCCGTTCTACGCGCTGACCATATTCGCCGCGGTTCCGGCCATGCTTGTCATGCTAGGGCTGCTGCGGCGGTTCCCACCGCCTCGCCTTCAGGCAGCCAAATCGTGACGGTGGTGCCGGTGCCCTCGACGCTCTCGATCACCATTTGCCCGCGGTGGCGGTTGATGATGTGCTTGACGATGGCGAGGCCCAGCCCGGTCCCGCCCACGGCGCGTGACCGCCCCTTGTCGGCCCGGTAGAAGCGTTCGGTCAGCCGCGGGATATGGGCGCGGGCGATCCCGTGGCCGTCGTCGGACACGGACAGCGTCACGCCGGGCCGGCTCGGCCAACGGCCGCCGGGCCTCGACCGTTCGGCGATGACGGTGACGACGCCGCCCTCGCGCCCGTATTTCACCGCGTTGTCCAGCAGGTTCTGCAGCACCTGCTCCAACTGGTCGTCGTCGCCCAGCACGCGCGGAAGGTTGGCCGGGGCGCGAACGTCCAGCCGTATCCGCCGGGCGGCGACCTGCGGCTCGAAGCTCGGCGCGAGGCGCAGCACGAGGCCCGTCAGGTCCACCCGCTCCGCCGGCGGCTGGTGCTCGGTCAGCTCGATGCGCGAAAGGCTCAGCAGGTCGTCGATCAGGCGGTTCATGCGCTGCGCCTGCTCGGCCATGATGCCAAGAAAGCGCACCTGGGCCGGAGGGTCGTCCGCCGCCGGGCCGCACAGGGTGTCGATGAAGCCGATCAGGCTGGCCAGCGGCGTGCGCAGCTCATGGCTGGCGTTCGCCACGAAATCGGCGCGCATGCGCTCGACGGCGCGCTCCCTGGTGCGATCGGACAGCACGGCCACGATGCGGCTGCCGTCCGACAGCGGCGGGTCGAGCGCCATCACCGTCGCGTACACCTCCCGCGCCACCGGGACCGGCAGGCTCAGCTCGGCGGCCTGGTTCTCCCCGTGGCTCTGCGCGCGGTCGATGGCGGCGCGCAGGCCCGGATGGCGCAGCACCGCCGCCATTTCGGTGCCGAACGCCGCCAGGGCGGCTGCATTGGCGCGCTGCACCCGCCGGTCCGCGCCCAGCACGATCAACGGGTCGGGCAGGCGTTGGACGATCATCTGTTCCGCCCGCAGCAGGCCCTCGACCTGCGCCGTCCGCGCCGCGAGCGCCCGCGACAACTGCTCGGCCTCGCGCGTGATGCCGGCGGTGGCGGCCAGGAACGGCCGTTGCAGCGGCTGGGTCGCCTGGTCCGGGGCAAAGCGGTTCAGCGCGGCGAGCACGAGGCGCAGGTCGCGCATCCAGAGCTGCGCGAGGGCGGCCGACCCGGCCAGGACGACAATGCCCGCGCCGATAGCCGGAAACCACGCAAGCTCGCCCAAGGCCACCAGCGCCAGCAGGACGGCGAGCGGCAGGGCGGCAAGCGACGCTGCCGAGCGGAGGGGCAGGCTGGCGTTCATGTCGTGCACTGGCTACACGCCGGGCGCGGCGACGCTTTGCGGGGCAGGCTGCACGATATGCGAGCCGCCGCGGTCGATCTCGAAGATGGCGAGGCCGCGCCGCACCTGGCCATCCGGCAGCAGGGCCAGCACCCCGTCCACCCCGGCGAAGCCCTCGGGGCGCGCGAGGGCACCGGGCGTGAAGCCGATGCTGTCGGCCGTGACGCGGGCGATGGCTGCCGCGTCGTAGGCCAGGCTGGCGTACTCCCGTGGCGGCGCATTGTACTTGGCGGCGTACTGCTTCTCGAACGACGCACGCTGCGCCGGGTCAGGAGCGGCGTACCAGGCGCCGGCAATGGCAGACAGCCGGGACGCCTCGCGCGCCCAGAGCGCCGGACCCAGTACGCGGACCTGGTTGGGGGCGACGTCGTAGGTCGCCAGCAACGGCGCAGCCTGGCCGAGTGACCCGCCCACAGCGTCCAACAGCAATGCGTCGAGCGGCGGCGGCGCGGCTTGCGGGCCGGGGTCCGCCGGCTGCTGCTGGCTGTCCGCATCGCTCTGGGCGCGGGCGTCCTGCTGCTGCTGCTCGGTGGCGCTGCGCCGGGCGCTGTAGCCGGAGGCGTCTTTCAGGGCGGCATTGAGCGCCGCGGAGCTGCCGCCGCTGTAGCGCACGATCTGCGGCTCCGGCAGACCCGCGGCAGCGGCGGTAGCGGTCAACCCGCGGGCCATCGCGTCCCCGAACGCATTCTTGGACAAAACGGCCGCAACCCTGGTCTTGCCCTCGGCCTGGACGGCCAGCACCAGCCGGCGGACCTGCTGTGCCGGCGTGATGCCCAGTGTCCACACGCCTGGCTGCGCCAGCGCAGCGTCGGAGGTGAAGGCCAGGACGGGAACCCCGCTTGCCTTGGCCACCGGGGCGGCAGCCGCCGTCTCGCCGGCCGTGAGCGGCCCCAGGATCAACCCGGCGCCAGCGGCGAGCGCCGACTTGGCAGCCTCAGCGGCGCCGGCAGGCGTGCCGCCGGTGTCCCGCACGTCCAACGAGGGTGCGCCGGGCTGGTCGAGCGAGAGCTGGGCGGCCCGCAGCATGGCCTGGCCCAACTCGGCGTTCGGCCCCGTCAGCGGCAGCAGGATCGCGACGCGGCGGCCCGTGGGGAGCGCGCCGGCGCCGACCAGCGCCGGGCCGCCATAGCCGGCGCGGCCGGGGTCAGCTACGCAGGCAGCCAGGCCGGCCGCCGCAACAAGGAGCGTCAATGCCCGACCGAACTTTCGACGACGAACCATGTCCCGAACCCCTCATTGATGATCCGGCCCATGCTGGCCCGGCCCATGCTGGCCCGGCAGCAGATCATCGCACGCCGTCTATAGCACCAGGACTCGTGCTGGTTTCTACCCCGATCGGCAACTTGGCGGATATGTCGCAACGCGCGCTGGAGGCATTGCGCGGTGCGGACCTCGTGCTGTGCGAGGACACCCGCACCACGGCCCGCCTGTTGATGCACTACGGGATCACGGTGCGCACGTCCCCGCTGCACGACCATAACGAGGAGGGCCGCGTCCCGGCGCTGCTCGATGCGCTGCGCGGCGGCAGCCGGATAGCGCTGGTTTCGGACGCCGGAACGCCGCTGATGTCCGATCCCGGCTACCGGCTGGTGCGGGCAGCCTTGGCGGCGGGGCTGCCGGTTTCGGCGGTGCCGGGGCCGAATGCGGCGCTGATGGCGCTGGTGCTGTCGGGCCTGCCACCGCAGCCGTTCCTGTTTCTGGGCTTTCCGCCCCCGCGGTCGGCGGCGCGGCTGGCCGCATTCGGCCGGCTCCGGGCGGCTGAGCGCGCCGGGCTGTCGGCGACGCTGCTGTGGCACGAGGCTCCGCACCGCCTTGCCGAGTCGCTGGCCGACCTCGCCGCGCAGTTCGGCGACCGTCCGGCCGCCGTGGCGCGCGAGTTGACCAAACGCTTCGAGGAGGTCCGCCGCGGCTCCCTGCCGGAGCTTGCCGCGCACTATGCGGTTGCAGCGGCCCGTGGCGAGATCACTGTCGCGGTCGGCCCGGCGCCGGAGGACACCGCCGACGCCGAGGACCTGGATGGCCAACTGCGCCGAGCGCTGGAGCAGCATAGCCTGAAGGACGCTGCTGCCATGGTCTCGGCCGCGACCGGCCTGCCGCGCAAGGTCGTGTATGCACGGGCCCTAATGTTGAGCAGGTCCTAATCCAAAGTAGCTCAGGCTAGAAACGCTTGAAAAGAACTTGTCATTGCGAGCCGGCTTCGGTGCGGCAATCCAGGGCCACATGGGCCAGCGTTCGTGCGTCCGACCCCTGGATTGCTTCACCGCAGGCACTCCTCGCAATGACGGTGGAGGGCTTTGCACAGTTTGAGCGGTAGCGTTCTAACGCCCGGAAACGATCCGCTCGACCAACTGCTTCACGGTGGGGATGAAGCCATTGGAATAAAAAGGATCATTTGCGAACCGGTAGGCGTTGTGGCCGCTGAACATCAACTGATGTTCGATCGCCTCGGGCGTCTGGTCCTCGCGCCGCACTGATTGCAGGGTCTTCTGGATGCAGAAGCTGCGCGGGTCGGCCTTCTTGCCGTTGTCGTAGTCGGGTCCGTGCTGGCTCCAGTTGCTGAACCGGCACTGGCTCAGGCAGCCCATGCAGGACACCTGGTCGTCGGTGATCCGCGCTGCCCGCTCCGGCGTCACGAAGATCAGCGTGCTGTCGGGCGTGCGCAGGGCCTCGGTGAACCCGGCGACAATCCAGCCCTCGACATTGAACAAATCGTTAGGCGTCAGGTACACCGGCCGCTTGCGCGGGCCGATGCCAAGCATGGCGACGTGCTCGCCCATCGGCTCGGTCGAGTAGGCGACCTGGTGCTCGCCGCGCTCGCGCAGTTCGGCGATGAAGCCGTTGTCGACGGCGCTGGAATAGAAGCCAGTCGGGCTGAACTTGTTCAGGAAGACGTCGCCCTCCTTGAGGCTCAGCAGCCGCTGCTTCCAGGCGTCGCTGATCGGGCTCTCCTTGGTCAGCAATGGCCTTGTGCCGAACTGGAAGGCGATCGGGCCGAGCTCCGGGTTGTCGATCCAGTGCTCCCACTCCTCAAGCCACCAGACGCCGCCGGCCATGATGATGGGGGTCTGGTCCAGGCCAAAGGTCCGCATCAGCTTGCGCAGGGCGAGCACGCGGGGGAAGGGGTCCTCGGGCTTGGTCGGATCCTCGCCGTTCGACAGGCCGTTGTGCCCGCCGGCGAGCCAGGGGTCCTCGTAGACGACGCCGCCGAGCAGGGAGGCAGCCTTGGAATAAGCGCGCTTCCACAGGGCACTGAAGGCGCGGGAGGATGAGACGATGGGGTAGTAGTGAACGCCGAACCGCGCGGCGATATCCGACAAGCGATACGGCATCCCAGCGCCGCAAGTCAGGCCGTGGATCAGGCCCTTCGCGCCCTCGAGCACGCCGGTGATCACCCGCTCGGCGCCGCCCATCTCCCAGAGGATGTTGGCGTGCAGACGCCCACGGCCGCCGGAAATATCGTGGGCACGCTGGGCCTGCGCGATGCCGCCTTGGATGCCGAACTGGATCAGCTCCTCGTGCCGCTCCCGCCGGGTGCGGCCGAGGTAAACCTGGTCGAGCGGGTTGCCAACCTCGTCGTAGAAGTCGGCGTTGACGGCGCTGAAGGTGCCGGCGCCGCCCGTGCCCGCCCAGTGGCCCGAGCTTACGCCGGTGGACACGCCGATGCCTTTGCCGCCCTCGATAAGCGGGAGCACGTCGACACCGCCCATGCATATCGCGTTGACTGCTTTCATCCCCGCCAGATCCTTGTTGAAACAATCAGAAACATTAGCGGCCGGGGCAGCTTTTGCTAGTCCCGGCCTGCTAATTATTGAGCCTGTGGGTTATTCGGCAGCGTCCGACTCGGACCGCTCGCGGCGGCCACCCTCGCGTCCACCGTTTTCGCGTCCGCCTTCACGGCCCCCTCCCTCACGCCCACCACCGGCTTTGCTGCCGACTTGCTCGGTGATGTCGGCGCCCGTCGCCTGGTCCACGACGCGCATCGATAGCTTGACCTTGCCGCGGTCGTCGAAGCCCAGGACCTTCACCTTCACGGCATCGCCCTGGTTCACCACGTCCGTTGTCTTGTTGACCCGGCCCTGCTGCAACTCGCTGATGTGGACCAGCCCGTCCTTTGCGCCCAGGAAGTTCACGAACGCGCCGAAGTCGGCCGTCTTGACCACCTTGCCGTTGTAGATCTGGCCGACCTCCGGCTCCGCCACGATGCCGCGGATCATGTCGATTGCCTTCTGGCTCGCCGTCTCGGTCGTGGCGGCGATCTTGATCGTGCCGTCGTCCTCGATGTCGACCTTGGCGCCGCTCTGCTCCACGATGTCACGGATCACCTTGCCGCCGGTGCCGATCACCTCGCGAATCTTCTCCTTCGGCACGGTGATGATCGTGATGCGCGGCGCCGTCGCGGCCACGTCCGAACGTGCGCCCTGGATGGCGCGGGCCATCCCGCCCAGGATGTGCAGCCGTCCGTCGCGCGCCTGCTCCAGCGCAACCTGCATGATATCAGGCGTGATGGAGGTGATCTTGATGTCCATCTGCAAGCTGGTGACGCCCTGCTCACTGCCGGCCACCTTGAAGTCCATGTCGCCGAGGTGGTCCTCGTCGCCCAGGATGTCGGACAGCACGGCAAAACCGCGGTCCTCCTTAATCAAGCCCATGGCGATGCCGGCCACCGGGCGCGTCAACGGCACGCCGGCGTCCATCAAGGCAAGGCTGGTGCCGCAGACGGTCGCCATCGACGAGCTGCCATTGCTTTCGGTGATCTCGCTGACAACACGCATGGTGTAGGGGAACACGTCCTTGCCGGGCAGCACCGGGCGGACGGCGCGGTAGGCGAGCTTGCCATGACCGATCTCGCGGCGGCCGGGGCTGCCCATGCGGCCTGCCTCGCCAACGCTGTAGGGAGGGAAGTTGTAGTGCAGCATGAAGTGCTCGCGGCGCTCGCCCTCCAGTGCGTCGATGACCTGCTCGTCCTGGCCGGTGCCGAGGGTGGCCACGCACAGCGCCTGCGTCTCGCCGCGGGTAAATAGGCTGCTGCCGTGCGCGCGGGGCAGCACGCCGACCTCGCCGATGATCTGCCGCACGGTCTTGAGGTCGCGGCCGTCGATGCGCAGCCCGGTGTCCAGCACGGCGTTGCGCACCACGTCGGCCTCAAGCTTCTTGAACAGCGACTTGGCCTTCTCGGCGTCCTGGCCCTCGCTCGCGAGGGCTTCGAGCGCGGCCTTCTTGGCAGCGCCGACCTTTTCCTGCCGAACCTGCTTCTGCCGTTCCTGATAGGCCTCGCCGAGGCTCACGCGGGCCAGTTCGTCGAGGCGGGCGGCTAGCGTGGCCATCTCCGGCGCCGGCTCGGCGATGGTCCACGGCTCCTTCGCCGCGTGCTCCGCCAGTTCGATGATCGCCTGGATCACCGGCTGGAAATGCGCGTGGCCGAAGGTGACGGCGCCGAGCATCACGTCCTCGGACAGCTCCTGCGCCTCGCTCTCGACCATCAGCACGCCCTCGACGGTACCAGCGAGCACGAGGTCGAGCTTGCTGGTCGCGAGCTGCTCGGCGGTCGGATTCAGCAGGTACTCGCCATTGGCGAAACCGACGCGGGCGGCGCCGACCGGGCCGAAGAACGGGATGCCAGATAGCGTCAGTGCGGCCGAACAGCCAATCAATGCAACGATGTCCGGGTCGTTCTCCATGTCATGGCTCAACACGGTTGCGACGACCTGGACCTCATTGCGGAAACCCTGGGGGAACAGCGGGCGGATCGGGCGGTCGATCAAGCGGCTGGTCAGCACCTCCTTCTCGGACGGGCGGCCCTCTCGCTTGAAGAAGCCGCCGGGGATCTTACCGGCCGCAAACGCTTTTTCCTGGTAGTTGACGGTGAGCGGGAAGAAGTCCTGGCCGGGCTTGGCCGAGCGCACGCCGACAGCGGTGCATAAAACGATAGTGTCGCCGTAGCGGGCCAGCACCGCGCCGTCGGCCTGGCGGGCGATCTTACCGGTCTCCAGGATCAGCTTACGGCCGCCCCAGTCGAGTTCCTTGCGGAAGTAGTTGAACATGGATGTCGTGTCCTTGGAAGTGCGGGACGGGCGACGAGTGGACGATGCCTAGGTCCGGTGGGGCGGCGACTCGGGCGACATGGGAGCGGACTGCGAGCGGTGCAGCCGCAGCGGACTGACAAGGCGCAGCCCGTGGGTTCCATGTGGCCGGAGGCGCCGTCGCGGACGGGTTCGGCTGCTCGTGCCGCATCGCGCGGCGGTCGCCCGGCGCCACCATGGCGCCGGGGTGGCGTTCTAGCGGCGCAGGCCGAGCCGGCCGATCAGCGCCTGGTAGCGGGCGTGGTCCTTCTTGCTGAGGTAGTCGAGCAAGCGACGGCGGCGGCCAACCAGCATCAGCAGGCCGCGGCGGCTATGGAAGTCCTTGGAGTG
>JAABUV010006639.1_pt1 | contig 12477 bp, 17 predicted proteins | sample 5559971 | NCBI WGS metagenome assembly JAABUV01 (sample SAMN10711881, study PRJNA513362) | rock metagenome | isolation source: Antarctica rocks | place: Antarctica: Victoria Land, Knobhead nord | collected 2015-12-19
AGCGGAACAACAATGCTATCGCTCATCGTGGCGTATCGCTCCTTCAGGAGGTTCAGGCAGGCTTCCACCCGCCTCGATACGCCGCCTCTCTCAATCCGCCATCACCCAGGTTCGGTCATAGCTCTGGCCACTTAGTTGCCCTCCTCAATGGGTTGCGCCGGCCGATCCCCGCCACCTGAACCATCGCTGCCGGCCGAGCCCCCAGGCTTGGCCCTACCCGACATCGCAGCGCCGCACGCTGGGGTAGATGCGCCATCCAAGCGGCAAGGGTGCCGGAGGACTGCACAGGGTCTGTCGCCAAGTCCGCCGGCCTTTGGTGTATCGCCCGTGGCGAGTGTTGCCGTGTTGGAGCGGGCGATAGTCACCCTGCGGCTTGGTGCGCGTTTCCCAGAAGCCCAACCAGCCCGGCGTGACACCGTTACGCATTTCCCACGTTTTCCTCGGTTATTTCGGGCAACGCCGTCGCTCCAGCCGGCTCAGCCGCTCCCCGATACAGCGCGTCACCCACCGCCTGGACAGCAGGTGCCGTGTCCATGAACCGCTCCACAGCCCAGGTGATCGCTGCTCGGTCCTGATCGAAGCCGGCCGAGATCAAGCCCATGCGCTCCAGCGCCCGCCTATGCTCAGGCGACACGTTGACGGTGACGGAGATCAGGCCGTAGCGCCTGCGCTCGCGCCAGCGTTCCGATCTGGCCTTGCCAGTTCCGTTCATGGCTCCTCGTCTCCTGTCATCGCTGCCCCTCGGTCAAACCATCTCGACCAGCCGTTTCGAGCCGGCCTTGAGCTCGCGCACTAGGTCGCGCAGCTCCATCGCCTCGGCCCCGTATCCTCCATGAATGGTGCGGGCCTCCCGGATGCGCTCGCGCCCCTCAACGGTGCGAGGGCCGGTGCTGCATCCTCCGTGGAAGCGACACCGGCCGTTCGGCATCGGCGGTTTACGGCACAGTCCGCCAGCTCTTGTGTGTGCCCCGCACAGGCGTTCCATGAGGTTCTCACCTTGATCCGAGTTCATGCTCTCCCCTCCCCCTCTACCGGCACCGCAACACGCTCAACTAAGCCGTCCAGGGTTACGGCCGGCATTGCCTGTTCGATTGCCGCCGGCTTTGCCACCTGCGGCGGTGCCACAGCGCCGGTCTGGACGTTGCCGACGACCGCCTGCCCGCCGTCCTGCACGACCATCCGCTCGACCCGAATAACCTGCGGACCCTTGCCCCGCTTGCGATCAAGGGCGGCCAGCATGTCCGTCATGCCACGCGCCAAGTTCGCGCCGTCCTTGCGCAGCTTGGTGCTCATGTCGGCCGGCTGTTCGTGAATCATGGCGCGCCGGAAGCATTCCATGGACCCGAAATGCATAGCCACGGCCTGAGCGGCGATCATGGCCTCGATCTCATCTTCTGGTTTGAAGGCGCGCATGGCGACCGCCGTGGCTGCACAGCGAGCGCTTCGCCCATCTTCCTGTTCTAGCTCGCTGCCCTTCTCGTGGTTGGGATACCAAGCCGTTCCAAGGACTTCCCGCAGTAGCAGCGTGTTAAATCGCACACTGTCTGACCCACCAATTGCCTTGAAGTTGGAAACCGCTTCTGCCTCGGCAGCGGCTTTCCCCTTTGTAGAGAGTACTACCGCGGCGGTGCTTGCAGTAGCCTTGGCGTCGGGAGTGGCTTTGCGGGCCTTGGTCATCACGTCCTCGTTCGGTTGGTTCGTGTGGGTGGCATCTTGGTGACGTCTATTTTTGCGGCTGGGCATCGGACTTGGATGGGTCAGATCCAGCGTCCCCATCCCTCCTGACCCACGCCATGGGGCCGAGGAGACGAACCAGGGCCCTCTCCGGATCAGGGTGGCGGGCAAGGTCGACAAGTACCCGACTAGCCCGTCCGCGCTGCCCTTCTCTGCGGTAGTGAAAAATGGGGGGGCAATCCAAATAGAATATTATTTGGGATACCCCCCCCATTTTCCGCGGTCCCTTTTAGGGCCTCCTTGGCGGAGCCCTCTGAGGGGAAAAACTGGCGGTGAACCGCGAAAAGATCGGCTGCCCCGAGGGGCATGACACCATTGGTTTTCCATGCGCGATCGAAGCGATTGCCACCACTCACGAGATCAGTGTGATTCAGCACTTTGTCGTACGTCATATCCAAAGCGAGAGAGTTCGCGAACACGAGGTGGCGGCTGTTAAAAATCGGCCGAACGCGGTCTCCGGTTTGGACCAGCTCGGCCTCCCGGATCTGCTCTAAGACTTCCTGGACGCGCACGTCGGGATGCACCTCCACCTCGACAGGCTGCACGCTTCCATCCCGCATCCGGCGCCCCCGGGTCGCCCTGTAGGGCCACCCCTGATACGGCCAGTCCTCCGGGGCTGGGACGTCGGCTGAGACGAACGGCTCCTCGTCTGACGCGAGGTATGCCCGCGCGATGGCCTCGAGGTTTTGGATCGAGATGCTTTCGCGCCCGACCGTCAGAGCACTCGCACAATCTTCCCAGAGGTTCAGGCCCCGGACCCGGCCGAAGTGGGTCACGTCCTCGCCGTAGGGCGTCACACCTTCATGCCGTAGCAGGTCTGCCGCCTGCTTGCTGGCACCCACCATCACCGGACCCGGCATGGAGGCCGCGACCATCGCCATCTCCGCACGCAGCTTCCGTGAGGAGTCTTCCTTGCCCTTGATCAGATTGCCGTTCCGATCGCAGCCGGTCAGCGACTGGCGGCTATAGCTCTTGCCGGAGGTGCCGGTGACATGGGCGTTGCGCTCGACCGGGATGTGCTCGTTGCGCAGGCCGTTCAGCAGCCGCCGATTCAGGGCGCCGCTGCCGGTGCCGTCGAGCAGCAGGACGGTGGTGTACTTGTTGACCCCTCGGAAAGCCCGCAGACGGTGCAGGATCAGCCGGGGCTGGTATTCGTCCTTCTGTCCGACCCTGACTTTGCGCGCCGGGTCATAGACGACGCCGGTTAGGGTGTCCCTGCTCTTCCCTGCCTCGCGCAGCACCGCACCGACCGTTGCCAGCGCGTAGCCCAGAGCGTTCTCCTCAATCGCATCGAGGACATGGTTGATCGCCTCGTCCTCCATCTCACCGCTGACCGTGACCTCCGGCTGCGCCTCCATCTCGGCATCAAGAACCTTCCTCGCTTCGCGCAGCGCCTCTGTGGTGACGCCAGCCGCACGCAGCGTCGCGAACGGTGCCGGGGTCAGCAGCGCCTCCTGGAGACGGTTCATCGTGACGTTGGTGGCCATGACCTGCGCCAGGTCCTTGCCGCGGAAGCGCACCACGTCCCGCAGCAGTTCGGGGCGCAGCACCATCGGGGTGTCGACGGCTTCCGGGATGACTGTCTCGTCCGCAATCAGGATGTCAGGATGCGGTGCGGGCGACGGGATGAAGCAGTAGGCCCTGGACATCAGAAAAACGCCGCGCTCGCCCTTCTCGGCAATGCGATGTTCCTGCTGCAGGTAGCCACAGCCCGGCTGTCCCGGCTTGGGGCGGAGCGGGCATGTCGTGCAGATCACCTTGCGGACCTCGACGCCTTTGACCGCCGCCCTGTTCACCACCTGGTTGCGGGGGCACATCGCAAGCTCCTTGGCGGAGGCCGGGTCGGCGGCACCGCGGCCGCGCACCACCAGGGCAGGCAGGCTGTTGGGGCCGCTGACCGCGGCATAGTCGGCCGCCACTTCCTCCGCCTTTTCCAGCGTCGGCTGCGTCATCCACACCACGACATCGCCGGCGATCTGCGCGACGGACTCGATCGCCGTTCGGGTCTTTCCGCTGCCCTGGCTGCCGGTGATGAGCAGGCGGGCGGCATCGTCTAGGCGCTGCAGGCCGTGCTCGCTGAGCACCTGGCGTTTCACCCGGCGGCTGATTGCTGCCTTCTGCCCTCGCCCTAGCTCGTCCCAATCTGGTTCGGCATCGGCGGCCTCCTTCCGCCGCGCTTTGATCTCCCGCGAAACCGTCGTGAGCTGGGCACCCTCCCTGATCGTGGTGGAGATCAGCGCCCGCTGCCGCGCCAGGGCCTCCTCACGCGGCTCCGAGGGCGCCACGTAGTAGGGCGGCAGCGCATGGAGGCGGAAGGGTGTGGCGGCCACCAGGGCGGCCTGTAGTGCCTCGGCTCCGTCGCGGCGCAGAACCTCGTTGAAGTCTTTTGCGCCGGCCGGGAACGCCACTTTGACCGAGCAGCCGGCCGCCAGGAGCGCCACGGCCGTCCTCTTCGCGGCTTTCCTCCCCACCTCGTCCGCGTCGCCACAGACGATGACCTTGGCGCCTGCGGGAAACTCCACCTTGTCCAGATTACCGCCGCCGAACGCGACCACGGTGCGCAGGCCCGTCACGCTCCACGCGCCGATGCCATCCTCCGGGCCCTCAAAGGCGAGGATGGTGCCGTCAGCCTCTCGTGCCGCCAGATTCGCCGGGACGTGCGACGCATCCTTGCCGAAGGTGCGCTTGACCACGCCCAGAGCGGCCTTCGTCCCGGTGCGAGGGTCGAGGTAGATCACCTGAATCCGGCGAACCACGTCACCGTCGAAGGCGGGGATCACGAGAGCCGGGAAGGTCGACCGCGTTTCCCTTGTCCAAACGCCGGCATGGAACCGGATCTCCGTGGGCAGCGGGCCAACAATGCCGCGATGCTGACGTAGGTAGACCTCGGCCAAGGTGCCGGCGGTCGGCAGGCTCGCGGCGACGATCTGCTGCGCGTACGAGGACGTGTCGGAGACCGGCCCGTTCGCGGGCTTTTCCCGCCGCTCCTCGCGCCTGTGTGCGGCGGTCCTCTCCGGGTTGCCCACCCATGCAAGGGCCCAATCCTTGGCTTCCGGGAAGGAGCAGCGGCGCTCGTGCATGATGAGCCTGAGCGGGTCGCCTTTCTCTCCGTCCTCAAAGTCCGACCAGCCGCCCTTTTTCGTGCCGCCCACGTAGACGCGGAAGCTACCCTTTGCTCCCCAGCGCAGCTCGTCACGGCTGCTCAGCCCGTCGTTGGGGCTGCCGCGGAAGTATTCGGCCAAGCGCGCGATGTCGCTGCGCAGCTTGGCGCGCAGCTCATCGTCCTGCTGGTCGCGTTCAGCCCAGGCGCTCATGCGGCCTGATCGTTCGCGGCGTTGTGCGCGTCCCGGGAGAGCCGAGTCTGGACCCCTTCCTTGACCCGCCAGAGCGCGTTGACCTTCTGGAGCAAGTCGAGGAGGCGGGGGGCGTCGGCCCCAAGGCCCGTCACCAGAAGATTGACCGCCTGTTCCATGGCCGCTGTGTTGCGACGTTCAGTCGCCGCCATCTCCTCGAGGCGTCGCTGTTCGGCGTCGGTCTGCGCCACCTTCCGCTCGGCAGGTGTCTTTTTCCCGCGTGTCCGTTTACCGACCAGAGCCGCCTTTGCGCTGCGGCGGACATCGCTGGCCACTTCCCTGACCTCGGCCGCCGTGACCTGCTCGCCCGCCGCTGCCTTGGCCAGAAGCGCGTCCCGGGCGGGGATGGGCAGGGAGGGCGAGGCGAGCGCGTAGACGGTGGCCGGAGACAGAACGGACACGGTGTCCGTTTTCAGATCGGACAGCTCTGCCGCCGCCATGTAGCGCCGCGCTGTCCGATCGCTCATCTCGAACTCTGCGTGGACCCACCCTAGAAAATGGCCATGGCCCAAGCGCGCTTTGACCGACAGCAGATCGCGACCGGTTTCGATGTAGGTGGCCTTGATCCTGCCGCGGATACGAGCGGCGGCGGCCTGGGCAGCAATCGCGACCTCCTGCGGTAGGGCCGCGTAGTCGAAGGACACGATCTGCCGAGCCGGCAAAACGGACACGGTGTCCATTCTGGACTCTGCGGGCGACGCGAGGACGTCGAGGGCGGGTGCCAAATCGTGCTCCATCAGCGATCCGAGCGGGGCGACGCGGCCCGCACCTTCGCGAAAGCCTCGGCCAGCTTCGTGAGCTGGCGCGGCGTGGGTGATAGCCGGCGATCACGCAGGGTGCGGCAGAAGTCCGCCTCCCAGGTGGAGAGCAGATCGGGTCGGGAGAGGCACGCTTGCAGTTCTGTCCGCCAGCCGAACGATGGGTAGTGCGAGGGCTGAGTGGCGTTCTGCTGCGGGTGCTGCTGCAGAGGCTGAGGCGCCAAGATGTCAGCCCATTCCAGGCCCTTGCCGCGCACGAGGCGATCGGCCGCAAGTGCCGCGGCGTCGCGCTCGCCCTGATGGCTGGAGCCAAGCAGGCCGAGGACCCCGGCGAGCCTGTTCAGGTCGGCGGTGGTCAGGGTCATCACGCCCTTCCTCCCCCCAGAAAAGGCAGGAAGCCGTCGATTGCGGCCAAGATCGCCTCCTGGCACGTCGCGGTCATGGCGATGGACCCGCCGCCATCCAGCACGGCGACCACCGCCGCCAAGATCACGTCCGGGATCGGCAGCGGCTGGGAACCGACCGGGAGGGCCCACGTCAGGTCCACTGCCCGTGCCGTTTCCGGCAGGTCGACGTTGTGGAACACGCTGAACGTGGATCGGGCCGCAGCCATTCCGCCCTCGCCATCCCAGGCTGGGGCGTTCGGCGTCAGGGCCTTGTTCCAGAGGCCGTACAAAGCGGTGCAGTCCGTGGGGAGGGCCCTCACTGCCGGGCCTCCCGCATCTCAGCCGCCCGGCGGGCCAGCATTTCGGCGGCCTGGATATGGCCGTGCTGCAGCTCGATCGCAGCCTCCATGTCGAGGCGGCGGGGCAGGTCTATGACGACACTGAGGCGAGGGAGATTGTGCTTCATGACGACCACGCTGCCGTCACGACCAAAGGCGGCGTGCTTCGCCTTGCTCGCGGCCTTCACTGCACGACCTCGCGCGACAGCACCTTATGCGCTGCCAAGGCATCGCCCAGCGTGGAGAACAGGAAGCAGACCGGCCGCTTGGTCGAGATCCACGCTCTGGTGGTGCGACGGTACATGCCGTCCGACCACGCCAGCTCATTCCCGAGCGTGAGGAGCCTGATGTCGCTCGCGGGGAGCAGGAGATCGTCGCTCGGGATCATCCCCGGCGGGGTGAGCAGGACCAGGCAACTGTAGTAATGGGCCGGCGGTCGCAGGATCAGCTTAGCGACGCACCCAGTGGGCAAGTTGAGCTTGTGAAAACTGCAATAAGACACGAGCGCCCCCTTCGAGGACGCGCGGAAACGGCTTGGCCGATAGCCTGCAAAGTAGTATGCAGCGGACGCCTGCCCGGCATCCTAAAGCGTAAAATCCCGCTCCCATCAGCTAGCGCGTTTGACCCGCGCTGTTGATAGGGGCGGGTTACGCCGCGGCGGTTTCGGAAGCTGGCTTGCGCGACTTGGTGGACCGGGCCAGCGCGTTTGCCACCAGTCCCAGCCGCTCAGCAATCATCCCCAGATCCGCCCGCCGGACGAACCACTGGTTCCCGATCTTCTCCCCCGGGATCTCACCGTCCAGCAGTTTGCCATAGACGGTTCGGTACTTCGGAGCCCGCTTGCCGCAGGCGTCCGCGATCTCTTTCAACTCAGGCAGCGATTGGGTCAGCGCCATCATCGCAGTGCTGTTCATCAGGTCGGTGCTCATCGGTCCGCGTCCTTGTGTGAGAGGTGCGGTCGACCGGAGCGTCACCACGCCGTTGCACGGAGCGACGGCGGCGGGTAGACTGTTCGTGTTTGAGTTCGACAGCCTGTTCGTTCTCGGGTTGGAGAGTGACAGTTCCGGTTGACCATCTTGGTCAGCGTTTAAGGTGGAGGCCGCTGGGGGTGGTAGCCCAGCGGCTTTTGCTTTGTGGAAATCATAAGCAAACTGATCGGCTTTGGACCAATCTGTCACGGGGTGGTAAGGCGGCCCCGGAAGTGGCGGAGTGAATCCCAGACCTCTCCAAGCATCGTCTGTCGAGATCGCAGTATTAAGACGTGTGGCTTCGTCTCTGCTATGCCGCACAAGAAACGCTAATCTTGCAAGTGTGGCAGCGCTAGCCGTTGTCTTTGTCTCAATCTGTCCGTTGATGTGGGGCGAGAGCCCACCAGTCGGATAGTACCAATCAATCCGATCATCGTAGGCAATCTCAGCCGCCTCGCAGTTGCGATAGACCGTGATATTCAACGAATTCCGGCTGAAGAAGGCGCGATTATACTCATCTGGCCAAACTGCACGCTCCAAAAGGTGCATTACGGTCTGCCCAAAGCCAAAGAACCCAGAGCGAGATTCGCCGGGCAACTGGACTGTCGCGCCCTCGTGGTCAGTATAGCTGGCCTGGACCATAGCCAACTTGAGCCGCCAGAGCTTCCTCACGTCGGACGGAGCATCCACCTGCGGCCTCACGGTGAGATTCGCCAGCAATGCCGAGGTAGCCTGGACAGCCTCAACCTGGGGAGCGAGCCGATCCTTGGCGGAGCGGCCGATGATGCCAGCCTCACGCAGATAGCGGAGGCGCAGGTTCGCATCGGGGCGATTGCCCGTGATGTCCCCCAACTCGTCCACCAACCACGCGAAGTTTGCCATCGCCCCCAGACCGTCTGAAAGCAACCCGCTGCAGCGAGTCGCTACAGGAACAATACCCCGTCCCCCTCACTCATGGGAAGGGTTAATGCGCCGGACGCTGCGAATTACGCATCCTTGCCATAACGGTTCGGAAGGCCTGTCTGGAGACGCTTTGCGTGTGCAGGATAACCTTGATTATCTTGCAGTTGTGAGGGGGAATGGCGGGCCGCCGGTGCGTGGAACCCGTTGATTTTTATCAGATAAACGGAGGCAGGCATGGGCTGATTAAGGCGATATGGTAGTTGCCAAACCCAGCCGCTAGGGGTAGGATAGCTTCATAGACGGAGCGACCCCATGGCCAGCGTTCTAAATCAGGCTTTCTTCCAGAACGAAGACGCTGCCTACACGAAGCTTGAGAGCATCGTGTGGCCGAATGGGGCCGTTTGCCCGCATTGCGGCTGCACCGACCGCATGAAGCGCATGGGCGGCACCGCGACCAGGCCGGGCCTCTACAAGTGCTACGCCTGCCGCAAGCAGAGCCGCGTGACGGTCGGCACCGTGTTCGAGTCCAGCCACGTGAAGCTGCACGTGTGGCTTCAGGCGGCCTACCTGATGTGCTCCTCCAAGAAGGGCATCAGCAGCAACCAGCTCGCCCGCACGCTTGGCGTGACGGTCAAGACGGGCTGGTTCATGTCGCATCGCCTACGCGAGGCGATGGCGTCCGGCACGCTGCCGCCGATGGGTGGCGAGGGCGCCATCGTGAAAATTGACGAGACTTTCATCGGTCAGAAGAAGGACATGCCGAAGCAGCGCGGCTATGCCCACAAGCACGCGGTCCTGACGCTGGTTGAGCGCGGCGGCTCTGCTCGATCCTTCCACGTCGAGGGTACCGGCGCGGCTGATCTGCTGCCGATCATCAAGGCAAACGTTCACCCGAAGTCCTTCGTGATGACCGATGAGGCGGGCCAGTATGGCAGCCTCGGCAAGCACTTTGCCGGCCATGACTACACCCGCCACGGCGCGGGCGAGTATGTGCGCAGCCTGACCCACACCAACACCGTCGAGGGCTTCTACAGCGTGTTCAAGCGCGGCATGAAGGGCGTCTATCAGCATTGCTGCGAGAAACACCTGCACCGCTACGTGGCTGAGTTCGATTTCCGTTACAGCAATCGCGTGCGGCTTGGTGTGGACGATGCGGCACGGACGGATGGCGCTCTGCGGGGCATCGTGGGCAAGAAGCTGACCTACCGAGACTCATCATCGCGGGTGGCTGCAACAGCCTAGCCAGGGGAGTCAAGCCTAGGATAGGGTCCTCCCGTAGGAGGGCTGATGGCTTGGCGACACGGGCTGACATAGAGGCAGACCTCACGTTTGAAATCACTGGCAGCTTGGTCACGCCCGAGCGTTTCCAGCGTGCCTTAACTGCGTTCTTTGGTCTCTTGGCCGAAGTCACCAAAGCGGTGACGCCGGAAGGAGAGCGTGTGGACTGGCGGGTTCAGGTTAAGCAGGGCAGCAACCTTGTAGGCATCTCTCCTGCCCCAGGCGTTCCCACCGCGCTTGTTGTCAACGTCAGGCAAAAGATCATGTCTGGGCTGGAAGTCTTAGAGCATGCGCCGGCCGAGCCGATGCAGTTCAGTGAGAAGGCGCTTGCGAGCGTCAACAGGCTAGCTTCTAGCATCAGCACGCATGACGAAGATGATACCGTAATAAGGATTTGGGGAGAGAAGGCGCCAATGCCCATCACCCCTCGTCTTGCCCGGAATATATCTGAATTGCTTGGCGAGGCTTATACTGATTACGGCTCTGTCGAGGGTCGACTCAAGACTATTTCTGAGGCGGGTGCATTCCGCATTGTGATTTATGAACCAATCTTTAGTCGGTCGGTTCCGTGCAACGTCCCAGAACGCCTCATGCAGCAGGCACTCAGTCTGTTTGGGCGTCGTGTCGAGGTGTATGGCGACATCAGCTATCGGCGCAATGGCTTCGTCAATCGTGTTTCCGTACAGGAGATTGTGGCTTTTCCTGCGGAGGAAGACCTGCCGAACCATGAGCAGGTACGTGGCATCTTGCAGGCCAACGCATGAGCCGAGAGCGCCGCTACTGGGATTCTGACTGCTTCCTTGGATGGCTACAGGCCGAAGTAGACAAACAAGATGCCTGCCGCGGGGTGTTGGAGGAGGCTAACGCCGGCAACATCCTGATTGTGACAAGCGCCCTTACAATCGCAGAAGTCCTTGCTGTGCGCGGGCGGTTGAAGATCGGCCAAGAAAAGCGGGTGGCCGTCGAGCAATTCTTCAAACGAGAGTACATCGCTGTTCAAAATCTTACGCGTCGCTTGGCCGAGGCTGCGCGTGAGGTCGTGTGGGATCATGGAATAGCGCCAAAGGATGCCATCCACGTTGCAACCGCAGCCGCTGCAAACGTGGATGCGATGAACACCTTTGATGTTGATCTGATTAAGAAAAGCGGATTGGTGGGGTCGCCTACCTTGGTGATTTGCAAACCATTCGTCAGAGCACCAAAGCTTGATCTGAGACTGCCGCCCACAGGAGAATACGATGCCTAAGCAGCCTGAATTAGAGCAATCGGCCCGCTTCCTCGAAACCGCCCGCGCCCTCGGCTGCGATGAGGACGAAGCGGCGTTCGATGAGAAACTGAAGGGGATCGCGCGGCAAAAGCCAAAAGATGATGCAGTCACCGCGTAGAACACACCTAAAAAGTGCGTTATTGATATATGTTATTTGTGAGTTGTAATAGACTTCAGTCTTTCAGGTTCGCTTATAGTTACATTAGGTTCATTAAATAGTTCTCTATAAATACGATCACAAAGTTTAGCAGCTTCGTCTGGCGAATGAGGACGTCCACTGATCGTCATCAAACTTGCTGCCAGAGTTGCTGCCACACCTTTCTTGGTGACCTCAAGCATTAGCAGATCCGTAGACTGTTTGTCTGTTTGAACTTGGCTCTGACTTGGACGAACTGGCGTCACCGTGATCTCCCTTTCAAAGGAAGCCCATGCTACCACATCTTGGGGTGGGTTTGGCAACTACCATATCGCCCTGATTAAAGCGCAGGACCCGACACGGCGACTGGACGTTGCCGATGTGGGTTGATTGGCCCCTGTCTGCTGATACGGTGCCTCTGACGGCCGGAGAGGCCCAGGCCCGCCAGGACGAGGCGCGAGCACAGGGTGCGTGGCTGACCTGGTTCGTCGGTCCCGCTTCTACCGTGGGCGACGCGGTCATGGCGCGAGCGCACACTGCAGACTTCCAAGGCGGCGTGCTCCTACCGGGCAGCTTGGTGGCGTCGACGCTGGCCGAGCTGCGGCAGATGAAGCCGGCAGGGCTCACCCGAGAAGATCGGCAGGCATGGGAGCCGGCAGAAGTTATCGAAACTTGGTGGGACTGATCGTGGGGTGAGCGCCTACCGACGGCGTGGCCGTTCACACGTTGTTAACCGTTGGTTGGCAATGCTCGCCTCGCCTCTGCCGGGGCGGGCGAAGCGGCTCATTGCCGGGGTCTGGGGAGCAAGCGAACGGAAAATCTATGTAAGCCCGGCCAGACCAGTAACTGCGGGACAGTTGCACAACTCCTAAGTTCCACGACCGCGGCCAGACCCCAAGCGGGCCGGGTGCTTTCCTGTTGCAGATGTATGTCGCAGAAGGGCGACACGCCGCGACAAGTTGCGCGACACGGCCTTACATAGATTTTCCGTTCGCTTGTTCCCCAGACCCCTGGCCGCGCAAGGGGCCAGCAGCCCGCCACAGGGGGCGAAGTAGGAGGAAGCCATGCCGATCACAGCCGGTGAGGAGAAGGGCACCCTGCCGTCGGACAGGGGCAAGGACCGGGCTGCGGCGATGATGCCGGAGCGCCGGACGGAGCGATGGCGCAAGCCGGCCTGATGACGGACGGAACCAGCCCCGCCCTGATGGGCAAAGCGGGTGAGCTGCTCGTCGGGTACCGTCGCGAGTGTGGTGGAAATGGCTTGGCTGGATCGTCTCCGGCGGGCTGAGGTTTGCTGCTGTCAGGCGGCTTGGTCAAGCGGGACGGGGTCGGCGAGCTTGTCTGCGAGCGTTTGCC
>JAABUV010006645.1_pt1 | contig 12470 bp, 8 predicted proteins | sample 5559971 | NCBI WGS metagenome assembly JAABUV01 (sample SAMN10711881, study PRJNA513362) | rock metagenome | isolation source: Antarctica rocks | place: Antarctica: Victoria Land, Knobhead nord | collected 2015-12-19
CAGCTCCCTGGCCTATCCCGCGTTTTTGGACCACATGCTCACGGTCGTCCAGCGCTCCGTCGCGGCCGGCTGCCGCCTCAACCGCCGCAAAAAGAAGCCTAACACCTATCAACTCCTCCTTGAGCCTGCCTTGGCAGGATTAGCTTGATGCGAGTGGGGTGGTGTACGTTGCGGCCCCGTTCCCGCCGTCGGCGTAGGCGGGCGTCGCCGCCAGACGCGGGGCCAGCGCCCCGGCCCCGACGAGGAGCGCGATCAGCGGCGCGAGGCGCGCGCCGGCTGGACGACGCCGTGTCCTCCCCGCGGCGCGCCCCGCAGCGCGCCCCGCGCGCCCGGCCCCACCCGTCCGGTCCTGCCCGCTCTCTGTCATCCTCTGCATCGTACGTGCTGTCATCGTGTGACCTCTCCTGTTGACTCTTATCATGGCGCGGTTTCCTCCTCCTGGTGTGGTGTGCTCCATTGGTGTCTCTTCCCTCTCCTCTTCTGTGGACGCCCGCGGCGCGGGTCGTCGTCTCTGTGCGGGCCGCGCGGCCCTGATCCTCTTGTGTGAGGCCGCAGCGGCTGGCCCTGTGATACAGTGTCGGGCCGACGCGGCCCGCGCACCAGGTAAAGTCCGTAAAGTTACCCTTAAAGTTGGCCCAGGGACGGAGATTAAGGGCTGTCGCGGGGGCGCGACGGCGTGCTATGATGGTGGTACGGATGACACGGCAAGGGGGGCGGTCGATGCAGCCTGAGACGCGGGCCGGGCAAGGGGACACGCGCGCCCTGGGCGCGTTGCTGCGGGGCTACCGGCGACGCCGGGGCCTGACGCAGGAGGAGTTGTCCGCGCGGGCCAACGTTGGGTTGAGCGTGGCCACGATCGCCAACATCGAGCGGGGGCGCACGCGGCCCTACCGGCACACGCTCGACGCGCTGGCTGACGCCCTCGACCTGGACGCGACGGAGCGGGATGCGCTGCACGCCGCACGCGCCGCAACCGAGGACGAGGCCGCGTCGGAGCTGGCCGCCGCGGCGGCGGCCGGACGCGCCACCGCCTGGCCGGCCCCCCTGTCCGCCCTGCCAGCGCCCTTGACACCGCTGATTGGGCGCGCGCGCGAGGAGGAAGAGGTGGCGCGCCTGCTCGGGCGCGGGGACGTGCGCCTGCTCACGCTCATGGGGCCGGGCGGGGTCGGCAAGACGCGCCTGGCCCAGCAGGTCGCCGCCGTCGTCGGGGACGCCTTCGCCGACGGGGTGGTCACGGTGGGCCTCACCGACTTGCGCGACCCCGCGCTGATGCTGCCCACGGTGGCGCGGGCGCTCGGCCTGCGCGAGGTCGTCGGGCAGCCCGTCGAGGAGCGCCTGCGGACGGCCCTGCGCGGCGGGGAGCGCCTCCTGCTGCTGGACAACTTCGAGCAGGTTGTCGCCGCGGGGCCGGCGCTCGCCGCGCTGCTGGGGGCGTGCCCCGGCGTGACGGCGCTGGTGACCAGCCGGGCCGCGCTGCGCGTGCGCGGCGAGCGCGAGTTCGCGGTGGCGCCGCTGGCCCTGCCTGCCCCGGAGGATGGCGCCGACCCCGCCGCGGTGGCGCGCGCGCCGGCGGTGGCCCTCTTCGTGCAGCGCGCCCAGGCAGTGCGCCCCGACTTCGCCCTGGACGCCGGCAACGCGGCGGACGTGGCGGCGCTCTGTCGCCGGTTGGATGGCCTGCCCCTGGCGCTGGAGCTGGCGGCCGCCCGGCTGACCCTGTTCACCCCGCGCGCCTTGCTGACCCGGCTGGAACGGCGGCTGCCGCTGTTGACGGGCGGGGCGCACGACCTGCCGGCGCGCCAGCGCACCCTGCGCGACACCCTCGCCTGGAGCTACGACCTGCTCGCGCCCGCCGAGCGCGCGCTCTTCCGGCGGCTCGCCGTCTTCGTCGGCGGCTGCACCCCCGAGGCGGCCGTGGCCGTGTGCGACGACGGCTCCGGCGGCGCGGCGGGCGCAGGGGTGTTGGCCGGGCTGGCCTCCCTCGTCGAGCAGAGTCTGCTCCGGCGGGCGGAGGGGGAGGGGGCCGGCCAGGAGGCGCGCGTCGGCATGCTGGAGACGATCCGAGAGTACGCGACGGAGTTCCTGGAGGGGAGCGGCGAGGCGGCGGAGCGGCGGCGGCGCCACGCCGCGCACTACGCCGCGCTGGCCGAGGCGGCCACGGCGGGGGCGGTGGAGGCGCGGCCGGCGGCGACGGAATGGCGGGGCTGGTTGGGGCGGCTAGAGCGGGAGCAGGGCAACCTGCGCGCCGCGCTGGCCTGGGCCGGCGCGGGGGCGGACGCGGACGCGCTCGGGCTGCGGCTGGCCGCGGCGCTGACGCCGTACTGGGCGCTGCGCGGGCAGCTGACCGAGGGCCAGGCGTGGCTGGACGCCCTGCTCGCCCTGGACGCTGGGGCCAGCCGGCCGGCCCCGGCCGCGGTGCGCGCGCGGGCGCTGGACGGCGCCGGCCGGCTGGCGACGCTGCGCGGCGACTTCGGGCGCGCGCTGGCCTTGGGCGAAGAACTCGTGGCGCTGCGGCGGGATGCGGGTGAGCCACGCGCCCTCGCCGCGGCGCTCGACGCGCTGGGGGCCGCCGCCCGCGCGTGGGGTGACCCCGCGCGGGCCGCCGCCCTGCACACAGAGAGCCTGTCCCTGGACCGGGCGGCGGGCGACCTGGAGGGGCGCATCCGCGCGCTGGCCCACCTGGGGCTCGTCGCCCACGCGCGTGGGGACGAGGCGGAGGCAACGGCGCGCCACGCGGAGGGCCTGGCCCTGTGCCGGGCGGCCGACGACCCGCGCGGGGTCGTCGCCGCGCTGATCGGCTTCGGCGACATGGGCCGCCAGGGGGGCGACTACGCGCGCGCGGCGGCGCTGCTGGAGGAGAGCGTGGCGCTCTCCCGCGCGCGCGGGGACGCCGCGGGCCTGGCCTACGCGCTCGGGCACCTGGCCCTGGTGACGCGGGAGCGCGGCGGCTACGCGCGGGCGGCGGCCCTCTACACGGAGAGCGTGCCCCTGTGTCGGGCGGCGGGCGACACGAGCGGTGTGGCGTGGTGGACCCTCGGCCTGGGCGACGTGGCGCGCGATCGGGGCGACGCCGTGCGGGCGACGGCCTTGTGCGCGGAGAGCCTGGCCCTGTTCCGCGCCTTGGACGAGGGCGCGGGCATCGGCTACTGCCTCAACAACCTGGCGCTGGCGGCCCACCTACAGGGCGACGCGGCGCGGGCGGCGGCGTTGTGCGCGGAGGGCCTGGCCGTGTTCGAGGAGGTGGGGGACCCATGGGGCCGCGCGGAGGTACTCGCGAGCGCCGGGATCGTGGCGCGGGCGCGGGGCGACCTGGACGGGGCGGGCGCGGTGGGCGCGGAGAGCCTGGCGCTCTCTCGAGCGGGCGGTCCGCGTTGGCTGGTGGTGGCGGCGGTGGAGGGGCTGGCCGGGGTGGCCGAGGCGCGCGGCGCGGCGGCGCGCGCGACGCGGCTGTGGGGGGCCGCGGCGGCGGCGCGGGCGGCGCTCAGCGCCCCGCCCTGGCCCGCTTTCCGGGTCGCCCACGCGGCCGACGTGGCGGCCGCGCGCGCCGCGCTGGGCGAGGAGGCGTTCGCGGCGGCCTGGGCGGCAGGGCAGGCCCTGTCGCTGGACGAGGCCAGCGCCGCCGCGCTGGACGACGCAACCGAGGCCTGATGGGACGACGCCATCACCCCTGGCCGCTGTTACGCTGCCCGCATTTGGGCGGCGATGGCGCCTGGCGGTGGTTCCGGGAGGTACAAACACTTGGCATGGAGAGTGCCAACGTACTCTTTGTTACAAAAGTATATGCAAAAAAGAGGAGTACGTCATGGAACTGTGGCCCGGTATTCATAGCCTCGACGCGTCGCGCATAAGCAACGCCTACCTTGTGATGGGGCCGCCCATCACGCTCGTCGATACCTGTCCGCCCGGCGCCTTGCCGCGCCTGCTCGCCGCGATAGAGAAAGCAGGGGTGCGCCCGGCGCGCCTGGAACGCATCGTGCTCACGCACTGCGACGTCGACCACATCGGCAACGCCTACCACCTGAGCCTCGTCGCCGATGTCGAGATCTGCGCGCATGAAGCCGATGTCCCCTACATCACCGGGGCGCGCCACTTCCCCGGGCCGGCCCTGCGCCGTGCCATCGAACTGACGTGGGGACGCGCTCTGACGCGCCCGCGCGTCGACCGCGTGCTGCATGACGGCGACGACCTGGACGGCCTCACGGTCGTGCACCTGCCGGGGCACACGCCGGGGCACATTGGTCTACAACGTGAGAGCGTGCTCTTCGCGGGCGACGCCCTGTTCGGCGGCCGCAAGCTGCGCCCCTCGCCGGCTATCTTAACCTGGAGCAAGGAGCGGGAGCGCGCGTCTATCAAGCGCGTGGGGACGCTGCCCATCGACCTGCTGCTGCCCGGCCACGGCACCCCCGTCAACGACGGCGCGCACCGCGCCGCCGCGCTCGACCCGTATCTTTGAATTCAACGTGGGGGTGAGCCAGGGCTCGTGCATTATCGAAACCTGCGACTGCCTCCCCACTGCGGTGGGGACCCTGATGGCAGACCACAGACACTGCGGTGTCAGAGCGAGGCGGGCGGGGAGACCGCGCCGCACTGTGCCCGACCGCAGTCGGCGGCGTCTGCCATGCGACCGCAGTCGCAGGCCCACGGCGCCGATGATGCACGAGCCATGTGGGGGTGAGGGCCGTGTTACTCATGACACGCCCGACCGTCTATACTGGTGACACGGTAGCGTCCAGAACGAGGGAGGAATATCTATGAACGTTTCCCTGAAGATGGCTCGAACACTAGTTGTGGCCGGGATGGTAATCGTCTCCGGCGCACTGGCCGGCGCGGCGCACGGTACGACAGCGCAAGCGCGCGGCGTCCCGTCGAAGATGTCGTGCGCCGTGTTGGGGACGTACCATATCGGCTCCATCGGCCCACGCGTGACGCCAGAGCAGCCGCGCACTGGAGCGGGCGTGTCGCCCATCGCAGAGCAGCCGTCCCGCGCCGCCATCGCGATTGGACCCTGGATATTGACCGGAATGCTCACCATCAGCGCCTACAGCGGCTGCGGCCAGTCCACCTCCGGCGCATTCACGGTGCAACGGTCTCTGCTGGGGCCGGCCATCGAACGGCCGGGGACGGCACGGACATCGATCGCCTGCGTCGCGGGCCCGCCCTGCGGCGTCCCCGTCACCGGCGTCATCAGCGCGACCGGCTCCTTCGCGCAGGACATGACGCATCCGCAAGACCCCACGTACGTGACGGTCAGCGCCACGGTCGTCACCGCACGCCTTGGTCCACAGATGGGCCGGCCGTGCTCCGCCAATACGGGATGCCCGGCGCCAACAGTCATCAGGTCCACGGTTACGTTCAGCAATGTGACGGGGTATCTCCAGACGACGTCAGATGGGCAAACGGCGACACTGTCATTCCTGCCACCGCCCGCGGCGAACAGCGGGCAACCTCCCGCGGTCATGGCGCTCGTCGCCACGCGCGGCGTGCGGCCTTTGCCTAACCCCGCTCCCTGACGATAAAGGTCACTGTTGACACGCGTCATGCATGTTTGATAGGCTACAGCCGTTCCCCCTTGTTCTGCCACGACTGTGCCCGCTCGTGCGGAGGGAAAGGCTGTAGCCCATTTTGCCTGCGCCACGTCGAACACCGCTCCTGCTGCTCATCGCTCTCCTTCTTATAGTGATTGGTCCGATCCAGAGCCGCGCGGCGCAACGCGCGCGCGGCGCATCCGGTGGACGCGGCGCCGCGACAGTGGCCGGGAGCGGACCGCGTGCGGCGCAGCCGCGCGTGTCGATGGCCGCCGCGGACTACGCCAACCACCGCGTCGACTACCGTGTCGTCGGAGCCTACGTGCAACGCTCGACCGACGGCGGCCGCCACTGGGCGCTCGCGCTCGACCCCGGTGGGCATCCCCGCCTGCGCGACCGCTCGTGCCACCCCGCGCGCTATCAGACTGTCGAAAACCTGCGCGTGGCGGGACTCTTTCCGAACTCCCTGCTCGTCGCATCACGCGGCGCGCCCGGCAGCCCACCACGCGACAGCAGCGGCCTCGGCTGCGACGCCGCCACGGGAGGGCTCTTCGTGCTGCGGCCCGATGGGCGCGGCGGCTTGCGGGACACGGCCGCCCTGGCGTCGGGCTTGCCCTACACGCAAGCGCAAACGCAGGCGCAAACCGGCGCGACCTCACGTACGGGGAAAACCGGAGGCCTTCCAGCGGTGAGCCGGAGCCAAGTCAAGAGCGCCCCGCGCACCTATCACCTGCTCGATATCGTGACCGATCCGACGAACCCCGCCGTGCTCTATGCCGAGGCGGATGGTGCCACGGGCGCGCCTGGTCCCGGATCACCGCCAGCGGGCCTCTATCGCTCGGCCGACAATGGCCTGCACTGGCGTGCGGCCATGCGTGGTCTGAGCGGACGCGTCGAGCACGCCTCCTTTGCGCTCGATCCCGCGCACGGCGCCACGCTTTTCGACGTGGTGGGGTCGGCCATGGGTCCGGCGCTCTACCGCAGTACCAACTCTGGCGCCCAGTGGTCGGCCATACGAGGTGTCACGGCCACGCGTACCCTAAGCCTGTTCATCAATCCCGCCAACCCATCGCTCGTCTATGCCCTGACGGACCGCGCGCTCTACCACAGTCGTGACGCGGGCGCGACGTGGGCGCCGTTCCCGCGCGCGGGGCTGCCGCCCGCCGGCGCCATGCGGACGCTCGTGTTCGACCCGCGCGATCCGTCGCTCGTGCTTGTCAAGACGGCGCGCGGCGCCACACGACGCCTGCGCGAGCAGCGTGCGCCCGCGCCGCCCCGCTTCGACCTGGCCCTCACGCTCACACCGAGTTCCTATGACCGCGTCGTGCTGGCCCTGCACGCCGCGCCACTTGCCCGCGCGCGCCTCGTCGTCGTGGGCGGCGCCAATGGGACATCCGCACGCCTCACGACCGACGGACGTGGCTTCGGCTACGCCACGGTAGCGCTCGATGGTCGTGTCACGCCGGCGGCGCTGCGCGTGCGCGTCGAACTGGCGGGACGAAGCGAGGTCCTGCGGCCGTGGACGCCGCCAAATTATACGCCGGGACGCGCGGCCCCACCGGCGACGCCAACCCCGACCATAACGCCGAGCGCGACGGCGACGGCCACCGACACGCCCTCACCGACGGCCACTATGACCCCGACGGCCACGATCACGCCGACCACGATCCCTATCGCCACGGCCGTCGCGCCGACGCCCTACCCGCCAAGCACGCTCGATCAGGGCTGGCAGTGGCAGCAGCGCGTGCGTACCCTTCCGCTTTGCCCGCCGCCCTCCGCCGTCGTGGCGCCCGTCTCCGCCACGGCGACGCTTTCCGCCGCGACAGCGACCCCTACAACGACGGCGCCGCCCACGCCCGCGATTGGTTCGTCACTCACACCAACCGTACCCGCTGGCGTCACGTCAGCCACGAGCACACCATCGCCGACGATGACGAGCGCGCCAACCGTCACGAGCGTCCCAACCGCCACGCCCACGCCGGTCGGCCCGTGCGACGGGGGGCCGCCATCCCCGCGCCAGGACTACGCGGCGGGGTGGGACAATACCGACCGCAAGCTCTACGTGTTCGGCGGCACAGACAGCAAAACTGCCGCCGCCTACAACGACCTCTCCGCCTACAGCGCCATCACCAACGCCTGGACCCTGATCACGCCGGCCACGCCGGTCATCCCCACGGGGCGCTACGGCGCGAGTTCGGTGTGGGACCCTGGCCAGAATCTCCTGCTCGTGTTCGGCGGCATGAGTGGCGCGGGCCCCTACGCGCATGTCATGGATGACGTGTGGGCGTATGCCCCGGCCACGAACACCTGGGCCAATCTGTCGCCAAACGGCGCTCCCGGCGCGCCCAGCCCGCGCGCGCACGCCGCCGCCACCTGGGACGCGTCGAACGGCCGCCTCTTGATCTTCGGCGGCCAGACCAACGACCTCTACCCGTCGACCCTGACCAACGACCTGTGGGCCTTCACGCCGAGCGCTACCGGCGGGACCTGGGCCAACCTGTCGCCAAGCAACAGCGACCAGAGTTGGCCACCGCCGTGCCAGTGGGCGCAGATGGCCTGGGACGGCGGGACGCTGCGCCTTTTCGGCGGCAAGAACCCCGGTAACGGCGCGTTGAGCGATACGTGGACATGGACGCCGTCGACGGGCTGGTCGTTCCAGAACCTGACCGACCAGCCGCCAGGAGCCGCCTCGGCCGGCTACGATTGGGACACGACGCACGGGCGCCTCGTGGTCGGGGCCGGCCTGGCTATTACGGGCGCGAGCAGTGACGTGTGGGACTACGACCCCAACACGAGCGTGTGGGCGCAAGTCCCCATCGCCAACCCCTCCGCGCTCGCGCCGCGGCAAATGGCGCGTCTGGTGTGGGACGCCGCCGATAACCAGGCGCTCGTATTCGGCGGCCGCCAGGGCGGTGGGCCGGGGGTGCTGCCGAGCGTATCCAACGACCTTTGGGCGCTCGTCCCAACCGGCGCGCCCGGTCCGGCGGCGCCGCCAGCGCCGGCTCCGGCAGCGGTAGCCAAAGGCGTCAACCTCGCCGATACCGTACACGCGTACAACAACGGGCTCTACCTCACCAACAAGACCGTCGCCGCCGTGGCGGCGTCCGGCGCGGCCTACGTGCGCATCTCCTTCTCCATCGGCGACGGAGCCACGGCCTGGACCGACGCGCGCCTGCACGCCTACGAGCAGGTCGTAAACATGCTCAACGCCAAGGGCATCGGCGTCCTGGCCGTCGCTGGCAACGGTATCACATCCGGCTGGTCGGCGGCCAGCTGGACGCAGGGAGCGCAGGAAACAAGCGGCGGAAACGGCGATAACCCGGCCATCCAGGACTACGTGCGGGAGCTGAAAGTGCTGGTCGGCCACTTCGCCGCGCCGCCCTACAACATGACGCACTGGGAATTGTGGAACGAGCCTAACGTGGCCCTCGCCAACTGTACCCAGGGCGACCCGACAGCACAGTGCCTGCAACAGCCGGGCCTGAAGCCCTCCAACTTCGCCGCGCTGCTCGCCGAGTCGTACAGCGCGATCAAGGGCGGCGACCCCGGTGATCTGCATCTGCAAAGCGTACAGATAACCTCGGGCGGCGTCTTTGGGCACAGCATCGCCGGGTCATACAGCGCGACCGCGTCGGGCGCCGACTACATCGCCCACACCTACGACGAGGGCATCAATCACATAGGAGGCGCCTGGGCGTCCATCAAAGCCAGCCTGGGAACCTATCCACTTGACCTCGTGGGCGAGCACCTCTACGTCGACCAGGGGCAGCGCACCACGCCGGCGTTGATACGCGCGTACCTCAACTGGTTCCGTGCCGCGTATTCGGGGAGCGACCCATCCAAGGCGACGTCCATCACCGAAGCGGGCTGGCGCACCGGCGACATCAATGAACCGCACGTCTCAGAGGATATGCAGGCCTACAACCTGGACACGATCTTCGCGACGGCGCGACGCAGCGGCTTCGTGCAGGACCTGCTGTGGTACGAGTTGCAAGACAACCCCGGCGACGTCAACAGCACATCGTGGGGCCTGCTCGACAGCGCGGGCGGCGGCAAGCAGGCCTACGCGCACTTCCAGGGCCAATAAAAGCCCTCACCCCTATGGCCCTCACCCCCACCCCATGGCTAACTGGACCGTTGATCCCTAGCCGTGGGATCAACGGTCCAGTTAGCCATGGGGTGGGGGTGAGGGCCATAGGGGTGAGGGCCGTCCGGCATGATGTCTGCTATGTTCAACGCGGCCGCCCCAAGGAGTCCCCCGCCTTCAGGCGTGGGGAGTAATCAGTGCTGCCTTGCTTGTTTCTGCTGAGTATTCTATGCTGCCAACGTGGTAAAATAGGAGGTGTGAGCATACGGACGATCGCCTTGACACTGGCCCCTACGGAGGCCCAACGCGCCGCCTTCCTGCGGTTGCGTCGCGCTTTCGCGGACGCGTGCAACCATGTCTCCGCCGTGGCCTGGGACACCGGCACGTTTAACCGCGTGCGCTTGCAACAGGCCACCTATGGGGACGTGCGCGCGACGTACGGGCTCATGGCCCAGCACACCTGCCAGGCCGTGTCTGTCGTGGCCCACGCCTACCGGACGGACCAGGACACGAAGCGGGTGTTCAAGCCGACGATGGCCGTGCCGCTCGACACGCCGCGCCTCTATCGCCTGGACGGCAACCATGTCGCTATGACGACGCTCGACGGACGGTTGCGCGTCAAGCTCAACATTGGCGGCATACAGCGCGCATGGCTGAAAGGAGCCACGGCGCTCAAAGAGGCCGATCTGGTCTGCGACCGCAAGGGACGCTGGCGCTTGATGGTCAGTGCCGTCTATGCCGACCCGCCCCCCATCGACACCAACGGCGTGACCGGCGTTGACCTGGGTCGGACGGACATCGCCATGACCAGCGATGGTGATGCGTTCAGCGGGCAACAGGTCACGACGGTCCGGGATCGGTACAATCGCACACGCCGGATGATCCAACGCAACGTCTCGAAAGGCACACGGAGTAGCCGCCGACGCGGGCGGCAAACTCTGGCACGGTTGTCGGGGCGCGAACATCGCTTTCAGGCGCAGGTGAACCACACCATCAGCAGGCGCATCGTGACGAACGCCGTGGAGTCGGGGCGGGCTATCGCCCTGGAAGACTTGACGGGCATCCGCGAACGGACCACTAGGCAGGCGCGGACCAAGACAGAACGGCGGCGCTCCAACAGCTGGGCCTTCTATCAGTTGCGCCTGTTCCTGGCCTACAAGTGCATGGGCGCGGGCGTCCCCCTGCTGCTGGTGAACCCCGCGTACACGTCCCAGATGTGCCACTGTTGTCTCCATCTCGGTGAGCGCTCGGGGAAGCGGTTCACCTGCCTGAACTCTGCTTGTCGCTGGTGGGGCGACGCCGATCTCAATGGAGCGCGCAACATCGCGCTTCTGGGGCGCTCCTTAAACGCGCCTCATGGTCCGTGGCTGTGTTGCTCGTACCAACCCGGTCGCAGGGCTCTGGAAATCCCCCCGCTGTAGCTGTGGGGAAGTTTAATAGCATCAAGAGCAAGCTTGTGACCGTACAGGTACACTAATGGTATGACAGACGGTTGCTGGACACGGAACTATGAATGAGCGCCCACCGACACCGCGAATCCTCGTCATCGAGGACAATATCGAGATCGCGACTCTGCTGCAGAGCGTCCTGACTAGCCACGACTACCATGTGGACCTGGCGGACGACCTCTCGGCCCTACACGCCAGCCGTGAGCACTTGCCCGACTTGATCCTGATCGATCTCCTGATGCCCAGTATGGGCGGCGATGAGGCCGTACGGCGCTTACGCGCGTCGCCCGAGACACGCGACATCCCGGTCGTGCTGATGTCGGCGTCGCACGAACTCGAACAACGCGCGGCCGAACTCGGCGTCGCGGGCTACTTGCGCAAGCCATTCGACCTCGACGACCTGCTCGGCGTGGTGCGGCGCGCCCTCGCCACAACCGCCGCCGATTACTAACGATGCCTCGTTCGCATCAAGCGTCCCTACGTCAAAAGTCCTGGGATCCGCTGACTTTTCACTGACCCTGACGGATCAGCGCCCGATGGGACAACAAGCGACAACGCGATGGGGGACCACAGCCAATTAGTTAGCTGTGGTCCCCCATCGCGTTGTCGTGGAGACTAAGCGGCGTGTCGCGCGTCAATTACGCGCCAGCGGGCACACCCACGGGAATGTCTTTAACGGAGTAGCCGTTGCTGTTGGCTTGGCTGCCGACCGTGCTCGTCGTGCTATTCAGATCATTGACGCTCGTAGTGTTGAAGGCGCCGCCTTTGAGCGTCGTTGCCGTGCTATGCGTCTTGCCGAGCAGGGCGTTGATCGGCGAAACAAGCGCGTGCAGCGTCTTACTGTTGCTCTCGTTTGCCCGCTTGTAGGCGGCCTCGAGGCGATTGTAGGCGATGAAGAGGACGACGCCCGCCGCGATGATGTGCCTGGTCCGGTCTTTCTCGCCGGAACGGTAGTAGCCCGTCTTATACTTCGCGTAGACATGGTGGATGCACCAGAAGGCGACGCCCATATCGGCCAGGAAGCGCGTCCGATCGAATTTGGGGAAAGAGAACGCGGGCTGCGCCTGCGGCGCGGCGGCGACGTGGGCGGAGGGCGCGGCGGCGTTGGCGCGGCCGGCGAACGATGGGCCGGCGGCACCGACCATGAGCAGGGCCAGCAGGCCGATGGCGAAAAGCTTGATCTTCATAAGTCCTTGTATCCTCAGGTAAGTTAGCGTTCCACGCCGGGAACAATACTCCCGACGCTACAGTCATCCCCACAACGTCCGAGGCAATCTCGTACACGGCTAACAGCCTATCCGAAAAGTGGTAGTTATGGTAAACTAGAAGGAGCGTCGTGGCCCTCACGGCATCTACCTCCTACTGCGATTGAAAGACTCCTACCCATGGCATCTCTTCCTGTGACCCCTGTGA
>JAABUV010006651.1_pt1 | contig 12465 bp, 13 predicted proteins | sample 5559971 | NCBI WGS metagenome assembly JAABUV01 (sample SAMN10711881, study PRJNA513362) | rock metagenome | isolation source: Antarctica rocks | place: Antarctica: Victoria Land, Knobhead nord | collected 2015-12-19
CACGGGCCTGCATCATCGTGACCTCCCCACGCACCCAGGCGCGGGCATGCTCGATCGCCTGACGCGGCCGGGGGTCCTCGGGCTGAGCCGACTCGAACAGGTCGAGGACGTGCTCCGCGCACGCCGCCGCCCACAGCGCCAACAACCAGTGATCCATGTCGGTGAGGCTCCCGCCGCGGCGGATCGTCACGAAGCGTGGGTCTCGGACCTTCGGGAGGATCATGGTTGGAACTTCTACCCGCATCAGCCCGGCATCCCAGTGCGACGTGCGTGTGAGCGGGCGCGGCCCGGTGAAGCCCGCGAACCCGCCGCGCGATCGTTGCCGTATAGCGATCGTCGATCGGGCAAGGTTCGGTCGGCGTGGCCGGGCGGCGACGCGCTCAGCGGCGGCGGCGCTCTCAGCGGCGGCGACGCAAGGCGAAGGAGTCGAGCAAGGATGGTCGCGTGACTGACGACCGGCAGCGTCTGGCGAGAACTTTTGACTCCGCGTCCGAGCTGTACCAGCCGGTCCCGCGCCCACCACGATAACGTCGGTCATCCGGTCATCCGGTCATCCGGCCAGCCGGTTCACTGCGAAGCCGAACGCCCGCGGCAGCCGGGCCGCCGCCGGCACCACCACACGGGCGGTCACCGGACGTTGCCGGGCGGCCAGTAATCCGGCGGTGATCAGCCGGTAGGGCCGCGACACCCGCCGCCACTGCCGTTCGTAGCGTTCGGGGTGACCCGCCACCAGGCATTGCACCAGCACCCGGGCGCCGGCGATCGACACAGCAATGCCCTCGCCGGTGAGCGCATCGACGTACCCGGCGGCGTCGCCCACTAACAGCACCCGGCCGTGCACCCGACGACGGACGTCCTGGCGCAGCGGGCCGGCGCCGCGGACCGCCGAGACCGGTTCCGCGCCATCCAGCCGCTCGGTCAGCTCTCCGAACGCGCGGAGTTGGTCGGCAAACCCACCCCGGACCGACGTCAGCACCGCCACCCCGACGGTCTGCGGCCCGACTGGCGTCACGTACGCCTCGCTTACGCCAGCCCAGGTGACCTCGACGGTGTCGGTCCACGGCGACACCGCGTAGTGCTGGCGTAGGCCCCACCTGGGGTGACGGGCGGGGCGGGGCATGGCCAGGCCAGCGCGGATCGGGGAGTGCAACCCGTCGGCGGCCACCAGCCACCGGGCGCAAAGACCGCCGGCTCGGACGTGATCACCGTGCTGGGTCACCTTACCCACCGCGATCTCCCGCACCGCGACCCCCGCCGACGCCACCGCCTGGTGCAGCGCGGCGTGCAGCTCCAGCCGGCGGACTCCCCGGCCGGGCCCGGAGGCGAAGCGGGTCGACACTGCGGTCTCACCCTGGCGGTAGGTGATGCCGGCGATCGGCTGGCCCGCCGGGTCGACCCCCAACTCCCCCAGTGCGCGCAGCGCCGCGGGCATCAGGCCCTCCCCGCACGCCTTGTCCAGCACCCCCGGCCGTCGTTCCGCCACGGTGACGTCCAGCCCCGCTCGGGCGGCGTACAGCGCGGTGACCAGCCCGGCCGGGCCTCCGCCCACGACGAGCACGTCAAGCATCGGCCAAGGCCCGGTTCTCGGCCCGGATGCGCACAGACAACAGGGCGGCGTTGACGACGGTGAACACCGCCGCGGTGACCCACGCGCTGTGCACCAGCGGCAGCGCGAACCCCTCGACCACGACGGCGACGTAATTGGGGTGTCGCAGCCACCGGTAGGGGCCGCCGCTGACCAACCCGCTCCCGGGCACGACCACGATCCGGGTGTTCCACTGTGGACCGAGTGTGCTGATGCACCACCACCGCAGCCCCTGGGCGCCGAGTACCACCGCCAGCATCGGCCATCCCAACCCGGGTTGAAACGGCCGGCTGGCCACCAGCACCTCCGCCACCGCACCCACCAGCAGCCCGGTGTGCAGCGCCACCATCGCCGGGTAGTGACCGAAACCGGTCTCCCGTCCACCCCGAGCCAGCGCCCACGCCAGATTGCGCTTGGTCACCACCAGCTCGGCGACCCGCTCCACCGCGACCGCGGCCACCAGCACCAGGTAGGCGCTCACCACCGCAGCAGCACCAGCTCGGAACAGAAACCCGGGCCCATCGCCATCAGCACACCCCAGTCCCCCGCAGCGGCCGGCCGCATCGCCAGAGTGTCGGCCAGCACGTGCAGCACCGACGCCGAGGAGAGATTCCCGATGTTGCGCAACGAGTCCCAGGTCAGTTCCAGCTCGTGACGGTCCAGGCCGAGCACCTTCTGGATGGCTTCGATCACCTTCGGGCCGCCCGGATGGCTGATCCAGCGGGCGACGTCGTCGACCTCCAGGTGGTGCTCGCCGAGCAGAGCCGCGACGTCGTCACCGAGGTAGTCGTGCACCAGTTGTGGCACCTCCGCACCCAGCACGATCTTCAGCCCGGTGCTGCCGACGTCCCAGCCCATGGCCCGTTCGGTGTTCGGGTAGAGCTGGGATCGGGTGTCGATCACCTGCGGCCCGGCCGCCTGCCGGTGGGCGCCGAACGCAACGAGCGCCGCCGCACCGTCGCCGAACAGCCCAGCAGCGATCATGTTGGCCGTGGAGGGGTCGCTGCGCTGCACGGTCAGCGAGCACAGCTCCACGCTGAGAAGCACCGCGACGTCCTCGGGTGCACCGCGCAGGTAGTCGTGCAGTCGGCTGATCCCAGCCGCACCGGCGACACAGCCCAGGCCGAACAACGGCACCCGTTTGACGTCCGGGCGCATCCCCAACCGGGCGGCGATCCGGGCGTCCAACGACGGGACCGCGAGCCCGGTGACCGTGGTGGACACAATGAGGTCGACGTCGGCGGCACGCAGCCCGGCGTTGTCTAGTGCGCCGGTCACGGCCGCGCACCCCAGCTCCACCGCCGCCCGCAGGAAGGCGTCGTTAGCGGCGGTGAAGGTGTCCAACGCTGCGTAGGCCTCCAGCGGCAACGCCAGATGACGGGTGGCGACGTGGGCGTTCTCGTGCAGCCTCGCGGCTACCCGGCGGCCCTGCCCGGGGGGCAGACACAGCTCGGCGAACAGGGCAGTGAGCTCCGCCTGGGCGTAGCGGTGCGGTGGGAGCACGCCGTGCACCGCAGCCAGAGTCGTCACCGCGACCACGCTAGCGCCGCACCGCTAGGTTCACCCGATGGTGCGAGCGCTGGCCGCGGCCGCCCACCCCGGCCCCACGGTGGCGGTGACGCTGCTGACGGTGCTGCTCGGGGTCGGGGTGGGCCTCCGCGGAGACGTGCTGGCGGTGCTGGTGCTGGCGGTGCTCACCGGGCAGCTGTCGGTGGGTTGGTCCAACGACGCCGTCGACGCGGACCGCGACGGGCTCAGCGGCCGACAGGACAAGCCGGCCGCGACCGGGCGGATCGGCCGCACGACGCTGTGGGTGGCCGCGGCCGCGGCCGGGGTCGCTACGGTGGCGGTGTCGCTGCTGCTGGGCTGGGGTGCCGGGCTTACCGCGCTGCTGCTGCCCGCGGCGGGGTGGGCCTACAACCTGGGCGTGAAGTCCACCGCCTTCTCAGCGCTGGCCTACGCGGTGGGGTTCGGCGCGCTGCCGGCCGCGGTGTACCTCGCCACTGGCCGGACACCGCCGTGGTGGTCGGTGGCAGCCGGCGCGTTGCTGGGGGTCGCTGCGCACATCGCCAACGTGCTGCCCGACCTGGCCGAGGACGCCGAGGCCGGGGTCCGCGGGCTCCCGCACCGCCTCGGTCGGCTACCGAGCACAGTGGTCATGGCGGCGGTGCTGGTGGTCGCAGCCGGGGTTGTCGCGCTGGGGCGGGCGGGACCGACCACCGTCGCGATCAGCATGGGGGCGGCGCTCGCCGTGCTGGGTGCGTTGCTCGCGGCCACCCTGGCCTGGCGTCGCCAGCAGGACGACGCCGCCTTCTACACGGTTGTCGCCGTCGCCGTGCTCGACGTCGTCCTGCTGGTGCTGGCCACCTGACACCGCACCCGGCTCACAGTGCGGCCCCGGCCCGGCGCATCCCGCGCACCCCGTCCAGCTGGTTCGGCATGAAAACGCGCGCCGGGCGCGCGTTTTCATGCCGGAACGGCGATCACCCGGCAGTGGGGGCGACCACCTTGCCCGGGTTAAAGATCCCCGCCGGGTCCAGCGCCTGTTTCACCGCGCGGTGCATGGCCAGTACGTGCGGGCCCAGCTCCTGCTCCAGCCCGGCGCGCTTGAGCAGCCCCACCCCGTGCTCGCCGGTGACCGTGCCCCCCAGCGCCAACGCGTCGTCGATGATCTGGTCGAAGGCCAGCTGGGCCCGGGCCCGGGCGGCGTCGTCACCGGGGGTGGTGATGATCAGCGGGTGCAGGTTGCCGTCCCCGGCGTGCGCGATGTTGGCGATCCGGGTGTCGTGTTGCTGCGCGGTCTTCTCGATCCGGGCGAGCATCTCCGGCAACGCCGCGACGGGCACGCACACGTCCTCGGTGAGCAGCGGACCCAGCCGCTCCAGCGCCGGGTAGGCCAGCCGGCGGGCGGCGAACAGGGCGTCGGCCTCGACCTGGTCGGTGGACTGCGCGGCCCAGCTCGCACCAGCCTGCTCAAAGCAGGCCAGCATCTGGGTGGCCTCCTCGGCACCGGCCGCACCCACCGCGTCGCTGCGGCCCAGCAGCACCACTTCGGCGTCCACGCTCAACCCCAGGTGCTTCCAGTCGTCCACGGCCTGCAGGCAGTGCCGGTCCAGCAGCTCCAGTGCCGAGGGCCGCACCCCGGCGGCGGTGATCGCCGCCACCGCCCGCCCGGCGTCCACCACCGAACCGAAGTGCCCGGCGACGGTGCGCTCCGGGGATCGTGCGGGCCGCAACCGCACCGTCACCTCGGTGACCACCCCGAGGGTGCCCTCCGCACCCACGACCAGGTGGCACAGGTCGTACCCGGCGACCCCCTTGGCGGTGCGCCGCCCCAGCCGCACCACCTCCCCGGCGCCGTTCACCAGCTCCAAGCCCAGTACGTAGTCCCCGGTCACGCCGTACTTCACGCAGCACAACCCGCCGGCGTTGGTGGAAACGTTGCCGCCGATGGTGGACCACGGTGAGCTAGCCGGGTCCGGCGGGTACCACAGGCCCTGCTCCGCGCACACCGCACGCAACCGGTCGTTCACCACGCCGGGCTGCACCACGGCCAGGTGTTCGGCGGGGTTGATTTCCAGCACCTCGTCCATGGCCTCCAGCGACAACACCACGCAGCCCGCAACCGCGTTGGCCCCACCGGACAGGCCCGTCCCGGCACCGCGGGCCACCACCGGCACACCGTGCGCCAAACACCAGCGGACCACGGTCTGCACCTGGGCGGTGTTCTGCGCCCGCACCACCGCCAGCGGCGCCCCCGACGGGGCCCATTCTGCCTGGTCACGGGTGTAGCGGTCGGTCACGTCCGGGTCGGTGAGCACGCGGGTCTGCCCGAGCGCATCGATGAGCTCCTGCAGTGGCATGCGCCGACGATAGTCGCCCTCGCGTCACCGGCCCCGACGGCGCAGTGGGGCCAGCAGCGCGGCGGCGGCGCGCGCCATCTCCGAGCCGAACGGGTTGTCGTGCACCAGATACGTCCAGGTGGCGGTCGGGCGCTGCAACACGTCGGCGTCGTCGTCCAGGCCGTCGGCGGTGATCGTGGCGGTGGTAAAGGTCTGGGCGGCGAGCACCCCGATCTGCTCGCCGAGTTCGGTGAACGCCGGGATCATCGCCCGGTGGAACTCATCCAGCGGGTCTTGGCGGCTCAGTGCCCGCAGGTGGATGCTCTCGCGCAGGTCGGCCAGGAACGCCAGGTGCTGCGACCACAACCGGTCCAGGTGGTGCAGGGTGATCGTGCGCGCCACCGTGACCAGGACGTCAGAGTCCACCTGCGCCGACACCTCCGCCCAACGCTGCGGGCAGCCGTCTCGCAGGTCCCGCGCTGCCCGGTCAGTGCGCAGCAGTTCGTCTCGTCGTTCGTCCAGGATCGCCCGCTGCCGTTCGATGAGCTGGTTGTAGCGCCAGGTGTTGCGGTGCACTTCCTCCACAGTGGCCTCAGCCACTTTCTGCGCGTGCTCCACGATCCGCACCGCCCGGGCCGTGCGGAGTCGTCCGTCGCTGCTTTGGCTGGGCACCGCCTCCGCGTCGGGGGTGTGCATCGTGACCAGGTCGTCGCGCACGCTGGTGAAGAACACCGTGCGGCCGGGGTCGCCTTGGCGTCCCGCCCGCCCGCGCAACTGGTCGTCGAGGCGGCTGCTGCTGTGGCGGCCGCTACCCATCACGCACAACCCGCCCGCGGCCACCACCGTGTCGCGGTCGGCCTCGGTGGACCCGCCGAGCCGGATGTCGGTGCCGCGCCCGGCGATCTGAGTGGACACCACGACCGCGCCCGGGGCACCGGCCTCGGCGACGATGCCCGCCTCTTGCGCGTCGTTCTTGGCGTTCAGCACCACGCACGGCACCCCAGCATCTGCCAGTGCTTGCGCCAGCCGCTCCGACTCCGCCACGTCCAGGGTGCCCACCAGCACGGGCTGACCCGCGTCGTGGGTCTCGCGGATGTGCTCGATCAGCGCGGCTTCCTTGTTCTGCGGGGTGTCGTAGACCCGGTCGGGCTCGTCGACCCGCACTGTGGGGGTGTTCGGCGCCACTGTGGACACCTCCAGGGAGTAATGCGTGCGCAGTTGCTCGCTGGCCGCTGTGGCGGTGCCGGTCATGCCCGCGCGGGTGGGGTAGCGGCGCAACAATCCCTGCACGGTGATGGTGTCCAGCACCTCCCCGGCCTCACTCAGGGTCAACCCCTCCTTGCTCTCCACCGCCGACTGCAGGCCATCCGGCCAGCGCTGCAGGTGCGCCACCCGCCCGCGTGAGGTGTTGATCAGCTGCACCTTCCCGTCGCGCACCAGGTAGTGCACGTCGCGTTGCAGCAGGACGTGCGCGTGCAGCGCCACGTTCACCTGGGTGAGGGTGCCCAGGTGCTCCGGTGAGTAGAGGTCCACGCCCAGGGCGCGTTCCACCACCCGAGCACCCGCGTCGGTGAGGTGCACGTTGCGTTCGTCGGCGTCGCTGCGGTGATGGGTGTGCGGTCGCAATGACCGCACCACCTGGTTAATTCGCGGCGCGGGGCCGGCGCCGGCCACTGAACCGGCGATCACCAGCGGAACCAAAGCCTCGTCCACCATCACCGAGTCGGCCTCGTCCACCAGGGCCACCTGCGGGGTCGGCGAGACCAGGTCGGCCGGGTCGGTGGCCAACCGGTCGCGGAGCACGTCGAAGCCGATCTCGCTGACCGAGCCGTAGGTGACGTCGGCGGCGTAGGCCGCGCGCCGCTGTCCAGGGGTCGACGTCGCCTCGATCCAACCCACCCCTACCCCGAGCAATGCATACAGCGGCCCCATCCACTGCGCGTCGCGCCGGGCCAGGTAGTCGTTGACGGAGATGACGTGCACCTGACGGCCCCGGACGGCGAACGCGGCTGCTGCCAGCGCGCCCGAGAGAGTCTTGCCCTCCCCGGTCGCCATCTCCACCACGTCCCCAGCGAGCAAACGCAACGTACCCAGCAGCTGAACGTCGAAGGGGCGCAGCCCGATCGAGCGTTCGGCAGCTTCGCGGCCCAGGGCCAGGTAGCGCTGCAATTCCTCGTCGTCGTCAAACGGCGACCCGCTGGGCACCTGCCCGCGCAGCGCGGTCACCTCGCCGCGCAGCTGCGCGTCACTCAGCCCTGCAGCCCACTCGGCGAACTCGCCCACCTGTGCGGCGAGGGCGTCCGAGCGCGCCACGTCGCGCTCGGTGCCCCCCCGCACCCACGATCGCACCGCGCTCCCGAGGCGGCTCACGACCGCGTTCCCATGACCGGCGACGGTAGTCCTGCTCAGCCGATGGTGGCGACGTCGATGACGAAGCGGTACCGCACGTCGCTGGCCACGACACGGTCGTAGGCGCCGTTGATCTGGTCTGCGGAGATGATCTCGATCTCGGCGCCCAGGCCGTGCTCGGCGCAGAAGTCCAGCATCTCCTGGGTCTCGCGGATCCCGCCAATCTTGGATCCAGCCAGGCTACGGCGGTTCTTCAGCAGCGAGAACGCCGCAACCGGGATGGGGTGCTCCGGTGCACCCACCTCCACCAAGGTGCCGTCCACCGCGAGCAGGTCCAGGTATTGGTCCATGTCCAGGTTCGCCGACACGGTGTTGACGATCAGGTCGAAGGACCCGGCCAGGGTGTCGAACGTGGCGGGGTCGTCGGTGGCGTAGTAGTGATCGGCGCCGAGGCGCAGCCCGTCCTCCTGTTTCTTCAGCGACTGGCTGAGCACCGTGACCTCGGCGCCCATCGCGTGCGCGATCTTGACGCCCATGTGGCCCAGCCCGCCGAGCCCGATGATGGCCACCGCGGTTCCGGGACCCGCCCCCCAGTGCCGCAGCGGGGAGTACAGGGTGATGCCGGCGCACAGCAGGGGGGCCGCGGCGGCCAGGTCGATCCCTTCGGGAATGCCCAGGACGTAGTTCTCGTCGACCACGATGTGCGTGGAATACCCGCCGTCGGTGGGTTTGCCGTCTTGCATGCCGCCGTACGTGCCGGTCTCGCCCAGCAAGCAGTACTGCTCCTCCCCGGCCAGGCAGTTGACGCACTCCCGGCAGGAGTCTACGAAGCAGCCCACTCCGACGCGGTCGCCGACCTGGTACTTGCTGACGTCGGCACCGATCTGCTCGACGACGCCGGCGATCTCGTGGCCGGGCACCAGCGGGTAGTTGGTGGCGCCCCACTCGCCGCGCGCGGTGTGGATATCGGAGTGGCAGATGCCGGCGTAGCCGATCGCGATGAGCACGTCGTTACGCCCCAGGTCGCGCCGGGTGATGGTGGACTTCTCGAACGGGGCCTGCGCTGAGGCGGTGGCGTAGGCGTTCACGGTGAGCACGTGGGTGTCTCCCTTAATTGACGTCACGGGGCGGACTGGCCAGCACCGCGTTATGTACAGATAACGCCGCGGAACGGCGAATCTGGCGGCGTTATCTGTACATAACGCGCCGAAGGGGGGTCCGCGGCGGCCAGCTACCTGAGCATTCCACGACGGCCACCGACACGCACAACGGCTGGGGCTGCCGTCCTCAGCGCCGTTCAGCAACCCCACAGGACCCACCGGGCAGTGTCGTCGGTGAGCCAGCCACCCGGGCTGGTATCGGAGAGAGGACCAAACTCCATGGACTACAAGAAGAAGATCGCCGGATCGGCCCTCGGGCTGTTGGCGCTCGCCGCGGTAGGTGCCGGCGTAGCCAACGCCAGCCCCACGTCGAACCCGCCGACTCCGCCGTCGAACTCCGCCACGGTGGACACCGCTACCCCGGGTGACACCGCCGACGCTCCTGGTGTCGCCGGAGCACCCGAGGTCGCGGGCGCGCCCGAGGCCGCTGGTGCCGCCGAGGCTCCCGGTGGCCCGGACGTGCAGAACGGTCCCAACGACCAGCAGGGTGACCAGACCACTCCGGACGTCGCCGGAGCACCTGCGGGCGCGTGATACGCCGCTGCACCCGATAACGACGGGCTGGTCAGGCATTGCCCTGGCCAGCCCGTCGTTATGTCGTCCGAGGACTAGTCGCCGGCCTCGGAACCATTCATCATCGCCTCCGGCCCACCAATACCCATCCGGGCCAGCGCCACCATCGCCACCAAGGCGATCCCCACCGCGGCCGCCGCAGCCAGCTTGTGCCGCTGCGCCAGAGCCCACAGCACCATCACCACCGGCAGCAGCCGGGCGAACAGTCCCTGCGCGGCTTGGGTCACCTGACCGGCGATTCCACGAGTTGATCGCGGCGTCGTGGTGTCGGCTGCGGTGATGTCGGCCACGAGCGGCGGGAGTTCAGACTGGTAGCGCGCGGCGTAGGCGGCGGCGAGGCGTTCGTCGGCCTCGGCGAGGGTGAGCATGCCGGCGCCGGTGGCAGCGCGCAGCGTTTGCACGATCCGCTCGCGGTCGGCGTCGGAGGCGCGCATGCCTGGCTCGGAGATGATGCTTGTGGGGTGGCTCATCCGGGTATCTCCTGGGTTCGTGGTGGTGGTGACCAGCGGGTTCTGCCCGGTGCGCACATACCGGCGAAATAGGGCATGCGGCGACCATGGCACCCCCCAGTTGAGGGAACGCTGAGAGCCGACGCCCGCCACCGCGGATGCGGTCACCGCAGGGGAAGTCGCACCCGAAACTCCGCGCCGCCCTCGGCCGCGTCGGTGACGCTGACCGCCCCGCCGTGCGCAGTGACGATCTCGGCGACAATCGCCAGACCCAGCCCGGAACCACCGGCCGCCCGCGCCCGGTCGGTGTCCAGGCGGACGAACCGCTCGAAAACCCGGGCTCGCTCGGCCGGGGCGATGCCCGGACCGTCGTCGGCCACCGTCAACACCGCGCAGTCACCCACGACCGTGCTGCCCAGGCGCACCGACGTGCGCGCGTGTCGGACGGCGTTCTCGGTCAGGTTACGTACTACCCGGGCCACTCGATCCGGGTCGCCCCGCAACCGTGCGGGGTGCGCCGTCAAGGTGACGGCGACGGTGCCCAGCGCCCGGACGCGGCTAGCTTCGGCGGCCACGATGTCGTCGAGGTCGACGTCGCTGACCCGCAGCGACAGGCCCCGCTCGTCGGCCTTGGCCAGCAGCAGCAGGTCCTCCACCAAGGCCTGCATGCGTTCCGCCTCGGGCAGCAGGGTCTGCTCCAGCAGGGCGCGGTCGAACACCTCCGGCCGGTCCCTGGCCAGCTCTAAGCCAGCGGTCACGGTGGCCAGCGGGCTACGCAACTCATGGGAGGCGTCCCCGACGAAGCGGCGCTGGGCTCGGTGACCGGCTTCGACGCGGGTGAGCATGCCGTTCATGGTGAGTGCCAGCCTGGCGATCTCGTCACCGGAGGCCGGTACCGGGACCCGCTCGGAGAGATCGGTGCTGTCGATGGTGGCGACTCTGGCCCGCATCCGTTCCACCGGTCCTAGCGATCGCCCGACCAACGCGAAAGTGGCTGCGCCGGAGACCAGTACCAACACCGGCCACCCCAGGGCGAGCAGTTCCCCCACCGTGGTCAACGTCGCGTCGATCGGGTCCTGACCGGACCCAACCAGCACGGTGAACGCCCCGTAGGTGCCACTGACCCCCGTGCGGTGACGCGGTAGTCACCGCCTTGGGTGGTGTTGTCTGATCGGCCGAGCCTGACTTGCTCACCGGGACTGGGCGTGGCAGCGCTGATCGGGGTTGCCGGGGCCTGCGGGGAGGACACCACTACCGCGCCGCCGACCGAGACGATCTGCACCACCGTGGTGCGCGAGTCGGTGGCCAGCAGGGCTCGATCCAGGTCGGCGGGTGCAGTTTCCAGCAGGCGTTGGGCGATCTGGTCGGCCCTGGCCCCGGCAGCGCCGTCTGCCGCCGACTGCAACGAACGCTGCAAGACCCACAGCAGCGCGAGCGACGCCACCCCGAAGGCCACCCCGACCACTAACGCCGCCGCCACCGCGGAGCGGGTACGCACCCCCCACCGCCCGGGGCGCCACGGCACTGCAGCCATCGACACCGTCCCTCGTCCGCATCCCCGCCCCGGCGGGTGCGGGCGCGGCTGTTAGAGCTGAGGGTGCCCCGGTGCGGCTGTGGATCCGCTGAACGTTGTCATCGTTCGTAGACCGGCGCTACTCGTTGACCAGAACTGGCACGCTCAGTACGACGCTGTTCACCTGGGCCCGCCAGGCAGGGTCGGCGTTCACCGTGAACGCGACCCCGTCCTTTTCGGCCGGCGAGCTCTGCGCGGCGGGGTCGGGATTCGCGTCCTCGCCGTAGGCCATGGATGATCCTCGGATTGGGGCGGTAGATGTCGGTGTTGTCCTGCGGGCCGGTAAACCGGGCACTCTGCGGGCCGACCGCGTAGATCGGGACGTCGGCCCCGGTGTGGTTACCCGAGAGGTAGGTCAACCACAGGCTGGCGTCAGCACTGCCGTCGGCGACGCCGGCAGGGTCGTCAGCGGTGCGGAAGGTGGCCGGCGCGAAGTTCTTCGGGTCACCCGAGCCGGAGCCTTGACCGGGCCGGTGGAGCGGGCGGAGTCCTTCTTGTTTGCCGCGAACTCCCGCGACGGCGAGCTGTTGTTCGCGGTGTTGCCGGAGTCGATGTTGCCGGGGGGTGCAGCGGCCTCGGCGTTGGCGAAGCTGCCCTTGCCGATGATGTTGAACCCGGCGCACTCGTGGTCGGCGGTGGCGATCACCAGGGTGTTGCCGTCCTTGGCGGCGAAGTCCTTGGCCACCTTGACCGCGTCGTCGAAGGCCTTCATCTCCATCAGGGTCTGGGCGGCGTCGTTGGCATGCGAAGCGCTTGTCGATCAACGCGCCCTCGACCTGCAGCAGGAAGCCCTTGCTGCCCTTGGCATCCTGACCCTTGTTCTTGCCGTCGTCGTTGTTCTCCCCGTCACTGCCGCCTTGACCGGCGGCCAGCAGCTCGATGGCCTTGGCGGTGTACTCCGGCAGGGCAGGCTCCTGGGTGTTCTTGCCTTGCG